>ENA-OQCF01000095-OQCF01000095.1-human-gut-metagenome-genome-assembly--contig:-NODE-95-length-30650-cov-10.782918_pt1 | contig 30650 bp, 31 predicted proteins | sample MGYA00242756_ERZ504573 | MGnify/ENA primary metagenome ERZ504573 (study PRJEB26092, sample SAMD00036240) | human gut metagenome | host: Homo sapiens | study: EMG produced TPA metagenomics assembly of... | reverse complement strand
TCGGCTGCGGCTTGCGCGTGCGCAGCGCCCAAGTCGACCTCGAGCGAAAGGCCCGCCTGACGCAGACGTTCCAGCACGGCAAGGTTCTCGGGCACGGCCAGGAACTGCTTAACGCTCGCCGCAATCTTGGGGCCGATGCCCTCGCACTCGGCAATATCCTCTTCGCTCGCCAAGATGAGCTTGTCAATCGACAGGAATCGCTCGGCGATGACCTCACCCACACTCTTGCCCACGTGGCGGATACCCAGGGCAAACAGCACGCGACCGAGCGGCTGGCTCTTGGACTTGTTGAGCTCGGCGATGATTTTCTCAGCCGTCTTGAGGCCTACCGGGATGGGGTCGCCCTTCTTGACGCCCTTTTTGCTGTTGGAGCTGGCATAGGTACGCCCCGTGTCCAGGCCGGCGATATCGTCGACCGTGAGCTGGTAGAAGTCCGCGACGTCGTGAATCAGGCCAGCAGCGATCATCTTGTCGACGATCTCGTCGCCCAGGCCGTCGACGTCCATGCAGCCGCGGCTCACCCAGTGGAGCAGGCGCTCCTTGAGCTGCGCAGGGCAATCGATGGAGACGCAGCGGTAAGCGACCTCGCCATCCTCGTGGACCACGGGGCTGCCGCACACGGGGCAGACCTCGGGCATGTGCCAGTCGACCGAATCGGCCGGGCGCTTGTCGAGCACCGGACCCACGACCTCGGGAATCACGTCGCCCGCCTTGTGCACGATAATCGTGTCGCCCTCGCGCACGTTTTTGCGACGAATCTCGTCGATGTTGTGCAGCGTGGCGCGCGCGATGGTGGAGCCGGCAACCGTCACCGGGTCGAACTCGGCGACCGGCGTGAGCACACCGGTGCGACCCACCTGGATGCGAATCTCGCGCAGGACGGTCTGCTTTTCCTCGGGCGGAAACTTAAAGGCAATGGCCCAGCGCGGTGCGCGGGCGGTAAAGCCCAGGTCGAGCTGCTGCTGAAAGCTGTCGACCTTTACGACCACGCCGTCGATGTCGTAGTCCAGGTCGCCGCGATGCTCGAGCGCCTGGGCGCAGAACTCGTGGACCTCGGCCGGCGTGGCACAGCGAGCCACGTTGGGGTTGACGCTAAAGCCGGCGCTACGCAGCCAATCGAGGAACTCGCGCTGGCTGTGGACGTGCAGTGGATCGGTATCGGCGATGGCATAGATAAAGGTGGCCAGGTCGCGCCGCGCCGTAACCTTGGGATCCTTCTGACGCAGGCTGCCAGCAGCGGCGTTGCGCGGGTTGGCGAAGGGGTCGCGGCCCTCGGCATCGGCCTCTTCATTCAGACGTACAAAGCTGCCTTTGGGCATATAGACCTCGCCGCGCACCTCGATGGTGCGCTCGCGGTCGGCACCCATGTGAGCGAGCGCCGGCTCGGACAGGTGCATAGGCACGTCCTTGATGGTACGGACGTTGAGCGACACGTCCTCGCCCGTGGTACCATCGCCGCGCGTGGCGGCGCGCACAAAGGTGCCGTTTTGGTAGGTAAGTGCCACGCCCAGACCGTCGATCTTAAGCTCGCAGGTATAGGTGACGCTGCCGGCACCGAGCGCATCCTCGGTGCGCTGGAGCCATGCGTCGAGCTCGTCCAGGTCCATGGCATCGTCCATGGAATACATGCGCGCCATGTGCGTGACTGGCGTAAACTGCTCGCTCACGTAGCCGCCAACGCGCTGGGTATAGCTGTCGGGCGTCACCAGGTCGGGGTAGGTCGCCTCGATTTCTTGCAGCTCAACGAGCATTTTGTCAAAGGCGGCGTCCGTGATCTCGGGCGCGTCGAGCATGTAGTAGCGATAGGCGTGGTAATCGAGCTCGTGGCGCAGCTCGGCCGCACGCGCTGCCGCCTGGGCACGGGCATCGGTCGGCGCAACGGTATCCGTGCTCGTGGGCGTTTCGGTATCGATGTCCACGCCGTCACCAAACAGGCTCGATTGCTCCATAGCGGCACTCCTTCGCTCGATTTCAAACGGTTACTAGAGTACCACCGGTCACTATGGCGCCGAATAGCCTTTCGAACCGCACCGAATCGGCAGCCACCAGGCCGGGGTGGATCGCGCGATCAAACCATGCCCTTGCCAGTTCTAAATGATCCGTTTTCCTCCGTTCCCAACGGATCAATGAGAAAAGAGGGGGCTGTCCCACATTGATGGGACGGCCCCCTCTGGCATCGGTATGTGCGATACGGCTCGTTAGTAACCCTGGCCGTAGCCCTGACCCTGGCCCTGCTGGCTAGTAGCTCCTCCAGGTACTGGCGCAGCTGCTCGTCGGTAATACCGCCGTTGCCGGTGTCGGTCGAACTGTCGTCCTGTTGCTGGTTCTGCAACTCCTCGTCGGAGCCCAGCTCGACGGTGACCTTCTTCTCTTCCTTGCCGCGCATGAGCGTGATCTCGACCTTCTCGCCCACCTCGTGGCTGCGCAGCGCGATGATCAGGCCATCGGCGCTCGTGATCTCGTCGTCGCCCAGCTTGGTGATGACGTCGCCCTCCTGAATGCCGGCCTTGGCAGCAGGACCATCCTCGACGACGCTCGCCACATACGCGCCGCTATCGGTGCTCAACTTGTTGGTGCGGGCATTAAGTGCATTGACGCTCGAAAGCGTAGCGCCCATGTACGGATGCACCGGCGTCTTGCCGTCGATGATCTGGTCGGCAATGTTCTTGGCGTAGTTGACCGGAATGGCAAAACCCACGCCCGAGCTGGAGCCCGAGTAGCTCTCGATGAGCGAGTTGATGCCCACCAGCTCACCGTTGTCGTTGACGAGCGCGCCGCCGGAGTTGCCCGGGTTGATGGCGGCATCGGTCTGAATCATGTTGGCATAGATGGTGTTACCGCTGGTAGAGCTCATGGCCGTGGAGCGGTAGAGCGCCGAGACGATACCGGTGGAGACAGACTGCTCGTTGCCGAACGGCGAGCCGATCGCCATAACCCACTCGCCCACGTTGAGCTTGGAGGAATCACCAATCTCGATCGGCGTGAGCTTGGAGGCGTCGGCGTCCTTGAGCTTGATGACGGCCAGGTCGCTCGAGGCGTCGTTGCCCACGAACTCCGCCTCGTAGGTGGTGCCGTCGTCCATGGTCACCACGTACTGGTCGTAACCATCGACCACGTGGTTGTTGGTGAGGATGTGACCCTCGGTATCGAGCACAACGCCCGAACCGACGCTGCCCGAACTATCCGACTCATCAGCAGACTGCGAAAGCGAGCCATTCTGGCTGCCGCTCGAAGTGGCGGTGATGGAAACGACGGAGGGCAGGGCCTTGGCAGAAACGGCCTCGGCCAGCGTGGTGTCCTCGGAATCGATCGTGATCTTTTGCGTCGACGAACCCGAAGCACCCGCCGTCACGGCATTCTTGCCGCCGCCGATATCGAGCGTGCCGCTCATAATGAGCGCGATGACCAACAGGGCGCCGCAGGCGCAGCCGGCGAGCGCTGTAATGAAAATCGGCAGCTTTTTGGTCTTGGTCTTGACCACCGTGTGCTTGTTTACAACCTGCTGACCGCCCAGCGGCTTGCCGGTCTGCGTGTCGTAGGCCTGCACGTAGGGAATGTTGCTGCCGGCAGCGTCGACTCCACCTGCACACGCGGCTGCTGCTGGGTCTCGCCGGCGTTGCCCGCGTCCTGGGGACGCTGGGAATCGTTCTCGCTCATAGCTGCGATCCTTTCGTCAAATAACCAAAGGCCCGCCAAACATGTGGCGGGCCATCATTGTTCACGTTGAGTTGTACCCCAATATGCGGGCGAACGTGTATGAGAACGCAATCTTTTAGGAAGGCTTAAGTTCTGCTGCAGATTCGAGAGGAACCCGCGCCTGCGTCAAAACCACCACGAAGGTGCCTGTCCCCTTCGTGGTGGAAATCTAGTCCTTAAACAGATAGCCCACGCCGCGGACGGTGGTGATGTGTGCCGCGATCTGCGGGCCCACCTTGGAGCGGATGCGTCGGATGTGCACGTCGACGGTACGCGTACCGCCACAGTACTCAAAGCCCCACACGCGGTGCAGCAGTACCTCGCGGCTGTAGGCACGGTTGGGATGCGTCGCCAAAAAGCTCAGCAGCGAGTACTCCATCAGCGTCAGGTCGATGGGCTCGCCATCGAGCGTCACCTGGTAGGTAGCCAGGTTGATCTCGAGGTTATCGATGTTGAGCACATCGTCGGCGGTAACGGTCTCCTCCTCGCCCATCAAGCGCTGCGCGCGAGCCTTGAGCTCGTTGGGCGTCGCCGTGGGGCACACAAAGTCGGCATGCGCGTGATTGGGCAGGCGCAGGGTGCCGAGCGCCTCATCGTCGACGATCACCAACATGGGGACGCCGCCGCGATCGTCAAGCCACTTGGCAATCTGATCGATGCGGTCGCTGCGGATGCCATCGGAATCGAGGATCAGCAGGTCAAAGTCGTGCGCCGCAGTCGGCGAATCGGGAGTAGCCAGGCTCACCTCGACACCCAGGGTGGTCGTCAAGCTGCGGGCAAACTCGTGGAAGCGCGTCGTGCGCGCCATGAACAGGGCACTCTTTTCGGACATATCGGCCTCCAAAGAAATGAGCTCAATCGTACTGGAACAAGCCAGCGCGATTAGGAGTTCGCCAGGTAGTGCTTGATCTCCCACTCGGTGATCGTAGACTCAAACTTATGCCACTCGTCACGCTTCTTTTTGAGGAAGAAGCTGTGGATGTGCTCGCCGAGGGCATCCTTCATAAACTGCGAGTCCTCAAACACGTCAAGTGCCTCTTTGAGCGAGCGCGGCAGCGGCGTGTAGCCGGCCTCGAGCATCTGGCGGTCGGTGAGCTTGAGCGTCTCGGCCGTGGCCTCGGGCGGGAGTTCCAGCTTGCGCTCGATGCCGTCCAGACCAGCCGCCAGCGTGACGGCGTTGACCAGGTACGGATTGGCCATGGGGTCGGGACTGCGCAGCTCGATGCGCGTGGACAGCTGCTTGCCGGGCTTGTAGACCGGGATGCGGACCATGCTCGCGCGGTTGCGCAGGCCCCACGTGGCGTACTGCGGCACGGAGTCGCCGCCCGTGGTGATGCGCTTGTACGAGTTGACCGTGGGGTTAGTGATAGCGCTGATCTCGCGCGCGTGTGCCAGAATGCCGGCCATGTAGTGCTTGGCGATATCGGAGAGGTGATACTTCTCGTCGTCCTCGCCCCAAAAGACGTTGTTGCCGTCGTGGTCGAACAGCGACTGGCACAGGAACATAGCACTGCCATCCTCACCCGCCAACGGTTGGCATAAAGGAGGCGTGGCAACCGCTCTCGTAGGCCTGCTGCTTAATGATGAGCTTGGCCGTGGTGATGGCGTCGGACATGCTCAGGGCCTCGGCATGGCGCAGGCTCATACCGTGCTGCGAGCGACCGGCAGCGTGGAAGGTGTACTCCACGGGCACGGACATCTTCTCGAGCGTGAGGACCGTGTTGCGACGCAGGTCGCGAGCGGCATCGCTCACCGAAAGATCGAAGTAGCCCACGTTGTCGAGCGGCTCGGGGGTGTGCTCGTCGGGGAAGTAGTAATACTCCAGCTCGGCACCCACGTTGAGCAGGTAGCCAGCCTTCTCGGCCTTATAGAACATGCGGCGCAACGCATCGCGCGGATCGCCGGCGAAGGGCTTGCGGTCGGGGGTGCACACATCGCAGAACACGCGGGCGACGCCGTTGTGGCTCGGGCGCCACGGCAAAATCTGGAAGGTCGAAGCATCGGGGAACGCCAACATGTCGGCTTCCTCGGGCGTGGCAAAGCCTCGATGGCCGAGCCGTCAAAGCCAATACCCTCCTCAAAAGCGACCTCGAGGTCCTCGGGGCTAATGGCAAAGTTCTTGAGGCGGCCGAGAATGTCGACAAACCACAGACGTACAAAGCGGATGTCACGCTGCTCTACGGAGCGGAGTACGTAATCGATGTTCTGCTGGTTCATGTCGCTCCCCTTTCTTTCGGGCGGGTTTCGACTGGTCTATATCGCAGATACTATCGCAGAAAAATGTTTCCGCAGGGTTAAAGCGTATCAAGCGCTCAAAAAACGTGTGTGAACAGGCAGTTGCGAACGAGTGGCTAGCGTTCAGATTCGGAGACAATTTGTCTACAAGCTCGTTCCAGCGTAGGGAACTCCATCGTCACTGCATCCCATACAACCGAGCGGTCGACATTGCCGTAATCATGCGCAAGATAATTTCTCATGCCGATAATTCCACGCCATTCGATTTCGGGATGAAGCCGCTGCGAGCGTTCCGACAACTTACCCGCTTCTTCCGTCACCCTAAGCGCACACATCAAAAGGGAGTCCGCCAACGCCCTCGTCCGCACGTCATTCGCATGCAGAAACTGGTCCTCGGTGATATCAAAAGCCCTGATGCGCTCGTTCGTTTCAGAGATGGCTTCCAAAACCTCTTGAGCGCGAAGGCCGTCTGACTTACGCGCGATCATAAAGGATCACTCCTTCGCGCTCGATTACCGCGGCAAGATCGTCATCAAGATGATCACTCGAGACGAGGTCGACCTGCCTCCCGGTTTCTTTGCGCACCGCCTCACCAAACGCCGACAACGCGAAAAGGCCAAAGCCCCGATCGCGATCGACTTCGAGACGCAAGTCAATGTCACTATCGGCACGCGCCTCGCCACGAGCATACGAGCCAAAAAGAATCACGGTTTTGATGGCGGGAATCGAGCTGGCCGCCTCGCGGACGGCGGGCTCAATCTGAGCAATATCCAAAATGTCTGCGGCGACGTTTTCGCTCGCAGAGTTTTTACCAAGTGAAGGAACAAACGGCAGCGAGCGCTCGCGCAGCATCTGCCTCATAAACATATTGACCGCTACAGACGAAGTCATGCCGAGTTCTTCGCATAGCTCGGCAAATGAATCTTTAATTGACGAGTCCACTCGTACACTCAGTACAGACGCAGCCATGGATACCTCCTGTATGACATTGTCTATATATTATCACACAAACTAACGTGAGGTCGAAGCACGGTGTTCGATGTGACCGGGAATCTCGATACGTTTGGGGGCGAGCCTTGCGGCATCGCCCACCGTGGTGGTGACCACATCGATGCGCTCGGACAGACGCTCGACTACGCGCTCGGCAATGGTGACGGTGTCCTGCGCAGCCGTGGTCACGCCGCCAAAGAGCACATGGTTCCAGGGATAGTCGTCAAACGTTGCGATCTTGAGACCCGCCGGCAACGAGGGTCCCAACTGTGCTAGCGCCTCGGTCAGGCGCAGAAAGACCAAGCCGTTGACGGCAATGAGGCCGAGCTTTTTACCTGCGCACTCGCGGATGGTCTCGTCCAAGCGGCCGACGCCCGTGGCGCCACCGTCTGCAGGGTAACAACCTCGCCGGCCAGGCCGCGACACGAGAGCTCGTCGGCAAAGGCCTCGGCACGCTCGCGGCGCACGGGACTGTCGTCGCTCGCTCGGTAAGCAGGCACAGGCGCTCGCTGCCAGCGGCGACAAGAGCGTCTACCAGGCCGGCAACCAGCTCGCGGTTGTTAGAGGTCACCAGATCGATGCCGCCATCGGCAACGTCGCGGTCGAGCAGCACAACGGGCAGGCGCCCCGCGGCCGCGGCAATCGCCTTGTCGTTGCCACCACAGGTGTTAACGACCAGGCCGTCCACGCCGGCATCGATAAGTCTGGTGAGCGACTCTGCCTCCTTGGCGGAGTCGTTGCCGCTAATGGCCGTCATGAGCGAGCAGCCGCGCGTGGCGGCGCTGACGGAAAGACCCTCGAGCATGGCGCTGGAGAACGGGTTGGCGATGTCTGCCAGGATCACACCGATGAGATTGGTACGCGAGCTGCGCAGATTGCGCGCGGCGGCACGCGGGCGATAGCCGGTGCGCTCGATAACCGCTGCGATGCGAGCGCGGGTTTCCTCGGTCATCTGCCCGGGGCGGTTATTGAGGTAGCGCGAGACCGTGGCCGGGCTCACGCCCGCCTCGGCGGCAATGTCCTTAATCCTCATCTGCGCCATAGCGCACCCCGTTTCCCAATTGTCGGCGGTCTGAACCATTTTAGGCATTTTTTAAAAATCTCGGTTGCAAAACGCTGTAGGTGAGCAACATCGTTTTTGTGTCTCGAGCAGATGCGATGATGGGCTAGATATTCGAGTCTTTAGGCAGCTCAAAATAGTCGGGATGCAAGGCGATAACCGGGCCCTGTTCCTCGGGCATCAGATGCAGGTGTGTCTCTGCCAGATAGCTCGCCGTGTCGGTATCGCCCCTCTTAATGGACTCGAGAATCCGGCGATGCTGACGACGAATCGGCTCCCAATCCAGATCCTGCGACACCATACGCAACCAGTTGTACCGCTCAAAATGCGTATTGACGCTCTTCATCCAATCCCACAACATGTGGCGGCCGGCAATCTCAAAGCACGTCTCGTGGAATAGGTTGTCCAGATCGAAAAAGCGACGCGTTTCGCTATGGTCGAGCGACTCGGACTCGGCAAGAATCTGCTCGAGCCGATGTTTTTGCTCAGGCGTGGCGGCAGAGCAACATTTAATGAGTACGCTTCTCTCGAGTTTCTCACGCAAGAAACAGGCGTTCTCGGCGCGCTCCATGCTGATTTTTGAGACATAGGTGCCGCTTTTGGGACGCGTTTCCACTAGCTCCTGCTCACGCAGGCGCACAAAGGACTCGCGAATGGGCGTGCGCCCGATTCCCGTCTCCTTTTCCAGACCAATCGCCGAAAGGCGCGTGCCGGGCTTAAGCTCGGCATAGATGATCTTGGAGCGCAATGCGTTGTATGCCTGATCTTGCAGGCTCTGATAATGCTGATGCTGTTCCATAAAGCCCTCGGATGAAGCTCACGGTTTGTCGAATACCACGTAATACTATCGCATCCCCCATTCCCTTAATTGCGGTGAAAGAGGCGGTGCTCACGTCGCCAGCACCGCAAGAGCGAGCGGCGGCATCCCGAAACCCGGGACACCACCGCTGTTTTGCTATCGGATGGCGCAGAGACGCCTCTCCTCATGCACCAAGGGACTGACTAGAGTTCGCAGGCCACCTTGTAGCCGTCGCCGATGGCGTCGCGGATGTTGCCGCACTTCTGGGCATCGCCCAGCACGTGGGTGGAGACACCGGCAGCGGCAAGGTCGTCGGCAAGCTTGGTATTGGGACGATAGCCCATGGCAAGCACCAGCGTATCGGCATCGGCGATGGTGTGGATCTGGCCATCCTTTTCGTACGAGATGGTGTCCTCGGTGATCTCGGTCACTTTGGCCTCGGTCAGCACGTGAACGCCCTTGGAGAGCATGCGCGTGATGAGCACCGCACGACCGGCACCGCCCTCGTTGGCGGCGAGCGTCTTGGTCATCTCGATAACGGTGACATCGCGATTGGCCGGCGAAAGGTCGTTGACCAGCGGGGCCAGGTAATCGGCCGTCTCGCAGCCAACGGTGCCGCCGCCCACGATGACGATCTTCTTGCCCGGGAAAGCCTTGCCGCCCAGCAGGTCGTCGGCCGTCATAACCTGCTTAAAGCCCTGCATGAAGGCCGGAGCGATGGGCTCGGCACCATAAGCCAGGACAACCTCGTAGCCCGCGTAGTCGCGCTGAATGTCCTCGGCCGAAAGCTCGGTACCAAAGACGCACGTGACGCCTGCCTCGGCTAGGCGACGGTACTGATACTTGATCACGCGGGTGAGCTCCTGTTTTGCCGGCGGAACGGCCGCGATACGCATCTCGCCGCCCGGCTCGTCCTGCTTATCCACGAGCACCACGTTGTGACCGCGCTTGGCGGCAATGTAGGCTGCTCCATGCCCGCAGGACCAGCGCCCACAACAAGCACGTTCTTGGCCTCAGCGGCAGGCTCGTAGCCAGCCTCGTCGCGCTCCACGTCCGGATTGACGGTGCAGGAGATGCGCTTGCCAAACATAATGCCGTTCAGGAGCGCAGGCAGCCGATGCAAGGGCGGATGTCGTCGGCGTTGCCGGCAGCGGCCTTGTTGCAGAACTCGGCATCGCACAGATTGGCGCGACCCATCATGCAGATGTCGGCGGCGCCGTCCTCGATCAGCTCCTCGGCAATCCATGCCTCGTTGATGCGGCCGACCGTGGCAACGGGAATATTCACATGCTTTTTGATCTCGCGCGAGCAGGCGGCGTGCGAGGCCTGATGCGTACCGGCGGCGGGAATGGCGGAGCCGCGCTTGATGGTAGTGCCGCCCGACACGTGGATCATGTCGACGCCGGCCTTCTCCAAGCGGCGCGAGACGTAGATCATGTCGTTGAGGGTCAGGCCGCCATCGGTGTACTCGTCGCCCGAGATACGGACGTCGATGATGAAGTCCTTGCCGCAGCGCTCGCGAATCTCGGCGATGACCTCGAGCAAGAAGCGCATGCGGGCGTCGAGCGAGCCGCCGTACTCGTCGGTACGCTTGTTGTAGAGCGGGGTCAAAAAGCCGCCGAGCATGCCATGGGCGTGCGCCGCATGGACCTCGACGCCATCGACGCCGGCCTTCTGCATACGCACGGCGGCGTCGCCGAACTGATGCGTGAGCTCGTGGATCTCGTCGATGGTGATAGGACGCGGAGCCTCGCGGGCATAAGACGGGCCCACGAAGGACGGAGCAATGAGGCGCGGGGTGCCCGGAATGTTAAAGGCCATGTAGGCGGGGTGGAAGAGCTGCGGCATGATCTTGCAGCCGTACTCGTGGACGGCGGCGGCGAGCTTTTCCCAGCCGGGGATAAACGTGTCGTTGTAGCAGCACATGTCACCCGGCAGATAGGTATAGGTGGGCTCGACCGTCACGACCTCGGTGATGATCAGGCCAACGCCGCCCTTGGCACGGGCACGGTAATGATCGACCAAGTCGTCGGTCACATAGCATGATCGGCCAGGTTGGTGGACACCGGCGGCATAAAGACGCGGTTCTTGACCTCGGTCGTACCGACCTTGATCGGGCTAAAGAGCATCGGGTAGGCGGATGACTCCATACAGGCTTCCTTTCGTTTGAGCCGCTCGGCGGCAGTTGCTAACGTACCTATCGTATCAGTATCCGCCGCATTCGCACTCGCTCGCACTCCCCACCTTCAATCCCGACCCTCACAAAAAAGTTGCGGTGGAATACGGAGTAGATGAGGCTTTTGACAGGCAAAGCAGTCCGTATTCCACCGCAACTGATGGGCGGGGTGGAATTGAGGGCCCAGATAGTCAGTCACGCCCTCATCCGCCACTCCCTCACCTACAGCGCGCCGTCCAGCATAAGGTTCACCTTGAGCACATTGACCGTGGGCTCGCCGAACATGCCGAGGAAACGGCCCTTGGTGCACGCGGCGATGATGTCGCGCACCTCGTCCTCACTTTTGCCCGTGGCCTTGGCAAGGCGCGGGACCTGGTACTCGGCGGCATCCGGAGAGATCTCCGGGTCGAGGCCGGACCCCGAACACGTCACCAAGTCGACGGGTACAGCGTCCATATCGGCATCGGGGTTGGCGGCGCGGATCTTCTTCGCGCGCGCATCTATCAGCTGCCGATACTCCTCACTCGCCGGGGACAGGTTGGACGGGGCACCATACGCCATGAGCTCGCCGCCTTCGCCTTCGACGATTGACACGTTCTGGATACGACCCCACATGTGGGCTTCGTCATCGAAGTTCTGGCCGATGAGCTCGGAACCCACAACCTTGCCGTCGACCGTAATGAGTGAACCGTTCGCCTGATACGGGAACGCAACCTGGGCGATGCCGGTCACGACGAGCGTATAGCCCAGGCCGCAGACAACGGTAAACAGCGCGAACACGCCCAGTGCGCGCGATGCAACACCTTTGAACATACAAACCTCCACTTACATAATGCCGCAGAACGCGAGCAGCATGTCGATGAGCTTGATGAATACGAACGGGGCAACGATGCCGCCCAGACCCCACACGAGCAGGTTGTGGGTCAACAGCTGGCCGGACGGAACCTCGCGGTACTTGACGCCCTTGAGGGCCGCCGGAATTAGCGCGACGATAACGAGCGCGTTATAGATGATGGCCGAAAGAACCGCGGACAGCGGGCTTGCCAGACCGAGGATGTTGAGCGCGCCCAGTCCCGGATAAATCGGAGAGAACAGCGCCGGGATGATGGCGAAGTACTTCGCCATGTCGTTGGCCACCGAGAAGGTCGTGAGCGAACCGCGGGTCATGAGCAGCTGCTTGCCGATACGCACGACCTCGATGAGCTTGGTGGGGCTGGAGTCGAGGTCGACCATGTTGCCGGCCTCCTTGGCAGCCTGGGTGCCCGTGTTCATGGCCACGGCGACGTCGGCCTGGGCCAGAGCGGGCGCGTCGTTGGTGCCGTCGCCGGTCATGGCGACCAGGTGGCCCTCACGCTGGAACTCGCGGATCTTCTCGAGCTTGCCTTCAGGGGTGGCCTCGGCCAGGAAGTCATCAACACCGGCCTCGGCGGCGATTGCCGCGGCGGTGAGCGGGTTGTCGCCCGTCACCATGATGGTCTTGATGCCCATCTTGCGCAGGTCGGCGAACTTCTCCTTAACGCCGGACTTGATGATGTCCTTGAGGTACACAACGCCCAGCACGCGGCAGTTCTTGGTCACGACCAGCGGGGTGCCGCCGGCCTTGGCGATGCGTTCGACGGCCTCGTCGCACTCCTTTGAGAACACGCCGCCGGCTGCCTCCACATAGGTGCGCACGGAATCGGCAGCGCCCTTGCGGATCTCATTGCCCTCGTAGTTCACGCCGGACATACGTGTTGCCGCGGTGAACGGGATGAACTCCATACCCTTATCCTCGAGTGTGCGGCCGCGCAGACCGAACTGCTCCTTGGCGAGGACGACGATGGAGCGGCCCTCGGGGGTCTCGTCGGCCAGCGAGGAAAGCTGGGCGGCATCGGCCAGCTCCGCGGGATCGATGCGTCGACCGGGATGAACTCGGCGGCTTGGCGGTTACCCAGGGTGATGGTGCCGGTCTTGTCGAGCATGAGGATGTCGACGTCGCCGGCGGCCTCGATGGCGCGGCCGGACATGGCCAGCACGTTGGCCTCGTTCAGACGGCTCATGCCGGCGATGCCGATGGCGGAAAGAAGGGCGCCGATGGTAGTGGGAGCCAGGCACACGAGCAGCGCCACGAGCGTGGTCACGGCCGTGGGGTTGTCCATGTCGTTAAGACCGACCGAGAAGCAGGAGTAACAATACAGGGCCAGCGTGACCAGGATAAAGACGATGGAGAGGGCCACCAGGAAGATCTCCAGAGCGATCTCGTTAGGGGTCTTCTTGCGCGCGGCACCCTCGACCATCGCGATCATCTTGTCCAGGAAGCTCTGGCCGGGCTCACTGGAGATCTTGACGATGATCCAGTCGGACAGCACCGTGGTACCGCCGGTAACGGCAGAGCGGTCGCCGCCGGCCTCGCGGACCACGGGGGCGGACTCGCCGGTGATGGCGGACTCGTCAACGGAAGCAGCGCCCTCGATGACGTCGCCGTCGCCGGGAATCTGCTCGCCGGCGCGTACGATCACCAGGTCGCCGCGCGTGAGCTCGGTGCCGGGAACGACGGTGAAGTGCTCCTTGTCCTCAACGGACTCGATGCGATGGGCCTCGACATCCTTCTTGGCCGCACGCAGGGAATCGGCCTGAGCCTTACCGCGGCCTCGGCAAGCGCCTCGGCGAAGTTCGAGAACAGGTCGGTGAGCCACAGGATGACCGCGATGGCGACCACATAGTAGGTGGGCACACCCGCGTCCTGCACACCGAAGATGGAAGCGACGGCCAGGACGGAGGTCATGACGGCGGAAAGCCACACCAGGAACATGACCGGGTTTTGAATCTGGACGCGAGGATCCAGCTTGGCAAACGAGTCGCGGACCGCGCGGCCCATCATGTCTTTTTGCATAGCCATAAATCTGCGCCCTCCTTTACGCAATCATCTGGAAGAACTCGGCAACGGGGCCAAGCGCCAGGGCCGGGAAGAAGCTCAGGGCACCGATCAGCAGAACGATGAACACGAGCAGGAATACGAACATGCCGTTGGTGGTAGACAGGGTACCGGCGCTCTCGGCGACCTTACCCTTCTTGGCCAGCGAGCCGGCGATAGTCAGCGTACCGATGATGGGCATGAAGCGTGCGAACAGCATCTCGAGGCCGAGCATGACGTTGATCCAGGGAATGTTGCAGTTCATGCCTGCAAACGCCGAGCCGTTGTTGCCGCCGCATGAGGTGAAGGCATACAGCACCTCGGAGAAGCCGTGCGCGCCACCATTGTTGAGCTGGTCGGCAAGACCGGGCACCATGCAGGCGATGGCCGAGCACACCAGAATGGCAAACGGAGTTGCCAGGCACAGGACAACTGCCCAGCGCATCTCGCCCGGCTCGATCTTCTTGCCCAGGAACTCGGGTGTGCGTCCGACCATGAGGCCGGCGATGAACACTGTGAGGATGGCGAAGCCGATCATGCCGTACAGGCCGCAGCCCACGCCGCCGAAGACGACCTCGCCCAGAGCCATCTGGAGCATCTGGACAAACCCGCCGAGCGGGGTGTAGGAGTCGTGCATGGAGTTAACCGAGCCGTTGGAAGCAGCCGTCGTGAAAGCGGACCAGGTGGAAGAGGAGGCGATACCGAAGCGGCTCTCCTTGCCCTCCATGTTGCCGCCGGCCTGGCCGTCGGTCATCTCGATATTGACCGCTCCGCCATCGGCCAGCTGCGGGGTGCCCGCATGCTCGTTGACGGCGATGATGCCGGTGAAGATCACCAGCAGGATGAACATGGCGGCAAAGATGGCCTTGCCCTGCTTGGTGTTCTTGACGCCGATACCGAAGGCGAAGCAACAGGCGGCCGGGATCAGCAGCAGGCTGGTCATCTCGATGATGTTGGTGAAGGCACTGGGGTTCTCATACGGATGGGCGGAGTTCACGCCGAAGAAGCCGCCGCCGTTGGTGCCGGACTGCTTGATGGCGACCTGAGGAGCCGCGGGACCCTGGGGCAGGAACTGCTCGGTGACCACGCGCGCGCCCTCGACAACCTTGCCGTCGACCTTGACCGTGTCGCCCTCAATCTGGCGCCGTCGATGACGCTCCAGCCGCCGTCTGCATTAGGCTGAACAGCGACGGGTTCTACGAGCTCAGCCTTCTGAGCCGGCTGGAAGTTGGAGATGACGCCACCGGCAGCCAGGCAGATGCCGAACACGAGGTTCAGCGGGATGAGCACATACAGGACGGTGCGGGTGAGGTCGACCCAGAAGGAACCCAGACCCTGCTCCTTGACCTGACGGAAGCCGCGGATCAGCGCGAACATGACCGCGATACCGGTGCCAGCGGAAACGAAGTTCTGCACAGTGAGACCCATGAACTGCACAAGGTAAGACAGGGTGGTCTCACCGGAGTAGGACTGCCAGTTGGTGTTGGTTATGAAGGAAGCAGCCGTATTGAACGACAGGTCCCATGACACACCCGGCAGGTGCTGAGGATTGCCTGGCAAGAAGGACTGAAGCGCCTGGAGTGCCACAAGAGTCACGAGGCCGATCCCCGAAAAGACCAGCACGCTCGCCAGATAGCGCCTACACCCCATCTGTTCTGCCGCGTCGATGCGAAGCAGACGATAGACGCCACGCTCCACAGGAGCAATCACAGGCGACAGGAACGTATGCTCACCATCCATGATATGGGCCATGAACCGACCGAGCGGAACGGCCAGGACGACGAGTACGGCAAAGTACAAGATGTACTGAATCGCAGCGTCCATAGTTTACGAATCACTCCTCATCAGAATGTAGATGTAATAGATAAGAAGTCCAATGCAGACGACTCCGATGATGGGAATGAGGATGTCCATTTACCGCCCCTTTCACACGCGGTCCGATGTCTCGGACGCCTGCCCTCGCAAGCGTCTGGGGACAGTAAACGCTTCTAGGGATTAAAGAGGCGTGAGGGCCGGGGCTCACGTCCTTAAGATGCCGTAAAGATGCAGGTAGAAAGCACTATTGCAGCTGCAGTGCGCCTATACTCGACCTCGCGAGCATACAGTGGTGTCTTCACCGCGTATGCACGCATGGACAACGCTTCAGAAAGGCTACGCTATGCAGCGCGACGCATCGGACACTCGCGTCAATCCAGACCTCATCCTCAAGGCAATTGAGAAAGACGAGGTCGCCGATGACACTCGAACCAGCCGGGGACACCTCAAGATTTTCTTTGGCTACGCTGCTGGCACAGGCAAAACCTATGCGATGCTTCAAGCCGCCCACGCCGCCAAGCGGCGAGGTGTCGACGTCGTCGCGGGATACATCGAGCCGCACGAACGTCCGGCAACTGCCCATCTTGCACAAGGGCTTGAGAACGTGCCCTGTAAACTCATCGAGCACAACGGCATTGCGCTCAGCGAGTTCGATCTAGATGCGGCTATCGAACGCGCCCCTCAGCTCATCCTTGTCGACGAGCTCGCCCATACAAATGCGCCGGGGTCTCGCCACGACAAACGCTATCAAGACGTCGAGGAACTTCTACATGCGGGCATCGACGTCTATACGACCGTGAACGTTCAGCATATCGAGAGCCTAAACGACATGGTTGCATCCATCACCGGCGTTGTCGTGAGCGAACGAATCCCCGACCGTATCTTCGATGATGCCGACCAGGTCGAGCTCGTCGACATAGAGCCCGAAGACCTACTTGAGCGCCTTCGCGCCGGTCTCGTCTACCGTCCCGCACAAGCCGACCGAGCGCAACAGCATTTTTTTACCGTTGAGAACCTCACCGCACTCCGAGAAATCGCGCTGCGCCGCTGCGCCGATCGCACCGGCCACCTCACAGACGCCGCACGCGTGCTGGGAAACCGTGACTACTACACCAGGGAGCGTATCTTAGTCTGCGTCTCCCCGGCGCCGACCAATCCCCGCATCGTCCGTGCCGCCGCACGCATGGCGAAAGCGTTTCGCAGCGAGCTCGTCTCCCTGTTCGTAGAGAGCCCGCGCACGCAAGCCATGAGCGATGATGAGCGCGCCAAGCTTGCAGCCAATATCGCCCTAGCCGAGCAGCTCGGAGCACATATGGAAACCGTCTATGGCGACGACGTCGCGTTTCAGATCTCCGAGTTCGCGCGCCTGTCGGGTATTTCGAAGATCGTCATGGGACGCACGGGCGAGCACAGCAGCGTCCGTCAGGCCCTCTTTGGCCGCAAATCTCTCGTAGAACAGCTCATAGCATTCGCCCCGAATCTCGACATTTACATCATTCCAGACCAGTCGACTCCGCCCTCCCGGCCCAAAGGACGCCGGCATGCGCTCGCCCTGCAGCCGCCCAGCAGCCGAAACGTGCTTCGCACGCTGGCCCTCTCTCTTGTCGCCACGGCGATCGGCACGGCTTTCCGCCATCTGGGATTTGCCGATTCCAGCATCATATCCCTCTATATCCTCACGGCCCTGCTGACCGCCGTCACCACGACGGGGCGTATCTGCACGATCGTATCGAGCGTGCTCTCTGTAGTGCTTTACAACTTCTGCTTCGTCACGCCTCTGTTTTCGCTCGCCAGCTACGACCGAAGCTATCTGGTCACGTTCGGCATCATGTTCGCTACCGCTATGGTCGCCGGCGAGTTAACTGCGCGCATCGCCGACAACGCCCGTACCTCCGCCGAGAACGCATTCAAAACGCGTGTACTCCTCGAAACGAACCAGCTCTTGCAGCAAGCCCATAGCGCGGAGGAGTGCGCCCGCGTCGCCATGAACCAACTCGTCAAACTGCTAAAACTCGACGTGGTCTTCTACCCCGCCGAACACGGCACGCTCGGCAAGGCGCTCTATGAGTCCGCTGGCACCGAAAACCGATCCGCGTCGCTGCTCACCGACTACGAGCGCGCCGTTGCAACCTGGACCTTCACCAACAACAAGCGCGCGGGCGCAAGCACGCGGACCCTGCCTGAGGCGCGCTGTCTCTACCTCGCGGTTCGCACCGGCGACAAGGTATTCGGTGTCATCGGCATCGCCCTGGAGGGGCGCGAGACCGAAGCCTTCGAGCATTCGATCGTCCTATCTATCGTAGGTGAATGCGCCTTGGCGCTCGAAAGTGACCGAGCGGCGCAAGAGCGCGAAGAGGCTGCGGTCTTGGCGAAAAACGAGCAGCTGCGCGCCAACCTTTTGCGCTCCATCGGCCACGATTTGAGGACACCCCTCACGGCTATATCCGGATCTGCGGCAATCCTTCGGAAGAGCGACGAGAGGCTCAGCCTCGAACAACGCTGCGATCTTGCCGATGCCATCTACGATGACTCCCTCTGGCTTATCGATACCGTGGAGAACCTCCTCGCCATCACACGCGTCGAGGACGGCACCATTCGCCTCAACCTCACATCCGAGCTCATCGACGAGGTCATCGAGGCCGCCCTCAGCCATGTCGCCCAAGCATCGCATGGACATGCCGTCACCATCGAGCACACTGACGACATCCTGCTGGTACGCGTCGACGTCCATCTCATCATGCAGGTGCTTACGAATCTCATCATGAACGCCTTCAAATACACGCCCGAGGACTCGACTGTCACCGTCAGCGCACGTCGCGAGGGCGCGTTCGTCGTGGTGGACGTCGCAGACGATGGGCCGGGTGTGGCAGACTGCGACAAGCCTCATATCTTTGAGCGCTTCTTTACCTCAGGCAATACGCGGCCCGTGGATTCGCGTCGAAGCATCGGCCTTGGGCTGTCGCTCTGCCGCTCCATCGTGGAGGCACATGGCGGCGTCATCGAAGTTCGCGACAACCACCCCCATGGGGCCGTCTTCCGTTTTACCCTGCCCGCTGAGGAGATCGAGATTCATGAATAATGCCGCTAAGCCACGCATCCTCCTGGTCGAAGATGACCTGACCGTTCAAAACCTCGTTTCGACCGCGCTTGACCTCCACGGCTATGTCGTGAGCAAGGTTTGCAACGGCCAGGCCGCCATCATGGATGCGGTGTCGCACGGCCCCAGCCTCATCATGCTCGACCTCGGCCTTCCCGACATTGACGGTATCGAGGTCATCACGAAGATCCGAAGCTGGTCGGCAGTCCCCATTATCGTCATTTCGGCGTGCACCGAAGATTCCGACAAGATTGCAGCACTTGACGCAGGGGCAGACGACTACCTCACCAAGCCCTTTTCTGTGGATGAGTTGCTCGCGCGCGTCCGTGCGAATTTGAGGCGCTCCTCGATGGCGTCAAGCGAGTCGACAGAAGCGAGCACGTTCGACAACGGTCCGCTGCATATCGACTACGCCGCGGGATACGCGACGAAAGACGGACGCGAGCTCTCGCTCACCCCAACCGAGTACAAATTGCTCGTCCTTCTGGCGAAAAACGTCGACAAGGTGCTCACCCACACCTTCATCACCCGCGAGATATGGGGCACGAGCTGGGACAGCGATCTGGCGAGCCTGCGCGTGTTCATGCGCACCCTGCGCAAGAAGATCGAGGCAGACCCCTCTCACCCCAAGATGATTCAGACGCACATGGGCGTCGGGTACCGCATGCAGCGTCTCTAGCCCACCCCACAAAAAGTTGCGGTGGAATACGGAGTAGATAAGGCCTTTGACAGCCAAAACAGTCCGCATTTCACCGCAACTGATGGGCGGGGTGGAGTTAGAGGCCCAGGTAGTTAGTCATGCCTTCGACGGCGAGCTTGGCGCCTGCCACGGCATGGACCACGGTGAGCGGGCCGTTGACCACATAGTTAGCGATACCCCAAAATCACTCTTTAACTCACCGCGCTCGCCCCCATATGTGCAAAGCGCCCCGCGAACGGATACTCGCGAGGCGCCTGGATGCCTGGATGTCCGGGCCTTATTTGATCCCGCGGCCCAAGTCTTCGGCAATTTTGTCTACGCCCTTAAGTGCGGCGCAGGTCTTTTTGTTGGAGCAATGTCCCGTGCAAACGCCACCTTGAGCGCAGTCGGCGCAGGTGCCCTTGCGATAAATGCGCACGCACACGGCGACAAACGCAATACCGATAACAGCCAGTACAACAATATCGATAGGTGCCATAGCAAGCCTCCTCTAGTTAACCATCACTTACTTTACCCCATTCTCAACCTACCAAAAAGGGACAGGTTTATTTTGGTCGGTTTTATCTGCGAAAACGTCACATCTCCCCACCAAAAAGCCCGAGTGTCGCTGGGACACCCGGGCTCGTGAAAAGGGGCTAATCCTTATTCGGACTTAAGCGGAAACTGCGGCGGAAGCAGTGTTGGTCTCGTCCTCGTCGGTCCATGCATGCTTGGGCATGGGACGGAAGATCTGGAAGAGCATCGCAGCCAGCAGCACGATGGCCACAACCGTCCAGATACCAAACTGCCCAAGAACAAGCAGGTTATAGAACTGGTTGATGAACAGGCCGATGACCCAAGCAAAGGCACACTCGTAGCCGATGGCAATCGCGGTCCACTTACCGGAGTTCATCTGGTTACGGATGGTGCCGATAGCGGCAAAGCACGGAGCGCACAGCAGGTTGAAGGCACCAAAGGCGACGCAAGCGCCCATGGTCGGGAACATAGCCGCAAACGCGGTCCACAGGCTCGGGTCGGTCTCGCCGGCGTCGGCAACGGACAGCAGCGAGCCGGCGGTGGCGACGACGTTCTCCTTAGCGACAAGGCCAGAGACGGTCAGTGCGGTGGCCTGCCAGGTGCTAAAGCCGAGCGGGGCGAAGATCCAAGCGACCAGGTTGCCGAGCATGGCAAGCACGGAGTAATCCATGAACTCCTCGGGGATGCCCTCCATGGAAGGCAGGTAGCCAAAGGCGCCGTTGTAGCTACCAAAGTTGGAGAGGAACCAAACGACGACGGTGGACGCAAAGATGACCGTGCCGGCCTTCTTGATAAAGGCGAAGCAGCGCTCCCACACGTGCAGCGCCCAAGAGCGGATCGCCGGGAAGTGGTAGGCAGGAAGCTCCATAACAAACGGCGTCGGGCGGCCGGCGAAGAGCTTGGTCTTCTTGAGCATGAGGCCCGAGGCAATGACGGCAAAGACGCCCAAGAAGTAGAACAGCGGGCTGATCCATGCGGCGGTGGTAGAAGAGTCGCCAATGATGGAACCCATAAGCAGGGCGATGATCGGCAGCTTGGCGCCGCAAGGGATGAACGTGGTGGTCATGACCGTCATGCGGCGGTCCTTCTCGTTCTCGATGGTCTTGGTAGCCATGACGCCGGGGACGCCGCAGCCCGAGGACACGAGCATGGGGATAAAGGACTTACCGGACAGGCCAAAGCGGCGGAACACGCGGTCCATGATGAAGGCGACGCGGGCCATGTAACCGCAGTCCTCCAAGAAAGACAGCATCACAAAGAGCAGGAACATCTGCGGGACGAAGCCCATGATGGCGCCGATGCCAGCCACGATGCCGTCGCAGACCAGCGAATCGACGAGGCCACCGTCCTCGGTACCGCCCGCCACGAGAGCGTCATGCACCGCGGTGGTGATACCCGGGACATAGGGGCCGTACTGTGCTGGGTCGACCGAGTCGGCGTTGTCGCCCGCAGCCTCAACAGCTGCGTCATAGGCGTCGCGACCCTGACCGAGCACGTACCAGCCGTCGGTGCCGAAGAGCTGGTCGTTGGTGAAGTCGGTCACCGTGCCGCCCAGGGTGGAAACGGCGATGTAGTACACGCAGAACATGATGACCACAAAGATCGGCAGGCCCAGGATACGTTGGTAACCACGCGGTCGATCTTCTCGGAGGTGCTCATCTTTGCCGGAGCTTGGTGAGGCACTCGTCAATGATGTGGGCAATCACGCCGTAACGCTCGCCGGTGATGATGGACTCGGCGTCGTCGTCGCAGTCCTGCTCGCACTGGGCGACCAGCTGCTCCACGCGAGCGGCCTTCTCCTTGGTGAGGTTGATGAGCTTGCAGGCGTCCGCATCGCGCTCGAACAGCTTGACGGCGTAGTAGCGACGCTTGTTGGCGGGAACGCTCGCCGGCAGGTTGTTCTCGATGTGGGTCAGAACGTCCTCGATGGCGGAATCGAACCTGTGCGCCGGCGCGTCGGCCTTGGCAGCCGCCGACTTCTTGACCTGCTCAAAGAGCTCCTTGATGCCCTTGTTCTTAAGAGCCGAGATCATCATGACCGGACAACCGAGCTTCTTGGAGAGCTTGTCCGTGTCGATCTTATCGCCGTTCTTCTCGACCAGGTCGGCCATGTTGAGGGCAACGACCACGGGCAGGCCGGTCTCGATAACCTGAAGCGCCAGGTACAGGTTACGCTCGAGGTTGGTGGCATCGACCACCTGGACGACAACATCGGGCTCGCCGCTCATGAGGTAATCGCGCGAGCATTGCTCCTCGGGGCTGTAGGGGGAAAGCGAGTAGATGCCAGGGAGGTCCGTGATGGTAACGTTCTTGTCGCTTAGGAGCTTGGCTTCCTTTTTCTCAACCGTGACCCCGGGCCAGTTGCCAACGTAGCCGTTGGCGCCGGTGATCAGGTTGAAAAGCGTGGTCTTGCCGCAGTTGGGGTTACCCGCCAGTGCGACATGGATCTGAGAATCCGCCATTCAATCCTTCTTCCTTGTGTGCCTGCGCTGCTTTCTCCGCGCGGGCTGGATAATGTGCTTCAAAGATGCTGCATTAAGTTAGAAAAACCTAACTTTATCTGCAGAAATATGCGCCGCGAGTCCTTACTGAACCTCGACGACGGCGGCCTCCTCCTTGCGGATGGAAAGCTCGTAGCCGCGCACGTTGATCTCGACCGGATCACCGAGCGGCGCAACCTTCACGACCTTGAACGAAGTGCCCTTGATGAGCCCCAGGTCCATAAGGTGGCGGCGAAGCGCACCCTCACCGTGAAGCTTGACGATGGTGGAGCTCTCGCCCACCTTAACGTCACCCAACGTCTTCATTTACTTGTCCCCCTTTCAGTGCGTACAGAAATACCGTCGACTAACCGACGGTCATGATGTGCATGGCAACCTTGGAATCGATGCCAAAGCGTGCGCCCAGCACCGTGACGATGATATTGGCGCCACTCGAGCTCACCACGTGGATTTCGTTGCCCTCGACAAAGCCGAGGTCCTTGAGGTGGTGCTTCATATCCTCATTGCCCTTTACACGAGACACGCGCACGGTTTCGCCCGCTTTTACCATCGAAAGCGGCATTGCCGGCATCTGCGGTCCGCAAGACATGAGTGGCTCCTAACGTCAGTTCGTCCTTAACATCGACGCGGTAAAAGTTAACCACGCCTATGTTCGCTTTAGTAAACTAACACGTGGTTAACTTTTTGGAAAGGGTCCCCATCCAGATTTCGAAAAAGTTTCCCATACGAAACAAAGGCACCGCAAAGACCGTCTCTTTGCAGTGCCTATTGATACCAATTTATGTAACAGAGGGGACTGCCCCTTTGTCACATTGTTGAGGTTAGAGCGAGAGGTTTCTGATCGATGTGACGCAGGAGGCCTCATCCATGCCCGAAACGCGAAAGACGACACTCTCGCCACATTCGCCGTAAAGCGCCATGAGGCCCATCACGTCACGGCCGTCGGTATGGCGGTCGCCGATGCTGACCGACACGTCGCTACGATGCTTGGCAATGATGTCATAGAGCAGCGCAACCGGGCGGGCATGTAATCCCAACGGATCTTTAATCGTCTTTGTAAACTCGACCATGTCCCCTCCCACGACATCGCACATTCGGCCGGCAAACCCAGCCACGTGGTAGTTATTGTAGCGTTAGATGCTTGTCGAGAGCTCCTCTGAACACCTCGTGGGCAAAAAGTGGCAAATATGAGTACTGTCATCAATTTAGTAGCAGCAAAATCGAGAGCAAATTGCCTCCTTTGAGCGATTCGAAGAGGTTGAAAGCCGTCAACGCCCTTTAAAGGGGGTTATATAAATTGATTTTGAGCCCGTTTTTACTCAGAACAGGCCGAAAAATATGACACCTCTTTTGCAACAGTACTCATATTTGGCTTTTTTTGACCACGGGGTCCAAAACCATGCCCCAAAACACAAAAGGAGGGGCCTCGTAAGGCCCCTCCTTAGGAAAGGGAATCGATTTATTCCACAGCCGTAGATTAATCCTAGCCGCTACTCCATCAAATCGAGGACGGAAGGACGAAGCTCGCTCTCGGCAGCCTCGGGATCGGTCTCGCGCAGGCGGTTGATATAGCGGTTGTACCACATCACGGCAAGGCCCAGGAAGACAACCACACCGCCAACGTTGTAGACCAGCGTCAGCCACAGCGGCTGATCGAGCGGGATGGTGCCGCAGACAAGCACAAAGCAGAAGACCACAAGCAGGAATGCGGCAACGACCAGACCAAAGCTGCGCGAGCCCATGCGGAAGTCACGGGGAGCGGCGTCGAAGTTCTTGCGCAGCATAAAGTAGGCAAGCAGGATCAGCAGCGGCGGGAGCAGAGCAGTGGCAGCCGTCATGTTGGTGACGATCATGAGCAGGTCGTCGAGGTTACCAGAGCCAAGGCCGGGATGATCAGGATGGGGACGACGATGGCGAACTGCAGCCAAGCGGCGCGGGCGGGAATGCCGTGCTCGTTGAGCTCGACGATCTTGCTACCAAAGACGCCTTTGGGATCTCGGTGAAGAAGACCTTGATGGGAGCAGAGGTCCACATCATGAGGGAGCCAGCGTGGCAGCGAGAAGGATCAGGCCAATGACGCGCGTGGACACTTCCATGGGAATGCCAAAGTGGGCAAAGACAGCGCCGAATACGTCGAAGATACCGGTGGAGATGGCAACGCCGCCCTCGGGAATGAACAGGTTGACCAGCAGCGAAGCACCTGCGTACAGAAGGCCGATGGTCAGTCCGGCGATAACGACGGTACGCACGAAGGCCTTGACGCCGCCCTTGAGGTCGTTAAGGAACACGCCGACGGACTCAGCACCGCCTACGCCCTGGATGATCCAGGCAAGCGTACCGAAGAAACCCCACGTAGTGGCGAAGCTGCTCGTGTCGGGAGCCATGTTAGCCGGAGTAGGAGCCGTAGCGAACTCGACGCCGCCAAAGGCAGCGGCCAGGGACAGCAGGATGAACACAGCGGTCAGGCCGAGAGCCGCAGTCGAGCCAAAGGACGAAATGGATCCGATCCACTTAGCGCCCTTAGTCGACACCCACGTGGCGATGGCAAAGACAACGATCTCGATTATGGTGATCCACAGCTGCGAGAGCTCGGCATTGGCACCAAAGAATACGTAGCTCGCGTAGATAATGACGTTGGGCAGGACGGACGCAAAGTAGAACAGGTTGACGAACCAGTAACTAAATGCCGTCAGGAATGCCCAGCGGCCACCCATCGAGGTCTTAACCCATGCGTACACGCCAGACTCGGAATCCTTGTTGAGGCCGACGAACTCAGCGGTAACCAGGGTATAGGGGACAAAGTACAAAAGCGTGGCGAAGAAGAACGACGGTGCAGCTGCCAAGCCGATGGCCGCGTTGTTGTTGATGATGTTCTTGATACCGAACACGGCGGCGACCGTCATGCCCAGCAGAGCGAACGAACCAATCGTTCCTCGTTTTTCAGAGCTCATAAGCCCTCCCAATCATCCGTTATATCTCATCTAAAACCGTCCGGACTGCAAGCGCAATCGTGGACGGCGCACCTGCTAAGGGGAATGGGGAAAAGGGAGTCAACAAAGCCATCCCCCTTAACGGCGCGAAGCAAACGTCCAAACGGACGAATACTACTTGTTGGGGAAGGAATAACCTTCAACCGTCACGTGCAGTACCACGACGCGGGGATCCGCGGCATCGGCCACGACACGGTAGGCCTCGTCAATTTCGACGACGGCAACGCCGCCGGCGGGAATCGTCACGGTCTCCCCCGTACCCTCAAAGCGCTCGCGATCGTCGATATCGCTGTAGGCGCGCGTGCAGGTAAGATCCGTCTTGGAAGCCACCTCGACGGTCAGGTCGCCGTCGAGCGGGACGAGCACGGCATGGTAGCGACGGTGACCGACCAGATCGGCGGTAGCTGCCTCGTGGGCGTTCACCCACCAGTACACCAACGAGTCGCCGATGGAGTACGCCACGTCGTGCTGCAGGTCGGCAACACCATCGAGCGCCTGGCCGGTGCGCATCCACTTCTTGACAGACTTCATCTGAGCGTCGAAATCGGCGCGCGAGTTAAAGACATGCATGACTTATGCCTCCTTAATGGGTGCCAGCGCCTGAGCCAGATCGGCAGACGTCAGCGGTCGCAGGGACACCTCAAAGCTGAAGCTCTCAAAACGGGTGCGGTAGGAATCGAGTACCTCGGAACCCCAAGAGTTCGAGCCAAGGCCGAGCAGCTGGTCGTTGATGTTGACCGTGACCGTATCGCCCTTGACAAGGTCGTAGACGTGCTTGGCGTTATCGATTGCCTCGCAGCTATAGGGCCATGCCGAGAACGAGAACGGGTTGGAGGCGGCATCAGCCGGACGAGTCACCAACACGCCGTCACCGTGACTGGAGCGCAGGGCAACCCAGCGGGTACCCTCACGGTTGGCGCAGTCCTGAGGCATAACGTAGGGCGTGAACATGTCGTCGACCGTAGTGCGGTAATGACCGACCGGGTTGGCGCGCAGCGAGTCCGGATAGTTCTCGCCCGGGCCGTGGCCATACCACTCGACGGCACGATTGCAACCGGGGACCTCGAAGGAGATGCCGATGCGCGGGATGATATCCGAGTAATCGCCGTAGGGCTCGCCGGAAACCTTGAGGTCGACGCGACCGCTCGGAAGCACGGTGTAGACGAGCTCGACGCGCATGCCGAACGCGCGGACGGGAGGAGCGATACGCTGGCTCACGGTAACGACGACCGCATTGCCGTCCTGCTTCCAAGAAACCTTGCGGGTAGACGTCTGCATCACATCGATGAAGTTGTCCTTCCACAGGGAGTCATACTCCTGAGCGTGGTTGTCGACGAGCGGATGCCAAAAACCAACCTGGGGACCAGAGGCCATGACGTCGCGGCCGGATGCCTTCCACTCGCTCACGGTACCGTTGACTTTGCTGAAGGTCAGCTCGCCGTTGAGGGAGTGAATGCGGATCTCCTGCTCGGTCTCCTCGACCGTAAGCTCAGGACGAGCGGGGGCGGCGATGGCCGGCGCCGGATGGTTTGCGATGGCAAACTGACTTGCGCCCAGCTGGAACATCGGCTCGCACCAGGCGTGAGCCGCCATGGTGTAGGCGTGCACGGTCAGCAGGGTCTCGCCTACCGCGGCCTCGCGAATCACCAGTGGCAGCTGGACGGATTCGCCGGGAGCCACCGCGCCGGGCATAAGCGTCTTGCGGCACACTACATCGCCGTCTACCAGGGTTTCCGCCGACAGGCAGACATCCTCGAGGGTGGTGAACCAACGCTTGTTGGTGACGGTCAGCTCGCCTGCCTCGCGTCATAAGCCATGCGGACCGGGCAGATGACCTGGCCATACTCAGTGAGGCCTGGGCTCGGCTGCTGCCAGGGGAACACCATACCGTCGATGCAGAAGTTGCTGTTGTTGGGGTAATCGCCGTTGTCGCCGCCATACATGTCGTAGGCAACGCCGTCCTCGGTCACAGCAGCCAGACCGTGGTCGCACCATTCCCAGATAAACTGGCCTTGGATGCAATCCCAGCGATCGAAGACCTCCTGGTACTCGGACAGGCCTCCGGGACCGTTGCCCATGGAGTGACCGTACTCGCAGTTGATGCGCGGCTTGGGGAACGGATGCTCACCAAAGTCGTTCATCTGCGACACACGGGAGTACATCGTGGAAATGACGTCGACGGTATCGGCGTTGCGGTCCTCCTCGTAATGGACCGGACGATCATCGAGCTCGTGTGCCTTGGCGTACATCGCGCGGATGTTGCAGCCATAGCCGCTCTCGTTGCCCATCGACCACATAATGATGCAGGCATGGTTGCGTTCCTGCATCACCAGACGCTCAATGCGGTCGACGTAGGCCGGCTCCCATGCCGGGTCGTCGGTGACCAGAGCGATATTGCCGATATTCTCAAAGCCGTGGCTCTCCATATCGGTCTCGGCGACCAGCATAATGCCGTACTCGTCGCACAGCTCGTAGAAGCGCGGGTCATTGGCATAGTGAGAGGTGCGCACCGCGTTGATGTTGTGCTGCTTCATGAGCTCCAGGTCGCGGCGCATGCGATCGAGACCCACGGCGCGGCCCTTGTGATCGTCGTGATCGTGACGGTTGACGCCATGCATCTTAAAGTAGGTGCCGTTGAGGTAGATATGGTTGCCCTCGACCGTCACCTCGGCAAGCCCCTGGCGATGCGGAACGTACTCGCTGACCTCGTCACCGTCGTAGACCTCAAACGTCAGGTCATAAAGGAAGGGGTCCTCGGGATTCCAGAAGTGGGCATCGGTCACGCTGCACTCGGCATGGCCGTCGACGCACTCGCCCGTAGCGACCACATTCTGGCCATCGCTGAGCGTATACACGACGCGGGTAGCGCCCTCGGCCATCGTATCGAGCGTGATCAGAGCGGTATCGCCCTCGCGCTGCGTGCGAAACCTAAAGTCGAGCAAGTGCGCGGCGGGGCGCTGCATAAGGTACACATCGCGGAAGATGCCCGAGGCCCACCACATATCCTGGTCCTCGATATAGCTGCCATCGCTGTACTGCAGGACCTTGACCGCAAACAGGTTGTCGCCTTCGACGAGCGCGTCGGTCACGTCGAACTCGGCGGACAGACGCGAGCCCTTGGTCATGCCGATAAACTGGCCGTTGACGTACAGCTCGCCATAGCTCTCGATGCCGTCGAAGCGAATGATCTCGCGAGCGCCGGCGGGGATGGCGGGAAGGTTGACGATGCGCTGGTAGACGCCCGTGGGGTCATCGGAGGGAACAAACGGCTGGTCCACCGGGAACGGGAAGCCCTCGTCGGTATAGGCAAGATTGCCATAGCCATCTACCTGCCACAGGTGCGGAACCTCAACGTGATCCCACTCGCTTATACGTGGAGAGCTCCTCGTCGGAAACGGCCGCGGGGCCCTCAAAGAGGCGGAACTGCCACGAGCCGGACAGCTGGACAAACCCGCGCGACAGCTCGTGGCTGTACGTTGCAGCGAGATCGGCGGTCTCGTAACCCATAAAGTACGCATGGGGTGCCAGGCGATTCCTGTGGGTGAGCGCTTGGTTTTCCCAATCGTTAATGGCGTCCATGGTGATGCTCCTTCGTCATCGTAGTAATTCTTGTGCAACCGGTTGTCCTTATCTTACGGGCGATGCAAAAACCTGTGCAACCGGTTGTCCGCTGAACGGTCGATTCTGCCGGATTAACGGTGCAACCGGTTGTACAACCGCATCACTTATGTCACCCTGAGTATCGAAACTCAACGCAAAACATCGTTCTTAAGCTCGTAGGCAACCGCCACGCCCGCTGATATCTCACCCACACGAGACGTATTCGATTGCGGCTTGGTTGCAAAACGACACCGGTCCCCGGATATCATGAACGCTGTTCAGGTGCACTATAGTAAGCTGTATCCGCACCAGCCCGTATCAGTGACAATATCGACCGCATTCTCCAGGAGACGCCATGACCCAACCAGTTCGCACCGCACCTACGCTTGCCGAGGTTGCCGCAGCTGCCGGCGTGTCGCGCTCCACGGCATCGCGCGCCCTCAACGATTCGCCCCGCATTAGCGAGGAAACCAAAAAACGCGTCCGCGCAGCGGCCAAGGAAGTCAATTTTGTCCCCAACGCTCGCGGCCGAGCGCTCGCTGTCGGGCGCACGGAAATCATCGCCGTGCTCGTGACCGAGCCCCTGAGTGAACTCTTCAGCGACCCCACCTATAGCGAATTTTTGAGCGGCATTACCGAGGAACTGTCGGAGTCGTCCTATCTGTCCGTTATCTTGCAGGCATCTTCTACGCATGAGCGCAACCGCGCACGCGAGCACTTTGAGCGCCGCTCGTTCGACGCCGTGATCGACGTCTCCCCTTACAAGGGCAGCGAGCTGCTCGAGGTGCTGCGCGAGCTGGGCGTACCCACCGTGTTGTGCGGCCAGCTCGAGGGCCACCCCTATCGCGATGTGTTCTCGACAGTCTACTCTGACGACGAAGAGGGTGGACGCTTTGCGGCACTCGCCATGAAAGAGCGCGGGCGCAAAGATATCGTCGCCGTGTTGGGACCGCAAGACAACCCCGCTGTTGTCGACCGCCTGCGCGGCTACCGCACCGTCCTGGGCGAAGACCTCCCAGGCGCAAACGTTATCTATACCGGCTGGAACAGCGGAGACGGCTATCAGGCCATGCACCAGATCCTCGCGCGCGAGATTGCTTTCGATGGCGTGCTCTGCGGATCGGACCGTATCGCGGCTGGCGTCATCACCGCACTCAACGAGGCAGGCCTATCCGTTCCGGCGGACGTTTCTGTCGTCGCTTCGACGATCACGAGATTGCGGCGCGCTGCGTCCCCGCACTCACGACCGTCCGCCAGCCCCTGCGCGAAGAAGGCCACATGGCCGCCAACATTGCGCTCGACATGATCAAGGGCGCCGAGCCACCACCTCCGTGATGCACATGCAGCTCGTTCAGAGAGACTCGCTGTAGGAAACTGGGCCGGGCTTTTCGCCAGACAGTTGTTGCGGAAAGCCTGCCCCGTTTTGAGCGCTCATTCTGGGCACAGTTTCCGTTAGACCGCTCAAGCGAAACTGATGTCCATTACTTTTGTCGCAATTCTGGGTCGTGCTTCCAGAGACCCCGTTTGGAACGCTGGACGACCGTTCATGGACGCAGAGTTCGGACTCGGCACTTTCCGCAAC
>ENA-OQCF01000094-OQCF01000094.1-human-gut-metagenome-genome-assembly--contig:-NODE-94-length-30655-cov-2.229494_pt1 | contig 30655 bp, 34 predicted proteins | sample MGYA00242756_ERZ504573 | MGnify/ENA primary metagenome ERZ504573 (study PRJEB26092, sample SAMD00036240) | human gut metagenome | host: Homo sapiens | study: EMG produced TPA metagenomics assembly of... | reverse complement strand
TCTCTTTCTTCTTTATTCTATCATTTTCTCGGCGAAGATAAGCAAAACACCCGATTATTTTGTGCTGTTTACTTGGAAACTGTTACATTTGCATAGATTAAAGATATTAACACGCCATGATTACATTTACGCTTTGCCTGCTGGCGTTGATAGCCGGCTATTTTATCTATGGACGCTTTATAGAACGCGTCTTCGGTCCCGATGACCGCAAAACACCTGCCCTTACAAGAGCCGATGGTGTGGATTACATTCCACTGCCTACTTGGAAGATTTTCATGATACAGTTTCTTAATATAGCCGGACTGGGACCTATCTTCGGCGCCATCATGGGAGCCAAGTTCGGCACGGCATCCTATCTGTGGATTGTACTTGGCAGTATCTTTGCCGGTGCAGTGCACGACTATCTTGCCGGTATGCTCTCCTTGCGGCATGACGGGGAAAGCCTGCCGGAAATCATCGGACGTTATTTGGGGTTGACCACTAAGCAGGTGATGCGTGGCTTCACCGTTGTCCTGATGATATTGGTGGGAGCTGTCTTTGTGGCAGGCCCTGCCGGACTGCTTGCCAAGCTGACCCCCGACAGCTTGGATACCACTTTCTGGATTATTGTAGTATTTGCTTATTATATTCTGGCTACCTTGTTGCCAGTAGATAAGATTATCGGCAAGATATATCCGTTGTTTGCCATAGCCTTGCTGTTTATGGCTGTCGGTATTTTGGTGATGCTCTATGTCAACCATCCCGAGTTGCCTGAAATATGGAACGGCTTGCAGAATACACATCCCAATGCGGCTTTGTTGCCTATCTTCCCTATTATGTTTGTCAGTATAGCTTGTGGTGCAATCAGTGGCTTTCATGCTACTCAAAGCCTCTCATGGCACGCTGCATGACAAGTGAACGCCACGGACGTCCCGTCTTCTACGGAGCCATGATAACCGAAGGCATTGTAGCTTTGATTTGGGCTGCCGCCGCCACTTACTTTTTCCATCAGAATGGCATGGAAGAGACGAATGCCTCCATTATTGTAGATGCCATTACAAAAGACTGGCTGGGCGCCGTAGGTGGAGTATTGGCTATTCTGGGTGTCATTGCCGCCCCTATTACCAGTGGTGATACGGCTTTCCGTTCGGCACGTCTTATCGTGGCTGATTTCTTGGGAATGGAACAAAAATCCATGCGTAGTCGTTTATATATCTGCATACCGATGTTCCTGGTGGCCATCGGGTTGTTGCTTTACAGCCTGCGCGACAAGGATGGCTTTGATATGATTTGGCGCTATTTTGCTTGGGCCAACCAGACTTTGTCTGTTTTCACCTTGTGGGCAATTACCGTTTATCTGGTGCGTGAGAAAAAAGGGCATTATTTTTATATCACCTATTTTCCCGCATTGTTCATGACGGCTGTATGCACCACTTATATTTGCATTGCTCCCGAAGGACTCGGACTTCAGCCGCAGTATGCGCTGCCGATAGCTCTTTTGGCTGCTGTATTGGCCGGCTTCTGGTTTAATATCTGGTATTTCAAGACGACTAAAAAACTTTGGTAATGAAAAAAATAAAGAAATCTACCGGGCTTACGTTGGCCCTGCTTATTTACGTTTCTGCTACTGCCGCTTATTTCCTTCCCCGCAATACGGAAATCAGCGATACTGAGAAGTATGTCACTGTAGCTGCCTCGTATCTCATTGTATTTGTGTTGTGGCTGGTACTTCGCAAGAAGGAGGCGCTGCAACGCAAACGATTCGAAGAAGACAATAAACAACATTGATTATTCACTCAAAAAACAGAACAAGATGAAAAAACTGGCATTATTCGTTTGCTTGCTTGTTGTCACAGTGGCAGCTCAGGCACAGTTTGAAAAAGGTAAGTGGATTTTGAATCCGTCCATCACCGGTTTGGAATTCTCTCATGACACGGGAACCGACAAGACAAGTTTCGGGCTTGAAGCCAAAGGAGGTGCTTTCCTGCTCGACAATGTGGCTTTGCTGGTGCATGCCGGAGCTGCTTGGAATTCCGGAGGGTCTGACCTCGATGTCTATACGTTGGGTGTAGGCGGACGTTATTATTTCGACAAGATTGGCGTGTATCTGGGTGCCGATGTCAATGTAGACCGTTGGGACTGGGGACATGATTTGGATGATACCAAGTTCTCTTTCGGTCTGGAAGCCGGTTATGCTTTTTTCCTGACGCGTACGGTGACCATCGAACCTGCCGCTTATTGGAATATTAACGACGACCGTTCTAAATTCGGCCTGAAGGTAGGTTTCGGATTCTATTTCTAATCTCATTTTGCTACTCCTCCACAGAGTTTGTTTTTGCAAAACATCTGTCATGCTATCACGCGAGGGGGGGGATTCGCCTGACTACAAATGGCTTGTCGCGTGATAGATGGGTGTGATAGATAAATATTCTTACAAGTATCTATCACGCCCATTTTCGTTCCCATTCCGATTGTACTGCATACGTCTTTCATTGATGCTATTATCTTAGTTATCAGCTCTTTCTTACTGCAAAGTCCTGCCAACTTTTTGCAATGCCACTGCAAAGGTGTTGCAGTATCACTGCAAAAGGAATGCAGTGACTTTGCAGTGGCGATACAGTGCCGATTTAGCCGTTATCTTTCCTTTTCTCATGCCGCTATTGCATGTATTCCTTCTATAGTCTTACGAAATTAGGAGTTTTCTTTTTGATTGTGATTGCAGGAATGAGTATATTTGTATCTGATGCTATGAACTTGAAATACAAAATGCCATGAACAGAGTTTGTTTTCTCCTATTGCTTTGCTGCTTGTCATCTTGCCGAATGAATAAAACGGAACGTGTGGAAACGCTTGAAGATTCCGTAGGTACAGTAAGGATAGGCCAATGGATGGGAGAAAAAATAGTGAGCGATAGCCTCAAGATAGGGATTGCGGATGATGGTGACTGCTTGCAAAGGCAATTGCTTGCCATTCACGAAGAACTAGGAAAAAGATTGAATAATACACCATATATACACATTCAGAGGAATGTGACCGGATATGGGGTGGGGTTGCATTGCATCGATATAGATTTGATGGTGAATACTCCCGAGCGGCGGAAAGAGTTCCGGGAGAAAATAATGGACTCCCCCGTTTTCTGTTTTCATGGTGTAGAAGTCCCCGTCATCAACGAGAGAGTAGGCAGGAATCATATTCGTGGCATCCATATCCGTCCCGAATATCCGGTCTTTTCAACGAAAGCGACTCAGGCGACATTCATCCTCAGCAATCACAGCGGCGGAGATTTGACCTGCGGCGAGCATTACTACCTGACGTTCGAAGACGAAAAAGGTACCTGGCGGGAATTGCAGATAAACGCTGCCTTTTGGGACATCGCCTATGTGCTGCGGGATGGGGAGGAAAGGGTTATGAAAGCCTCCCTTTATCCGGATGTGCATCCCAACAAGCCGGGACGCTACCGTTACTTTTATGAGATAACCATCAGGAGGAAACCTGTCTTGATGATGGCTGAGTTTAGACTGACGGACAATGAGGAAGAATGGAGAACGGCGGAAAAGACATCTCTTCCTCCTTATGTCTCGGATGCAGGGAAGGGCGGGAGCCCACAATTGATAACGGAAGAGCCAATGGAAGAACCGGTCTATAAAGTAGTGGAAGTGATGCCCGAGTTTCCGGGAGGCATGAAAGCCTTGATGGATTTTATTCAAAAGAATGTCCGTTATCCGGAAGAAGCCCATAAGAATGGCATTCAGGGGAGAGTTATTGTCAGCGTGGTGATTGACGAGAATGGTCGTGTGGTGGACCCCGTTATTATGCGCAGCAGGTATCCTGCCTTGGATGAGGAAGCATTACGGATTGTAGGATTGATGCCACAATGGAAGCCGGGGATGCAGCAAGGTAAAGCCGTGAAGGTGGAATTTACTTTTCCGGTTACTTTTAAATTGGAGTAGTGGCACCCGGTAAGATTAAGCACAAAGACACGGAGGCATGGAGTTTTATTCTTTTTCCTTGAATTTAATATCTCTGTGTCTCCGTGCCTCTGTGTTCTATTTAAGGAAGAGAGGGGTGTAATTTCTCTTGCAAGAACTGCCCCGTATAGCTTGCCGCACACTTCGCCACTTCCTCCGGTGTACCGGTAGCTACGATGTTTCCTCCTTTGTCCCCTCCTTCGGTCCCAGGTCTATCACATGGTCCGCACATTTCACCACATCCAGATTATGTTCGATGATGACAATGCTGTGCCCGCGGCGTATCAGGGCATCGAAGGCTTCGAGCAGTTTCTTGATGTCATGGAAGTGTAGTCCGGTAGTCGGTTCATCGAAGATGAACATGGTCGGGTCCGCTTTCTCCTGGCTGAGGTAGAAGGCGAGTTTCACGCGCTGGTTCTCTCCACCGGAGAGGGTGGAGGAGGCTTGCCCCAGTTTGATATATCCCAAACCTACATCCTGCAAGGGTTGCAGCTTCTTCACAATCTTTTTTCTGTCCGTGTTGCGTAAAGAATTCGATGGCTTGGTTTACGGTCATCTCCAGTACGTCGTAGATATTCATGTTGTGGAACTTCACTTCCAGCGTGTCCGCCTTGAAGCGTTTGCCGTGGCAGGATTCGCATTCCAGTACAAGGTCTGCCATGAATTGCATCTCCACAGTGATGGTGCCTTCACCCTTGCACTCCTCGCAACGGCCACCTTCGCTGTTGAAGCTGAAGTATCCGGTACTGTATCCCATCTGCTTGGCAAGTGGCTGGTCTGCCCATAGTTTACGGATTTCGTCGTAGGCCTTGATGTAGGTCACGGGATTGCTTCGCGATGACTTCCCGATAGGATTCTGGTCTACAAACTCTACATTGCGCAGGTTCTGCAAATCTCCTCCGATGGAGGTGAACTCGCCCGGGCGTTCGCTGCATTCGTCCAGCTCGCGTTTCAGGGCGCGGTAGAAGATGTCGCGCACCAGCGTACTCTTGCCCGAACCGCTGACACCGGTCACCACGGTCATTACATTCAGCGGGAAGCGTGCCTCCACACCTTTCAGGTTGTTTTCGCGGGCCCCCTTTATTTCTATATAGTTGTTCCACGGGCGACGGTGTTCCGGCAGTGGGATTGTCTCTTCCCCCAGCAGATAGCGCACGGTATAACTGTCACTGTTTTTCTGAAGGTCTTTCATGTCTCCCTGATAGACCACCTCTCCTCCAAGCGGCCTGCCCGGGGACCGATGTCGATGATATAGTCGCAGCACGGATAATCTCTTCATCGTGTTCCACTACCACTACCGTATTGCCCAACTGTTGCAGCTGGCGGAGCACGTGTATCAGTTTGTCCGTATCGCGGCTATGCAGGCCGATACTCGGTTCGTCAAGAATATACAGGCTGCCCACCAGACTACTTCCCCAGCGAGGTGGCTAGGTTGATTCGCTGGCTTTTCACCGCCGGAGAGCGAGTTGCTGAGGCGGTTCAGCGTGAGGTATCCCAAACCGACATCCAATAGGAACTGGATGCGGCTGTTGATTTCTGTCAGGATGCGGCGGGCTATGTCGGCGTCATGTGGGTCTAGCTGCAGGTTGTCGAAGAAGAGCTTCAACTCAGTGATGGGCAAATCTACCAGTTCGGAGATGTTGCGTCCTCCCACGCGTACGTAGTTTGCTTCGGGTTTCAGGCGGGTGCCGTGACATTTGGGGCAGAGCGTCTTTCCGCGGTAGCGTGCCAGCATCACACGGTATTGTATCTTGTACTGGTTTTCCTGCACCATCTTGAAGAAGGCGTTGATGCCCTCAAAGTAGGGTGTCCCTTCCCACAGCATCCGGCGTTGCTCGTCGGTCAGTTCATAATAGGGAGTGAAGATGGGGAAGTCGGCTTTCTCGGCTCCGTGTATCACCATATCCCTCCATTCGCCCATCTTTTCGCCCCGCCAGCATACTACAGCGCCGTCATAGACGGACAAGGAGCGGTCGGGTATCACGAGATGCTCGTCGATGCCGATGACTTTCCCGAATCCCTCGCATACGGGGCATGCGCCGATGGGAGAGTTGAAGGAGAACATCTGGTCGTTCGGTTCTTCGAAGGTGATGCCGTCTGCTTCGAACTTGGTGCTGAAACGATAGAGGCAGGTACTCCCGTCAGGCTGGTAGAAACGCAGTAGGCAGGCACCGTCTCCTTCGTACATGGCTGTTTCGGCCGAGTCGGTGAGGCGGCTGACGGAATCCTTTTCTGAAGAGGCTGTCATACGGTCAATCAACAGAAAAACTGTGTCTCCGGCTTTCGGCTTGTATTCGTCGATGCGCATCATTTCACCATTCACTTCCAGACGGGTGAAACCTTGCTTCATGTCTATCTCCAGTTGTTGTTGCAGCGTGCGGTCTTCGCGCAGCAATATCGGGGCGAGTACGGTATATCTGGTTCCTTCCGGATATTCCAGCATGCACTTCACGATGTCTTCCGCCGAGTGCTTCTTCACTTCCAGTCCGCTGACCGGGCTGAAGGTTTTCCCTACGCGTGCGTAGAGCAACCGCAGATATTCGTATATTTCGGTGGAGGTGCCAACGGTGGACCGCGGATTGCGGCTGCTTACTTTCTGCTCAATGGCAATGGCAGGTGGAATCCCTTTGATGAAATCGCATTCAGGCTTGCTCATACGTCCCAGAAACTGGCGGGCATAACTGCTCAAGCTCTCCACGTAGCGGCGTTGCCCTTCGGCATATAATGTATCGAAAGCAAGTGAGGATTTTCCGGAACCGGACAGTCCGGTGATGACTACGAGTTTGTTACGGGGAATCTCTACGTCAATGTTCTTGAGGTTATTGACACGGGCCCCTTTTATGATAATCGATGTATTTTCTGCCATATCTGTAGGTTGGTTCGGTGGTTTACAGAATGCAAAGATAATGTTTGCTATCCGAATTGTAACAATCAGGCAAGGCAAAAGTGGATTTATTGGGGAGGAAAGATACCCTTGGTTAAGATTTGTTATACTTTCCGCTTTTTACCGGTATACTTAGGACAAAAGAATTAATTTCGCTTTTTTAATAAAAGCTATTGACCGGAATATGAGAATAAAATCCATTTTATGCCTATGTCTTTTGTCACTGATGGTGGCAGGAGGGGCATTTGCGCAAGTGCAGACCGGGTCTGCCTATCCTAAACGTGAATTTCGTGCAGCATGGATACAGTCAGTAAACGGACAGTTCCGTGGAATGCCGACCGAAAAGCTAAAGCAGAATCTGATCGGGCAGTTGAATTCCTTGCAGAAGGCAGGAATCAACGCATAATTTTCCAGGTACGTCCCGAAGCGGATGCTCTGTATGCTTCCAGACTGGAACCGTGGAGTCGTTTCCTTACCGGAGTGCAGGGTAAAGCGCCCGAACCTTATTGGGACCCTATGCAGTTTATGATTGATGAATGCCATAAACGTGGCATGGAGTTTCATGCATGGATTAATCCGTATCGCACGAAGACGACCTTGAAGAGTGAGTTGGCTCCCAATCATGTGTACAATATCCATCCGGAATGGTTTGTCACTTATGGCGACCAGTTGTATTTTGACCCGGCACTGCCTGAGAGCCGCCGACACATCTGCATGGTGGTGAGCGACATTGTTTCCCGTTATGATGTGGATGCTATCCATATGGACGATTACTTTTATCCTTATCCCATTAAGGGAAAGGATTTCCCCGACGATGCAAGTTTTGCACGTTTTGGTGGAGGATTCAGCAATAAAGGAGACTGGCGCCGGAGCAACGTGAATGTGCTGATTAAAAAACTGCATGAAACTATCCGTGAAATCAAGCCGTGGGTGAAGTTCGGGATTTCTCCGTTTGGTATTTACCGGAACGAAAGCAGTGACCCGCTTGGCAGTAAGACCAAAGGCCTGCAAAACTACGATGACCTTTATGCAGATGTACTGCTATGGGCCCGTGAAGGTTGGATAGACTATAATATTCCGCAGATTTATTGGCATATAGGACATCCGGTTGCGACTATGAGACACTGGTGAAGTGGTGGGCTAGGAATACGGAAAACCGTCCCTTGTTTATCGGTCAGTCCGTAATGAATACAGTGCAGAATGCTGACCCCAAGAACCCCTCAATAAATCAGCTTCCCCGCAAGATGGCCTTGCAGCGAGCTTATCAAACCATCGGTGGCAGTTGCCAGTGGCCCGCCAGTGCAGTGATTGAGAATGCGGGCAAGTATCGCGATGCTTTGATTGCCGAATATCATAAATATCCGGCATTGCTCCCGTTTTCGATTTTATGGATAACGAAGCTCCAGGAAAGGTGCGTAAGATGAAACCGATATGGACGGAAGACGGATATATTCTTTTTTGGACAGCACCCAAGTATAAAGAGGAGATGAGTCGTGCTGTCCAGTATGTAGTTTATCGTTTTGATGCCAAAGAGAAAGTGAATATAGACGATCCTTCCCATATTGTAGCCATCACGCGTGATAATTTCTATAAACTTCCTTATGAAGACGGAAAGACAAAGTACCGCTATGTGGTGACAGCCTTGGACCGTCTGCATAATGAATCGAAATCCGTTGGAAAGAAGATTAAACTTTAAAAAGAAAATTAAGGATTAGGGATTAACGTCTAATCCTTAATCCCTAATCCCTAATCCTTAATTTCCCTCCTTAATAAAGTATCAACCCTGCTATTCCACAGGCTACAATCATTCCTATCGGGTTCAGTTTATATTTTTTGGTGCCTACAAATGCCACGAGGAAAATGAGGCAGCTGATGACGAAGGAATATGTGTCTTCTTTGGGAGAACTGAAGTTTTCCGAATTCATCAATACCAGCGCGGCTGAGGCCAGCAGACCGACCACTGCCGGGCGGAGCCCGCTGAATACCGCTTCCACGGAAGGATGTTTCTGGTATTTCAGAAAGAATTTGCTGATGGTCAGCATCAGTAGGAAAGAGGGGACACTACGGCAAAAGTGGCGGTAATAGATCCCCATCACACTACCGGTCGACAGTAAAACCTACATAGGTTGCCGAATTGATACCTATCGGACCGGGTGTCATTTGGCTGATTGCCACGATATCAGTAAACTCTTGAGGGGAAAGCCAGCCATAACGGGTGACTACTTCGCCTTGTATCATAGACAGCATGGCATATCCGCCGCCAAAGCCGAAAAGGCCGATTTTAAAGAATGTATAGAATAGCTGTAAGAAAATCATGGTTAGTGATTAATGGTTAGTGATTAATGATTAGTGTTATTGCACCTTTCATTTTTTAATTCTTTCATTTTTAATTCTTCGATTGTTTCCGACGTCCGAAGGCATATCCCCCCTGCACCTGCTGCAATGATAATCCAGATGGGGGAGAAGTCCAGCAGCCAGATGAGCAGTGCTGAAACCACCGGTATCCATATATTGTATCGGTTTATCCGGGCCGATTTGGCCATGCTGAATGTAGGGGCGGCAATCAATGCAACCACTGCCGGGCGGATGCCTTTGAATATACGTTCCACAATGGTGTTGTTCTTGAAGTTGTGAAAGAACAACGCTATGGCGAGGATGATGAGAAACGAAGGAAGTATGGTTCCCAATGCAGTGATTATGCTCCCTCGTATTCCCCGTAGCCGGTACCCTATAAAAATGGATATATTGACGGCAAGAATGCCCGGAGCGGACTGTGATATAGCAAGCAGGTCAATGAAATCTTCTTTGGCTATCCAGTTTCGTTTGGTTACGATTTCGTTTTCTATCAGTGGTACCATGCATAACCGCCGCCGATGGTAAAGGCTCCTATCTTAAAGAATATGGAGAATGCTTCAAGATATATATTCATATTCAAAATGTTGTAATTTACTTTATTTCTTTATCATCTTTCCCTTCTTTCCCTCTCTTGGCATATTGGCTTGGGCTCATATCGAAATGTTTCTTGAATACTTCACGGAAATATTTCGCATCACTGAAACCGGTCAGCTCTGAAATCTCGGTGATGGTATGCTTTTGTTCTTTCAGAAGTTGGGCGGCATGTTTCAGTCGAATCAGCCGGATGTAGTCAGCCGGAGCTTGGTCGGTCAGTGCCTTTATCTTGTTGTAGAAGCTGGTTCTACTCATATTCAGCAGGTTGCAGAGCACGTCGACGTTGAAGCTTGGGTTGTCCATATTGTCTTCGACACTCTTTTTGACGGTTGCAATGAATTTCCAGTCCAAGTCGTTGGAGCAGTTGATGCAATCCGTATTGTTTTTCCCGTCGTTCAGGTCCAGGCTGGCATATTTGTGGCGCAACAGTGTCCGGTTAGTCAGTAAGTTGGCAATGTTTGCCCGCAATATACCGATATTGAAGGGTTTCACAATATATTCATCTGCTCCGCTTTGCAGTCCCTCGATGATATTCTTGTCGGTATTCAGTGCTGTGAGCAGGATGATGGGGATATGTGATGTCTCGATGTCGTTCTTCAGGATATGGCACAACTCGTCTCCTCTCATTTCCGGCATCATGATGTCTGAAATGACTAGGTTAGGCATATACTCCTTGACAATGATCAGTGCCTCTTTTCCATTGGAGCATACTTGTATGTTGTACTGTTCAGACAATGTTCTGCGCAGATATTCCCTTAATTCGTCATTGTCCTCTACAATAAGAATTTTCTGGTGGCTACTGTTGTTTTGCGACTGTTGCTGCGTCTTGTCGTAGATGCCGCTGGAAGCAGGGGACGGTGTGGCGGAGGCATTGATGGGCACTCCGGAAGCCGAATAAACAATCCGTTCGTTTTGGGGTTGAGGGCGTTGGATTGCCTTGCGGAAATGCTTGTTCCCTTTGGGGAACGTGATTTTGATGCAAGAGCCTTTTCCTTCCATACTGCTGAAGTTGAGCTTTCCTTTATGTAAGCGTACAAGTTTCCCAACCAAGAGTAGTCCGATGCCGCTGCCGGTAACTTTGGAATTGATAGCATTGCTGCCGCGGAAATGCATCTTGAACAGCTTTTTTTGTTCCGAGGCCGGAATCCGATACCGGTATCTTTCACCTCAATACTCCAGGTATCTTCCGTCTCGGAAGTAAAGACATGTACATTGCCGCCGTCCGGTGTATATTTCAATGCGTTGGATATGATATTCTTCAAATGGAATCCATCTTGTCCTTGTCCAACCATACGTTCAGATAACGGAAACTGCTTTCGTAGGTCAGGTTGATGTGTTTTATGTTTGCGTATGGACGGAATGCATCGATTGTCTCCTCCATATATGTGCTCAGTTCGTATTCGGATACGTATAGACTTCCGGAATAGGTGTCTGCTCGTTCGAAATTAATAAGATTGGTGGTCAGGCGCAACAAGGCATTTACGTTTCGCAGAGCTGTGTTGATGTTGCTCTGTCCGCTGGAAGTCAGTTGTTCGCGTTCGGTGATTTCTTCCAAGGGTGCTTTGATGAGCGTCAGTGGAGTACGTATATCATGTGCCGTGTTGACGAAAAAGCGTATTTTCTCGTCGGATTCTTTCCGCTGTTTTCTCAAGGCTATGATTCGCAGGGCGATGCTTGCAATGGATATGATAATCACTGCATAGAGTATTAATGCCCAAAAACTGAGCCAGATGGGTTGTTCGATAATGATGTTCATACTACGTTCCTCCAGGACAATACGGCGGTCTTCGTTGGAGATGGCACGTACGCGAGGGTATAGTTACCCGGACTCAGATTGGTAAAACGAATGACGTTTCCTGTCCCGGGCGGCTCCAGCCTCATAGAATCCTTCCAGCTTCCAAGAGTACAGAATCAGGGAAGGGTAGTCATAGTTTATATCGGAAACTTGCAATGAGAAGATGTTCTGGTTGTACTTCAAACGCAAGGTTTCTGTCTCGTCTATATCCTGAATAAGTGGGGAACCTTCATCTTTGGGATAAACGGTCTGATAGAAAACCCGCAGGTCGCTGAATACCATTTTGAATTTATAGTCACGTGGCAGGACCATGTCCTTATCGAACTCTATGGCTCCGTCCGTACTGCCGAAAATGAAATTGCCGTTTCCTCTTAAGGTGCCTGAAGCTGCATTGAAATGATCTGACTTCAGTCCTTGTTCTTTGGTCCAGTTATGGAATGTCTCTTCGGCAGGATAGAAGGTGGACAGACCGTGTTCTGTACTCAGAAAGAATATTTCCTTTTCCATCAGACAATAGTGTATAGATATTATTGGAAATCAAGGCACAGTTGTCTCTATGATAGTGTCTGAATGTATTTTTGGCCGTATCATATACCAGTAAACCGGCATTGTTTGGTACCGATGTACAACATTCCGTCAGAGGTCTGGCATAGAGAGTAGATATAGTATGATTCTACTGGCATTCGGATATAGGTGTACTTGCCGGTTGCTTTTTCTAATAAGTATAGGCCGGTTGCAGTGCCTATCCACATATGTGTGGAGTCTTTTTCTATAATGCGGTAATGCCGTTCAGACCGGGGAAATGCCGTATGCTTTTGCTGGAATAGTCTATTTCCTTCAAGTTATAATACCCTCCGGACCAGATGTTTCCTGAAGAGTCTTTCATGATAGAACGGATATACTTGTCCGGCCGGATATTGAGGTTGCTGAATAAGGATGGAGTGAAGAAATCTACGGACTGTTGCTTCTTGTTTATCTGATAGATGCCTGAACTGTAACCTCCGGCCCAGATGATACCAGGCTCAACCTCGCATAGTGAGATAAAGGTGTGGTTTTTACTGTGGCTTGCAGGATCGAAGGTACTGAGAAAAGAATGCCATTGGTTTGTTTTACTATTATAAAGGCTGATGCCGTTGTTGGTGGCAAACCATAAATCTCCGTCATGATCTTCGATGATGGCATTTACTTGGTCATTGATGAGTGACTGTTTATTACCGATAGAGTGTTTTATCCATTGGTAATCGGCATATCGGTTGTCGCGTACGGTGATACCGATGGGATAATTGGCTATCCAGATGCGTTGTTCGCTGTCAATGTAGATGTCGTTGATGGTATTCCCGTTCATAGAGTTGTGCCGGTTGTAGTCGGCAACAATGTATGGTACGGACTCATAAGTAGCAGCGTTCATTTTGTAGATGCCGGCTCCGTCTGTTGCAATGAGAATTTCATTGTCAGTGTAGGAACGGATGCAGTTGATGCTGACATCCATCAGGCCGGACGGTATATGCATGACTTTATGTTTGTTCAAGTCATAGACAAATATTCCTCGTTGAAAAGTACCGATAAAAACCTTACGGGACGGTTTGTGATAGTATAATTCGTTGATTTGTACCTTTAAGGTATCCAATTGGTCGCAGGGACTCAAGGTGAGTACATTGTTTTCCAATTCGGCATAATGTATGCCGATGTCGGTTCCGATAAAGAAATGAGTTGAGTCAATCTGTACGATGTCCGTGATTCGTTCTTTTATTTCATTTTGAATGAAGGTCACTTTTTGAGTATTACTGTCGTACAGATATAGGGCATCTTCATTGCAAAGCCATATTACGCTGTTGGCATCCACAAAACCATAGCTGATGGGAGTAGGACGTCCTTTTACTTCATTTTCGGGTAGCTTGTATACTAAGACAAAACGGTCGTGTCTTGTGTCGTAGCGGAACACACGTCCTTTTTTGCCTATTTCCCATATGGTTCCTTTAGGATCCACATAGAGCCAGTTCAGATTCATCATGGAATTTACTTCTTCATCTCCGTCCATCAGTTTGTAAGACTTGAAATCTTTTCCGCTATATCGGTCGATGCCGTCGTGGGTGAGAAACCACATGTAACCTTTGGGGCCCTTTTGAATGGCATATACCCGTCTGTTGCTCAAACCGTCTTCCACATCGATGTACTTGTATGTTTGCGCAATGCCTATAATTGGCAATAATAGTAGTATGTAGAAAAAGAAGTACTTTTTCATAATTGTCGAACGGTTTTTGAATGTTGTACTGAGGGAGAGTTGAAAATAAACACAAAAGTAGTGCTTTTGTTCGAGAAAAGCAAAAGGAAGGCAAAGAATGGAAAAAATGAACAAGCGCGGATTTATTTGTCAACCCGCGCTTGTCACATTTCTATTAAGAAGGAAGTTCTGTTTATTTTTTATTGGCTTCCACCACTTGCGTGCATTGACAAACGCTTCTATCCAAGGAGTGATTTGGTCGCTGTTTACGCGGTCTGCGGGGTAGCAACCATTTTGCCAGGGGAAGATAGCACGTTCCAAGTGGGGCATCATGGCCAGATGGCGTCCGTCGGCACTTGCCAATCCGGCTATGGAATAATCCGAACCGTTGGGGTTGGCAGGATATTCGTCGTATGAGTATTTCAGCACAACGTTGTATTTGTCCTCATCGTACGGCAAAGAGAATTTGCCTTCGCCGTGGGCCACCCAGATACCCAGTTTACTGCCGCTCAAAGACCCGAGCATTACACTGCGGTTAGTGGGAACGGTAACACCGAGGTATCTGGATTCGAATTTGTGGGAATCGTTGTGCAACATCTTGCCTTTCTTTTCAAGCTCGGGATTGATAAGGTTGAGTTCCATCATAAGCTGGCAACCGTTGCAGACGCCTAGCGAAAGCGTATCCTTGCGTGCATAGTACTTATCGAGCGCTTCTTTGGCTTTCGGATTGAAAAGGAAGCACCGGCCCAACCCTTAGCAGAACCAAGCACGTCGGAATTGGAGAAACCACCGCAGTAAACAATCATGTTTACATCTTCCAGCGTCTCGCGGCCGCTGATAAGGTCGGTCATTGTAACATCTTTCACATCGAAGCCTGCCAAATAGAGCGAGTAGGCCATTTCGCGTTCGCCGTTAGTCCCTTTTTCACGGATGATGGCAGCGCGTATACCGGAAGGTGTGCGGCGGTCCGGGGTAATGCCGTATTGTGAGAACTTGCCTTTGAAGTCCGGCATGAAGGCGAATTCCACCGGTTGCATCTTGTAGTTCTCGAAACGCTTCTTGGCACAGCCGTTCATGGACTGTTTACGATCAAGGAGATAAGAAGTGGAGTACCATACATCACGCATATATCGATGCCGAACTGATAAGTAGCATCGCCTTTTGATACAAGAATATGGCGTTCGTCTGTCGGTTTACCGAGTTTCACATAACCTACGCCTGCATCTTCCAGGATTTGCTTTACTGTTTCCTTATGCTTGTCACTCACCTGAATAACGATACCCGGATTCTCTGCAAACAGAATCTTGATAAGGTCTTGCTCCTTGATTTTATCCAGGTTGATTTCCATACCGCCCTCCACATTGGCAAAGCACATTTCAAGCAGTGTAGTGATAAGGCCACCGGCAGAAATATCATGTCCGGCAAGAATCAGTCCCTTGTTGACCAGCTCCTGCACGGCAAGGAAAGCATCGCGGAAGTATTCGGCATCCTGCACGCTGGGAACTTCGTCACCCACTTTGCCCAGGGTTTGGGCGAAGGCGGAACCACCGAGTTTCAGGTTGTCGAAACTGAAGTCTATATGATAAATGGTAGTTTTTTCATTGTTGACCAGCACTGGAGAAACGACCTTCTTGACATCGGAAACTTCTCCACCGGCAGAAACAATTACCGTGCCCGGAGAAATGACTTTGCTGCCGTCGGGGTATTTCTGTGTCATGGAAAGAGAGTCTTTACCAGTCGGTACATTGATTTGCAGGGAACAGCAGAAGTCGCTCAATGCCTTTACTGCCGTGTACAGACGGGCATCTTCACCTTCTTGCGAACGGCAAGGCCACATCCAGTTGGCAGAAAGGGAAACGCTGTCCAGACCTTCGGCAAGCGGTGCCCAAACCAAGTTGGTCAAGGCTTCGCTGACGGAAAGAACGGAGCCGGCTGCCGGGTCGCAAGTGCCGCCTGGGGAGCATGGCCCAGAGAGGTTGCGATACCCTTTTCGCCGCGATAGTCCAAAGCTACCACACCACAATCGCTCAGAGGCAACTGCAATTCACCCTGGCACTGCTGGCGAGCAATCTTGCCTGTTACAGAACGGTCTACCTTGTTTGTCAACCAGTCTTTACAAGCCACAGCTTCCAGTTGGAGCACATTGGTGAGGTATTCATGTAGTTGGGAAAGTTCGTATTGGGGCATTTTGTAATGACGTTCCACGGTCTTGTCCACCATATAAGTCTTGGGGGAAGAGCCGAACATCTGTTCTACGGCGAGGTCGAACGGACGTACACCGTCAGCTTGCTGGAAGGCAAAGCGATGGTCACCGGTGGTTTCACCTACTACGTACATCGGAGCGCGTTCGCGTTCGGCTACCTTGCGTACATGTTCGATGGCCTCTTCCTGAATCAGCAAGCCCATGCGTTCCTGGCTTTCGTTGGCTATGATTTCCTTGGCAGACAGCGTGGTGTCACCGATGGGTAACTTGCTCATGTCAATCAGGCCGCCGCATTCCTCTACCAATTCAGACAGACAGTTAACATGTCCGGCAGAGCCGTGGTCGTGGATGGAGACAACCGGATTGGTCTCTTCCTCACAAAGTGCGCGTACCACGTTGTAGGCACGTTTTTGCATTTCGGCGTTGGCGCGTTGCACGGCATTCAGCTCGATGCCACTGCTGTAGCGTCCGGTATCTACGGAAGATACGGAGCCGCCGCCCAGACCGATGCGGTAATTGTCTCCACCGATAACAACCACTTTGTTTCCGGCTTCCGGTGTACCTTTCAAACAGTCGCGTTGGGTACCGTAGCCTACGCCTCCAGCAAGCATAATCACTTTGTCGTAACCATAGACTTCATCATTTTCCTTATGTTCGAAAGTGAGCACGGAACCGCAGATTAGCGGTTGACCGAATTTGTTTCCGAAATCACTGGCACCATTGGAGCCTTGATCAGTATTTGTTCGGGAGTCTGATACAGCCATTTGCGTACCGGCAGAAATCTCTTCCCAAGGACGTCCTTCTTCCGTACGGGGGTAGGAGGTCATATAGACGGCTGTTCCGGCAATCGGCCAAGAGCCCTTACCGCCGCCCATACGGTCGCGGATTTCACCGCCCGTACCGGTAGATGCACCGTTGAACGGTTCTACGGTAGTGGGAAAGTTATGTGTTTCCGCTTTCAGGGAGATGACACTCTTGATGTCTTTTACTTGGAAATAGTCGGGCTTGGAGTGGTCTGCCGGAGCAAACTGTTCGATAACCGGACCTTCGGCAAAGGCCACATTGTCTTTGTAGGCAGAGATAATCTTGTTGGGATTCTCTTGTGTGGTCTTCTTTATCATTTGGAAGAGTGAAGATTCTTGTTCTACTCCATCGATGATGAATGTCCCGCCGAAGATTTTGTGACGGCAGTGCTCGGAGTTGATTTGCGCAAAACCGAATACTTCGGAGTCCGTCAGAGGCGTCCAAGATCTTTTTCTACCTTCTTGAGGTAGTCCATTTCCTCTTTGGAAAGTGCCAGCCTTCTTTCTCATTGTATTCCTCCAGGTCTTCGATGTGTACAATCGGTTCCGGTTGCCGGTTGGTTGTAAATACATTCTGGTCCAGCCCCTTGTACATACGTTGCAGCATCGGGTCATGGTCTGCATTCTCATCTTTTACGGGGAAATACTCCTCGATGCGGATAATGCCGTCCAGTCCCATGTTCTGGGTGATTTCTACGGCGTTTGTACTCCACGGAGTAATCATCTCGCGGCGCGGGCCGACGAAATGTCCTTTCAGGTTGTCTTCACTTTCGGGGGTGGCTTCTCCAAAAAGCCAGCAGAGTTTGTCGCTGTCTGGCCTGGGGGAGTTCATGATTACATTCTACGGCAATCACACTCTTGGATGGTGTTCTGAAAAAAAGAATCATAGTTATATTTACGATTTTACGATTTACGATTTTACGATTGAAGTTACTTCTTTGAATATCTTCATCTTTTCTTCTTGGGGACAAAGATACGCAAAATCGGTGGGGAGGAGAAAAAAAGGAAAACAAAAAACGCATGCAATTTTACTTGTATGCGTTTTTTATTCTGTTTTATAAAGCCGGATGTATATTATTGTATGACGATTTCATCCGTAAATAAGAATTGTTTCTTCCCTTGTATGGCGTGGAAGCGTACATACCGTGCTTCAGTAGGGGTGCCGGTCCATCCGAAATTTCTGAAAATCACGTCTTTTCCGGCATCCTCCTCGCTGCAAGTATCACTGCCCAGCAGGGAGAATTCTTTGCCGTCCACTGATGCCCACACTTCTACTTTGGCTGGAAGAAAAACCTGCGGGGTACGGATTTGCATGAAGTTGGCCATGACCCGCTGTATAGCGGTCACTTCGCCCAAGTCGATGGTGGCATCCAAATCATTGGGGCAGAATCCCTGCCAACGCCCGTCCATGTAGCTTTTACCGCCGCGAAGTCCGTCGAGGAGACCGGTGTCACCGCCGCCTTTGTATACTTCTTTATGCTGATAGTATCCGCCGCCCGGTGCATAGGTTATCTTTTTGCCTATGCCTTTGTGATAGTCGGTGCGCAGGTGAAGGCTTTTTCCGATAGGCTTTTCTCCATCGAAAAGACGTGCGGTCAGCAATATGGAGTCTTTTACGGCAAACGGTTTCTTGTATAACTTGGAAGACGCAGTCGGTTCGGAACCGTCCGTTGTGTAGCGGATGTCAATCGGATGTTTTTCGGAGGTGAGGGACAGCATGATTCTTTTCTTGGCATAGTCAACGGTCTGGCTGGTCTGCACTAGTTCCGACAAGGTGAACGGGTTGTAGCCTATTGCTTTGATATGGCGTATTTCGTTGTTGATACGTCTCTTGAAACTTTCTGAATGCTTGTTCTTCATGGGAGTCCATCCTACTTCTGCCAGAGCATGATGCGCGGGTATATCATATATTCGGCATGTTCGTAAGTGGGTAGATATTCGGCCCATACATTGCCTTGCACGCCTAATATGTATTTGCAGATATCACTTTCCAATGAGTCGGGAGCCGGGTCGTAGGAGTAGGTCTGTCCGATGGGGACGCAGCGCCGAACGCCAGCGGCTGTGTCTCGGGGTCATCCTGGTAGTGGTCCAGATAACAGTGGCTCTCCGGTGTCATGATGGCGTAATGCCCCATGCGGGCGGCGGCAATGCCACCTTCCGTACCCCGCCACGACATGACGGTTGCGTTGGGGGCCAGGCCTCCGTCCAGTATCTCATCCCAGCCGATGATTTCACGCCCTTTGTCGTTGAGGTACTTCTCTATGCGGGCTATCATATAGCTTTGCAGCTCACTTTCATCTTTGAGCCCTTCTTCCTTCATGCGCTTCTGGCATTTGGGACATGCTTTCCAGTGGCGTCTGCTGGCTTCATCGCCTCCAATATGGATATAACGGGAAGGGAACAGCCGTATCACTTCATCCAGCACATCTTCGAAGACTTGAAGGTCTCTTCGTTGCCGATACAGACTTCACCGGATGTATAAGGCTCGCCGGTACAGGACAGCTGTGGATAGGCTGCCAGTACTTCTCCTGAGTGTCCCGGCATTTCTATTTCGGGGATGACAGTAACATGCCTCAAGCGGGCGTATTCTAAAACTTCGCGTACATCTGCTTCTGTATAGTAGCCTCCATAGGCTCCTTCTTCATCCTTTTCGCAGAAGCGGTGGTTATATTTCCCCCAATCCTGCAGATTGGCGGCTTTTCTCCAGGCTGCGAATTCTGTCAGGCGGGGATAGCCCGGAATCTCCAGCCGCCATCCGGCACCGTCGGTCAGATGCCAATGCAGGCGGTTAATTTTGTAGGTGGCTACCAGGTCTATTTGTTTCTTGACATAGTCCGTGTTAAAGAAGTGCCTTGAAACATCCAGGTGCAGCCCACGGTAGGGGAATCTGGGTTCGTCCTTGATGGTCGTGACTGGCAGTTCCTTCCCGTTACGGGCAAGTTGTGCCAGGGTTTGCAGTCCATAGAAGGCACCTGCTGCGGAGGAGGCCTGAATATTTACACCTTGTTTGCTGACTGTCAGGTTGTAGCCTTCGGCGGCGATTGGATTGTCCGTCTCGTCCGTTATTTCTATCGTTACAAAAGGATTCTTGTCGACAAGCTTCATGGGGATGGCAAAGTCCGGCAGATAGGCCAGCAGGTCATTCATGTCGGATTTCGCCAGATTGGTCGAGAAGGTTACCGTAGATGGCAGTTCGACTGTTTTTGACGTAGTTTGGGCATACTGCGGATATGGAATCACACCGAGTTCCTTGGGAGCTTCGCATGCCGTCAGTAGTAAGACGGTCATGGAAACGAGTGCTAGAGTTTTTTTTATTCGTTTCATTAGGGGGTATTGTTAAGTTCGGAGGTAAATATACGGAATAATATGTAAAATGGATAATCTTAACTTCTTAAAATCCTTTTCCGTCGAAAAAAACGTTAACACTATTCGTTCGTCTCATAAAAAAAGTCCGATATTTGCAGCATGATTCAGATAGAGACCATATTTGACATATTGTGGAAGGGGTTCATTATTGGCGTCATTGTGTCCGCGCCATTGGGTCCTGTAGGAGTATTGTGTATTCAGCGTACTTTGAATAAAGGACGGTGGTATGGTTTCGTAACGGGGATAGGAGCTTCGCTGAGCGATATTGCATATGCTTGCTGACGGGCTACGGGATGAGTTTCGTTTTTGATTATGTCAACAAGAACATCTTTTACCTGCAGCTTTTCGGAAGCATTCTTCTGTTGGCATTTGGCATTTATACGTTCCGCAGCAATCCGGTACAGTCCATCCGGCCTGTATCCACCAATAAGGGTTCCTATTTCCATAACTTCATAACGGCGTTTGCCGTCACACTTTCCAATCCACTGATTATTTTCCTTTTTGTAGGCCTTTTCGCCCGCTTCGCTTTTGTAAGTGAGGGCGTGCTGGTGTTTGAGGCTGTCACCGGATACCTGGCCATCGCATTGGGTGCTTTGGCTTGGTGGTTTGGCATAACCTTTTTTGTCAATAAGGTCCGTACACAATTCAACCTGCGAGGTATCTGGATACTGAACCGTATTATCGGGAGCATTGTCATTGTGGTGTCTGTGATGGGACTGGTGTTTACGCTGATGGGTGAATCGCTGTATTAATGGATAATCGATAGTGGATAAATTGATAATGAAGTCATAAATCTAAGGTTATAAATCATACATTTTATCGTGAAGATTGCGCAACAACTGAAAGAGAAGAATATAGCCGAATACCTTATATATATGTGGCAGGTGGAGGACTTGCTCCGTGCCAACGGCTGTGACATAGACCGGATACGCCAGAACATCATCTTGCGCTATCCGGAGGAGGAACGGCCTGCGCTGGAAGAATGGTATGGAAACCTGGCAGATATGATGCGTGCGGAAGGCGTAACGGAAAAAGGGCATCTGCAAATCAACCGTAATGTCATTCTGAATCTGACGGAGCTGCATGGCGAATTGCTGGCTTCTACGAAATATCCGTTCTATAATGCGGCTTATTTCAAGGCACTGCCTTTTATCGTGGAACTGCGTCAGAAGAACGGCCGGAAAGAGGAGTCTGAGGTAGACACTTGTTTCGAGGCGCTTTATGGAGTGCTGCTGTTACGCTTGCAGAAGAAGGAAATCAGTCAGGGCACGGCAAAGGCTATGGAGCCATCAGTGGTTTCATCTCGTTGCTTGCCAACTATTATGACAAGGAGAAGCGGGGAGAACTGGAGTTGATGGATAATTGATAGTGGATGATTGATAATTATGAAGGAAAATATTGTTCATCGTAACATTCTATATATAAGTGTAACTTTATTAAATGAATATTCTGATAACCGGTGCCAACGGTCAACTTGGCAATGAAATGCGAGTGTTGTCGAAAGAAAACGGACAACATGCTTATTTTTTCACTGATGTGCAGGAATTGGACATTTGCGACGAACAAGCTGTGCACAGGTTTGTGAAGGGTAACCGGATAGATGTGATTGTGAATTGCGCTGCTTATACGGCGGTGGACAAGGCGGAGGACAATCAGGAACTTTGCGACAAGCTGAACCATGTCGCTCCTGGCTATCTGGCTGCCGCTGCCGAAGCTTGCGGTGCTGCTTGATACAAGTGTCCACCGATTATGTTTTCGACGGAACCGGACACACTCCTTATACGGAAGAGGCGGCCACTTGCCCCAATTCGGTATATGGCTCTACTAAACTGGCAGGTGAGCAGGCGGTGATGAAGCATTGCAGCCGTGCCATGATTATCCGTACAGCATGGCTCTATTCCATTTACGGGAATAATTTTGTGAAGACGATGCTTCGTCTGGGGCGTGAGCGAGAGACGCTGGGGGTTGTCTTCGACCAGATAGGTACGCCGACATATGCCAATGATTTGGCACGTGCCATTTTTGCGGCTGTCAACCGGGGGATTGTTCCCGGTATCTATCATTTTAGCAACGAGGGTGTGTGCTCGTGGTATGATTTCACGTTGGCTATCCATCGCCTGGCCGGCATAAAGACCTGCAAAGTAAACCCACTACATACGGACGAATTCCCTGCCAAGGCGCCGCGTCCGCATTATTCCGTACTGGACAAGACAAAGATAAAGAAGACATTCGGCATCGATATACCCCATTGGGAGGCGAGCCTTGCCGTCTGCATGAAGAATTTGGAAGAGTGATTATTACTGACTAATTGATATATGGCCAATAACAACGAAATAGAGAGACGGAGAACGTTTGCGATTATTGCGCATCCGGATGCCGGTAAGACATCATTGACCGAGAAGCTGTTGCTTTTTGGTGGACAAATCCAGGTGGCGGGTGCCGTAAAGAGCAATAAGATAAAGAAGACGGCAACGTCGGACTGGATGGATATTGAAAAACAGCGTGGTATTTCCGTTACCACTTCTGTAATGGAGTTCGACTACCATGACTACAAGGTCAACATCCTTGATACTCCGGGTCACCAGGACTTTGCTGAAGATACCTACCGCACGCTGACGGCTGTGGACAGTGTTATCATCGTGGTGGACGGTGCGAAAGGTGTGGAAACGCAGACACGCAAGCTGATGGAGGTCTGCCGTATGCGTAATACGCCGGTGATTATCTTCATCAACAAGATGGACCGTGAAGCCAAAGACCCGTTCGACCTGTTGGACGAGCTGGAGGAGGAACTGCACATCCACGTGCGTCCCTTGACGTGGCCTATCGAGAGCGGTGTCCGTTTCAAGGGTGTCTACAATATCTACGAGCATAACCTCAACCTCTACCAGCCCAGCAAGCAGGTGGTGACGGAGAAGGTGGAAGTGGACATCCATACCGAGGAGCTGGACAACCGGATTGGCGCCCAGCTGGCCGACAAGCTGCGCGGCGAACTGGAACTGATAGACGGCGTTTACCCCGAATTCGATAAGGAGGAATACTTGAAGGGTGAGCTTGCTCCCGTGTTCTTCGGCTCGGCACTGAATAATTTCGGTGTGCAGGAACTGCTGGACTGCTTTGTGGAGATTGCTCCCAGTCCCCGTCCCGTGAAGGCGGAAGAGCGTGAGGTGGAGCCGGAAGAACCTAAATTTACCGGATTCATCTTCAAGATAACCGCCAATATCGACCCGAATCACCGTTCATGTATCGCTTTCTGCAAAATCTGCTCCGGGAAGTTTGTACGCAATGCCCCGTACTTGCATGTACGTCATGGCAAGACGATGCGCTTCTCGTCGCCCACGCAGTTCATGGCGCAGCGCAAGACGACTGTCGACGAGGCTTGGGCGGGAGATATTATCGGCCTGCCGGACAACGGTACGTTCAAGATTGGCGATACGCTGACCGAAGGCGAGGCGCTCCACTTCAAGGGACTTCCGAGCTTCTCGCCGGAGATGTTCAAGTACATTGAGAATGCGACCCGATGAAGCAGAAACAGCTTGCCAAGGGTATCGACCAGTTGATGGACGAAGGTGTGGCGCAGTTGTTCGTCAACCAGTTCAACGGGCGTAAGATTATCGGTACGGTGGGGCAGTTGCAGTTCGAGGTCATCCAGTATCGTCTGGAGAACGAATACAGTGCGAAGTGCCGTTGGGAGCCGCTCAGTCTGTATAAGGCCTGCTGGATTGAGAGCGATGATGCGGCGGAGCTGGAAGCCTTCAAGAAGCGCAAATACCAGTACATGGCCAAAGACCGCGAGGGCAGGGATGTGTTCCTGGCCGATAGCGGATATGTGTTGCAGATGGCGCAGATGGACTTCAAGCATATCAAGTTCCACTTTACGAGCGAGTTCTAAGCTATATGATTTTTGCTGACTCGCGACCATGAATGATGCGAGTCGAAGAAAAAGAAGAGGTACAAAGTAATGAAAAACTTTGTACCTCTTTATTTATTGTGGGAAGAAAGTGTTACCTTTGTTTCTGCAACGATTAATATGCATTGATTATGAAAACTGTTGAAGTAAGCTCGTTCCTTACCGATTTTACACCTTACTTATTATAAACACAAAATTTCAAGATGAAACATGCCTCCCTTTTTCTCCTGCTGACCCTCCTTTTAGGGCTGACAGCCTGCTCGAAACCTGCCGATAGAACCTTGATGAACTACGAACAGTCCCTTGTCCATGCCGACTCGCTGGTGCAATGCGGTGCTGTCGACAGTGCCCGGGCCGTCCGTCTGATTTCCGGCTTGCACCGTGAATACAATCAGATAAAGGAGCTTTCCGATGGCAGGCATGTGCGGCTGAAGCCGGTCAGTGGTTACGAACGTTTCTTCTGGGGAGTGTTTTCTGTAATCATGTTCAGCATCTCCGGTGCTATGCTGTTCAGCCTTGTCCGGTTCAAGAAGGAACGCCGTCACCGCAACTACCTTATCACCCTGAGTGAGAACGAACAGCGCCTGCGCAACAACGAACGCGAGCGCGAGGAACTGGAAGAGTGCCTGAAGGAGATGTCGCTGACCGACGAAGAGCGCGAAGAAGTGCATAGCTCGCTGACAAACCTCATGGAGCATGGCAGCCGTCTGGATAAGGAAAACGAGTTGCTCCGCGCCCGTCTCAAGGAGTATGAAGACAACCCCGTGCCCCGCGAACTGGAACTGTTGAGGAAAGAGGGCGAGCGTGTCCGGATGCTCGACGGCAGGTGCAGGCGCTTGCTTCTGCATGATAGACGCAGACGAAGTGGTGAAGCAGTTGCGCATCCAGCCCAAATTCCTTGCGGACAGCCAGTGGGACTACTTGCAGAAGCTTACTGACAGAGTATACAAGGGCGCTTCCAAACGCCTTGTCCTGCGCTTTCCCCAGCTTACGCCCGCCGACAGCCAGCTTTGCATGCTTATCCGCCTGCACTTCAGCAATGCACAGATTGCCACGCTCATTGCCGTGTCTCCCGCTTCCGTGTCCCAGCAGAAGTTTCGCCTGAAGAAACGGATGATGCAGGCAGATGGTGGACTGTTTGCTGATGGAGAGACGCTGGATACAGTAGTGTGCCATGTCTGAAATTTCGGATTGCAAGACAACAGTGACAAGGGTATGAAACTATTAGGTGGCATTAAGATAAATTGGGCCCGTAATTTCTTTACGGAAATCCTTTTCCGTATCTTCAAGTGGGATTTGTCAAGTCCGGCTAATTATGAGTTCATAAAAACGCTATCAAAGACGGTATCATAAAAAATGGTATTGTATATGGACCGAACGAATCGGGTAAAACAAACTTCAGTTTGGCCTTATTCGATATTGAGAACCATTTGTCGCCCCAATGGAAGAAGATAGATTATTATGTGAATTTTATTTATGCCGGAAAGAAAGAGGGAGTAGTCGGGTTCGAATATACATTTAGGTTTGAGAACGGGATAGTTGTCTATGTCTATTCTAAAAATGCCGGTGGTATATTAGTGTCCGACTCGCTTCGGGTGGACGATAATTGGGTTTTTGAACGGAAGAATGGTTCTTTTTTGCATAGACAAGCAACAGTTTCCTATGGAAGAAACCATAGAGAATAACCTCGGAAGTAATGCCGATATTTTTATATGATTATTTTAGGAATATAGCCAATTCGTGTTGATTTATTAGGACAAAAAGTCGGTGATTTCCTCTGTTCTCAATTCTGTTTTGCTACTAATATAACCTCGGTCTTATACTGAACCCTATTCAGTCTTATACTGAATGCCATTCAGTCGTATATTGAATCCTATTTAGTCGTATACTGAATTACCCCCACTTCAGAAGGTGTTCTGGGAGGGATGGACTGTGACGGTTTGATGGCTTGAAACGGATGTTTTTGGGATTTGAAATGTTGTTACAAAATGAAATAAGAAACTGATTGGTGACTTAAAAAATATTGTTATTCCTTGTTATTTCAATAGTTCGCTCTCTATCGGACTGCTGTGTTGAATTGATTACGGATGAGAGCATAGAATCAAATTGCTCCATAATTAAAAATATCCCTCCAAAAGAAGTGAGTTTACCGGATTTTATGCTTATTTTTGTCATGCTTGTTGAAGATTTCTTGTGCTTTTTTGCAACACTAATTTAAGTGAATCTTCTGACATGGCAAAGTACTGGGCAATATTTTATTACTCAGTACTTTAAATAATTGTTTTGTAAAGTGCCGCGGAACTAAGGTCTAATAAAACGAGGATGGAACATTCCAAATTAATAAACAATATAAACGAGCGTGTAGTGGATGACATCAAAGGACGGTTATCCAAAGGTACTTTTGTGTCTATTGCTGCGGCTTTATTCTCCATCTATGCCTACGAAGCATTGAAAGAAGAATTGGAGCAAGTGGAACAATTGCGTTTCATTTTCACATCTCCTACTTTCATCAAGGACAAATCAAAGAAAGAGAAACTTAAAACATTAGAAAACAATTAAGAAACAAGATATATGACTGACATATTAAAACATTTGGATTTGAACTCTGCAGACGGAACGCAACTCAATCTTGATGCGCTCTATCAGATAGCACCTTCGGCATTTACCGAAGTACGTGATGACAAGACTGGTGAAATCTCCCGAAAGGTAAACTTCGAGGTGCTTCGCCGGTTGCTTGGCGACCATGTCACAGACGGCGATGGCGAGATGTATCAGTTTACATGGGTAGGTAAGAATGCCGCTCGTGCGGAGGCTGCCAAACCAACCGATAAGACATTACGCCCGGTGGTGGAAGATTCCGTGGATTGGGACAATACGAAGAATATCTATATCGAAGGTGATAACCTGGAAGTGCTCAAACTCTTGCAACGCTCATATGTGGGTAAGGTGAAGATGATTTATATCGACCCACCCTATAATACTGGCAATGACTTTGTGTATCACGACGACTTTGCTCTCACTGCTGCCGAAGAGGATTTCAAAGCCGGCAATGTGGACGAGTTGGGCTATCGCTTCAGGAAGAATACCGATACGAATGGTAAGTTTCATTCGGATTGGTGTAGTATGATTTATAGTCGTCTGCTGGTGGCTCGTTCTCTGCTCACGGAGGATGGAGTTATCTTTATTTCGATAGGTGATGATGAGAATGCAAATCTCATCAAAATATGTGATGAAGTCTTTGGCGAGCATAATTTCATTGCTGATATTTGCCATAAGCATAGAGCCTCTGTTTCTAATGATAGAATAATATCTGAGAATCACAATCACATTGCGTTTTATGCCAAAGAAATAAATGAGGTGTTTGCTCAACAAAAGAATATAGGAGAAGACCCTGTATTAGACGGATTTGATCGAGAAGACGATAAGGGAAAATATAAATTGGCACCTGTAGATGGTCCTGGTGGAGCAAAGAAAGGTAATCCTTTTTACGAATTTATGGGCGTTGAAGGATATTGGAGATATTCAAAAGAGACCATGCAGAAACTGTATGATAATGGACTGCTTATTGTCACAGAGAACAATCTCCAGAAGAAGTATTACGAAGATCAGGCTCGACAATCAAGAAAAAAAAGTTACGACTTGGTGGGATACAGATTTCTTAACTTCTTCCGCAACTTCATATCTTCAGAAATTAATGGGCTGCAAAGCATTCGACAATCCCAAAAGTATAAATCTCTTGATAAGGATGCTCAAGATGATGACTCATTTTGATAAAGATGCACTTATCCTCGATTTCTTCTCAGGCTCTGCCACCACTGCTCATGCTGTAATGCAACTCAACGCCGAAGACGGAGGTAACAGAAGATATATCTGCGTTCAGCTTCCCGAAGAAACGCCAGAAGATAGCGAAGCACGTAAGGCAGCTACGCCACTATCCCTGAGATAGCCAAAGAACGCATCCGTCGTTCCGGTGCAAAAATAAAAGCAGATTCCCCGCTTACTACCCAAAACCTCGACACCGGTTTCCGTGTCTACCGCCTTGACGAAAGCAACTACGAGAAAGTATCACTTTCACCCAAGGAATACAAGCAAGACCAGCTTGACCCTCTTTGCCTATAATATCAAGCGCGATCGTACTGACCTCGACCTACTCTATGGTTCGATGTTGGCATGGGGTGTTCGCTTGGACTTGCCCTTGCAGGCAGAAACCATGGACGGTTGTACCATCTACACTGTCAACGAAGGCGATCTTGTGGCTTGCTTCTCCGAGGGCATTACCGATAAGGTAGTAACTGCGATGGCCGACAAGAGTCCCTTGCGTGTACTTTTCCGTGATGCCTGCTTCAAGGAAGATGCTCAGAAAATCAATATTTATGAGCAGTTCAAGCAATCCTTGGATTGGTCGGATAATGATGCGTTTAATAATATCAGAGTAATTTGACGTGTCCATGGAAGAGAACAACAAAATACCAATCTATACAGACAATGACGGTCTGACAAAGATAGATGTGAAACTTGAGGAAGATACTTTATGGCTTACTCAAGCGCAGATGTGCGAGTTGTATCAGACGAGTAAATCGAATGTAAGTGAGCATATTAAGCACATTTTCGAAGAAGGCGAACTACAAGAGGACTCAGTTGTTCGGAAATTCCGAACAACTGCCACAGATGGTAAGTCATACATGACAACCTTCTATAATCTTGACATGATTATCGCTTTACTTGATTTCGCAGAAAGCCAAGCCGAGAAAGAGCAACCCATGACCATGAACGATTGGGCAAACTATCTGGATCGCATACTCACCTCAACTGGAGAACAACTCCTACTGGATGGAGGCCTAGTATCCCATCAAGAAGCGATGGAACATGCCACTACTGAGTATCGTAAATATAAACAACGCACACTCAGCGATGTGGAGCAAGACTATTTGAACGCTATCAAGGCGATTAGTGACAAAAGTAAGAAAGGAGGCAAAAAGTGAAAATAAGATATAAAACATCAAGCTTTCAAGCGGAGGCCGCCAAATGCGTGAGCGATGTGTTTCAGGGGCAACCCAAACACGATGGCAGCCGCACCTTCTTGAACGAGTTTGGTGCGCTCAACTTCGACGGCTTCGGCAATCTTCCCCTTGTACTTGACAATGAAAGTATTTGCGAGAATGTGCGTGGCATACAGATGGCAGAAGGATTGAATCCCGTGGAGCATCTGGAGGGAGACGGACGTACCTTTACCATCGAGATGGAAACAGGTACGGGTAAGACCTATACCTACATCAAGACCATGTATGAGCTGAACGCCCGCTATGGCTGGTCGAAATTTGTGATTGTAGTGCCTAGTATTGCCATCCGCGAAGGCGTGTTCAAGAGTTTTGAGAGTATGGCAGAGCACTTTGCTGGAGAATATGGTAAGCGTATGCAATACTTCATCTACAACTCGAAGCAGCTCGCTAAGATTGATGCCTTTGCTTCGGATAACGGCATTCATGCAATGATTATCAATACGCAGGCTTTCAATGCTTCGCTTAACGAGGATAAAAACAAGGAAGGTCGCGCAGGTGATTCCGCAGCCCGTATCATCTTCTCACGCCGTGATGAGTTCGGTTCGCGAAAGCCTATTGACATCTTGGCAAAAACGAATCCCATCCTAATTATTGACGAGCCGCAAAGCGTGTTGGGAACGGATAAAAGTAATGCTACACGAAAAGGTATCAAACTGTTTAACCCGCTCTTTACCTTACTTTATAGTGCCACGCACCGTGAAATATTCAACCAAGTATATCGCCTCGATGCCATCGACGCTTACAACAAGAAGCTGGTGAAGAAAATAGAGGTACGCAGTGTGCATCAAGTGGGTTCTACAGCTACCAATAGCTATGTCTATCTGGATGAGATCGTCATTAGCAAAGGCAATCCACAAGCTCGATTGGGCTTCGATGTCAAGACTGCCAATGGCACACGCCAGACCATTCGTTTGGTCGGCGAAGGATTCGATCTCAAAGAGCAAAGTGGCGGTTTGCAGGAGTATGCCAATAACTTTAAAGTGGAATGTATAGACGGATTGACCAATACCGTGCATTTCCTCAACGGACTGACGCTTCATCCCGGTGAGGTGGTGGGCAGCGTGAATGAGGATATTCTCCGTCGCCACCAGATACGTGAAACCATCAAGACTCATTTGGAACGTGAACGCCAACTTTTTGCTCGCGGCATCAAGGTGCTTTCGCTCTTCTTTATCGATCATGTGGATAGTTACCGCATCTACGGTAAGGACACGGCAGAGAAGGGCAAATTTGCACGGATGTTTGAAGAGGAATACCAACGTGCCTTGCAAGAGCTTATGTCTACCTTTAAGGATACCGCCTACACTCGCTTCCTTTCCAATCCGAAGAATGCGCCCGAAAACATTCACGATGGTTACTTCTCTATCGATAAAAAAGGGAAGAACGTGGAATCGAAGAATAAGGAAGGCGAAAACGAAGAACGTGGTTTCGACCTTATCATGAAGGATAAGGAGCGCTTACTTAGCCAAAGTTGCCCCATTCGCTTCATCTTCTCTCACTCGGCCTTGAAGGAAGGTTGG
>ENA-OQCF01000093-OQCF01000093.1-human-gut-metagenome-genome-assembly--contig:-NODE-93-length-30871-cov-6.225280_pt1 | contig 30871 bp, 40 predicted proteins | sample MGYA00242756_ERZ504573 | MGnify/ENA primary metagenome ERZ504573 (study PRJEB26092, sample SAMD00036240) | human gut metagenome | host: Homo sapiens | study: EMG produced TPA metagenomics assembly of... | reverse complement strand
GAATACTATATAACGGCATAGATATAAGGGTTTTCAAGAATGGTATCGAAGTTTGTAATACTGAAATATCTAATGTACTTCAAAATAAATCATATTACTTGGCACTTTTTTACGCAAGACAATATCGATAAACAACAGATTTATAATTTGACAAAACGTATAAATGATTGTCTACATACGGAATTTGGCATTAAAAATTTGTATCATCGTATGATTTTTACTGCGTGTGCATTGGTTGCAAAGAGATACGGCGCATTGTTAATTGAAGATATGAGTTTTACTTTGATGAAGAATTCAATACTTAGCACTCTTTCTAAATCATTAGAAGAAAGCAGGAAGCAAAACTTAAAACTTGATTTGCTTACGGAGGTTTATTCAGAAATAAAAATGAATAACACTACAAATCAAGATGCGATTAACAATTTTATTGATTGGGTTTCTGAAATTTCTGATTGTGTTAATTCTGATCATTGGAATGGCGAAGATGTTATGGGTATCTTCTTTAATGAGTTTAACCGATATAAGAAGAAATCCGAAAGCGGTCAGGTGTTTACCCCTGATCACATAACATCATTTATGTATCGACTTATTGAAGTTAATCAAAATGACAAAGTTTTAGACGCAGCTTGCGGCTCCGGAGCATTTTTGGTTAAGTCAATGTGCAATATGATGAAAGAAGCGGGTGGAATAAACACAAAAAAGGCCTCTAAAATTAAAGACAGTCAGTTGTTCGGAATTGAATTTGACAGAGAGATATTTGCTCTTGCCTGTGCAAATATGCTTATTCATAAAGACGGCAAAACAAACTTGGAACACTTAGATAGCAGAACGCAAGAAGCTTGCGATTGGATTAAATCGAAAAATATAACAAAGGTATTGATGAACCCACCTTTTGAATCAAAATATGGTTGTTTAACTATTGTTGAAAATGTACTAAAAAATGTACCGAGAAATACTAAATGTGCTTTTATTCTTCCTGATAAAAAATTGGAAAAAGATAAAAAAGGGAAAAAGCTTCTCAAACATAGCACTCTTGAGAAAATAATTAAATTACCTGAAAAAGTTTTCTCAGAAGGTGTAACAACATCAATTTTTATTTTTACGGCAGGAGTTTCTCAAAATGACAAAGAAATCTTTGCTTGCTATATAGAAGATGACGGCTTGGAAACCGTAAAGAATCAAGGCAGACAAGATATTAAAGACAGATGGCAAAGCATTGAAGATAAATGGGTTGATATTATTCGTAAACAGTCAGGTGATGATACTGTTCAATGGATAAAACCGTCTGAACATTTGAGTTATCAAATGCCGGAAAAACCATTTGAAATTTTTGAAGAAGATTTTACCAAAACAATGATGGATTATTTGATGTTTAAACAAGGTATCGATGTAAAAGAATTCAGCGATTCTTTGGTAAAAAAGGTTATGTATGATAGCAAAATATCTTCTAAAGAGAGCGATATTACTATCGTTTTGAAGGGAAAGGAAGTACATAATGAAACAAATTGACACAAAGCAATGGAAAGAATTTATTATAAAAGATTTATTCACCGTCAAAAGACCTTCAGCTCGTAGTCAGGCAAATTATAATGATGGTGATATTCCTTTTGTTGCGTCAGGTAATTTCAATAATGGCGTCTTAAAATATTTAGAACCAAAGAAAGGCGAAATTTTGGATGCTGGTAATTGCATAACGGTTAGTCCGATTGATGGTAGTAGTTTTTATCAAGAAGATGATTTTCTCGGTAGAGGTGGTGCAGGCAGTTCTATAATTCTTTTATACAACCCCAACTTAAATCTTTATAATGGTTATTTTATTGCTACTGTAATTCGTACTGTTTGCAGAAAATATGCATACAGCGATATGGCAAATAAAGATACAATTGGAGCAGAAAAAATAAAATTACCTGTTGATGAAACAGGTAATCCAGATTTTTCATATATGGAATCATATATGAAAATCTGGAACTTGCAGTCAGCACTTCGCTGACTGACTTGCAGTCAGCACTTCGCTGACTGACTTGCAGTCAGCGAAGAAATCCGATATTTCAGGAACACTTGATATAAGTAGTTGGAAATTGTTTCAAATATCTGAGTTGTTCAATGTGCAAAAAGGGAAACGACTTACAAAAGCTGATATGAAAGATGGCAAAATAAGATTTATAGGTGCAAGTGCCATAAACAATGGAATTACTGCTTATATCTCAAATGATGAACATCTTCATCCTCAGAACACAATTACACTAAGTTATAATGGTTCTATTGGTGAAGCGTTTTATCAGGATGAAATGTTTTGGGCCTCAGATGATGTAAATGTTTTATATCCAAAGTTTGAAATGAATAGGGAAATGGCATTTTTTATTATTCCACTTTTGAAAACGGCGGGTAAAAGATATGCTTTCATTGATAAGTGGAAAAAAGAAGATATGGAAAAGAGTAAAATCCCCTTACCGGTTGATAAAGATGGTAATCCCGATTACAAATATATGGAAAATTATATAGTAAACAAATTTGATATGATAAAAATTTATTTGACAAACTTAGTTACTAGTATTTAATTCTTGAAGTTAGGTCTTAGGGTGTCCCTAACAAGGTATTTGGTAGTGTGGCTATCCAAATACACTGCTCGCTGTTGCAATACAACGAAGCATAGTAACCAATTCGGAAAGATGTCCATAATTGGTCTGCTCGCTAAGTTTCTACATAAAACTTCATCACAAAAAAACTGAGGCACAGCTTTCTGGAAATATTCCGTCGGCTGTGCCTTTTACTCAGTTAAATATTATTTGGTCATTTACTATTTCTGTTGCTCGATTGCGAATATTATTCATCTTTTGCACCCATAACAATGCGTTTTCTGATTTGAGTTTTTCGGTTACATTTTCTTCTTTGGCAAGTGATTTTACTGTTTCGTCAAACAACAATCTTGCTCTCTTATCAATGTCGGCAAGATATGAGTTAAGCTTGTCTGCCGTCATAAGATTGTAATAAAGCACTTTGTGATGTTGTTTCAAGTATCGTTTGTGCCTCATTCCCCATACGCCGATTGAATGTTGTTTTTCATCTTGTAGAGTGAGATTTGGCAACAAATAGTCGCCTTGACTTTCATAAGTACCTCCGTTATTCTCAAAAATTGTTTTCATTTCTGAACCTCCTCGATTTTAGTGAGTTCATTATACGAGAAACAAAAACAAATTACGAATGTGTAAAATTAAGATACAGAAAAAGGCTTTGACAATTTGCTGCCAAAGCCTTTATTTCCGTCATTGCAACGCCATAGATGTATTTAATTTGTTATACTGCCTTATCCACCTGTGGCATTTATCGAAAGGGTGTTTTTTCAAATCAGCATGGGCGTTCATTGGGCGCCCCTACAGGATTGTATGAACAATTACAATGTTACGCTCGACCATAATTTTCCATTTTCAATTTTCAATTTTACATTTAATTAAAACTATCTACATGAATTGGGAACGGTGGCTCGCCGTGCGGTTTATTTAATCGGGAACTCGGGTTCTGCGTAGTTGCCCAAAAAGCTGAATTCGGGCATCTCTTCGCTAAGCTGACTTACAAGTTCAATAACATTTTCACTTCTGACATTGCCCGAAAAGTCGAGGTAGAACAGATATTCAAACTGTCTGCTGACGGGGACGGGATTCGATTTTTGTGAGGTTAAGACCGAGCGAATTGAATCTGCACAAAAGGCTGTACAGCGATCCCGTAACATGAGGAAGCGAGAAACAAAGACTGATTCTGTTCGCATCTTTGGGAATGTACAGCTTTTTGGAGATGACAATAAACCTTGTTGTGTTCTCGTCATTGTCCTGAAGATGATTATCGAGAACCTTCAAGCCGTATTCCTCACACGCTTTGTATGAACAGATTGCCGCAACATTGAGGCGCTTTTCCTTTGCAACATCACGGGCGGCAATTGCCGTGTTGGAGAATGGAACAGAATCAAAGCCGTGGTCGGCAATATACTGCGCACATTGTGAAAGTGACTGCGGATGCGACCACACGATTTCAATGTCCTCAAAAGCAGATTGTTTAAGGCCTGCAAGGCAGTAGTCAATCGGCAAATCGAGTGCCTTTACAATGTAAAAACGGTGCTTGAGAATAAGGTCATAAACAGCCGAAACAGAGCCTGCACTTGAGTTTTCAACAGGAAGAACGCCGAATGCAACCTCGCCGTTGTCAACGGCAGAAAATACATCTGCAAAGCTTTTGTAGCTGACAGCCTCGCCGTTCGGGAAAAGTCTTAAAGTTGCCTCGTGACCGTTCGCACCCTTGATTCCCTGATACGCAACCTTGATTTTGCTTGACGGAATATCCGTGCTTGCATTGTTGATAACGCTTTTAAGCTCTTTGCCGCTGCCGACAATGTTGTGCTGGAGCGCCCTTGAAAGCTCCATAATGTTTGAGTAGAGAAGTCTTGCGGATGCGCCGTATTCGCCTCCCTTTTCTTCAACGGCATCAAGAATTTCATTCTCTCTGCCTCATTAAGGACGGGAATGTTGTTTGCCTGTTTGTAGATACCTACCTCTTTGGCGCAGTCCATTCTCTGCTTAAAAAGCTCAATAAGCTGATTGTCTATTTTGTCAATATCTTTTCTGATTTCTTTTAAATCTCTCATAAAGGCCTCACATAAGGTTAATAATTGCAACAGCCGTAACAGCCTCAATAACGGGGACTGCTCTCGGCACAATACACGGATCGTGTCTGCCGTGAATAACAAGCTCTGCATTTTCTTTTGTCTGAAGATTTACAGTCCTTTGCGGTTGTGAAATTGACGGTGTAGGCTTTACAGCGGCACGGAAAATAATCGGCATTCCGTTTGTAATTCCGCCCAAAATACCGCCGCAGTTGTTTGTTGTTGTAACAACCTTGCCGTCTTTGTATTCAAACGGATCGTTCGACTGCGAGCCTCTCATTGTTGAAAGCTCAAAGCCTTTGCCGAACTCAATGCCCTTAATTGCGGGAACACCGAAAACCGCCTTGGCAATAACGCCTCAACACCTTCAAACATCGGCTCGCCGTAGCCTGCGTCAATGCCTGTTACGCAACATTCAATTGTTCCGCCGATGCTGTCCTGTGCCATTCTGGCATCCTCAACCGCATCTCTCATAGGCTGTTCGGCTGATTCGTCAATGAGCGAAAATGAGGAGTTATTCAGCTTTTCGATAAGTGTATCGTCAATTTTGGTAGGACAGAAAGGCTTGTCCGAAACATCGCCTATACTGCTGATGTGGGCGGCAATTTTAATGCCCTTTGATTCAAGAATCTGACGGCAGACAGCACCTGCAAAAACAATCGGTGCAGTAAGTCTGCCCGAAAAATGACCGCCGCCTCTGATATCGTTTGACGCATTATATTTTACAAAGGCTGTGTAGTCGCTGTGACCGGGACGGGGGCAGTCGAGAAGATTGCCGTAGTCACCGCTTTTTGTGTTGGTGTTTTCAATAACGGCACAAAGCGGAGCGCCTGTCAGCTTGTTGCCGAGCATACCCGAAAGAACCTTCGGAAGGTCTTTTTCTTTTCGGGGAGTTGCTGTTTTATCCTTGCCCGGAGCACGGCGAGCCATTTGAGTGAGAACCCTGTCAAAGTCAACCTCAAATCCTGCCGGAAGTCCGTCAATTACAACTCCGATTCCGTTGCCGTGGCTTTCGCCGAAAACGGAAATTTTTATCTTATCACCGTAGGTCGAGGACATTCGCCTTACCTCCAATATTATTATAATCTATGTAAAAATCAGGGTAACTTTTGTTGATTGAAAGCGCATAGCTTGACTCAATTTCACCGTTGAGTCTTACTGCGCAGACACCTGCCGACATTACTATCCTGTGGTCGTTAAAGCCCTCGCAGAATCCGCCCTTGAGGGTGTCAATTCCCTCTATGACAAGTCCGTCAGGCAACTCAGTCACCTTACCGCCGAGATCGTTTATCAGCTTAGCGGTTGCGTAAGACGGTCACATTCCTTTATGCGAAGTCTTTCGGCATTGTAAATCCTGGTTGTACCTTTGCAAATGCAGCACAAACCGTCAGCACGGGTACAAGGTCGGGAATCTGCGAAGCATCAATGTCAATTGCATTAAGCTCTGCCTTTTCAACGGTTACTGAAGTATCCGTCTGCGTTACCTTTGCACCAAACCGTGCAAGCAACTCGGCAATCTTCCTATCACCCTGTGCGGAATTTCTGTTGACGCCGTTCACAGTCACCTTTCCGCCGAGTGCGCCTGCAACCATAAAGAAAGCCGCCTGCGACCAGTCGCCGTCTGTTGTGTAATCATGCGGAATGTATGACTGACCGCCCTTGATGTGCCAGCCGTTGTCGGTTGTTTCAATTTCAACACCAAATTGTGCCATAGTGTGAATTGTCATATTTATGTAGCCGACACTCTCAATCGGAGATGTCAGCACAATGTCGCTGTCGCCCTCAACAAGCGGAAGAGCAAGCAGAAGTCCCGTAATGAACTGCGAACTTACATTACCGGGAATTTCAAAAGTTCCGCTTTCAAGCTGACCGCTGATTTTGAGCGGCAGACCGCCCTCGGTTTCACACTTTACTCCTGCTTTTGGCAGAGCCTCCGTGAAAATTCCGATAGGTCTTTCGGGAAGCTTTCCGTGACCGACAAAGGTGACATTAATACCGCCGGCTGCGGCTACGGGTATGAAAAATCGCAAAGCACTGCCGCTTTCGCCGCAGTCGAGCGTTACATTATCTGTTTTAAAAATATTTGTACCGTCAACAGTCAGCACACCGTCCTTTATTGAGGCGGTGCATCCCATATCCTCAATCACGCCGATTGTCGCCTTGATGTCATTTGACAGAGCAACGGGTGCAATTGTGCATTTGCCCCTTGTGAGGGCGGCGCAGATTATTGCACGGTGAACATCGCTCTTTGACGGGGGAATGTTCACCTCGCCGTTTGGTACAAACGGAAGATACCGTACATACGGCTTACTGCTTTTGTCGGTTGACAAAGCCATACTTCCACAGCCTTTCATTAAAATATGTTTACCGTGTTACGGTGTGATGAAGTCGAGCAAATCGGAAATTGCAACTTTCTTGGTAAAGCTTGTGCCGATTTTTTCAAGAAGAACAACATTGATTGACGAACCCGATGTTTTCTTGTCGGTCTGAGCCGCCTCGGCAATTTTTTCAAGCTTGCGTCATCGGTAGTCGCAAGCCGTAGGTTGCACAAACTTCTTCAATCTTGTATGCAGTTCCTGCCTGGGTAAGTCCGTGCTTTTCGCTTGCCTTTGTCATCATTACCATACCGACGGCAACTGCCATACCGTGTGTGATGCCTGTATAGTTGTAGATTTTTTCGATTGCGTGACCGAGTGTGTGACCGAAGTTTAAAAGCATTCTTTCCCCTGCTTCCTTTTCGTCACGGTTTACTACATCACGCTTAATTTTTACACAGGTTTCAATTACATCGTCAATGTGTTCAAGAGCGTCACCGTTTGCAAGCATTTCAAAAAATTCGCTGTCCTTGATACAGCCGTACTTGATAATCTCAGCCATACCGTCTGTGATGAACTGGTCGGGAAGAGTTGAAAGAGTGTCAGGATCAATCAAAACAGCCTTTGGCTGATAGAATGCACCAACAAGGTTCTTGCCCTGTGCAATGTCAACGCCTGTTTTTCCTCCTACGGATGAGTCAACCTGTGCAAGCAGGGATGTCGGAATCTGAACAAAGTCGATTCCTCTCAGATATGTTGCGGCGGCAAAGCCTGCCATATCGCCCGTAACACCGCCGCCGAGCGCAACGATAAGATCTTTTCTTGTCATCTTAAAATCTGCAAGTGTGTCATAGATATCTGCGATTGTGTTAAGATTCTTTGACTGCTCACCCGCCTGAAAAACATGGGCGGTAGTCTGATAACCCTGCTGTGAAAGAGAGTTGAGAACTCTCCATTTGTACAGCGGAGCAACATTTGTATCTGTTACAATAGTGATTTTTTCTGCATTTGAAAGCTTTTTGATAATCTCGCCGCAATTATCAAGGATACCTCTTTCAATCATAATGTCATAGGGACTTCCCGTGGAAACATGAATAGTTTTCATAAAAGTTCTCCTTCCTCTTTATTCTCCGAGTGCCTGTTTGACCTCTCTGCCCTTTTCAAGAAGTGCCTTGAGAGCGTCGGCATCTTCGGCACTTATTGCATCTTTAATTTTTGTAATATTATCTATAAGTATATCAAGCTCGGAAATGAGCGGATCTTTGTTTTCAAGGAAAAGCTCACTCCAAAGCGTTGAATTTATGTTTGCAACTCTCGAAACATCTCGGTAGCTTCCTGCCGAAAAGCCTTTGTGGTTCGGACAGCACGGACTTAAAACATATGAACACGCAAGCACATGCGGAAGCTGTGATGTGAAAGCAATCATTCTGTCGTGTTCTTCGGGAGTTGTGATTTTTACTGTGCCAAAACCGATTGATTTTGCAAAGTCGGACAACATATTTACAACGCTGTTATCAGCCTTGCACGGAACGATAATGTAGCTTGCATTTTTGTAAAGGTCGGCGTCCGAAACATCAAAACCGTTTGTCTCCTTGCCTGCCATCGGATGACTGCCGGCAAAAACAAAGCCGAATTTTTCGGAAAGCTTTGTCATCTGCGGACAGATTGCCCTCTTGATGCCTGAAACATCGGTTACAACCGCACCTTTTTTTATGTGTTCTCCGTACCTTGAAACATAGTCAACAACCGCCTGCGGATACATTGAAAGGATAATTAGGTCTGCGTTTTCAAGGCTTTCATGTGTGCCAATTTCATCAATCGCACCTTCTTTTAAAGCCTTTTCGGCAGTAGATTTTGTTCTGTTGATACCGATTACACGGTGGTCGGTGTACTTTTTTATCGCCTTGCAAAAACTGCCGCCGATAATTCCGAGTCCTACAACTGCAATATTCACTGCATTAGCCTCCGTTTGTGTATTCTTTAGTAAAGTTAATTAAAGTCCAAATCGTACGGCTGAAAAACCGTACCGAAAGTAAAAATCTTAATTTAATTTGTCAACAGCCTTTTTTAAGCCGAAAACCTTCTTTGCAACTCCGTCAAACTGCTTTGGAGTAAGTGACTGCGCACCATCAGAAAGTGCGTGTGGCGGATCGTTGTGAACCTCTATGATAAGACCGTCTGCACCTGCGGCAACTGCTGCCATTGCAAGCGGTTCAACAAGCCATGACTTGCCCGACGCATGGCTCGGATCAACAATAACAGGAAGGTGAGAAAGCTTTTTGATAATCGGGATAGCCGAAATATCAAGAGTGTTTCTTGTAAATGTTTCGTATGTACGGATACCTCTTTCGCAGAGCATAACCTTATCGTTACCGCCTGCCATAATATATTCGGCACTCATGAGCCATTCTTCGATTGTTGCGGAAAGACCTCTCTTGAGAAGAATAGCTTGTCAATTTTGCCGAGCTCCTTGAGAAGCTCAAAGTTCTGCATATTTCTTGCGCCAACCTGAATAATGTCCACATTCTCGAACATATCAATGTGTGATGCTCTCATAATTTCTGTTACAATCGGCAGACCTGTTTCTCTTCTTGCTGTTTTGAGAAGGTCAAGTCCTTCTGCCTTGAGTCCCTGGAAAGCGTATGGTGAAGTACGGGGCTTGAATGCACCACCTCTGAGAAGTGTTGCGCCCGATGCCTTAACATCCTTTGCAATCTGAACAATCTGCTCCTCGCTTTCAACAGAGCAGGGACCTGCCATAATATGCAGACTGCCGTCACCGATTGTTACATTGTCATTGATTTTAATGACTGTATTGTCGGGGTGGAACTTTCTGTTAGCCTTTTTGTACGGCTCCTGAACTCTCTTTACACTTTCAACAATGTCCTGAGCGTCAATATACTCAATGTCAATCTTTGTTGTATCGCCGATAAGACCGAGTACGGTTGAATGAACACCGTCCACTTATTAACCTTTACATCATAGCTCTCTTTGAGCATATTTGTGAATTTTGTAATCTGCTCCTCTGTTGCAGACGGTTTTAATACTATAATCATTGCTTTAATTTCCTTTCAATTCACTTTTGACGAAACGAATCGAAGTTCGTCACATTTCTTTAGTCATTTTAGCACTTTAAAGCGTGATAGTCAATAGAATAAATTCAGAATCAAGCGTTTTTATGCGGTTTTTCAGCCACATCTGTTCCGCTTACTGCGTCGATTATCGCAAAAGCGGTTTTTAACGGCGTATTTTTGCCCTTTACCACAATGTCGGCAGCGGCATGATAAATCGGATATCTGCTGTCGTAGAGGTCTTTCATAACCCTGTCCCTGTCCGGACGCTGAAGCAGGGGTCTTGTTGTGTCATTTTTAAGACGGCTTTTGATGATTCCCAGCGGAACATCAAGAAAAACAATCTTGTCCTTGCCCTTGAAGGCCTCAACATTTCTTTTGAATGTAAACGCACCGCCGCCCGATGCAATTACAAGACCTTCAAGCCTTGCAAGCTCAACACAGGCATCATGTTCCATATCACGAAACTTTTCTTCGCCGTATTTTTCAAATATTTCGGAAACTGTCATTCCTGCTTTTTCTTCAATATATGAGTCCATATCAAGAAATTTTCTTCCCGATTTTCTTGCAATGTTTTTGCCTACGGTTGATTTTCCGCAACCCATAAATCCGCATAAAACTATGTTGTTCACTTTAAATTTCTCCGTTCATCAGAAATTCTTTTCAAGCTCTTTTGCAGAGTCGATACAAAGCTGAGCAATGTCGCCCTTGTCATAAACAGAGCCGTCCCAATGTTCGTGAGAAACAACTGCCTGCCATACGAGCATTGCCATTCCGCTTTCGGCTGTTGCACCGTTTGCCCTTGCCTTTTTAACAAGCATTGTTTCAAGCGGATTGTAAACAGCGTCAAATACATTTGCACAACGGTTTATTACACTGTCGCTTACAGGCTGATTTTCAATCTTAGGAAACATTCCGATAGGAGTTGCGTTGATAAGCACATCAATGTCACCCGAAAGTTCGTCAATAAGGCAGAAGCTTACATCGCAGCCTGCAACTGTTTTTCTGATTTCATCGCATAAAGCCTCGGCAATTTTCAAATCCTCTTTTCTTACGGCAAAGAGGAGGGGCTGTTTTTTGAGAACAACCTCATACGCCATTGTTCTTGCAACGCCGCCGCAGCCGATGATTACGATTCTGCCGTTAAGCATAATTCCTGCCGCATCAAGAGCCTTTAAAAATCCGTCCGGATCTGTTGTGTAACCCTTTGAAATGCCGTTTTTGTTTGAAACCGTGTTCACACTGCCGTACATCTCAGCCTTTGCGTCAATTTCGTCAAGAAACGGAATGACTGCCTGCTTATGCGGAATTGTAATGTTAAATCCGTCAAGCCTTGAAAGGGTATTTTTAAATTCATATTCAAGATTTTCGGGAGCAATGTCAAGCTTTGTATATTCGGCTTTGACGCCTGAAGTTCAAAAAGTCTTGTGTGTATAAACGGTGACATTGTGTGACCGATTGGGTGACCGATTACGGCAAATTTCTTGGTTTCCATAATAAAAAAATACCTCCGAGGTTCATATTTTTAGCTATGCAGAAATAAACTTAAAAGAAATTATTTATGCAAAAATCAGAAATTTTTCAAAAAATTTCAAATATATATTGACAAAGGGGTAAATAATCAATAATATAAGGGAAGTGAAGCAATCCGTTTGCTTTCATACCATTGTAGCATAAACTAAGTGCTTTTGTCTATAATTTACTTTGGACAATCAATATTTTTACCGGGAGGAATTATTAATGGTATTAGAAAAAGTTAAGGCAATTCTTGCTGAACAGTTCGATGTTGAAGAGGATAAGATTACTGCCGACACAGATCTTCAGGAAGATCTCGGCGCAGATTCACTCGATGTTGTTGACCTTCTTATGTCAATCGAAGACGAGTTTGAGGTTGAAGTTCCCGATGAGGAAATCGAAAACATCAAGACAGTTGGTTCACTCGTATCTTACATTGAGGCTAACTCATAATTTGCTCTTATTTTTCGCACTTAATTTTTGAGAGGTCGTTTTTACGGCCTCTTTTTGTTTTGCTCAAAAAGGTTGAAAATTTGCAGATTTAGTGTATATTGAAAAGGTTGAAAATTTAAAAATTCAGGCTGTATCAAAAAGGTTGAAAAATAAAAGAATTAGTGTATAATAGTAATGTTATAGATGTTATGACAGCCGTGTATTCGGCATTTTGAAAATCAAAAAAATATGTTAAAAAATAAGTAAAATTTTATTTTACGGAGGGAATATAATGGCAAACAACAAAAAAATGGTTGAAGCTATCACAAGCAGAGATGAGGACTTTGCAAAATGGTACACCGACATCGTTAAAAAAGCTGAGCTCGTTGACTATTCGGGTGTAAAGGGTTGTATGGTTATCCGCCCCTACGGCTATGCTATCTGGGAAAATATTCAGGCTGACCTTGACCGTCGTTTCAAAGAAACAGGTCACGAGAATGTTTATATGCCTATGTTTATTCCCGAAAGTCTTTTACAGAAAGAAAAAGACCATGTTGAGGCTTTGCCCCCGAATGTGCATGGGTTACTATAGGCGGTCAGGAAAAGCTTCAGGAGCGTCTTTGCGTTCGTCCTACATCGGAAACTCTTTTCTGTGAACATTATAAAAAGATTATCAACACATACCGTGATCTCCCGAAGCTCTACAATCAGTGGTGCAGCGTTGTAAGATGGGAAAAGACAACCCGTCCGTTCCTTCGTACATCGGAATTTCTCTGGCAGGAAGGTCATACAATGCACGAAACCGAAGAAGAAGCAAGAGAAGAAACTCTCAGAATGTTACATGTTTATTCTGATTTCTACAAGGAAACTCTTGCTATCCCCGCAGTAATCGGCAGAAAGACAGAAAAAGAAAAGTTTGCAGGTGCCGAAGAAACCTACACAATCGAGCCGATGATGCACAACGGTGTTGCTCTTCAGGGCGGTACATCACACTACTTCGGCGACGGCTTTGCAAAGAGCTTTGGCATCACATACACAGGCAAGGACAACAAGCTTCATTATCCGCATCAGACATCATGGGGTGTTTCTACAAGAATGATCGGTGCGCTCATTATGGTTCACTCTGATGATGACGGTCTTGTTCTTCCGCCGAAGATTTCCCCTATTCAGGTTGCACTCATTCCTGTTGCACAGCACAAGGAAGGTGTTCTTGAAAAGGCAGAGGAGCTTAGAAAGGCACTTGCCGAAAAGTTCAGAGTAAAACTCGATTCTTCAGACCACGCTCCCGGATGGAAGTTTGCCGAGTATGAAATGAAGGGCGTGCCTGTAAGAGTTGAAATCGGTCCTAAGGATATCGAAAAGAACCAGTGCGTTGTTGTTCGCCGTGATACCCGTGAAAAGGCATTTGTTTCAATTGACGAGCTTGTACCGTTTGTTGAAAACCTTATGGTTACAATCCACAACGATATGTATGACCGTGCTCTTAAAAACACTCAGGAAAAGACATTCACGGCAACAACATTTGATGAGTTCGTTGACACAGCCAAGAACAAGCCCGGCTTTATCAAGGCTATGTGGTGCGGCGATACAGCCTGTGAAGAAAAAATCAAAGAAGTTACAGGCGGTGTAAAAAGCAGATGTATCCCGTTCAACGAGGAGCATCTCTCGGATGTTTGCGTATGCTGCGGCAAGCCTGCAAAGCATATGGTATTCTGGGGCAAGCAGTATTGATGTATAAATAATACTTTTTGTGTAAAAACATAGTAAGGTGGTGAGAAAATGCCAATCAAGGTACAAAGTAATCTTCCGGCAATCAAGGTGCTGGAATCGGAAAATATTTTTGTAATGCCGAACGAGGTCGCTCTCAGGCAGGATATCCGTCCGCTGAAAATTCTTATTCTGAATCTGATGCCGACAAAAATCGAAACCGAAACCCAGCTTTTAAGGCTGCTCGGCAACAGTCCTCTGCAGGTTGATATCGAGCTTTTGCAGATGGCATCACACACCTCTAAAAACACCTCTCCGCATCACCTGACAACTTTTTACAAGACATTTAATCAGGTGAAAAACGAAAGCTTTGACGGAATGATTATCACGGGTGCGCCTGTTGAACAGCTCGACTTTGAAGAGGTCGATTATTGGGGTGAGCTTTGTGAAATTATGGAGTGGTCAAAGCATAATGTGTGTTCAACATTCCACATCTGCTGGGGTGCTCAGGCAGGTCTTTATTATCACTACGGCATAAAAAAGCACCTTTTACCCGAAAAATTAAGCGGAATTTACACCCACAGGTGCTTGTTCCGCATCACAAGCTTATGAGAGGCTTTGACGATACTTTTACAATCCCTCATTCAAGGCATACGGGAATTGATGAAGAGGCGTTGAAAAGATGCAGAGGACTTGAAGTACTTGCTGTTTCCGAGATTGCAGGTTCATGCGTAATTTGCAGTCGAAACGGCAGACAGGTGTTTGTTACAGGTCACGCAGAGTATGACCGTGACACCCTTGCCAAGGAATATTTCAGAGATAAAAACAAGGGACTCAATCCGAATGTTCCCTACAATTATTTTCCGAATGACGATGCGTCAAAAACTCCGCCGATGATTTGGAGGAGCAATGCAACCTTACTCTACACAAACTGGCTCAACTATTTCGTTTATCAGGCGACTCCGTATGACCTCCGTGAGCTTATCAACAGATATCCTCACTAAATTAAATACAAAATCAACCCCGAAGTGCCAAAACTTCGGGGTTTTGTTATGTAAAGTGTTGTATTTATCGTGTACATTATGTTATAATTATTTTAATTGTACATTAATGAAAAAGTGCAAAAATGAAAATCTGCAATGAAACAGGTGTTTTTATGGAGAAAAAGCGTACCGTAATCAAGGTTGGTACTTCAACGCTGACTTATGAAAACGGAAAAATAAATTACAGAAGAGTTGAACAGCTTTGCAAGGTGCTTTCTGATTTGCAGAACCGCGGAGAACAGGTTATCTTCGTTTCTTCGGGTGCTATTGCTGTAGGAATGGGCAAGGCAGGTCTTGACAAGCGACCTACCGAAACCAAGAAAAAACAGGCTCTTGCCGCAATCGGTCAGTGTGAGCTTATGTTTATGTATGACAAACTTTTTGGAGAGTACAACCACTCTGTTGCTCAGCTGCTGCTTACCCGCCACGCTGTTGAAACGGAGCAGAAAAGGCAGAATGTTATCAACACAATTGACGAGCTTCTCAGAATGAACATCATCCCCGTAATCAACGAAAACGATACCGTTACGATTGATGAGCTTGAGGGCAACAATTTCGGTGATAACGATATGCTTTCCGCAATTGTTGCAGGACTTGTTGCCGCAGACAGGCTCATTATTCTTACGGATATTGACGGTCTGTACGATTCAAACCCACGAACAAATCCAAATGCCAAAAAGCTTGATATTATCGAAAAAATCAATGCGGAAATTTTTGAAATGGCGGCAGGCACAGGCTCAAACCGTGTACAGGCGGTATGATTACAAAACTTCAGGCGGCTGATTATGCCACAAAACGAGGTGTTGAGGTCAGCGTTATCAACGGCTCAAATCCCGAAAATCTTTATGAAGTAATTGACGGCAACATAATCGGAACAAAATTTTTACCTGTTAAATAATCGGAGGAAAATTATGACTACACTTGAACAAATGGGCGCAAAGGCAAAAGATGCGTCAAGATTTCTTATGACAGCCGGTTCAAAAAAGGACATTGCCCTCGGTGCAATTGCAGACGCACTCTGCGAAAACTGCGAAGAAATTCTTGCGGCTAACAAAATCGACCTTGAGAACGGCGAAAAAAGCGGTCTTACGGCGTCACTTCTCGACAGACTCCGATTGTCGGAGGAGAGAATCAACGGTATGGCTGACGGGGTAAGACAGGTTGCGGCTTTACCAGATCCCGTGGGCAGAGTTCTTGACGGCAGAACCCTCAAAAACGGCTTGCAGATTGAAAAGGTAACAGTTCCGATGGGTGTTATCGGAATCATCTTTGAGGCAAGACCTAACGTAACTTCCGATGCGGCGGCTCTTTGCCTTAAAGCAGGCAGTGCCGTAATTCTTCGTGGCGGTAAAGAGGCTTTTCATTCAAATATGGCAATCGCAAAGGTTATGCGTGACGCACTTGAAAAGGCAGGATTTCCCCGTGACTGCGTAGCACTTGTTGAGGACACAACAAGACAGAGCGCAACAGAGCTTATGCAGCTTTCCGATTATCTCGATGTACTCATTCCTCGTGGCGGTGCAGGACTTATCAAAAGCGTTGTTGAAAATGCAAAGGTTCCCGTTATTGAAACAGGTGTGGGTAACTGCCATATCTATGTTGACAAGAGTGCAGATATTGAAATGGCAAAGAATATTGTTTTCAACGGCAAAACCTCTCGCCCATCTGTATGCAATGCGCTTGAAACATTGCTTGTACACAAGGATATCGCAGAAAAAGCTCTGCCCGTAATCAAAGCAGAGCTTGATAAAAAGAATGTTGAAATCAGAGGTTGTGACAGAACAAAGCAGATTCTCGGCGACTGCGTTGTTTCTGCAACGGAAGAAGATTACAGAATCGAATTTCTCGATTACATCATTGCCGTAAAGGTTGTTGACAGCCTTGATGACGCAATTGCTCACATTCAGAAGTACAGTACGGGTCACAGCGAATGCATTGTGACAAGCGACTACAACAGTGCAAACGAGTTCACGGCACGAATTGATTCTGCGGCGGTTTATGTAAACGCATCAACTCGCTTTACCGACGGCGGAGAATTCGGACTCGGTGCAGAAATCGGAATTTCAACACAGAAGCTCCACGCAAGAGGACCTATGGGACTTAACGAGCTTACAAGCTCAAAATATATCATCAGAGGAAACGGACAAATCCGATAATCACATCAGAAGATACATCAGCGCAAGCAGAACTGACGGATCGGTGTTTTCCTCCATAAGCAGTATCACAAGCAAAAGAATTAGACTCTGTTCCTTGTTTTTGAACATCAGATTCAAAAGACCGTCATCCTTTTTCGGAACGGGCGGTTCGGGGATTTCGGACTTTGGTTCTTCCTGCTTTTCGGGTTGTTTCGGAACTTCCCTTCTTGGTGCTTCACGATTGAATTGCGGCTTTCGGTGCATCTGCTGCGCTCGGTTAAAAGCCTCCTCTTCAAAACTCGGCAAAAAATCACCTCCTGTCAGAACAATCCGTTTTCACGCAGTAACGGCATAAGGCGGAATAATTTCAGCATCTTTTCGGCCTTGTCAAGCTTTTCCTGCCGTTCATGTGAAAGAAACGGTCTGAGCGAATCAAGCAGTCGAGTGGTGTCATCGCTGTTGTTCAGTGAGCTTAAAAGCGGTGCAAATTTGGCAATTGTGCCGATTGTGTCGTCACCGCCCAGCACTGACATAAGGTTATTTTCGGGCGGTTTCGGCTTTGGCGGTTGTTTTTGCTCACCCGTCAGACCAAGCTGTGCCCCAAGACTTTGCACCTGTTTCATTGCCTCGGGGTTCTGCAAAATCTGATTGAGCTTATCCTGTAAATCAGACATATCATTCACCGCCGAGCAGTTTCATCAGCGCCTGAGCCTGAGGACTTTGCAAAAGTTTCTTTGCTTTTTCGGGATCCGACAGAACGCTCTCAATCTGCTTTGATTGATTCGGATTTGTATTTTTCAAAAGATTTTCTATGTTACCGCTTTGTGCGGCACTTTCAAGCTGTTCCTTAGAGATACCGTACTTTTTCGATACCTCACCGAGCAGTTTATTAACTTTTTTATTATCAGACATACCAACACCTCAACATATACTATGCGGAAATTTTATTTTTAGAACGGAGAATTTTCAATGCGTATTTTGGTAGTTTCGGACACTCACGGAGATCTTCGCAGTCTTATCAAAGCCGTTGACGCACAGCGCAAGGCGGAAATAATTGTTCATTGCGGTGACGGTGAAGAACAACAGCGGTTTTTAAAAGATAATTACAAAGACAAAATGATTGTTGCCGTAAGGGGCAACTGCGATTGGAACAGCTTTTTTCCGTCAAAGGAGATTTTTAAAGCCTGCGGTAAAACTATCTTTGTGACACACGGACATCTCTATGACGCAAAATCGGGACTTTACCGCATTACCTCCGCCGCAAGGGAAGCGGGAGCGGATATTCTCCTCTTCGGTCATACACATATGCCTCTCACACTCTATGAGGACGGTCTGTATATTATGAACCCCGGTTCATGCCACGGATACTATGCATCCTACGGCATTATCGACATCACCGACAAGGGCGAAATTGTTACCAATACCGTAGCCTTAAAATAATTGTGGAAATTGTAAAAATAAAATGATATAATTAAATGTGATAAATAAGCGGAGGTGGAATTTTGAATTTTGACGGTTTTGATTTTGACGACAATATAAAACAAACCTTCAACACCCTTGATATTCAGGCAGAGTTCCACACGCTGTTGTAATAGAAAGCAGGGACAGCGAAAAGGCGATGAACCTTGCCGTGTTTCTGTCAATGTATGCGGTGTGTACCGAACCCGTAAAGCCTTGCGGTCATTGTGAGCAATGTCACAAGGCAAAGAATAAGGCACACGCCGACATTAAATATGTTGAACTTCCAAATGACAGAAAACAAAATTCAATTGAGCAGATGAGAGAGATAATCGGTGACTCTGTCATAAAGCCGAATGAGGCAGATGCAAAGGTGTATATCTTCCTTTTGCCGACACAAGGCTTTCGGACATTGTTCAAAACTCGTTTTTGAAACTTCTTGAAGAACCTCCGCAGAATGTATATTTCATTATGCTCTGCGAAAACTCCAAGAAACTGCTCCCGACAATTCTCTCCCGTTCAAGTGTATTCCGTCTGAAAACAAAAGATGTTTTCAGTGAGGATGCGGTTGCAGGTGCAAAGAAAATTGTAAAAGGAATTTTATCGACACGGGAGTACAACCTTATGCAGGCACTCTATGCCCTCAGCGATAAAAACCTTGCAGACGAAATTCTGCTTGTCGTAAAGCTGATTCTGCGTGACGGAATGGCAAAAAGCGTCGGAGCGGATGCGGTTTTTGACGAGGAATGTGCCGGGGAGCTTGCAAGACGATTTACTCGGGCAAAGCTGATTTCTATGATTGAGCTTACCGAGAACGCAAAACTGAAAATACCGAAACACATAAATATAAATCTTCTCACAACTTGGCTGTGCGGAGAATACAGGAGGATTTCATGGCAGAGATAATCGGAGTACGATTTAAAGAAGTCGGCAAAGTGTATTACTTTGATCCGCTTGACAATAAACTTAACACAGGCGACAGGGTAATTGTTGAAACGGCAAGAGGTCTTGAGTGCGGAGAGGTTGCAACCCCGAACAAGACCGTTGACGATGCGGAAATTTCGCATCCGCTCAAGCCGTTAATCAGAATTGCAACCGAAAAAGACCTGAATCACCTTGCTGAAAACAAACTCAAAGAAAAGGAAGCATACAGAATCTGTGAACAGAAAATTGCCAACCACAAGCTTGAAATGAAGCTTGTAAATGTTGAATACACATTTGACAACAGCAAAATTCTTTTCTACTTTACGGCTGACGGACGAGTTGACTTCCGTGCACTTGTAAAAGACCTTGCAAGTGTATTCAGAACAAGAATTGAGCTTCGCCAGATTGGCGTGCGTGATGAGGCAAAAATGCTCGGAGGACTCGGCATCTGCGGTAAGCCGTTCTGCTGTGCAAGCTTTATGGGCGAGTTCCAGCCCGTTTCAATCAAAATGGCAAAGGAGCAGGGCCTGTCACTCTCTCCCGTTAAAATTTCGGGAACCTGCGGCAGACTTATGTGCTGTCTTAAATATGAACAGGAGGCATACACAGACCTTCTTAAACACACCCCAAAGGTAGGAGCAATTGTAAATACTCCCGAAGGCAGAGGTCTTGTTGTTGAAAACAACCTGATTGCAGGAACTTTAAAGGTTAAGCTCAACAATACTCCCGAAGATGCCGCTCCGAAATCATTCACAGTCAAGCAATGCAAGCTTGTTAAGGACGGCTACATCAAGCTTGACAAAAAGGAAATGGAAAAATTCAAGGGACTTGAATAATTTTTTGTAATGCGTACAGCGTTCGTCAAGTTGCAGTAAAAAAGAACTGTTTTCAGTTTAAAATATAAAATTCTTTCCAAAAGGTTGCTTTTTTCAAAATTTATGTTACAATAAAGGTGAAATTCATGAAGGAGGTATTTCCCTATGGCATATACTATCAGTGACGATTGCATCATGTGTGGTGCTTGTGCAGACAACTGCCCTTGCGACGCTATTTCAGAAGGCGACGGCAAGTATGAAATCAATGCAGACGCTTGTGTTGATTGCGGTTCATGTGCTGAAGTTTGCCCCGTCGGCGCTCCACAGGAAGGCTGATTAAGGGTTAATCCACAAAGACAGGCGGCAGGGATTTCCTTGCCGCTTTTTAATTACTGTTTTCAGGGGAATACCGATGAATAATAAACATCTTGAACCGCTTGGCAGCGGTATTAAAATATATGTGTCAGACAGCTACCGTTTTTCAACGGACACAATCTTACTTGCCGATTTTTCAAAGCAAATCGGTGCAAAAAAATGTGTTGACCTCGGCACGGGCTGCGGAACTATTCCGCTTTTGTGGTACAAAAACAACAACCGCCTTGATATCACGGCGGTAGAAATACAGGAGAATGCCTGCAAGCTGTTTTCACAAAGTCTTGAATACAACAATCTTCAGGACAAAATCAGAATTGTAAACTCGGACTTAAACAAGCTTGACGGCGCATTGCCGCTCGGCTCGTTTGACCTTGTTGCCTGCAATCCGCCCTACAAAATCGGCGGAGGCGGAATTACAAATCCCGAGAACGCAAAGCTTGTTGCAAGGCACGAATCCGAATGTACGCTTGACGATGTGTGCCGTTGCGGTTCGTCGCTTTTGCAGTTTGGAGGACGGCTCTGCATTTGTCAGCGCCCCGAAAGACTTGCCGATGCAATGGAGGCAATGCGTAAATATTCGGTTGAGCCGAAAAAATTAAGACTTGTTCAACAGCGAAAGTCAAAAGCCCCGAAGCTCTTTTTGCTTGAAGGCAGAAGGGGCGGCAAAAGGGGATTTCTTGAGGTTATGCCAACCCTGTTTATTGAGGACGAAAGCGGAAACTTTTCCGAAGAAATGCTGAACATCTACGGCAGTTACAAGGAGGACTATATAAATTGAGCGGAATTTTATATGTAACGGGAACGCCGATCGGCAACCTCGGAGATTTTTCACCGAGAGCCGCAGAAACCCTCGAATCGGTTGATTTCATTGCGGCAGAGGACACAAGGGTAACGCTTAAGCTCTTGAATCATTTCGGTATAAAAAAGCCTATGGTGAGCTATTTTGAACACAACAAGCGTGAGCGTGGCGAAATCATCTGCAACAGAATTGAACAGGGCGAAAATTGTGCAATTGTAACGGACGCCGGAATGCCGTGCATTTCCGATCCGGGTGAAGATTTGATAAAGCTCTGCGAGGAGCGTGGAATAAAAACCGTGGTGATTCCCGGGCCTAGTGCCGTGATTTCCGCACTTGCGGTTTCGGGACTTGAAACAGGCAGGTTCACATTTGAAGGCTTTTTGAGTGTGAACAAAAAGAGCCGCAGCGAGCATCTTGACAGTCTGAAAAACGAACACAGAACAATGATTTTCTATGAAGCACCACACAAGCTTCCGCAAACTCTCCGAAATTTGTACAGCTTTTTCGGTGACAGAAAGCTTTCGATTGTTCGTGAACTCACCAAAGTTCACGAAGAAGTAATCCGCACCACAACAAAATATGCTGCGGAAAATTATGCGGACGGCAGTCTGAAGGGCGAATTTGTGCTTGTGCTTGAGGGCAAAAAGCAAGAGGAAAAATCCGAAGAATACACCCTTGAATTTGCGGTTGAAACCGCCCGCAAGCTGATTGAAAACGGTGCAAAGCCCACCGAAGCGGCAAAAGAGGCGGCAAGTATAACAGGCTTTAAGAAAAATGAGATTTACAGGGAGCTGTTGTAAATGACATATGAAAACGCTGTTGAAAAAATTCATTCACTTTTGACATTCGGTTCTCGTCCGGGACTTGACCGAATGAGAATTTTACTTGACAGGCTCGGAAATCCGCAGGACAGGCTGAAATTTATACACATTGCAGGTACGAACGGCAAAGGCTCGGTTTGTGCTATGCTTTCATCCGCACTTGTTGCGGCAGGCTACAAAACAGGCTTGTTCATTTCACCGTATATCACGGATTTTCGTGAGAGAATACAAATAAACAATTGTATGGTGAGCGAGTCCGTTCTCACGGATGCGGTTGAAAAAACTTTCCCTATTATCGAGCAACTGCGTGAAGAGGGCACAATCATCACAGAATTTGAGTATGTCAACGCTCTTCAATTTTATATACACGCAAATGCAGATTGTGACATTGTTGTTCTTGAAACAGGAATGGGCGGTCTGCTCGACTGCACCAATACTATAAAATCACCGCTTTGTGCCGTTATCACCACAATCGGACTTGACCACACGGCAATTCTCGGTGATACAATTGAAAAAATTGCACAGCAAAAATGCGGAATCTTCAAGCCCGACTCAATGGCGGTTACTTCAAAGCAGGATATCCGTGCAATGAAGGTTATTGAATCAACTGCAAGAGAAAAGAAAATTCCGCTTGCAACGAGCGAGAGCGTTAATATTGATGTCATCGAAACCACCTTAAATGGCAGTCGCTTTATGTTTAACGGTGTTGAAATCGACCTTCCGCTTTCGGGTGATCATCAGCTTGAAAATGCAAAAACCGCACTTGCAACACTTGATATGCTCCGTTGCAATTCTCTGATTTCAATAACAGATGAGCAGATTGCAAACGGTTTTGCAAAGGCTGTCAACCCTGCAAGACTTGAGCTGTTGAGTGAAAAGCCGATTGTTCTGCTTGACGGTGCTCACAATCCTAACGGAATTGAGGCGCTTAAATCGGCAATCCAAAAATTCCTTCCGAATAAGTATATAATTGCAATCACGGGGATGCTTGCCGACAAGGATGTCAGCACTTCGGTAAAACTGCTTGACGGAGTTTTTGACAGGGTTTACACAGTTCCCGTTCACAATCCAAGGGCAATGCACCCTGCAAAGCTTATGCAGAAATATGCGAAATTTGTTGACGATACGGTAACCTTTGAAAGTGCCGAACACGCTTTTGATATGGCTTTTGAACAGGCTGAAAAAACCGATTGTGCAGTTGTAATCTGCGGTTCGCTCTATCTTGCAGGCGAAATCCGTCCGTATATTATCAATAAAATTAAGGCTGAAAACGAATCAGCCGAAAAGTAAATTTTTCGTTACAACAGAATAAAACAAATTTTTTGCTCCGCACTTATTATCATTAAGATAACAGGTGCGGAGCTTTTATTTTTTAGAAGGACTGATAAAATTGCTGAAAACGGAATTTAAAAATAATATTCTCACGGCATACATTGACGGCGAAATTGACCACGATTCGGCGGCAGGAATACGCACAAAAATTGACGCCGCCGTGCAGACAAACAAGCCTAAACTTTTGTGCCTTGATTTTTCAAAAGTGTCGTTTATGGACTCATCGGGCATAGGTCTTGTAATGGGGCGATACCGCCAGATGAAGCTTGTCGGCGGAGCATTGCGTGTGATTAATATTCCCGACAGATTGTACAGGCTTTTTTCAATGTCGGGACTTGAAGTCTGGGGGTGTTGAGATGAAAACAGTAAATGAAATGAAACTTTGCGTGCCGTCAAAAAGCTGTAATGAGGCTTTTGCACGGTGCGTTGTGTCGGCATTTGTAATGAGCCTTGATCCTACCGTGAACGAACTCAGCGACCTAAAAACCGCTGTGTCCGAGGCTGTGACAAATTGCATTGTTCACGCTACCGCCACCAAAGCGGAACAATTTACATAAACGGAAAAATCACCTCCGAAAACAAGGTGATAATCACAATCCGTGACAAAGGCTGCGGAATTTCCGATATTAAAAAGGCAATGGAACCGTTGTTTACAACCGCTCCCGAGGAGGACAGGGCAGGACTCGGCTTTGCAGTTATGCAGAGCTTTTGCGACAAGGTGCGTGTCCGTTCAAAGCCCGACAGCGGAACAACCGTAACTCTTGAAAAAATTATAGGTTCGGAAAATGACCGATAAAAATAAACTTGCCGACAAAAATATGGGACTTGTCCATGCCTGTTGCAAACGATTTTCAGGCAAAGGAATAGAGTACGAAGAACTTTTTGCATCGGGTTGTCTCGGACTCGCAAAGGCGATTAATAACTTTGATGAAAGCCGTAACCTGCAGTTTTCAACCTATGCCTTTCCTGTAATTATGGGCGAAATTAAGCGACTTTTCCGTGACGGCGGTGCAGTCAGGGTAAGCCGCACATTAAAGGAGCTTTCGCTTGCAATATCAAGACTTAACAATGAAAGCAAGCTGAAAAACGGCAGAGAACTCACCGTGAGCGAGCTTGCCGAAAGGCTTGATACAAGCGAGGAAAAAGTCATTGACGCACTCAACAGCACAAGAGTTCCTCTCTCCCTGACTGCCGAATATGACAGCGAGGGCAACCCACAGCTTGATGTCCCGACAGATGATATTCAGGACGAAATCTCAGAACGATTGTCGCTTGAACAGGCGGTAAAATCCCTCTGCGAAACCGACCGAAAAATAATTCAACTGCGGTACTATCGGAGCAAAACACAAACTCAAACCGCCAAAATTCTTTCCATGACGCAGGTTCAAATCAGTCGGCGGGAAAAGAAAATCCTCACCGCCATTCGGGACAAAATGTCGGTTTAGCACCCCGATTTTCCTAATACAGCGTTCAATGAATCCCCTGCATATTTTTATTTATAAAAATTTTCATATTTAACAACAAAAGCGCCCGAATAACGGACGCTTTTACTTTTTCTTTAATTCTGTTTTTCAAGCTTCAGCTTTTCAACAATTGCATCAACCGTGGTTTCGATACTGCTCAGCTCCATTGACACCGTGATATCGGCATACTTTTTATAGAGCGGATAACGCACTCTGTACACATCATCAAGAGTTTCACCCTTACCGAATGCAATGCCTCTTGTTTTGATATTTGTAACTCTGCGCTTGATTTCATCGAGGTCAACATCAATGAAAACTACCTTGCCGTTTTTTCTGAGGTTTTCCATGGCATTTTCGCTGAGAACCATTGAACCACCTGTTGCGATAACGGTCTTGTCGTAGTCAAGCTCTGCACCGATTTTTCCCTCAAGATGAAGAAAAAAGTCAAGACCTTCATTATCAAGAATCTTCTGCAACGGCTTTCCTGCCTCTTTGCAGATTATCAAATCTACATCAACAAAGGAATAACCCAGCGCCTTGGCAAGCAACACACCGACTGTGCTTTTGCCCGATCCAGGCATTCCGATTAAAACTATATTTTTCATATTAAAGAATCCTTACATTAAGTGAATCTGTGCTTGAAGTCGGGCAGGTTTTGTTTGACGAAAGCACAACAACCGTGTCGCCTTTTTTGACAACGCCTGTGCTGAGTGCCTTTTCCATAGCCTGTTTCGTAATTGAATCAGATGTGCGTTTTTCTTCGCCCATGACAGCCATAACACCCCAGTTAAGACAGAGCTTTCTGCACACAAGCTGTGATGTTGCAACTGCAATGACGGGACAGTCAGGTCTGTAATGAACCATCGCTCTTGCAACTCGACCTGTTGCACTTTCAACAATAATAGCCTTTGCACCTACTGCCTGTGCAATATTCTTTGCAGCTTTACAGATACTTGATCTGATTGGGTTAGTGTCCTTCATTCCGTGTTCTTCCACATACTCATGAAGTGCGGTAAATTCACCGTTTTCCTCAGCCTCCGAACAAATTGCGTCAAGTGCCTTTACGCTTTCAATCGGGTACTTACCTGCGGCGGATTCTGCCGAAAGCATTACTGCGCTTGTGCCGTCATAAACTGCATTGGCAACATCGCTGATTTCGGCTCTTGTAGGACGGGGAGCCGTTGTCATACTCTCAAGCATCTGGGTTGCAGTGATTACATACTTACCTCTTGAAACAACCTTTCTGATGATTGTTTTCTGGATTTCAGGCAGCTTGATAAACGGAATTTCAACGCCCATATCTCCTCGGGCAACCATAATACCGTCTGCGTAATCAATGATTGCGTCCATATCGTCAACACCGCTCTGATTTTCAATCTTTGCGATAATTTCAACATATTCATAGCCGAGGCTGTCAATAAAGTCACGAAGAGTTCTGACATCATCGTGATTGCGGACAAATGATGCGGCAACAACTGTTGCACCGTGGTTAAGACCGAACTCAATGTCCTTTCTGTCCTGAGCGCTTACATACGGCATATTGATGAAGTAGCCGGGGATGTTGATGCTCTTGCGGTTTTTAAGCACGCCGCCCTTGTTTACGGTACAAACGATTGACTCGGAGTTTACCGACTTAACGACAAGCGAGATAATACCGTCATCAAGCAAAAGCTCTCTGCCGATTGCCTTCTGACCTTCGGATTCAAAAATATCAACAAGCTTAGGAAACGAAAGGCTTACACCTGTTTCGTCACCCTCATCTTTGTTTTTAAAAAGACTGAACTCTGCACCCTCGACAAGTTCAACAGAACCGTCCTTGAATGTGCCGACTCTGACCTCAGGACCCTTTGTATCGAGCAGAATTGCAACATTTTGACCGCTCTCTGCAATTGCCTCTTTAAGGTTTTTGATTGTAACCTCAAGTCGGTCATAAACACCGTGTGACATATTGATTCTGGCAACATTCATACCTGCGTCAATCATTTTACGCATCATTTCTTTTGAATCGCAGGCAGGGCCTATGGTACAAACTATCTTAGTCTTTCTCATAATTTCTCCGTCCTTTTAAAATGCTTATATTCTGTTATTGTGCATATGTATAAATCTGTGTAAAAATTTTGATTACACTCATTATATATTATTCACAACACAATTTCAATCTTTGATTTGTAAAATTTCACATTCTGTGGCTTGTACAAAAATTTTCAAAACAATAACAAAAAATCGGGCAGTTTCCTGCCCGATTCTGTGCTTGAATTATACAAGATTTACGACAATCTTCTGAATTTGTGTTGCGTCAAGAACGGTGATTTCACCGTCACCGTTTACATCGGCAACATTGAGCTGACTGTCTGTGAGTGTTTCAAGACTTACAATGTACTTCTGAACAAGAGTTGCGTCAATTACAGTAACTTCACCGTCGCCGTCAACATCACCGATTTTAGCGGAAGGAGTGTACTCATTGAACCACTTACTGCTGATCCATGCCGCACGGCTTGTCATCCAATCAGCCGCATAGTTATACATATCCGTAAAACTGCCCTGATTGTAGCTTGTCTTAGTGTTACTTACGGTATATGTACCTGTTGTAATATCAAAGTCAGCCTTGTTCATTGATGTGTGGTCACAAATCCAACTGCTCGTTCTTATATGCCAGCCACTTTTGTAATTCATCGCACCGCTGTCCTTGAGAAGGTCAAAATACTGTGTTTTTGTATAGAATTCGTCAGAGCCCTTGTAAGATGTGGTCTTGCATGCAAAATAGTTGATTGCAGGAACAAACTGCTCAAACCAGATATTTACGGCGGCTTTATTAATCTGAGTGTTTCTTGAAATATTGTTAATGATATTACTGCTATTCTGGGAGCGTTTTTGTCTGTCCTTGAATCTGCACCACCAGCCTGAATACTGTGTGTAATCCTTAACACCGAAGTTCTGAAGATCCCAAGCACTGCCTGTAGCATTACCGAGCGCATTATCGTAGTCCCATACAGGTGAGCCGAAGAACTTATAGTTACCGTCAGAATCCTGCTTATAAACAAAGTAAACGCTTGAAACACCGGAATCCCAGTTTTTACCGAGTTCATTTATAAGCCACAGCTTTGCACATGAATCAACATCAGCGTACTGTGAAAGGTCAGAGTCTGCTTTTTTAGCAGCTCTGTGGAAAGCATTGTACTTTTCACGGACATAGTTTTTAACCTCATCATAGCCCTTGTCGCCTTCTGAAAGCTCAGGAGCTTTAATTGTAACCTTGATACCGTCGTCACATTTTACATAGTAATCTTCACCGTCTACAGCACCGGAATCGACTTCACAAAGGAACGGGAAATCCTTGTTTACATTGCCGTCAGCGTCAAGGTATGCAGTATCGTCAATATCGTTGACAAGAGCGCTCTTACCCACCTCAATCTTTTCGCTCATCTGATATGAACCCCAGTAATAACCGTCTGAGTAGAAATCAACATATCTTGAATCCGAAGCATAGGGAGTTCCTACTGCATCTGCAAGGTCATAAAGAAAACGGTTTCTTGTGAGTGAATCATCCTGATAGTTTGCAAGAAGAGAGAACTTTTTACCCTTTGACATACCGCCGATTGAAACCTTATCGGAATATGTGATGTTGTAAGGCTTCTTAGCCTTGCCCCATGTTGAGTTGCCTCTGCCCTTGATTTTCTTGATTGAAGTATTGTCAATCTTGCCGTTCTTATCAACAATAGCGCCTGTTGCAGAGGAATAGTTGCTCTTATCCTCGTTAAGATAAGAGATAAGTTCCTTGCCGTTGCCGTCAGCATTGCTGTTGTTCACATAGATTGCAGACTCGGCAGACGACTTCAAAAATGTGAGGGAATAGGTTTTTCCGTCGGCAGTAACATTGCCTGCCTTGTCAATTGTGTACGATACCTCTCTCGACTCGCCTGACGGTATATTTACATTATTCACTGTAACGCTTTTTGAATATGCGTTATAAAGCTCAACGCTTGTTGACGAAACACTGCTTGGGAGGAAGAAATACTTCTTATTAGTATTCAATTCCTCCATATCCTCGTTGTGTTCACATTGCCATGCAACCCATGCATCAGAATCGTCAGAACCGCTTACTGCGTGTGCATAAAGTGCATTCTGAGTTTTAAATGAAAGAGTCGGTGTTGATGTTTGAGCGGCAGAAACAGAAAATACCGACATACCGCCAACGGTCATCAAACCAGCAAGTACAATTGAAAGCGCTTTTTTTTGTTGTCCTCACTATAATCACTCCTAAAAAATCATATCAATAAGGAACTTTTAGATATATTCACAAAAAGTTCACTTGTTAATCACATCCGTCAAAATTATTGTACCATTTGCATAAAATTAATACAAGTAATTTTTCAATATATAACGGTACAATTTTGCGAAATTTCTTTATTTTCGTTGATTAATTTGATATAATATTATGGTAAAGATACGGTAACACTTACCGAAATTTTAAATCACATTAAGGAAGTGGCATAATGCGTAATTACGGCAAAAAAGAAAAACTATTGTCTTATTGCGGCACTTGCATCACTTGTAGCTTTTTCAACTATGGCTGCAAGCGTTATGAGTGGTTGCGGAGAAAATTCGGATGAACAGAAAACAACAGATATTGTACACGAAACACGCATAGATACTCAGATTGAAACAAAAATTGAAACATACACCGAGGTTGTAACAGACGCTCAGGGCAACACTGAATATGTTGAAGAAACAAAAGCTGTGCCTGTAAACAACAATGCCGGCGGCAACAGCAAGTCAGGCGATTCAGGCAATAGCTCCGAAAACTCAGGCGGCAGTTCTTCGGGCAAAAATTCAAACAGTCAACAGAGTTCCGTTATTGAAAAGAGTGAAACGAGCAAAACTACTAACAACAGTTCTTCAAAAACAGACTCAGGCAAAACAAATAACAACAAGAATAATAATAAACAACAGTAATAAGAATAATAACAACAGCAACAAAAATAATAACAGTTCATCTTCAAAGTCGGATTCATCAAAATCTGATAACAACAGCAAGTCACTTAAAATCGGCGGCAAAACATTCAATGTCGGTGACACAATTGTATGCACATACAATCTGACAACACCGGCAGTTCTCGAAAACTATCAGGCAACGATCAAATATGATTCATCAAAGCTTACCTGCAAAAGTGCAAAAAATGTCTGAACCCGCTAAATACGGAGCTATGCTCAACACAAAGATTGCCGGAGAAATTTCTATAAGCGGTGTCAACATCGGTGACGGTTATGACTACACAAACGGCGGTGCGTTTATGACCGTAGTATATGAAGTTAAAGGCGGCGGCTCAACATCACCAAGTTATCACTGGGAAGTTGCCTGCAGAGCAAGCGACAGTAAGAACCTTATCGACAAAAAGGGTAAGCCTGCGAGCGGTTTTAAGCTCAGCTCATCTTATAAAGATTAGGTTGCCAACTAAAAATTGAATTGCTTTTAAAACCGTAAAATGAGGCTGTGAAGAAATGAAGTTTAAGACTTCGTTCTTCACAGCCTGTCTTGTTTTGTATAAAAGCACGGCGCACCCCGTTTCCTGTTCGTGAATACAGTTTGATAAATAAAAAGCATTTATGCACGAGCGTATTATTATAGTTGTCCATACAATTTCAATGCAGCGCCGAACCGTGTTCGCCTGCTGATGAACTTTTTGTAACTCTATAATAAAAGTTGGGGTAAGGGATAGCGACTACATTTTAAAACAAACGCAAAAACTCCCGACTAAAAAGTCGGGAGTCAAATTGAACTTGTATTAACTTAAAAAGAATTATACGAGCTCGATAATTGCCATTTCAGCGGCGTCACCACGACGGGGACCGATTTTAGTAACTCTTGTATAGCCACCGTTTCTATCGTCTGTATTTTGGAGCAATTTCCTTAAAGAGCTTGCTTGTAACATCTTCCTTAGTAACAAAAGCCAAAACAAGGCGTCTGTTGTGAAAGAGTATCTTCTTTAGCTGTAGTAATCATCTTCTCTGCCATAG
>ENA-OQCF01000090-OQCF01000090.1-human-gut-metagenome-genome-assembly--contig:-NODE-90-length-31619-cov-5.815858_pt1 | contig 31619 bp, 38 predicted proteins | sample MGYA00242756_ERZ504573 | MGnify/ENA primary metagenome ERZ504573 (study PRJEB26092, sample SAMD00036240) | human gut metagenome | host: Homo sapiens | study: EMG produced TPA metagenomics assembly of... | reverse complement strand
AAAAAAACGGTTGGGATTCTTTTTTCGTAAATCCAACCGTTAATTTTTTATTTGGTAATCTAAAATCCGAACTTATTCTCTGCCGGCACGAACGCTTGCGGAGGCAAGTATATACGCAAAACCGAGGAGAATATCGGTTGCTATGTCAAACACTTCAATCACAAAAACAACCTGTCCGTTGACAACATTAAATATGATGTTAAGCACTCCGATAAGCACAAGCACTACTGCGAGTTTGCCTGAAGTTTTCAACATTTTTTGCATATCGGGCGGTGATGTCTTTTTTGAAACGGCTCTCAGTCCCATTGAACCTACTGCGAGCTTCAGCACCATTGAAACGGTGACAGTCACGATTAGCAGATAGTCGAAAACCGATGCCGATCCGCCGTCAAATGACGGGATAATCGTATTAACCAGCTTGTATGCAACCAAAATTCCCGAAAATATAACTCCGAGAAACATTACAACTGCCGTTACTTTGATTTTTTCTTTCATAAGACACACCCCCCGTGAAGATTTAAGCTATCAGCTGATAAGCTCCTTGATTTTCGATTCTGCAAGAGCAGGATCTGCCTTACCTCTGCTGTTCTTCATAACATTTCCGACAAGCGACTTAATCGCCTTTTCCTTGCCGTTCTTATAGTCCTCAACAGCCTTTGGATTACCTTCAACAGCCTGCTTACACAAATCGTTGAGTGCGTTTTCGTCAAGACCGCCCATATCGCTTTCGCTGATAAATTCAAGAGCACCCTTGCCGCTGTCAAGCATTTTTTCAAGTGTTGCCTTTGCAAGGTTGTTGCGGATTTTACCGCTGTCAAGAAGTTTTACAAGCTCGTTAAGCTGTTCGGGAGTAACCGCAACATCAAAGATTTCCTTGTCAGCCTCGGTTTCCGTTCTGCGGAAAATCTGACCGATAATGAAGTTTGAAACTGTCTTTGGTGACTTAACGCCCTCGCAAGCCTTGTCAAAATACTCGCTGATTTTGCGGTACTTTGTAAGGAGCTGTGCATCCTTTTCGGGAATTGCAAGTTCGTCAATATATCTTTTGCACTTGTCGGCAGGAAGCTCGGGCATTGCAGCCTTGATTTCTTCAACAACATCTTTCGGAACATGGATAGTAACAAGGTCGGGATCACGAAAATAACGGTAATCGTGAGCATCCTCTTTACTTCTCATTGAAGATGTTGTGTTGGTTGCGTCGTCGTAACGGAGAGTTTCCTGAACAACACTTCCGCCGTTTTCAATGAGGTCAACCTGTCTTTCAAACTCATACTCCATAGCCTTTGCTATGTTGTTGATTGAGTTCATATTTTTAATTTCGGTTCTTGTACCAAGCTTTTCACTGCCCTTTGGACGAACCGAAATGTTTACATCGCAACGCATTGAGCCTTCCTGCATCTTACAGTCGGAAATTCCGATGTAACGCATAACCTGCTGAAGCTTTTCAACATACTCTCTTGCCTCGTCAATTGAACGAATGTCAGGCTCTGAAACGATTTCGATAAGAGGAACACCGCCACGGTTATAGTCAACATATGTGTCGCCGTGCTGATGAATGAGCTTTCCTGCATCCTCTTCGATGTGAATGTGGTGCAAACGGATTTTTCTGCCGTTTGAAAGCTCAACATAACCACCGATAATGAGCGGAGCATAAAGCTGGCTGATCTGATAAGCCTTTGAAAGGTCGGGATAGCAGTAGTTCTTTCTGTCCATTTTTGAAATCTCTGCGATTTCACCGTGAACTGCAAGACCTGCACGGATTGCATAGCGAACTACCTCACGGTTAAGCTTTGGAAGTGTTCCCGGCAGACCGATACACACGGGACAGCAATGGCTGTTTGGCGCACCGCCGAATTTTGTAGTACAGCCGCAGAAGATTTTTGTCTTTGTGGCAAGCTCAATATGGGTTTCAAAACCCGCAACTAATTCGTAACTCACAGCTTAACACCCCACTTTGTATCCTTAAAGTTTTCAGCAACAGCCTGCTGATATTTGTATGCCGCATTAAGAATTTCAGCCTCGCCAAAGCTCTTGCCTATAAGCTGCATACCAATCGGCATACCCTTTGCGTTAAATCCGCACGGAACCGAAACACCGGGAAGTCCTGCAATATTGACAGGTACAGTGCAGATATCCGTAAGATAGGTTTCAATCGGATCGCTTACAGCGTGTCCCTTTTCAAATGCTGTCATAGGAACTGTCGGAGCAAGGATTACATCGCACTTTTCAAATGCGTTGTTGAATGCCTTGACGATAGTGCCACGAAGATTCTGAGCCTTTTTGTAATAAGCGTCATAGTAACCTGCGGAAAGAACATAAGTACCGAGGAGGATTCTGCGTTTAACCTCTTCGCCGAATCCCTCCGAACGGGTACGGCAGACCATATCGTGAGTGCCGTTGTAATGCTCGGTTTTGTAACCGAAGCGGATACCGTCATATCTGCCAAGGTTTGAAGATGCCTCGGCGCAGGCGATGATATAGTAAACAGGAAGGGCAAATTTGAGTTCAGGCAGGTCAAAGTAAACAATCTCTGCGCCCATTGACTTGTAGATATCGGCAGCCTTTAAGACAGCCTCTTTTACATCGTCACGGACACCCTCAAGATATTCCTTTGCAATACCGATTTTCATGCCCTTGATGTCATTGTTGAGTTTTGAATAAGTGTCACCGACAAAGCCCTTTGAGGTTGAATCTTTTTCATCTCTCTTTGAAATTGCATCAAAAACGATTGACGCATCTTCAACAGACTTTGTAATCGGACCGATCTGGTCAAGTGAACTTGCGTATGCGATAAGTCCGTAACGGGAAACCGCACCGTAAGTAGGTTTAAGACCTACAATACCGCAGAATGATGCCGGCTGACGGATTGATCCGCCTGTATCAGAGCCAAGACCGTAAGCGGCAATGTTTGCGCCTACCGCACTTGCAACACCGCCTGATGAACCGCCTGAAACATAGTTTGAATCAAACGGATTCATTGCACCGCCAAAGTATGATGTTTCGCATGAAGAGCCCATTGCGAACTCGTCCATATTCGTCTTGCCGAGCATAACTGCGTTTTCGCCTGCAAGAGTTTCCCAAACGGTTGCGTTATAAATCGGCTTATAGCCTGTGAGAATTTTTGAACAACAGGTTGTTTCAATTCCCTTTGTTGAAATATTGTCCTTGAGCGTCATCGGAACACCCTCGAGCATACCGATTTCCTCGCCGGAGGCAATTTTTCTGTCAACAGCCTCGGCAGTTTCAGAGCTTCCTCGCCTGTTACATTAACATATGCGTTAAGCTCGCCGTCAGCCTTTTCGATTTCATCAAGATAGCTTTTTGTAAGCTCGGTACATGAACACTCTTTTGACACAAGCATTTCATGAATTTTTTCAATAGAACCCATTTTTACACCGCCTTACTCTCTGTTTCTTACAAGGAAGTGATCCTCTGCCTGCTCGGGAGCATTTGAAAGAATCTCCTTTGTATCGTAGGACTCAACAACCTCATCCTCACGAAAAACATTTGACAGATTGTTAATATCGTCAAACTCCTCGCCGTCTGTCGGAGCGTTATTGATTGTGTCGGCAAAATCTATGATTTCCTGCATTGACTTTGTAAGGCCGTCAAGCTCCTCTTCGGGAACAAAAAGCTTTGAAAGCAACGCAATGTTTTCAACATCTTCTCTTGTTACCATAAAAACCGTCCTTTTTAAAGAAAATAGGGCAAGTCATATAATATATAACTCGCCCTTTGAGTTTGAATATATGACTGCAAATGCAGTTTTTATCTTAATTTAATATGAACCTCACGGAGCTGCTGTTCTGTTACCTCACCCGGTGAACCGAGGAGAAGATCCTGAGCATTGGAGTTCATCGGGAATGCAATAACTTCTCTGATGTTCTCTTCCTCTGTAAGGAGCATAATCATACGGTCAACACCCGGAGCCATACCTGCGTGCGGCGGAGCACCGTACTGGAACGCGTTGTAGAGTGCAGAGAACTTAGCCTTGAGGTCATCCTCGCTGTAGCCGGCAAGCTCGAACGCTTTCTTCATAATTTCAATATCGTGGTTACGAACAGCGCCTGATGAAAGCTCTACACCGTTGCAAACGATATCGTACTGGTAAGCAAGAACCTCTTCGGGATCCTTGTTAAGAAGGCTGTCAAGACCGCCCTGCGGCATTGAGAAAGGATTGTGTGTGAAGATAATTTGATTTGTTTCTTCATCTCTCTCAAACATCGGGAAGTCAACGATAAAGCACATTTCAAAACGGCTTGTATCGATAAGGTCAAGACGCTTTGCAACCTCTGTTCTGATCTGACCCGCAAGCTTTGGAGCTTCCTGAGCAGTATCGGCGATAAAGTAGATTACATCGCCTGCTTTTGAACCGTTACGGCTGATAAGCTCTTCACGGTCGCCCTCTTTAAGGAACTTGTCAATCGGACCGTCAAATGTGAGGTCATCTCTAACCTTAACATAGCCAAGACCCTTCATGCCGATTGAAAGAGCGAACTCCTCCATCTTCTTGAACCATTTCTTTGACTGACCTGCGGCGTTCGGAACATTGATTGAACGAACTGTCTTCTTGCGGAACGGAGCAAAGTCTGTTTCCTCAAACATATCGCTGATTTCAACAATTACGAGCGGATTGCGGAGGTCAGGCTTGTCTGTACCGTACTTGAGCATACTCTCGGCATACGGAATACGGGCAAACGGAGGCTTTGAAACCTCTTTATTTGAAAACTTCTTGAATGTTTCGTAAAGAACCTCTTCAGCAACAGCAAATACATCTTCCTGTGTTGCAAAAGCCATTTCAAAATCAAGCTGATAGAACTCACCCGGTGAACGGTCTGCACGGGCGTCCTCATCACGGAAGCAAGGTGCAATCTGGAAATACCTGTCAAATCCTGACACCATAAGGAGCTGTTTAAAAATCTGAGGAGCCTGTGGGAGAGCATAGAATCTGCCCTTGTGCTTTCTGCTCGGGATAAGGTAGTCACGAGCGCCCTCCGGAGATGAAGTTGAAAGGATAGGAGTCTGAATCTCCATAAAGCCCATTTCGTTCATCTTGTTGCGCAGAAATGTGATAATCTGCGAACGAACCATAATATTATTGTGAACCTTCGGGTTACGGAGGTCAAGAAAACGATATTTAAGTCTTACTTCTTCATTGGTATTTGTAGAGGTTGCAACCTCAAACGGAAGAACATTCTTACACTTACCGAGAACCTTGATGTCCTCCGTGTGAACTTCAACGAAACCTGTTGCAATCTTCTTATTGATTGTTTCTTCGTCACGCTTAACAACAGTACCGCTGAGAGTTACTGTACATTCCTTGTTGATATCTTTAAGGAGTTCATCGTTGTGAACAACAACCTGAAGCACACCGTACTGATCACGGATATCGAGGAACATTACACCGCCGTGGTCACGGATATTTTCAACCCAGCCCGCAACTCTGACCTGCTGTCCGATATTTTCTTCTCTTAACTCACCGCAGGTGACTGTGCGGTATTCATTAGCTTTTATCATTACTGTAACTATCCTTTCACAGATATTTTGCCTGTCAGCCTATTTATTTAGCCTATTCTTCTGTATTATAACACAATTGCTGTATTCAATCAATATTTTACAAAAGATTTTTTAAGCATACGGCAAAATATTCCGTTATTCAACGCTTTTAAGACTTTCAACCATATTAACGGCTTTAATCTTAAAGCTCATAACCGCATTTACAAGAATTGAAAACAGGAATGTCAGCCCTGCCGCATAGAGGTATGAAGTGAAATAAATATCTCTTCCAAACATAACGTTGTCAACCTCAACCGTCTGAATGATAAAGCCCGTCAAAAGATTTCCGAGAAACAGACCTACGATAATTCCGAGGATAGTCAAAATTATGTTCTCTTTGTAAATGAACGATGAAGTTTCACGGTTGTAGAATCCGAGAACCTTAAAGGTTGCAATTTCACGGACACGCTCGGCAATGTTGATATTAGTCAGGTTGTAGAGTACAACAAAGGCAAGTGCCGCTGCGCAGATTATCATAACCGTAACAACCATATCAAGCGAGTTGAGCATATTTCTAAATTCGTTTAAGCTTGATGCAATGTAGCTTACCGCCGCAATTTTATCATCGGATAAAACCTGTGAGCCAAACTCGTCACAGGCAGAATCCGAGGCATCTTTGAGTGCGACATCAGCCATATTATAGGTACAGTCCTTACCGAACAAGCTCTTATAGGCATCGGGCGTCATGTAGACAAAATTGTAAAGGTACTGTTCAAAAATTCCGCTGACCTTGACCTCTGCCTTTTTGCCGTCAACATTCAGCATGATTTTGTCGCCCGTTTTTATTCCAAGCTCACTGCACATTTTTTCGCTGAGCATTACTCCGCTGTCCGAAAGCTTGAGTTCTTCTTTGCCCTTTCTTGTATGCAGAGAAACAATTTCGTCAAACTTTTCGGGATTCTGCGGTACAACAAGATTTGTGTCGCTGTCCTTAACCTTACTGCCGTGTGTTACCGTACATTCCTGCTGTGAAACAAGCATTGAGTGTTTAACATTGCTGTTTTTATCAAGTGTATCTGTCAAAAACGAAAGATTGTCGGCACTTCCGCTGTCTTTCGGAACAACAACGGCATCGTATTTATAGATTGTTTCAAACTGATCGTGTGTCATCGGTTCAAAGCTGTTGAGCAAACCGAATGCGGCAACAATCAGAGCCGTACAGCCTGCCACACCGATAACAGTCATACAAAGTCTTACCTTGTATCTGAACAGATTTCTTGCGGTCAGCTTTGAGTTAAAGCTCATATGTGACCACAACGGTTTTATGCGTTCAAGCAAAATTCTCTTGCCCGCCTTTGGTGCTTTCGGCCGCATAACAGCCGCAGGCTTTTCGTGCAGAGATTTTGCACACACTACAACAGACACGACAACCGTGCAGACAACTGCGGCAACAATTCCGAATAATATGCTTGTATAGTCGGGTATCAGCGTTATATCGCCGATGTAGTACATAATTTTGTAAGCATCATAAATTACAAACGGCAAGGTGAAAATGCCGATTAAAATACCGATTACACTTCCGATAACAGCCGCAAGCAACGAGTAGATTACAAACTTCATTACAATGCTTGTGTTGCTGTAACCGAGTGCTTTCAGCGTTCCGATTTCGGTACGCTTTTCCTCAATAAGTCTTGTCATTGTGGTTACGCAGACAAGCACCGCTACGAGCAGGAAAAATACGGGGAATACCGTTGCAACAGCCCCGAGTCTGTCTGCATTTGACGAAAATGTTGAGTAACCCGGGTTGTCGCTTCTGTCGAAGACATACCACTTTGGTTCTGTAAGAGAATTAATTTCTTCCTCTGCGTCTTTGATTTTATCCTCTGCCTTTTTGAATTCTTCATCGGCTTTTTTAACACCGTCATCGTATTCTGTCTGTGCATCGGAGAGTTTTTTCTCGCCGTTTTTCTTTTCCTCGGCAAGCTTTGCAACACCGCTGTCATACTCGCTCTGAGCGTCATTCAGCTTGCTTTCTGCCGAATCAAGCTGAGCCTGACCGTCTGCCGACTGTTGTGCAAGTTCTGCTTTTGCGGCATCAAGCTGTGTTCTTCCGCTTGAAATCTGTGAATATGCGTAGTCAAGCTGAGCCTGTCCCTCGCTCTTTTTCTGTTCAAAAAGTGCCTTGCTTTCGGAAAGTCGGCTTTCGCTTTCTTCAAGCTGTGCCTTTGCGGAATCGTATGTTGCGTTGAGTTCGTCAAGCTTCTGCTGAGCCTGTTCAAGCTGTGCGTTCAAAACAGCAAGCGTTTCTTCATCGGTCGTCTGACTGATTTGATACTGCAAAGCGGAAACGCATCCTCAGCCTGACTTATTCCTGCCAAAAGCTGGGGTTCCTGTTCGGTTTGAAATGTATCCTTTGCCGACTGCAGCTGATATTCCGCATTTTCTATTTCAGCCTGTGATTTTGAAATTTCTTTATCAAATTCTGCTTTTGAAAAATTATATTGTTTTTCGGCAGAATTAAGCTGACTTTCCTTTTCGGCAATCTGAGCCTGTGCATCGGCAATTTTTGTGTTATATTCATTGCGTGAATTTTCAAGCTGTGTCCTGCCGTCCTCAATCTGCTGTTTTGCCGAATCAAGTTTTTTCTGTGCGTCATCGGTCTTGGTTTTCAGCTCTTTTTTGCCGTCCTCAATCGCCGTCTTTGCATCGGCAAGCTTCTTTTCGGTTTTTTCTTTATTGTCCGAATACTCCTGTTTTGCATCTGCAAGGTCGCTCTTAGCCTTGTCGATAACCTCAACTGTAAAGCTGTTGCTCCTGTCCTCTCCCACCTTTTCAAAATCGGCGGTCTTAGCCTCTATGGCATTATCATAATCGTCCGTGTATGCCAAGAATTTATCCGAAATATCGGTTTTTACATAAAGCTCCGTGTAGCGTTCAAAGGCGAAATCTTCGGGGCAAATGTAGAAATAATCCGAGATTTTTCCGTTGCCGACCGTCGTAGTTCCTCGCTGATATGCTATGTAAAGAGGTGACTGCACAAGACCGACCACCGTGTATTCAAGGGTTTTAAGTTCGGTTGAAGTATCTGTATCGCCCGTCTGTTTTGCAAATCTGATTTTGTCGCCGATTTTATAACCCTCTGCCGTGAACGAGCTTGAATCGGCTGCAATTTCACCCGACTTTTCGGGAAGTCTGCCTTCCGTCAAAACAAGCTTGTTCTGAACGGAATTATCACCGTATTTTTCGGGAAGCGCAATGACTCTCATAGTCCTGCCGCCGGTGTCGGCATCGGTCTGAACATCGCAGAAATATGACGGCATAACAGAGGTTACTCCGTCCGTATTTTTTACCGCCTTAATGTCGTCCTCATCAAATCCGACCGTTGACACAAGTCGGTAATCCATAAGCTCCTGCTCGTCCGTGTAGGTTCTTGCAAGATTGTACATTGACGGAACCGTTGCCTTTATTCCGGCAAAAAATCCCACTCCGAGGGCGATAATCGCCATAATTGAGATGAATCTTGCTTTTGTATTTTTAATTTCTCTGAATGTGTTTTTTATCAAGGATTTAGTCATTGTGACACCTCCTTTTCATTTTTTACCACTCAATTTCCTCAACATTTTTCGGATTTTCATTGTAAATATCTTCAACAATTTTTCCGCTTTTCATTCTTATAATGTGATCCGCCATCGGCGTTATTGCTCCGTTGTGAGTGATAAGAACAACGGTCATTTTGTCTTTACGGCAGGTTTCCTGCAACAATTTCAGAATCTGTCTGCCCGTGTTGTAGTCAAGCGCACCTGTCGGTTCGTCACAAAGCAAAAGCTTCGGTCTTTTGGCAAGTGCTCTTGCGATTGAAACCCTCTGCTGTTCACCGCCCGAAAGCTGTGCGGGGAAGTTGTTTGCCCTTTCAAGCAAGCCCACGCTGTCAAGAGCAGTTTCGCTGTCAAGAGGATTACTGCAAATCTGAGCGGCAAGCTCAACATTTTCCTTTGCCGTAAGGTTATGAACAAGGTTGTAAAACTGGAACACAAAGCCTATGTCGTGCCGTCTGTACTCAATAAGCTGTTTGTCCTTAAATTTGCTTATATCCTTTCCGCCGACAATGATTTCGCCCTCGGAACAGCTGTCCATTCCGCCGAGAATATTCAGAACGGTTGTTTTGCCTGCACCGGACGCACCGACTACAATTGCAAACTCGCCCTCCTCAACCTTGAACGAAATGCCGTCAACCGCATTGATGACAATCTCACCCGTTTTGTATCTTTTGTAAACATTATTAAATTCTACAAGGCTCATAAAATCACCCTTTTCATATGTTTCTTACAGAAAAAATCACTGTGCTTTGCATATTAATTATACCAAATTAGCACCGCAATATCAACAGAAATCTTACCGTATTCGTCATCTGTATGTACAATATTTTGAAATTATACATATAAAAACAGCAGAGGTCACACCGAACCTCCGCTGCAAAAAATTATTCATATGTATGATTACAGACCTCGTTGATTTTATCACGGAGCTTTAAGAAATCGTCAAAAGCGTCGGGCTTTCTGCGTGGATCACGCAAAATTGCCGCAGGATGAAGCATTGCCATCATAAGCACACCGTTTTTCTCAATCCACTGACCGTGTTCCTTTGTGATTTTGATATCCGATTTAATAAGCCTTGCCGCCGCAATTCTGCCGAGACAGACAATAATTTTCGGCTTGATCATTCTCACCTGTGTTCTGAGCCACTCAATGCACATTTCCTGTTCTTCGGGCTTTGGATCACGGTTCTTCGGCGGACGGCACTTTACCATATTGGCAATGTAAATATTCTTGTTTCTGTCAAGGTCAACAGCCGCAAGCATTTTGTCAAGCAGTTTGCCTGCTCTGCCGACAAACGGTTCGCCTTGAAGATCCTCGTTTTCGCCCGGACCTTCACCGATGAACATAACCTCTGCATTTTCGTTGCCAACGCCCACAACAACATTTGTGCGAGTTTCGCAGAGTTCACACATGTGACAGTTTTCACAAGCCGATTTTAATTCTTCCCAGGTATTATACATAATTTTCTCTCCCAAAATAAAGATTTAAATTTATCAAAAATGTTGAAATTCCAAGAATAAAGTAGTAAAATAAACACGAAGCCGTACGGCGAATTCTAATTGAATGGTGGTACACAAAATGAAAGTAATGGTTGAAACATCAGCGCATCATGTTCATGTTACCAAAGAAACTCTTGAGGCTCTCTTTGGCAAGGGCGCAACTCTTACAAACAAAAAGAATCTTTCACAGCCCGGACAGTTTGCCTGTGTTGAAAAGGTAACTGTTGTAGGTCCGAAAAGTGAAATGAAAATGTCAATTCTCGGTCCCGAAAGAAGTGCAGATCAGGTTGAAATCTCTCTTACAGACGCTCGTAAGCTCGGCATTGCCGCTCCTGTCAGAGAATCAGGCGATATTGCAGGCACACCCGGTTGCAAGCTTGTCGGTCCCGAGGGCGAAGTTGAAATCGAATGCGGTGTAATTGCCGCTAAAAGACACATTCACCTTGATCCGAAAACTGCCGAGGAGTTTGGTCTTAAAGACAAACAGCTCGTTTCGGTTAAGGTTGGCGAAAATACAGGCAGAGCAACAACATTCGGTGATGTTGTAATCAGAGTAAACGCAAACTACGCTCCTGCAATGCACATTGATACAGACGAATCAAATGCAGCCGCTCTCGGCGGTACGGTTGACGGCGAAATCATCGCATAATTTCAATTTAAACCAAATCACATTTTTGGGACAGTCTTAAAGGCTGTCCTTTTGTTTTGCCAAAATCAAGTCAGTTGGGACAAAAGCTAAGATGTCTGTTAAGAAGATTTGTCAAATCATTTATTTCATTCACAGAAAGCTTCCTGAGATCAACCAACAATACATGGTTTGAGCGATGGATAATGTAGATATAATTTTTATAATTGCCCCAAAAATAAAACATATTCCATTGGTTCATTCCTTTTACCCACGGTGAAATTATCTGAATACCATCTTCAAAAAACATATATTCTCTAACCCCCTGTTTTTCAGAAGGATCTGCTTTACTTGACCTTATATAGAAAATCAATTCATGTATTTTTCTTGCAAAGATTGCTAACAAAATATCCAGAGCTACAAAAATAAATGCCATGATATCAATTGAACCACCATTCATTGGGGGGTCAAAAATCATTTGAAGTACAATAATTACTGCGATAAGTAAAAGACATATTCTAATAATTAATCTTTTCGTTTTATTTCCCAGACAATCTAATGAAATTTCTTTTATTACTTTATTTTCCTCTTCACCAACATCAATTTTACATTTAATCATTTTGATTTTACCCTTTCATTTCTTTTTTCAAAAGGAAATCGGTTTGCATATCGTCACCGATGACAAATGTGTGATGTGAAAATTTTTCATATCCTTTTGATTTGTAGAATTTCTTTGCAGGCTCGTTATGTTCCCATACACCGAGCCATATTGTTGAAAGTTTTTTCTCACTTGCAAAATTCTCCGCAATCTGCATAAAGGCTGAGCCAATGCCATGTCCTTTGGCACTTTTCAGAATATAGATGCGTTGAATTTCAAGCGCATTGTCAAGGCATTTTTCAGTCTGCGCATTGCCGATATTCAGTTTTAAATATCCGAGAGGAGTACCGTTTTTGTACGCTATAAAGGTTACACTTTCGGAGTTTGCAAGTTCTGCTGACAGCTTTTCCGCTGAATAGGCTTCTGCAAAAAATTTTCGCATATCCTCCTCATCGGTTGAATCGGAGAAAGTTTCGTAAAAAGTTGTTCTGCAAAGATATTGCAGGTCCGTCAGCATATCAATGGTGCATATTTTTATATCAATTTTGCTGTTCATATTATCAAAGTCTGCTCAAAAATGTGTGGAGAAAATCGGGGAAAATTTCTCGCCAAGATTTTTCATTGTGTGCGTTTTCAAAAAGAATAACCTCGTTCATTCTGTCATACGGGTAGAAGCTTTCTTCCAAAAGTTCATAGAGCATTTCGGTGCTTTCAAAAATCATCTCTTCAAGCTCGTCACCGTTACCCGTATAGATGTAGAGGTACGGCATATTTTCAACAATTTTTGTCGAAAGATATTTCGCCCAATCCTCTCTTGTGTAACAGAGAAATGCAGGAGAAAACACACCTGCATAGCCGAATTTTCCGGGTGTTCAAAAGCCGAAAAAAATGACATAAGTCCGCCCGATGAGCTTCCGCAGACGGCAACATTCTGTCTGTCGGTGCATACGGGGAAATTATTTTCAACATACGGAATGACGGTATTCATAAGAAAATTGTCAAAGATTTCGCCCTCGGGTTTGAAATCCTCGCAGAACATTTCAAGGTGCTGAACCTCACCGATTGATTTCGGTGTAAGCTCGCTGTCACGCCAAGCATTACCGTTGTCAATACCTACGATTACAGCGTTGCCTACACCGCTTTTCTGCTCGTTTTCAACGGCTTTTACAACCTCCCACGAACCGTGCGGAGTTGAATTATCGTCAAAAAGATTCTGTCCGTCTGTCATATATACAACGGGAAGTTTTTCGCCGTCGGAATGTGACGGAACATAAACCCAAACATTTCTGTCACCCTTGTCGGGATACGGAAGTTTTATTGTATGCAACTTTGCGTCAGCCATAAAATCACCTGTTTTTTATTATCTAATAGATATTAAACCATAAAAACGGCTGTGTTGCAACCTAATTTTTTACGGTTGCATAAATACAAAAATTCCCGTAAATAATATCTACAGAGGTGATTTGTTATGACTAACGATATTGAAATGCTCAACTGCGTTTTGCAGAATGCCGAAATGGGCTGTCAGGGAATTACGAGCGTGAGGAAAAGTTTGAAGGACAGCAAGGTTGACGGTGTTTTGTGCGAACATCTTATTAAATACGGAAAGCTGTATCATTGTGCAAATAAAATGTTGCAAAATCGTGGTGCAGAGCCACACAGAGTGAGTAATATGACAAAGGCAATGACACGCTATGCCGCACAAAGGGATTTGAAGCGTGACTCGTCATCTTCACACATTGCCGAAATGATGATAAAAGGCAACACAATGGGAGTGAATAAAATGTCACGCAAAATCCGAGAATATGACGGCAATGACCCCCATGTCAGCCTCCTCGCCAAAAGAATGTTAGAAACCGAAGAAGAAAACATAAAAGAAATGTCCGCATTTTTGTAAAATCAACAAACCACAAAACAGCCACAAGACAGACAATTTGCCTTGTGGCTGTTGTTATATTTTATGAAATACAAATAAGTATTCATGTGCTATTAAAAGAAAGTTATATTTAACGCTATTAGTTTTCCAATAGCCAGTTGCTCTACAATTGTGTTGTTCCTTAATAATCAACTCTTTCAAAGTAAAACCCGCATCTTGAAAAATCTTCATAACTTCAAAACTCATAGGAACCATATGACCTTTTTGTCTGGTATCTCCCATAAGTACTGCACAAAATTTGCCTTGTTTAAGGACACGAAAACTCTCCGTAGCTACCTTTTCCATTTCTTTTAAAAAATCTTGAACTTTAAGCAAAGATAAATCTTCAGGTATATCCTCACTATATTTTATTATATTTGGCATATGGCGGATGCGTACACACCAAGTCAATACTTTCATCAGGTATAAAATCAAGTTTTCTTGCATCGCCCTTATGCAAATACACTTTTCCGTTTGCACCCTCATGTTCAAATGATATTTTTTCTTTACATCTTTCAAGTGCGACATCATTGACATCTACACCAATAATATCACGGTTTAATAATTTTGCCTCTACAAGAGTTGTTCCACCGCCTGCAAATTGATCCAAAACCAAATCATCTTCTTGTGAATATCTTAATATGATATTTCTCGGTATGTACGGTGACCAATTTCCTCGCCATTTTGCATCGTGAGTAGCCCAATTTCCTCGTTTTGGAAATGACCAATGTGTAGTCATCTCCAATTCAAAATCTTCTGGTTCCCATTTTGTTATTTTGCCTGACATATAAACTAACTCCAATAATTAAACCAATTTTTCAAATTCAAATGTATCTAATGAAAGAATCTTAATTTTATTTTCATAAGTAGTATCAACCATCTCTCTCTTTATTTTTGAAAACGAATTAGCAATAACAAAAGCTTGTATTTTATCAAACTCTTCTTCATTAGTAATACATTTTAACCACTTCAAATATTTAGTCACTTGTTCGTAGGCACGATAATTAGTTCTCTTGTTTTTTAATTCGATAACGATATTTGGAATTGTTCCATCTTTAATTGGATCACTTAAACTATAGAGACAAATATCCGCCCTATCCATATTCATTGGTTTAAATGGTGAAATTGGTACCTGCCTACACAAAATATATCTCCAGATAAAAAGTTAGTAAAAGGTTTTAACGATGATAAAATCGTAAATTCTAATTGTGCCTCATTGATAAAATCATCTTTTAAATCAACTAGATCAGAATCGAATAACTGTTCTTTACCTGATTTATTGATATTTTCGCACTCAGAAAAATCTATTATACTTTCAGAATTTTCTATCAATTTATAAAGAGTTGAAACCTCTCCGGGAGTAAGCGTGCAAAATCCCATACCTTGCATACTGTTTGAAGGCAAAGGATACGGATATTTTCCAAGTTCAAAATATAATTCATCAGATAAAATGTATTTACCAGTATTTTCATTTTTAACAAATTGAAAAATAAATGGTTGTGATTTATCTGAGCCATTTACCTTAAATACCCCTTCCTTATTAGTACCTATATAGCGAGATGACTCATCCCAAAATAAGTTTGCACCTACTTTTCTACCTAATGGACTATTAGCACCATTTATATAAAAAGAACCTGCGTCTTTGTTTCCAAATATTTTACCACCATAAACTAATTCTCTCTTTAAAAAGAAAAAAACATCAGTTCCTTCTCTACTACATGCATAATCGGCTAAAACAGCATAATGCTTACTCCTACTTGAGGGAGAATCAGAAAATATTGGTTTCATTAAAAATCCATATAATCCTTTATTTAAATAAAGTTTTAATGATTTCTCATCATATAACGCTATAAACAACCCACCTTGCATTTATACTACTCCTCATACAAAAATTCTTTTTATTATTCCACTTTCCAAATCTTTAATATTATAGATATGTTCCATAATATCAAAAGTTTCTTCAAGATTATGGCGAGCGCTCGTCCAGCCTTTGCCATCTGTAAACCAAACAAATGTAAAATCGTCAATAGTATCGGTTTCAAGTGCAAGGGTTTTATAACTACGGGAAGTTTCATTTAATTTACTGCCACCACTGGTATAAAAATTCGTTTCAATTCCATATATCATATTTTCAGTCTTAATTACAAAATCAAAACGCTTTTCTGTTTTTCCTTGATTAGAAATAGCCGATAAATCTATACCCCACCTATCTGTTATTTCATTAATATACATTTCCTTATAATAATTAAGATTTTTAACAAATCCCGCTTTTTGTATAAAACTCTCTACTAAATCTTCCATCAGATGACCGCCACGATTTTTTCTACCGTTAGAATCCAATCCTGTTTCCACACCTGTTACATAATCAACCAAATTTTTAATATTATGATTTTGCAATAAATCAAACAACCCTGTTTTATTCATGAAATATTTGTATTTTTCATAATGCGAATGACTATTTGGAGGATATTTACCAAAATCAAATTTATATAAATAACCACCATTTTCATCTTGACAATATATCTCCTTTGCCCTTACTGCCAAAAGTAAAGGAATACAGTTCAATACCTCGGGATATTTTCTTATCAAATTTTCAAAATCAATCTCAATATTTTCAGAACCAATTAAGGAATTTAAAATATTTAATTCAACCTTTATTGCATCAACATTTTCGTAAATTTTTTCAAAATCAACATAATAGCCGTAATCTGCTATACTCGCTCTAAAAGTCGATAACCAATTTTCAAAGTTTCTCATAAATACATCTCCTTTTAATAACTTGTAATTAAGAGTTCATTTATTTTTCCTCTGCCTTTTCCTTTACTGTTGATAGAGCGTTTAGCTGAAACTCTATATATATTCAATTCTGAATATATATCATCAAAAAAGTTATCATTCTCATCAACATTTTTAGGATCCGAATTACTCGCCATTACACATATATTTTTATTTGCAAGTGAATTTATAAATTCTCCCAATTCAATCTGCTCATTGTCACCAAAATCGGTTTTATTGTAGGCTGTAAAATCCGAGGTTTTTGTCAAAGGTCTATAAGGAGGATCAAAATACACAAAAGTAGAACTATCCACAAAATTTTCTATACTATGATAGTCCCCTACAGAAAAATTAACATTTTGCAACAACTTAGAAACATGTAACAAATTATCTCTATCACATATGGTTGGATTTTTATAAGAACCTATCGGTACATTAAATAATCCGTTTCGGTTCACTCGATATAAACCGTTAAAACAAGTCTTATTTAAAAAAACGAATATAGATGCTCTCATTAAAGCATTTTTATCATTTGGATTAGTTATTAACTCATTAAATAAAAGTCTTTGATTATAATAATATTCTTTTCTCTGCGTTTCATTTCTTGTTAAATAATCATTTTCAAGAATACTTAAATTCTCAATCAGCAACTCGACCTGAGATTTTACTATTTTATAGAGATTTATCAATTCAGCATTTGTATCATTAATTAACACTTCGTCCATATCATAGGTGTTCAAAATATCAAACAAAACGGCTCCAGCACCTACCATGGGTTCACAATATTTTTTTATTTTGGTTTCCAAGCATGGTGGATAATATTTTTTTATTTGTGGAATTAACTGACCTTTTCCACCTGCCCATTTTACAAAAGGTTTTGCAAAATTAGATTTTACTGATGATAATAATCTTAAATCCCCCGGTTTTTGAGCATTTTTAGGTATTATCCACATATTACCAAGCATCGCTGTGTTTGGTATTCTGTTTTGTTGACACAATGTAATAACCCTTCTATGAGAAATATTCCATTTATCAGCCGCTTCTTTTGCGGTCATATATTGAATTTGCGACATCATAAACACCATTCTTTACTATCATAAAAATACACTAGTTAAATTATATACCAGACTTGGAACAAAAGCAATACAAATAAAAAAACACCCGAAAGGAATTTTTCCAAAAACCTTTCGGGTGAAATTTTTTATTTAGATAAAGGTTGCACCAATTATGATGCGTTAAGCGCAGTCGGGCAAATTAAGCCTTAGGACCTGCTTCAACGAGAGCCTTACCAGCTTCGTTGCCTTCGTACTTAGCAAAGTTCTTAACAAAACGGCTTGCAAGATCCTTAGCCTTCTCTTCCCAATCAGCAACATTTGCATATGTGTCACGAGGATCGAGGATGCCTGAATCAACGCCGGGGAGCTCTGTAGGAACTTCAAAGTTGAAGTGTGGAATTGTCTTTGTAGGAGCCTTTGTGATAGAACCGTCAAGGATAGCGTCGATGATACCACGAGTATCCTTAATAGAGATACGCTTGCCTGAGCCGTTCCAACCTGTGTTTACGAGGTATGCCTTAGCACCGCTCATTTCCATCTTCTTAACGAGCTCTTCAGCATACTTTGTAGGATGAAGCTCGAGGAATGCCTGACCGAAGCAAGCTGAGAATGTTGGAGTTGGCTCTGTGATGCCACGCTCTGTACCTGCAAGCTTAGCTGTAAAGCCTGAGAGGAAGTAGTACTTTGTCTGCTCTGGTGTGAGGATTGAAACAGGCGGAAGTACACCGAAAGCATCAGCTGAAAGGAAGATTACATTCTTTGCAGCAGGAGCTGAAGAAACAGGGCGAACAATGTTGTCGATGTGATTAATCGGATATGATACACGAGTGTTCTCTGTTACAGTCTTGTCGTTAAAGTCAATCTTGCCTTCCTTGTCAACAGTAACATTTTCAAGAAGAGCGTCTCTTCTGATAGCGTTGTAGATGTCAGGCTCTGACTCTTTGTCAAGGTTGATAACCTTAGCATAGCAGCCACCTTCAAAGTTGAATACGCCGTTGTCGTCCCAGCCGTGCTCGTCATCACCGATGAGGAGTCTCTTAGGATCTGTTGAAAGTGTAGTCTTACCTGTACCTGAAAGACCGAAGAAGATAGCTGTGTTCTCGCCGTTCTTATCTGTGTTAGCTGAGCAGTGCATTGATGCGATGCCCTTGAGCGGGAGGTAGTAGTTCATCATTGAGAACATACCCTTCTTCATCTCACCGCCGTACCATGTGTTGATGATAACCTGCTCACGGCTTGTGATGTTGAATACAACAGCTGTTTCTGAGTTAAGGCCGAGCTCCTTGTAGTTTTCAACCTTAGCCTTTGATGCGTTGTAAACAACGAAATCAGGCTCAAAGTTTCAAGCTCTTCAGCTGAAGGAGTGATGAACATGTTTGTTACAAAGTGAGCCTGCCAAGCAACCTCAACGATGAAACGAACAGCCATTCTTGTGTCCTTGTTAGCACCGCAGAAAGCATCTACAACATAAAGCTTCTTGTTAGAAAGCTCTTTCTTTGCGATTTCCTTAACTGCCTTCCAAGTTTCCTCAGATGCAGGATGGTTGTCGTTCTTGTACTCGTCAGAAGTCCACCAAACAGTGTCCTTTGAGTTCTCGTCCATAACGATGAACTTGTCCTTAGGTGAACGACCTGTGTAAACGCCGGTCTTAACATTAACTGCGCCAAGCTCAGTTTCCTGACCAACTTCATAACCCTCGAGTTCGGGTCTTGTTTCTTCTTTGAAAAGCTCTTCATAAGAAGGATTGTGAACGATTTCAGTGGTACCTGTAATACCGTACTTTGTTAAATCAATCTTTGCCATTTCAGTATCAACCTTTCTATGTTTTCTGAATTCACATAGATAGTGGAATTGCGACAAATACCCCTTGTCAGCGTTAATATCCAACACCCTATGTTCGCTAATAGTTTATCACAAAAAAATCGGCTCGTCAAGCAAAACAGTAATCAAAAACAGTTAAAACAGACATTGTGATTATATTGTCCATACTCTTTTATTGTAAGATGAAAAATTGAATTTATACAAAATCAAAAATGACAAACTTTAACAATAAACGCAAAAAAGTCCGACAGAAATCTGTCGGACTTAAAATGCAAGCTATAAGTAAAATTACTTAAGTTCTACTTCAGCGCCAGCCTCTTCGAGCTTAGTCTTGATAGCTTCAGCGTCTTCCTTAGAAACGCCTTCCTTGAGAGCCTTAGGAGCACCGTCAACGAGTGCCTTTGCTTCCTTAAGACCAAGACCTGTTACTTCACGAACAACCTTGATAACAGCAATCTTGTTGCCGCCTGCAGCCTTAAGAACTACATCAAACTCTGTCTGTTCAGCAGCAGCAGCGCCACCGTCAGCAGCAGGACCAGCAACTGCAACTGCAGCAGCAGCTGATACACCAAACTCATCCTCTACAGCGTGAACGAGCTCTGAAAGCTCAAGAACTGTGAGGCCTTTTAATTCTTCAATAATAGCAGTAATTTTCTCTGATGCCATTGTAATTTACCTCCAATATGATAATTAGTAAAATTTTAATTAATTGCAGCCGATTATTCTGCTGCAGGAGCTTCTGCCTCAGCAGGAGCCTCTTCTGCTGCCTCAGCAGCACAAGCTTCAACGCCGCCCTTGTCAACGATAGCCTGTACGGCACGTGCAAAGGATGCGATAGTGCCTGGAATGCACCAAGAACATTTGCAAGAAGAACTTCTCTTGTTGGGAGCTTTGAAAGGGCAACAATTGTGTCCATATCAATTACGGCACCGTCAAGATAAGCTGACTTAACCTTAAAGTGTCATGATCCTTAGCATAGTTGCAAAGGATTCTTGCAGCAGCAGCGTACTCGCTGTCGCTTGTAGCAATAGCTGTTGTACCCTCGAGAACAGGCTTAATGTCATCAAGACCTGCTTCCTCGCAAGCACGGGAAAGAAGTGTGTTCTTTACTACAGTGTACTTAACATCGTTCTCACGAAGCTCTTTTCTGAGCTTTGTATCGTCCTCTGTGTTAATACCTTCGTAGCTGACAACCACACCTGTGATTGAGCTTTTGAGTCTTTCTGAAAGCTCTGCAACAATTGCTTTCTTCTGCTCTAAAACACTTTGACTTGGCAAGATAAATTCACCTCCAAAATATTTGTAACGCAGTTCATAAAAAACAGCCGTCCGTTTTACTCGGACGGCTGCAAAAACACAAAACAATGTAATTTGCATCTTCCTCGGCAGGCAGGAAAAACCTTTACGCTTACGCACCTGCTGTCTTTAGAACAGCGAATTTTATATATTCACACTATTGTGTAAATAACTGAAATTAAGCACCAAACTTAGCAGGGTTGATGCGAACGCTCGGACCCATTGTTGAAGTAATGGCAACTGAGCGGATGTACTGACCCTTAGCTGCAGCAGGCTTAGCCTTTACGATAGCGCCCATGAGAGTGTCAAGGTTTTCACCGAGCTTCTCAGCGCCAAAGCTTGCCTTACCGATTGGGCAGTGAATGATGTTTGTTTTGTCAAGACGGTACTCAATCTTACCTGCCTTAGCTTCTTTAACAGCCTTGGCAATGTCAGGAGTTACAGTACCTGCCTTTGGGTTTGGCATAAGACCGCGGGGACCGAGGATTCTACCGAGACGACCTACAAGACCCATGCAATCGGGAGTTGTAATAAGAACATCAAAGTCCATCCAGTTCTCCTGCTGAATCTTCTGTGTCATATCCTCAGCACCGACAAAGTCAGCACCGGCTTCCTTGGCAAGCTCTTCGTTAGCGCCCTTACAAATTGCAAGAACTCTAACCTTTTTACCTGTACCGTTAGGAAGAACAACCGCACCTCTAACCTGCTGGTCAGCATGACGGCTGTCAACGCCGAGCTTTACATGAAGCTCAACTGTTTCGTCAAACTTAGCAACTGCAGTCTTGATAACTGTGTCAAGTGCCTCGTTTGTATCATATAATTTAGTTCTGTCAACGAGCTTAGCAGCGTCAACATATTTCTTACCGTGTTTCATCAGTCTTCCTCCATTGTTAGGTGGTCAATCGGAATTATCCTCCCACCCGGAAATAATTAGTCAACTACTGTAATACCCATGCTTCTTGCTGTACCGGAAATCATGCTGATAGCAGCATCAAGTGAACCTGCATTGAGGTCAGGCATCTTCTGCTCTGCGATCTTTGTGATCTGCTCACGAGTGATCTGAGCTACCTTTGTCTTATTAGGTACGCCTGAACCGCTGTCGATACCGCAAGCCTTCTTAAGAAGAACCGCAGCAGGCGGAGTCTTTGTAATGAAAGTGAATGAACGGTCTGCATATACAGTAATTACTACCGGAATGATAAGACCGATATCATTCTTTGTACGCTCATTAAAATCCTTTGTGAACGCAACAATGTTTACACCGTGCTGACCGAGAGCCGGACCAACAGGTGGTGCCGGAGTAGCCTTTCCGGCGGGAATCTGCAGCTTAATTAAGCCTACAACCTTCTGAGCCATTGTGTTTGCACCTCCAAAATTCGTGGTAAATTGCGGGACGCCACTGTGTAGGGTCCCTCCCACAGGGAGCGTTACACTCCCAATAAAAAGCCTATCGGCTGATTATTATTTGATTAATCTTCTATCGGTTCAGCCTGAGCAAGCTCAAGTTCAACCGGAGTTTCTCGTCCGAACATAGAAACAACTACACGGACATAATCTTTGTCAGCATCAATTTCTTCAACAACACCGACAAAATCCTCAAGCGGACCGTCTATAATGCGAACTGAATCGCCGACAGAATAGTTAAGCTTAACGCTTCGTGTTTCAACACCCATTCTGTAAACTTCCGCATCTGTAAGTGGTACGGGCTTTGATCCGGGTCCCACAAATCCTGTACAGCCTCTGATGTTGCGAACAACATACCAGGTTTCGTCTGTATAGACCATCTTAACGAAAACATAGCCCGGAAACAGTTTGTTTTCAACCTCTTTGGTCTTATCGCCGACTGTTTCGGTTACGATTTCAACAGGAACTTTGACATCAATAATCATATCCTGAAGATTTCTGTTTTCGGCTGTGGTCATAAGATCTGTTGCAACCTTATTTTCATAACCCGAATAGGTATGAACAACATACCATCTTGCTTCTGATTCTGCCATAACAACTTTCTTCCTTTCGTGATTCAAGCAATGTCAGATACGAATCAGGCGGTTGTGTTCATAAAAAGACCAACGAGAGCGTACAAACCCTGATCAAGGGCAAAGATGAATACGCCTACAATAGCTACCATAGCAATGACGATACCAAAGTTCTTTGTTGTCTGCTTCGCTGTGGGCCATGTGATCTTTTTGATTTCACTCTTACAGGAGCCGAGGTACTTTGCAAGCCTTTTGAAAACATTAGGCTTTTTAGCAGTCTTTTTAGCAGCTGCTTTTGCATTTTCAGACTTTTTCTCAGCCATGATGTACCTCCGTTATTTTGTTTCCTTGTGAAGAGTGTGTTTTTTACAGAAACGGCAGTACTTGTTCATTTCAAGTCTGTCAGGACTGTTCTTCTTGTTCTTCATTGTGTTGTAATTACGCTGTTTGCACTCTGTGCAGGCCAATGTGATTTTTACTCTCATAACGGCACCTCCCGGTTTTTTCGGAATATTTTAGCCTCCCTCAATAGGGCACAAAAAAAATAAGCCCCTTTCAGAGGTAAGGTTATTCTACCATATATAAAGGCTTTAGTCAAGCCTTTTTTGCAATTTATCCGCAGAAATTCTGTGTTTTCTGCAATATTCCGTAAAACCCGCCCGTCAAGACGGGATTTTACGGTGAATTTCAATTAAATCAGTTATTTGTAAGAGTATTTGCCTTTGCCTTAACTTTCTTAACTTTTTCAGGCTTTACCGTTTTGCCCTTAAAAGCCCTTGCATTTAAAGCGGCAACCTTGAGTTCGTCGTTGAAATGCTCATAAAGTGCATTATACTCAGCGTCATCAAGTGAATTGAGCAAAACGATTGTGATGATTGCCCTTGTGTCAACATCACCGTTGTTGTACTGAACATTGAACACATTTGCAAACTTCTCGATTTCATTCTTATTTGCACGCTTAATATACATGGGAATCTTCGGAGCAATATGTTCTTTTGCGAATGTTGCGCCTCTGAACGGGAAGTAACAATCTTCCTCGTTTTTAATTTCCTCACGAAGCTCGGGGAAATATGTTACAAAACGCTTTGCGAGAAACTTCGGATCGGCGGTTCCGTCGTCATCCTTTTTCTTTTTCTGCTTAACCTGCTTTGCCCTTTTGATTGCAAGTGTACCCGAAACGCCTTCGATAAAGTCATTTGCGATACTGTCGGCGTCCTTCTGTGTACCGACTGTTTCATCGTAAAGCCATGTTGCAAGTGTTTTCCATTCGTTGTCGGGACCTTCATCGGTCATTGTGCAGGAACGGAGTACCATCTGTTCCTTATCCTTATAATATACTACCGAATATGCAAGTGACGCACTTGTAAAAAGCGAAACAAGCTCGTTGTCGTTTTCGGCAACAACCTTCTGCTTTGTATAATTCTGTTTTACAAGTTCTTCTTCAACCTTGCCGACGATATAATCAAAAGCTTTTTTAAATTCCAACTTAATCTTCCTCTCGGATTAGTCTGTCAGAATTCATTATACAATCAAATAACAGATTTGTCAAAGGTTTTGACTTGCAAGACGCACATTATTGTGTTATTATTTAAGCTGTATATTAATGTAAAAGAAGGTTTTATTATGTCTTGTCAAGATGCTATCGGAGTTTTTGACTCTGGATTAGGCGGACTCAGCGCTGTAAAAGAGTTTTTGCATGTGCTGCCAAACGAGAAAATAATATACTTTGGAGATACGGGAAGAGTACCCTACGGCAACAGAAGCCGTGAAACAATTTCAAAGTATGCCCTTCAGGACGCAAATTTTCTGTTGAAACACAATGTCAAAACAGTTGTTGCAGCCTGCGGTACAGTAAGTTCGGTTGCAGGCGATATGCTTGAAGAAAAGCTTTCCGTTCCGTACACGGGTGTTGTAAACCCGACCGCATTCATTGCCGACCGAAAAACAAAGAACGGTAAAATCGGAATTATCGGTACTGCCGCAACCATTTCGAGCCACAGCTACAAGCTCCGTCTTGAAAAGCTTAATCCGAAATACAAGGTTTATGAGCAGGCGTGTCCGCTTTTTGTTCCGCTTGTTGAAAACGGTTTCATTTGTCGTGACGATCAGATTGTACGGCTTGTCATCAGAAGATATCTTTCCGAACTCAAGGAAACAGGCGTTGACACCCTCATTCTCGGTTGCACTCACTATCCGCTTTTGCGTGACGCAATTGCTGACTTTATGGGTGACGGCGTTACTCTTGTTGATTCGGGATATGAAACTGCAATCTATTGCTCAAAAATTCTCAGAGAAAACAATCTGCTCAACACAGACGGTGTGCATCAGACTCCCGAATTTTATGTAAGCGACACTCCCGACGGATTTAAAAGCGTTGCAGGACTGTTTCTCGGCAGAAATATGGAGCATACTGTTACACAAATTGACATTGAGCAGTATTAACGAGGGAAGATATGACAGATAAGGAAAAGAAAAAATGCAAATATATGATTTCCATTCTGGGCGAACAGATTCTTGACGATGAAAGCGACAGAATTGAGGTTCTCACAGAGGGAAATTTTCTGATGAAAAAAGACCATTGTTACATAGGCTACAAAGAATATGACGAGGATGCACCGCAGAGCTTTTACGACAATCTCATCAAAGTTCAGGACAATACGGTGACAATTACACGCAAAGGTCCCATGCGTTCACAGCTTATGCTTGAAAAAGGCAGACGGCATCAATGCCTGTATCAGACGCCTGCAGGCGACCTTATGATAGGAGTTTTCACAAAAACAATGAACAACTCCCTCACCAAAAACGGCGGAACGCTTGAGGTCAGTTACACGCTTGATTTCAACAATGACCTTGTGAGCGAAAACAAGTTTAAAATTACGGTTGAAGAAAAAGAAAAGTTTGAAAATGAGGTAGATTGATATGGATACATACGCACTTGCTGTACAACAGCTAAAAAAAGCAATTGAAAACGCTATTGAAAAGGCAATAACAAACGGTGAACTTCCCCAGGCGGAAGCCGCTCCGTTCATCATTGAAACACCCGCAGACAGAAGCCACGGCGACTTTGCAACAAATGCGGCAATGGCAGGCGCAAAGGCATTCCGTATGCCGCCTTTCAAAATTGCACAGGCTATCACATCAAACCTTGACCTTGAGGGTACAATGTTTGACCGCTTTGAAACAGCAGGTCCGGGATTCATCAACTTCTTCCTCGGCACTGAATTTTATTCGGCTGTAATCAGAGAAATCCTTGCCAACCCCGAGGCATACGGCAGAAGTGAATACGGCAGAGATGAAAAGGTTATGGTTGAGTTTGTATCAGCCAACCCGACAGGTCCTATGCACATGGGCAACGCAAGAGGCGGCGCTCTCGGTGACTGTCTTGCCGCTGTTCTTGACAAAGCAGGCTACAACGCATGGCGTGAATTTTATGTAAACGACGCCGGCAATCAGATTGAAAAGTTCGGCTGTTCACTTGAAGCAAGATATCTTCAGATTTTCAAGGGCGATGAGATAGAGTTTCCCGAGGACGGCTATCAGGGCGAGGACATCAAAGACCTTGCAAAAGAATATGCCGACCTAAACGGCGACAGCTTGTTAATGTAAGCGCAGAAGAACGCAAAAAGGCTCTTGTTGACTATGCACTTCCAAAGAACATCAAGAAGATGCAGGCTGATATGGAAAAATACAAGATTTTCTATGACAAGTGGTTCTTTGAAAGCGAGCTTCACAAGAGCGGTGCTGTTAAGGCTGTTGTTGACCTTCTCACAGAAAAAGGACTTACCTACGAAAAAGATGGTGCTGTTTGGTACAAGAACAAAGAGGTGCTCACACAGAAGCTTCTCAAAGAGGGCAAGTCACAGAAATACATTGACAACCTTGAATTAAAGGACGATGTTCTCATTCGTCAGAACGGCAACCCGACATATTTTACAGCCGACATCGCATACCACAAGAACAAATTTGACCGTGGATTCACAACTCTTATTGATGTTTGGGGTGCAGACCATCACGGTCATGTTATGAGAATGAAAGGCGCAATGGACGCTATCGGCTATGACGGTGACAAGCTCAATGTTGTTCTTATGCAGCTTGTTAAGCTTGTTAAGGACGGTGAGCTTGTAAGAATGAGCAAGCGTACCGGCAAGGCTATTCAGCTTGGCGATTTGCTTGACGAAGTGCCTGTTGACAGCGCAAGGTTCCTCTTTAACACCAAAGAGGCTAACACACAGATGGACTTTGACCTTGACCTTGCAGTAAGTCAGGACAATCAGAACCCTGTTTATTATGTTCAATACGCACACGCAAGAATTTGCAGTATCTTCAAGTCACTTGCAAAAGAGGGCATTTCTCCGAGAGAATGTACAGACGCAGAGCTTGCACTCCTCACAGCTCCCGAAGAAAAGGAACTCATCAATCATCTTGCGTCATACACCAACGAAATCATCAGTGCGGCAAAGGATTACGATCCGACCAAGGTTACACGCTATGTAACACAGCTTGCAACACTTTTCCACAAATTCTACAACGCTTGCCGTGTTAAGGGCGAAGAAGAAGGTCTTATGCAGGCAAGACTTGCACTTTGCAACTGCGTAAGAGCCGTTATCAAAAATGTTCTTACAATGTTCAACATCTCTTGTCCCGAAAGCATGTAAGCAGCGTGTCGCTGCACCCTGTTCGTGTAGATAGTTTTATTAATGCGAAGCTTATATTTCCCGAGCGGAAGTTTACAAATTGAAATTTAAAAATTGAAAATGTAAAATGGATGTCGGGAAGACAGTTTGCAAAATGCAAACCATTGTCTTCCCGACTGTTTTATTATTTATCTCTTTTCAACCTTATCCCATTTTAAATACGGACCCTCTTTACGAGTTGCTGCTGAAATACCGCCGTTGTCAATTTCAACATCCTTATATGATATTCTCATAACCTCCATTACATTATTATTTATATCATATCTTTCACAATTATATTTTTCATAATCCATATTAGGACTTATACCATTGTAATCATAACAAGACAAATACAAGTATCCGTTATAATACTCAATAGGAGTTCTGCCGATATTTACCAAATAGAGTTTATCATCATAAAGTTCAACTTCCTGTTTGCTATCAAGCGATACCTCATACAGCTTTCTGTAATAATCATTTTGTTGAGCATAATACAATTTGTTATTCTTCACATCAACTGTAATACTGTACGCATTATTCTGACTTAGCACCTCATAGTTGGTACCGTCGGTTTTTATCCTACATACCTTTCCGCCTGTCGATTCAGAATAATCAATAAAATACAAATAATCTCCATAACAACATATATTTTTGTAAAGGTCATTATACTGATATTCATATCCGCTCGGCTGTTCCATATTGCCTTGCAACTTCTGCTTTTGACTGCCGTCAATCTTTATTTTATACAGACCAACATTTTCTGATTCTATACTAAAATCATTTTCATTTCCCACATAACCGTTATCAAAATAATAAATCCATCCGTTATCAATTGTATATGAAGAAGCCGTGATACTGTTAACTGATTCAATTGTTTTTCCGTCAAAACTGATTCGTCCGAGCTTATAATAAATCGGCTTATCAACATTTACATAGTCTTTTTGCGGTTCTGTTATAAAATACACATAATCACCGTCAGTTTTCCACTGAGCCATACAGCCGTGGTATTCGTGATTTTCAAAAACAGAACTGCTTGACAAAGTATCATTATCAACCCACAATTCTTTTTCAATCACTAATGGGTCTGATGTAAAGGCATATTTATACAACTCCGCCTTATCATCACCTTTTTCACCGTAAATTGTGTTATTCCAAAAAACATATTTTCCGTTTTTTAGAATAACAGGAGCATTGTCATTTGCATAAATGTAATCTGACTCTTCTTTGGGATAACCAACCGATTTTGCACTTCCGTCTGATTCCATTTTTGCAACTAAACCGTTAATGTAATATTCACCGCCGTTATTTATAATAAAAGCGTCACCTGTTTTATTTTCAGTTTGTGATGAACACCCACAAAGCACACTTGCTATACTTATCGATACACATAATACACCTGAAAACTATTACTTTTTTTCTTTTCATATTCTACACTCCTCTTAATCGTCTTTATAACCATATGGTTATTATACAGAAATTTTATCACAAAGAATGTTATTCTGTCAATAGCAAATAAATAAAAAGGGTGATAAAATGCCTTATTATAAAAGGATAAGGGAGTTGCGTGAGGATCATGATATGACGCAGAAAGATGTTGCAGAATACCTTGGTATGAAACAGCCGCAGTACTTTAGGTATGAAAACGGAAACCGAGACGTGCCGTCAGAGGTACTTATTTCTCTTGCAAAATTGTACAAAGTTTCAACCGACTACATCCTTGAGTTGAAGCACGATACAAATTAGTTCTTTTCTGCATATAATTTAAAATTCTGCAAAAAATAAAACCACCTCACGGAAAGGTGGTTTTTATTTTGAGTTTTTACGATGTTAATCATAACGAGGGACAGCACGAAAAATATCCGATTGAGTTGCCGTCACGAAACAGCAAAAAGGAGATTTCCCCTATTGTTGATGTTACGGAACACGAGGTTTATCCGCTTGAGTTTGCAAACTGTCACAGGACAAAGCCTCATTTTGACACAAACGGTGACATCACCGAGATTGTGACTACCGAAACAGAAGCTGAAACGGAAGAGCGAACCACTCACGAACAGCATAAGTAGGGACATACAAAAGCCTTGTGTCGGAGCTTACTGCTCCGACATTTCCTTTTATGCCGAGTTGCGAACAGATTATCCTCGCTCTGAGCTGATGAAAACCGTCCGTCACAATCGTAATATCGGTATTAAGGTTGTTGTCCTCAATTATTTTCATTGAATTTCTTATATTCTCAGTTGTGTTGGTTGACTTGTCCTCCATATAAAGTCTTGAAGAATCAATTTTCGACTCCGTCAGCACATTGTACATACACTGCGCTTCGCTCATAACTTCGTCACTTCCCTGTCCTCCGCTGAGAACGGCATTTGCGTTCGGAGAATCGTCAAGATATGATTTTGCGGCGTCAATTCTGCCACGCAAAATTACCGACGGTCCCCACGCTTAACCTGAGCGCCGAGGACAATTGCAGTTGAGTTTTCGGGCGGAGCCTGACAGGTTGCCCACACCATTGCAGAGGTGACAATCGCACCATAAACGGCAAAAGCAATAAAGCCGATATTCACTACACGAAAAACTATTTTAGTAAACAAATACTTAAAGCAAAATGCCTTTATTGCCCCGTGAACGGGCGGAATTAACACGCACAACAGCCACAGACACAAAATAGTTCCTGCTATATTGCCCGGGTTGATAATTCCGTGAGTCATCGGAATTACGAAAAATCCGAGAAATACAACTGCTGCGGCAATGCCGATTATGCGTAAAATTAACATCACCATTTTCAAAATATCACCCGACCTGTTAAATTTCTTTCATCTTATCAAACTCATTGTACATATTTTCAAGAGTCGACAAACGGTCAATAAACGGAGTATCAACAGCGCCCTCAAAGCACGATTCTTTCTTGCTTTTGAGAACCTCCATTGCAGATTTGTCGGGATTGTTGATTGTTCCGGCACCTGCAACACAACCGCCGGGGCAAGCCATACCCTCAAGCAGATAGCCGTTGTACTTGCCTGCCTTTGCCATACGCAGAAGCTTTACGCACTCGTCAAGTCCCTGTGCATTGGCAACCTTGACCTCTCTTTCGGGATCAAGCTTGTGAATTGCATTGACAACAGCCTTTGCAACACCGCCGCTTACGGCAAAGCCTCTGCCGTCTGCGCTTGAGAATGAAAGCGGTTTTTCGTCAACCTCAACAGCGTTAAAATCAACCTCTTTTGCGGCAAACATTCCCGCAACTTCTTCAAAAGTCAGCACAAAGTCGATATCACTTCGGATACTTCTGCGGCTTGCCTCAAGCTTTTTAGCGGCACATGGCCCGATAAACACAACCCTGCAATCGGGATAATGCTGTTTTGTAAGTCTGCCCGTGAGAACCATAGGAGTGAGTGCCATTGAAATGTACGGAGCGATGTCGGGGAAAGTTTTCTTCGCCATAACGCTCCATGCAGGACAACAGGAAGTCGCCATAAACGGCTGTTTTTCGGGAACTTCTTCCATAAAATCCTTTGCTTCTTCAACCGTACAAAGGTCGGCACCGACCGCAACCTCAACAACATCTGTAAAGCCGAGAGCCTTAAAGGCATTTCGGATTTTATTTGACGGAAGTCCCTTGAACTGACCTGCAATTGCAGGTGCAACTGCGGCATAAACAGGTGTGCCGCTGTTGATTGCCATAATAGTCTGAAAAATCTGACTTTTGTCAACAATTGCACTGAACGGACAGCTTACTAGGCACATTCCGCATGAAACGCACTTGTTATAGTCAATATCTGCTCTGCCGTGTTCGTCGCTGTGAATAGCTTTCATACCGCATGCGGCGGCACACGGACGCTCCTGCTTTATGATTGCATTGTACGGGCACGCACCCTGACATTTTCCGCATTTGATGCACTTTTCATCGTCAATATGCGATTTTCCGTGTACAATTGAGATTGCTCTTCGGGCAAACCTCTGTACACGGGTGTTCAAGACAGCCCTGACAGCCGTCTGTCACAACCACTCTTTTTTCGGCACACTTATGACAGGCGAATTTTATTATATTGATTAACGGCGGATCGTAAACCTTTTCGTCAATCATACTTTCTTCAACACCTGTTGAGATAGGCGCTTGTTTTGAAACGGGCAAAAGCGGAAGTCCCATTGCAAGGCGAAGTCTTTCGCCGACAATGGCTCTTTCGAGAAATATACTTCACGGTATGTTGAAATTTCACCCGGGATAATTTCATACGGAAGAATTTTCAAATTTGAATTAATCTCCGCCCTACATTAACGCAAACCTTGCAACCTCGTG
>ENA-OQCF01000089-OQCF01000089.1-human-gut-metagenome-genome-assembly--contig:-NODE-89-length-31719-cov-9.920391_pt1 | contig 31719 bp, 30 predicted proteins | sample MGYA00242756_ERZ504573 | MGnify/ENA primary metagenome ERZ504573 (study PRJEB26092, sample SAMD00036240) | human gut metagenome | host: Homo sapiens | study: EMG produced TPA metagenomics assembly of... | reverse complement strand
AGCCGTGGGTCTCGCCGACGATGGTCGCGGGAGACGATCTGGTCCTCGTTGTAGGCGAAGGTATCGGGGATGTCTCGGCGTAGGCTTCATGGCAGCGTTGACCTCGTCGACGGTGACCTTCTTGTCAACGACGGCGTAGAGGTTGGTCAGCGAGCGGTCGGCGTCGGGACGCGCTGGGCGGCACCGATGAGCTTGCCGTTGAGCTCGGGGAGAACCAGGCCGATGGCTTGGCAGCGCCCGTGGTGTTCGGGACGATGTTCTCGGAGCAGGCGCGGGAGCGACGGAAGTTGCCCTTGCGCTGCGGGCCGTCGAGCGGCATCTGGTCGCCGGTGAAGGCGTGGATGGTGGTCATGATGCCGGAGACGATGGGAGCGAAGTCGTTCAGGCCCTTGGCCATCGGGGCGAGGCAGTTGGTGGTGCAGGAAGCAGCGGAGATGATGTTGTCCTCAGCGGTCAGCGTCTCATGGTTGACGTTGTACACGATGGTGGGCAGATCGCTGCCGGCCGGAGCGGAGATGACGACCTTCTTGGCGCCAGCGTTGATGTGGGCCTGAGCCTTAGCCTTGCTGGTGTAGAAGCCGGTGCACTCGAGAACGACGTCGACGTCGAGGTCGCCCCAAGGCAGGTTGTTGGCGTCGGCCTCCTTGTAGATCTTGATCTCCTTGCCGTCAACGGTGATGGAATCCTCGCCAGCGACGACCTCGTGATCGCGAGCATAGTTGCCCTGCGTGGAGTCGTACTTCAGCAGGTAAGCGAGCATATCGGGAGAGGTGAGGTCGTTGATAGCGACGATCTCGGAGCCCTCATGACCGAACATCTGGCGGAAGGCCAGACGACCGATGCGACCGAAGCCGTTAATAGCAACCTTTACTGCCATTGTGTCTCCTTTCGTAAGGCCCCCGCAAGCTACAGCGCCTGCCGTTGAGGCCCACAAACTAACCACTCGCCTAATATACCTTTTTTTTGGCTTGAATTTCACGAGAATGCTCGAAATTGAAAATCAAATTTGCGTTAAAACGCTTTAACGTATAAAACAGCAGTTAAACCACCATAAAAGCTATTGCGTTAAACTACCCGCTTGCTTCAATGAGCTTTTCAAGGCGCAAAACACGGTGATACAAGGCCGACTTCGACAAAGGAGGGTCGGCCATTTCCCCCAAATCTCGCAGTGAGAGATCGGGGTAACGCTCGCGTAAGTCACAAAAAACTGCCAGAGCGTCCGGCAGCGTTTCGCGCAAACCGCGCCGATCAAGCTCATCGATGAGCGCAAGCTGATGTTGGGCGGCACCGGCACTTCTGGTCTGGTTGGCAAGCTCTGCGTTCACGCGACGATTCACGTCGTTCTTCACCAGCTTAACCGCGCGGGCCTCTTCAATCTCGGCAACGCTGCGCTTGGCGCCAATCAGCTGTAACAGACGTTTAATCTCCTCGGCACTCTTGATGTACACGGCATACGAGCCGCGACGCGCATTGACGCGGGCGTGAACTCCAATCTGCTCCAGAAGGTCGCAAAGTCCCTTTGCATACTCCTCGCCCTGAACCGCGATCTCCAAATGAAAATCGCCACGCGGGTCGGCAACAAAGCCTCCGGCAATCAGCGCACCGCGAATATAGGCGAGCCTGCAGCAAGGACGGGCGACGATGTGGCGCGGCACACCCGCGACGAGCCCTCCCCTACGGTCGAGAATGCCCAGCAGCACCAGAGCCTTATCCAAATCGGGCTGATCGGGCAAGGTGATGAGATAGTTTCGTACCTTGTGCAGGACCGACTTACGAACCGTGAATTCGGTCTTGAGCTTAAGGATACGATGCGTCAGCGCAATCATCGTGCGCGCCACAGCACCCGTCTCGGTCGCGACCGTCAAGCGGTACCGTCCCGAGCCCGCCAGCGAAAGCGTGCCGCTCACACGCGTTAGCGCAGCAAGCGTCGACAAATCGCAGTATTCGCATTCTGGTTCGCAGCGCGCAAGCTCGTCACGCACCTCAGCGGTAAACGACATGTAAACCTATGCCTTCGTGTTGGCACGCGACAGGTCACGGTGGAGATGCTCACATGATACTGAGCACCCTCCAGGTAGCGGGCCGTGGCCTCGGCAATGGCGACGCTACGGTGCTGTCCGCCTGTGCAGCCGATAGCAATGGAAAGCTGCGGCTTGCCCTCTGCGATATAACCCGGCATGACCGTATCGAGCAGCTGAGTCCAGGCCTTCCAGAACTCCTGGGTCTTGGGGTGGTCCAAGACAAAATCGGAGACCTTCTTATCGAGACCGGTCATGGTGCGCATCTCGGGATCGTAGAAAGGATTGGGCAAGAAGCGAACATCGATCATGATATCCGCCTCGATGGGCATGCCATGCTTAAAGCCAAACGAGAACACGTGGACATCCATAAGCTGCTGGTCGGACAGCTCGGAAAAAGCCATGCGCAGCTTGTTGCGCAAGGCAGAAGTGCGCAAGCGGCTCGTGTCGATAATCATATCGGCTCGATCGCGAACGCCCTGCAGCTGCAGACGTTCACGCTGAATAGCGTCGGCCGTGGTCTCCCCCGGCTTTGCAATGGGATGGCGACGACGGTTTTCGCTATACCGGCGAATCAGCACCTCGTCAGACGCCTCGAGAAACACAATGTCGCAGCTCATCTCGCGCTCTTCCAGTGCGGCAACAGCATCGAGCAGTTCATCGAACAAGCCCTGGCTACGCAGGTCGCAGGTAACGGCAAGGTGCCTGCCCACGCCCGTATTGATGCCAACGAGCTCAGCAAGCTGGGCAATCAGGCGTGGGGGCAGGTTGTCGATACAAAAATAGCCCATGTCCTCAAACACATGCATGGCTTGCGTTCGGCCCGAGCCGGACATTCCGGTGATGATAACGATATCGGGGATACGCTCCGAGCGCTCCGCCGCATCCATGGCATCTCCCTTTTGCATGTGTGCCTCCTAAAATAAGCGCGGGACCCGGCCAGCGGATCCCGCGCGATCAATTGCCTTTATTGAGTATACCGCCCCAAGCGGATACAAGGCCCGTCTTACGCCTCAAGCGCAGCCTTGAACCAACTTGTAATACTCGTGGGGTGCGTGATAGCGGTGCCGACGACAACGGCCCACGCGCCGGCGTCGATTGCAGCGCGAGCCTCCTCGGGCGTATGCACGCGACCCTCGCAAATGATGGGAAGGCCGGGAAATTCCTCGGTCGCCTGACGCAGGAGCGGCAGGTCGGGGCCATCGGCCATGGTGCAGTCGATGGCGGCAACACCGTGAGAGAGTGTGGTGGATACCAGGTCGAAGCCCATATCAACCGCACGGCGAATGTCCTCGATGGTGGCACAATCCGCCATCAGGAGCACACCCTCCTCGTGCAGCGGGCGGAAGGTATCCTCGACCGACTTGCCATCGGGACGCGGACGATCGGTGGCGTCGATCGCCACGATATCGGCACCCGCAGCAACGCAGGCACGAGCGTGACGCAGCGTCGGCGTGATGTAAACGCCCTCGTGCCCGTCCTTCCACAGACCGATGACGGGAACCTCACAGCGACCCTTAATGGCGGCAATGTCGGCAAGGCCCTGGCAGCGAATGGCGGCGGCGCCGCCAAGCTCGCAAGCGCGAGACATTTGAGCCATGGTCTCGGGCGTACGAAGCGGCTCGCCCATATACGCCTGAACGCTCACGACGAGCTTGCCCTTCAGGGACTGGATCAAAGGATCAACGGTCATGTTCGACTCAACCTTTCTCAAAACAGCCTTCTGAGACACCGCACCTTGACGTTCAAACCGTCGCTCGCGTACCGAAGTACGCTTCGCTCCTCTTTCACGTCAATCTGCGGCACCTCAGAAGGCGCACTTGGTAGTTATGTTTACTTCAACGATGCAAGAAGGTGTTCGGCGGCACCGATGAGCGGCGCGTCGCCCTCCAGAGAGCCGATGAGAATCGGCGTGTCCTGAAGCGGGTCGAGCGCCTGGCTGGCATAGCCTCGTGCACCGAGTCCTTCCACGTCTGTGAACGCCAATCGGGACCTTGGTGAATCACGCCGCCCGAAAGCACGATGACCTCAGGGTCCAGGATGTTAGCGAGCGAGCCCAGGCTGGCGCCCAGCGCAAAGCCGGCGTCATGAATGACCTCGGTCGCCTTTGCGTCGCCTGCGCGGCACAGGTCGTTCACGTCACGGCCGACCGAAGGACGGCTGGGGTCGACGCGGCCAAAACGCTCATCGTACATGCGCCCGATTGATGTTCCGGAAGCAACCGACTCCAGATGGCCGGAACGCCCGCAGGCGCAGGGAATGCCGGCGGCAGCCGAGCACTCGATGTGGCCCATATGGCCGGCAGCACCATGGAAGCCCTGCATCACGCGGCCGTTCTCGACAAATGCGCCGCCGATGCCCGTACCGATGCCCAAACACAAGACGGAGAACTTGCCCTTGCCGACGCCCCAGTGGGCCTCGCCCAGAGCATGAGCCTGCACGTCGCCTACAACGGCAACGGGAAGGCCGAGGTCCTCGCGCAGACGCGGCCCCAACTGAACGCCGGACCAGCCGGGCATAATCTCATTGGCATACGCGATGGCGCCCGTCTTGGGGTCGACGACACCGGCAGCGCCGATGCCAACTCCGAGGACCTCGACATCGGGATTTGCCTCAAGAGCTGCCTTGATAGACGCCTCGATGCGCTGGAAGACCGCTTCGCCACCCTCCTGGGCCTCGGTGGGAACCTCAGCCTCAAAAACGGGATGGGGCACACCGCCGTCAGCCGGGTACTCCATGATGCAGTCGCGATCTTAGTTCCGCCGATATCGACAGAGCAGACGTACTTGTTCTCCATGTCGTTCTCCTTCGGAGACAAAACAACTACAGGAAATGCGCCGTCAGGCTAGCCGTCACAGCGCGGTAAAGGTTTTCCAGGTGCCCGAGATCGCCGAGAAACCGTGCGGCCATTGGCCTAATGGGTCATGGCCGCACGGTTGAACGGCGAGGTCGGGTGCCTGGGAAAGCTTTAAAGGAGACCGTTGTCCTGGAGGACCTTGCGAATCGCCTCGACGTTCTCACCGGTCATGGCCTTCACCGGGCGCGGCATGGTCGGGCTGTCGAAGATGCCCATGAGGTTCATAGCGGTCTTGAAGGCGCCGACGCCACCGGCATAGCCCTGGACGCCCGAGGTGACATCCCAGATGTGCGAAATCTCATTGAGGCGATCCTGCTCGGCCTTGACGGTAGCCCAGTCACCAGCCTGAGCGGCCTTCCACTGACGAACGTAGCCCTCGGGCTCAACGTTGGCGAGGCCCGGAACGGAACCGTCGGCGCCACCGAGATAGGCACAGTCGACGACGACCTCATGGCCGGTAAGGATGCTCATCGGATGGCCGTTCTTCTCGTTCTCCTGAATGAGGTAGCGGAACGAGATGTCATCGCCCGAGGAATCCTTGACGCCAGCCAGGACGCCCTCGGCGCCGAGCTTAGCAAGGAGCTTCCAGGGGAGCTTGGTGTGGACGCACACGGGGATGTCGTAGGCGAAGATGGGCAGGTCGAGTTCCTCGTGAAGGATGCGGAAGTGCTCCTCGACCTCGGTCATGCCCTGCAGGGCATAGAACGGGCAGGTGGCGACGAGCGCATCGGCGCCCAGCTCCTGAGCGACCTTGCCGTGCTCGATCATGCGCTCGGTCTCGGTGTCGATGATGCCGACCAGAACGGGAACGCGGTGGTCGACGATACGGACGGCCTCTGCGACAATCTGGCGACGGCGCTCGTCGGTGGAGAAGACGACCTCGCCCGAGGAGCCCAGGAAGAACAGGCCATCGACGCCGGCATCGATCATGCGGTTGATGCTGCGCTCAAAGGAGGCAACGTCGAGCTGGTGGTCTTCGGTATCGGGAACAACGACGGGAGGGATAACGCCGGTGAATTTCTGAGTTGCCACAAGAATCTCCTTAGTTGTCTGGCGGGCAGCCCTATGCCGCCCACTCTTGTTGGCGGTGTCCAGGCCGTCTAGGCCAAAGAACACGAATAGAACGTTTGGTTAAAGAAGTCGACGACTTCGTTTTCGAACGCATTGATGCGCTCGTGAGCGTATTTGGCATAGATGATATGCCTCCGGTCACACTCAAGACCGTTGAATACGGCAAACTGGCCCTTGGGATCACTCACGGTATCCATGAGCGATGTGCCCATGAGCACCGAGCCACGAACCCGAGGCGACAGCGTCTCGAGACCGCTGGGAAGCGGATTGGCAAGCGCCGTGCAGGCAAGGCCCCGCTCGTCCAGAGCAGAAACCGCCAGCGCGACACCGCCGCCAAGGCCCTCGCCCCATGCAAAGATGCGGTCGGGATCCATGCCATCAAGGTTGCGCGCAACCTTCGCCAACGCGCAGCCCCAACGGACACGCTCGACAAAAGCAGGCGAGGTAATCCCCTGCTGCAGATCGCTGGATCCAATAGTCTCATCGTCCAGCGCAAGCACGGCATATCCCATGGCGGCAAACCGCGTCATGTGATGCCATCCCCGCACGGGTCGGTCGATGTCATGGAACATCAGACACAGCGGAACAAGCTCGGATCTTCGGGCGCAACCAGAGGGCTCAATCAAACGGCCGTGCACGACATACCCGCCGAGCTCAAAGGAAACCTCGGAGTAGCGCGCGCACGGATTGGCGAAATCAATCGCCGTAACGGTCAGCCCGCAAACCTCAAGGTCCGAAGCGGCTGTCTCCAACTCGGAAACATCCGCAGAAGCATCGCCGCGCCAATCCCGGAAATCAGAGAGCCTTGACGAAACCGTCCCAGCAATTCCCGCAAGCTCGGGGACAATCAGCTCATCGATATTGCTCTCGCACTTAGACATGAGCCTCCCCTCCCTTGCAGAAAAATGGAATGATCAGATCGTCAAAATCCTGAATCTCCTCGTGACCGAAGCCTTCAAAGAACTCATGACGCTTTTCACAGGTCAGGTTGTTGTAGACTGCAAACTGCGTCGCCGGAGGACAGACGATATCGGCTGTGCCCGTGCCAAACAGCACGGGGCATTTGACTATGGGGGCAAAGTTCATGGAATCGAAGTACGCCAGCTTGGCATAGGCCTCGTCAATACGAGTCGAGTCCTCGTCAAACCAGCGAGACCAATAGCGCAGACCCTCGTAGGCAATGTCGTCGGCATCCAAATCCCAGACCAGGCGGAAATCCGACAGGAAGGGATAGAGGATGGCGGCGCGATTGATAAGCTCGCTGTTAAGCGCACAGGTCGCAATGCCCAAACCGCCGCCCTGCGACGCGCCGTTCACAAACACACGGGCAAGATCGATGCCCTCGAGCTCGCGAACGATACGGCACAGAATGCGAATATCTTGGTGCAAGCGGACATAGTAGAGGTTGGCCGGGTCGCCGTCGATACCGGCGACGATATGGCCCGCGACCGTTGTGCCCTCAAATCCGCCAATGTCCTCGGAGGGTCCTCCTTGGCCAGGGCAATCGAGAGCAATGAGCGCCATACCCATGCCCGCAAACGATGCCTGCTCAAACCAGCTGCGACTCGCACCTGGATATCCATGGAACTGAAGTACCAATGGCACGGGCTCGTCCGAGACAGGTTTAAGGTACTTGGCGTGCAGGCGAGCGCCACACATGCCGGTATACCAGAGATCGAAAAGCTGGCAGGTCACGGCATCGGTGACCGATGCCGCCTCGATCGCATAGTCAAGCCCGACGGCGTCAGCCTCGGCCATGCGATCCTTCCAAAAGAGATCGAAATCTGATGGACGGGGCATGGCGCCTCGATATTCACCAAATTGATGTTGTAGCTCCTGAGCACTTGGCATGGCTCGTGAACCCAACCTTTCGAAATCGCAACGGAGGTGCGCCCGGCAAGGGAACCGGGCGCACGGGAGGGAAAGCGAAGTTACTCGCCGAGCTTGGGATGCAGCAGCGACGGCGCAGCGCCGAGCAGCATCTTGGTGTAGGGGTCTTGAGGATGCTGGAAGACCTGCTTGGCCTCGCCCTGCTCAACGATCTTGCCGCCATTCATGACGATAATGTCGTCGGAGATGTAGCGGACCGTCTGGATGTCATGGCTGATGAATACCATGGCCAGGCCGAGCTCCTTCTTAAGGTCGGTCAGCAGGTTCAGAATCTGCGCGCGGACCGAAACGTCCAGAGCCGAGGTGGGCTCGTCGGCGATGATGGCATCGGGGTTCAGCGACAGGGCACGGGCAATTGCGACGCGCTGGCGCTGGCCGCCCGAAAGCTGGCCGGGAAGAACCTCGGCGGAGGAGCTGGGCAGACCGGTGAGCTCCAAGAGCTCCTTGACGCGCTTCTCCTGCTCGGCCTCGGTACCCAGGTTGTGGACGCGCATGGGGTCGAGCAGTTGCTCGCGAACGACCATGCGGGGATTGAGCGCCGTGGCCGGGTTCTGGAACACGACCGAGATGACGCGACCCATGTGGCGACGGTCCTCGGCGGTACGTTTGGTAACGTCCTTGCCTTAAAGTAGACCTTGCCGCTCGTGGGGGCCTGCAGGCCGCACATGACGTTGGCGGTGGTGGACTTTCCGCAACCGGACTCGCCGACGATGCCGATGGTCTGTCCGGGCATGAGCTTAATCGTTACACCCTGGACGGCGTGAACCAGGTTGGGGTGCAGAATCGAGCCGGTACGGGTCCTAAAGGTGACGTGGACGTCATCAAGGAAGATGATCGGCTCGACGCCGTTGACTGCGGTCTCGCTCATCTACATCACCTCCGCGTGAGGGGTCAAACCATTTGCCTTGAGCACCTCATCGGGGAGCTCGGAATAGAAGTGCTCGGTGCCGGGCACGCGCTTGAAGACCGGACGGGTGTCCAGGCCAATGCGCGGATGGCTCGAGCGGGGTGCGAAGCGATCGCCCTTGGGGAAATCGCGCGGGCTCGGAACGGCGCCGGGCACCTGGTGCAGGCGGCCCGAACCGCTCTCGATGGACAGGACGGAACCCAGAAGGCCGCGGGTGTACTCGTGGATCGGGTTGGTGAGCAGCTCCTTGGTGGGCGCCTGCTCGATAACCTGGCCGGCGTACATAACCGTGATGTTATGAGCGACCTCGGCGACCAGTGCCAGGTCGTGCGAAACGAAGATCATGGCAAAGCCAAGCTTGGCCTGAAGGTCGTTAAGCAGCTTGATGACCTGCTTCTGGACAGTAACGTCCAGAGCGGTCGTGGGCTCGTCGCAGATGACCAGCTTGGGGTCGCGGGTAAGGGCCATAGCGATCAGAACGCGCTGACGCTGACCACCGGAAAGCTCATGCGGATAGCTCTCGAGCGTACGCTTGGGGTCGAGGCCCACGAGCTCCAGGAGCTCCTCGGCGCTACGGGTGCCACCGCGCTTGGTGAGCTGCTTCATTTGGGCGGAAATGAGCATGGAGGGGTTGAGCGAGGACAGGGCGTCCTGATAGACCATGGCGATATCGGTACCGCGCAGGCCGAACCACTCCTTCTTGCTCATCTTGAGCAGATCGCGGCCCTCCCAGAGAACCTCACCGGAAAGGTGCTCGTCATCGTCGGTCAGGCCCATGATGGCCAGCGTGGTGATGGACTTACCGCAGCCGGACTCGCCTACCAGGCCCATGGTCTGGCCGGGACGGACATCAAAGTTGACGTGGTCGACGACGTTGATATCACCGTGGTGCTCAAACTGGATGCAGAAATCACGGACCGAAAGGATCGGCTCAACGGACTCATCGGGCACATGGCGGTCGTTACGCTTGAGCTCGACATCGCGCAGGGCGCCAAGACGGGCGGACAGGGACTGACCTGCTCCTTGTAAGCGCGAACGGGGTCGGAGACCAGCAGGTCGGCCTCGCGGCGCTTGGAGGAATCGGTCGGATCCAGGGCGGCGGAGGGAGCAGCGGCCATGGCGTCGGTAATGCCCTCGGAGAGGATGTTGAGCGCCAGGCAGGTGATCATGATAGCCAGACCCGGGAACAGCGCCTGCCACCAACGGCCAGCGAGCACGCCGCCGCGGGCGTCGGCGAGGATGTTGCCCCAGGTAGCGGTGGGCTCCTGGATACCAGCGCCGATAAAGGTCAGCGAGGCCTCGAAGATGATGGCGTCGGCGACCAGGGTAACGGTGAAGACCATGATCGGGGCGATGCAGTTACGCAGAACATGCTTGATCAAAATCCACGGAGCCTTGGCGCCGGAAACGATGACCGCGCGGACATAGTCCTCGCCGTACTCGGACACGATGTTGGCGCGCACGATACGGGCAATCTGCGGAGTGTACATAAAGCCGATGGCGAAGATGATCGACGGCACTGAATTGCCCAGGATGGAGACGAAGACGGCAGCGAGGGCGATGCCAGGGATGGACATGATGATGTCCAGGATGCGCATGATCGCCTCGGAAACGGACTTGCGCGAAACCGCCGCGAGGGCGCCCACGACCGAGCCGCAAACCAGAGCCATGGCAGTGGCGCCAAAGCCGATGATCAGCGAGTAACGACCACCGTAGAGCATGCGCGACAGAATGTCGCGACCCTTATCGTCGGTACCGAAGATAAATCCGTTGCCGGGAGCCTGGCGAGCCGTAAAGATCTCGACCGGGCTATAGGGGGCAAGGAGGGGCGCCAGAATCGCGGTCAGGGCGACCAGTGCCAGCACGACGGCGGCAATCTTAGAAGACAGCGTCATCTTCTTCCAGCCACCGAGCTTGAGCCCCTTGGAGGCAGCCTTCTCGAGCTGCTCGGTTTGCTTCTCTCGAATCTTTACCATAATCTACACCGTCCTGATGCGCGGGTTGATGAGCAGGTAGAGCATGTCAACCACGATGTTGATGATGATGAAGCAAGAGCAACGACGATGACGACGCCCTGAACCAGGTTCGCCTCGTTGCCCTGAACGCCCTGCAGAATCGCAGTACCCATGCCGGGGAGGTTGAAGATGACCTCGATGACGACAGCACCGCCCATAAGGTAACCGATCTTAAGACCGAGGGTGGTGACCGGGGTGATCAGCGCGTTGCGCAAAACGTTGATGCCGACGACGACCTTCTCGGGAACGCCGGCGCCACGGGCCATGCGGACGTAGTCCTTGTCGAGTTCCTCGACCATGGCGGTACGCACGATACGAGTCATCTGACCCGTCAGCGGAAATGCCAGGGCGATAGCGGGCATGATCATACGTCCCAGATAGCCAGCCGGGTTGGTGGTGAAGTGAGGCAGAGCACCGGACGCCGGGAGCACCTTAAGGTAGGAAGAGAACAGCAGAATCAACAGAACGGCAAGCCAGAACGACGGGGTTGCCAGGCCGGCGATGGAAAAGACGCGGATCACTTGGTCCGGCCATTTATCGCGATACAGTGCCGCGATGACGCCGAGCAAAAACGAGACGACCGCGCCGATGGCAAGACCGATGAAGGTCAGCTGCATCGTGACGGGCAGGGCCGTGGAGATGCGCTTGGCAACGGAGTTGCGAGCAGCACCATAGGTGCCCATGTCACCATGGATCAGATCGCCCATGTAGCGCACGTAGCGCACGGGCCAGGGTCGTCCAGACCATACTTCTCATGGTACTCGGCAACCGCCTCGGGCGAGGCACCGTCACCCAACGCCGTATAGGCGGGGTCGGTCTTGGAGAACGACATAAGGAAGAACACCAGGACGGTGACGCCCAATGCCATGATCGGCAGCGCCACGAGACGCCTTCCAATCAAACGTAGAAAGTTGTTCACGTTCTCTCCCCTTTCTTTTGTCGGTAGGACCAACTGGTATATGAGTATGGATACTCATTACAAGACCCGAGCGACATCGAGGCCGCCCGGGTCTTTGTTTCAACTATGAGGACGTTGCCTTACGACCGACGCCCCACATATGACTCAAGCGAGTCTTAGGCCTTGACGGTCGCGACGCCCCTGAAGGACATGCTCGTCGTGCCGATGCCCTTGAAGCCATCGAGGGCCTCGCCGTTGGGCGCGGTGGACGGATCGTCCCAGGAAGCGGAGACGGTCTTGACGTGGACAACGGGGTACAGAACAGCGTTGTCGGCGATGATGTCGAAGCACTCGTTCCACTTCTTCTGCTGCTCGTCGCCCTCGGCGGCAAGAGCCTCGTCCATGAGACCGTGGAGCTTCTCCCACTCAGCGGACTCCTTCCACGGGCAACGGGTCTGCATCCAGACGTTGTCGCCGTACCACCAGTTGAGCAGCAGGTCGGGGTCAGCGCCGAAGCAGGACGGATCGCCAGGGGCAAGGAGGATATCGTAGGCCTCGCCGCCGTCGATGGCAGCGTAGGTGGCCGGCGAGGTATCGGTCTGGATGGTCACCTCGAAGCCGAGAGCGTCGAGGTCGTTCTTGACCTGGGCGGCCATGCCCTTAATCTGCTCGTTGTCGGTGGTGCGCAGGGTGATGGCACCCGGGGTGATGCCGGACTCCTCGATGAGCTTCTTAGCCTTCTTGGCGTCGGTCTTGTACACCGTGGAAGCCTCATGATAGTTGGTGAAGCTCTTGGGCAGGTAGCAGCTGGCAGCGGTGGCAAGGCCGGCGAAGGTGTTGCTGACCATCTTCTCGGTGTCGAGCGCATACATGACAGCCTGACGGACCTTGACGTTGTTCCAAGGCTCCTTGGCGACGTTGAACATGATGAAGCGGGTGCCGAAACCCTGAACGTTATCGATCTTGCAGCCGGCGCTCTCGAGCTGGTCGACAGCGTCAGCGGTAACGAGCTCCATAACGAGCGTGGAGCCTCCTGCTGAGCGGTAACGCGAGCGGTGGGGTCGGTCAGGATGCTGTACTGGATCTTCTTATCCTCGGCAGCATACTCACCGTTGTACTCGGGATTGGGAACCAGGGTGATCTCGGTATCGGAGATAGAGTCGTACATCCAGGGGCCGGAGCCGATCGGCTGCTTGGCGCGATCCTCCTCGGTCTGGGTGGCCGGGGTAACGCGGACGATGGCCAGACGATCCTTGAGCAGGGAGAAGTTGGGGACCTTGGTCTTGACCGTCACGGTGCTGGCGTCCTTGGCCTCGATGGACTCGAAGGGCTGGAAGAACGGAGCATAGGTAGCGGAAGCGGCGCAAGCGGTGTAGGAGGCAACGACATCGTCAGCGGTGACCTCGGTGCCATCGGAGAACTTGGCGCCCTTGCGGATGGTAACCTCGAAAGTGGTGTCGTCCACAGACTTGGGGTCGTCGGTGGCGAGCTCGTTGAAGGTGCTGTAGTCGTGGTAATCGATGCCGTAGAGGCCCTCGACGACGTGCCAGTTAGCACCCAGGCCCACAGCGGAGCCGGTGCTGGCGGGGTCGAAGCTGGACGGAGCGTAAGCGGAACCAGCGGTGATCACGCCGCCGCCACGGTTGGCGGAATCGGTGGAACCGGAAGCGGAACCCTCGTCGCTAGAGCTGCCACCGCAGCCGGTGAGACCAAGCCCTGCGACAGCAGCGACGCTGCCGGTGAGGCCGAGGAACGAACGCCTGGACATACCCTTGTTGATGATGGCCATGTCTTCTCCTATCAATAGAGAATCTTACCCGGGAGCACCTAGACTTGCCCCCGCGCAACTTGCGGACGATATATACCTTACCTACCGACAAACCCAACTTGGGTGCCGCGCTCGGCGACCGATACATACATACGCTTGAACGGTATTTACTACCGTTCACCGAATTCATTGACAAACGATTCGACAGACAGTATGTATCGACGAGGTGAGATATCAGTCTTCGTCAACCCGCAGGATAGCAGGGTTATTCACCATGGCTAGTCAAACGTTTTAGCGTTAATAAAACCCGAAATCAGCAGGTAATCGCCGCGAAATAAATGATTGAAAATCAGCCAATCATGTATATCAGTTGTTTAGAAGCGCGTTTAGTTTTCGGAACGGCTGGCCGATGCTTGGGCGCGCTCGGCATTCCATGCAACAAGTGCCTCGTGGACCGCTTTGGCGACATCGGCCGGAACGCCTCGAACTTCCGCAATCTCCTGCTCGCTTGCCGCGCGCAAACGCTTCATCGAGCCAAAATGGCGCATAATGGCACGTTTTCTGGTGGGTCCCACGCCCGGAACGTCGTCAAGCACCGAAACCGTCATAGCCTTATCGCGCAACTCGCGATGGAACGTAATCGCAAATCGGTGGGATTCATCGCGAACCTGCTTGATCAGATAAAGCGAAGCGGAGCCGGTCGCAGCACGACGGGGGTCTCGTCCCACGGCACGAAAACTTCCTCATCGGCCTTTGCCAAGCCACAAACTGGTATATCGAGGCCAAGCGCCTCAAGTTGCTTAATTGCAGCGGTCAATTGCGGTTTGCCGCCATCGACAACGAGCAAATCGGGGCGCGAGCCAAAGCGCTCGTCCGCCATGCGCTCGGGAGCATAGCGACGCCCCAGAACCTCGGACATCGATACGAAGTCGTTCGCCTCGTCCAATTCGGCCTGAATTTTAAAGCGACGATACTGGCCCTTGTCGGCACGGCCGTTGGTAAATACCACCATCGAAGCGACGGTAAAGGTGCCGTGCAACGTCGAGATATCGAAGCACTCGATGCGCAACGGCGGCGCAGGCAGCGCCAGCGCGCTTTCGAGCTCCAGGAGCGCCTGATTAGTGCGATCGTCAGCATACCCCGTGCGCATCATGTAGCGCATGAGGGCATGGCGCGCATTTTTGGAAGCCATATCGAGCAGGCGGTGCTTTTCGCCGCGCTGCGGCCTATGGAGATGGCAAGAGCGTTCGCGCTTGCCCGCAAGCCACTCCCCCAACGCTTCGGCGTCCTCAAGCTCGACAGAGAGATTGATCTCGGCTGGAATATCAGCCGTCTCGTCGTAATAGCGCTTAAGAAAGCCCGATTGAAGCTCTTCCTCGTCGACATCCAGGCCTTTATCGAGGATGAACTCACAAGTTCGAACCGTTCGGCCCTCGCGAACGACAAAGACACAGGCGGCAGAGATAGTCTCTTCGCGATAGAAGCCGATGACGTCGATATCGACGCTCGATGGAAAAACGACCTGTTGGCGATCGTCCAGGCCCCTAATGACTTCCAGGCGACGCTTGACGCGCGCCGCACGCTCAAAATCGAGCGTCTCGGCTGCCTCCGTCATCTCGGACGTAAGCTCGTCAACGACATCCTTGCGATGGCCCGACAAGAAACGTTCGACACGTTTGACGTTCTTGGCATAGTCGGCAGGGGAAATCGCGCCGATGCATGCGCCCGGCCCGCGCCCGACATGGTAGTCAAAGCAGGGACGCCCGTTTTGCGCGCAAATCATATTGACGATGTCTTCTTCGCCCTTATGAGATTCGACGATGCGGCGGCAGCGGCGCCATTCCGCACAGGATGCCGAGCAAATAGGAATAACCTTGCGTAGCGTATCGATGGTCTCACGCGCCGCACGGCTATCGGTATAGGGGCCAAAATAGCGCGTTCCCGGTTTATGACGCTCTCGCGTGTATTTAATAGCCGGAAACAAGTCGCTCTTGGTAATGGCGATAAAGGGATAGCTTTTATCGTCTTTGAGATCGACGTTAAAGTACGGATGGTACTGGCCAATCAGATTGCGCTCGAGCACCAATGCCTCGTGCTCGGTCTCCACCACGATATAGTCGAAGCTCGCCACCAGCTGCATCATGAGCGGGATCTTTTGACGCTCGTCCTGCAGCGTCACGTATTGACGCATACGGGCACGCAGGTTTTTTGCCTTGCCCACATAGATGACATCACCCTTGGCATCTTTCCAAAGGTAGCAGCCGGGTTGCGTGGGAACGCGCGAAACCTGCTCGGCAAGTGTTGGAATGTTGTCGTGACCTGCCACGCGCACCTACTTGCGACGAAGCAGCGCCGAGACCTCGGGCATCTTAAAGACGAAGGCAAGACCAAAAGTTACAGCGAGCGAGACGACGCCTGCAACACAAACGTAGCCCAGGGTAATGAGGATCGAGCTGCCAAGCGCTCCGACAAAGTGCTCAAGTGCCCACATGACGCCGGCGCCCGCGGCAGCGCCCAAGCCACCGAACAGTAGGCCGAAGAAACCGCCATGCAGGATAGACTTGACCTGAAGGCCATGCAGACGACGGCGCAGCCACCACAGTGAGCATCCGACCAAGACCACGTATCAACGACGTACGAAAGCGCAATTGCCGGCATACCGTAGCCCAGCACCACGCCAAACAGCAGCACAGAACCGGCCTGGCCGATAGCGGAGTACAGGCAATAGCGGCTATAAGGTTTCATATCGAGCAGGGCCGAGAAGCTCTTCTGCATCAGCACGACCACGCCGTAGAGCGGCAGGGAAAGTGCCAGATAGATAAGGAACTCCGACACCAGCGCCACACCGGATTCATCGAACTTGCCGGCGCAGTAGATCATGTTGAGCGGACGGGCGAAGACGATCAGATACATCGCAAACGGAATCAGGAAGAAGAGCATCTGGGCGACACCGCGCGAAATGCCCGTGCGGACGCTGTCGTAATCCTTCTCCTGCGCATCGTGAGAGAGTTCGGTATAGAGTGCCGTCGAAAGCGAGGCGGCGATCAGCGCATAGGGCAATGTGTACCACAGGCGCGCATATGCGATGACGGAAGGGCCGGTCTCGGGCTGCACCACCAGCGCGGCGGCATTGGTAATGGAGGTCGAGACAAACATGCACACCGTGGCGAGCAGCGTCGGGATACCAAGCGCGATCGTCTGTCGCAGCGCGGGATCCTTAAAGTCGATATGGATATGAGGATGCACGCCATGCTTGCCAAGCGCGGGAATCTGGCAGGCCATCTGGACAAAGACGCCGAGGGTCGTACCAACTGCGATCAAGATAATACCGGCCTGCTCGCCAAATTGTGCAGACACGGGAGCAAAGCCCATAAAGCTGGCGATGACGATGACATTGTTGAGAACCGGGGCAAACGTCGACCAGAAATAGTCGCGGTGTGCGTTGAGAACGCCCGAGAACACCGAGCCCAAGCCATAAAACAGAATTTGAATAGCAAAGAAGCGGAACATGAACGCAGCGGTATCCATGCTGCCGCCATCGCCCGAAAGGAACGACTGCGTCCAAATAAAGCCGGGAGCAAACACGGTGCCCAGCAGCGAGATACCGCCCAGCAGCAGAAGCAGAATACCAAGCAGGTTGCCGACATACTCGTTCGATGCCTCGCGACCCTGCTCGCGCCTCACACCCATATACACCGGCAAAAACGCCGTAACGAGCATGCCGCCCATCACGAGCTCGTAGAGCATGTTGGGCAGGTTGTTGGCAACCTGATAGGAGGACGAGAGCAGCGACATACCGATGGCGGCCGCCATGGCCCACGTGCGGATAAACCCGGTGACACGCGACACGATGGTCAGCACGGTCATAAGGCCAGCAGAACGACCAACCGTGGAGTAGTCCGACGAACCCATATCGTCTACGTCGTCCTGAGAGTCCTCATAAACCTCATCTTGTGGCGGCAAATCGTCCACGACGGCAAAGGAGCCGGTCATCGCAAAGGGATCGTCAACCAAAACGGCGTCATCAGCAGGTGCGGCGTCATCGCTGTTCGGCATGTTGTTACCGGATACGGCATCATCATCGAATATGGCATGGTCGCCAAACACCGTGTCAACTTCATTGGCGGCGACGGTTCGGGCAGAAAACGACAGAGGGTCCCAGTCGTCATCACCGTCGATGGCCACGCCCTCGACGGGATCGGTCGAACCAAGCGGCGACCATTCGTCATCCGAAAGAAGCGGTTCGCCATCATCATGAGCCGTGGGCTTGGCGGAATGAGCGGCAGGAGCGCTCTGCGGTGTGCTCTTTCCCTGGGCTGCCATCAAAAACACCGCCGTCTCATCGGGACGCGGCTCACGAGGAGCCTCGGAGGCGATCGGCATCACGCTGGCGCTCGATTGAGCGGCGGCCAAAAAGACAGCCGTCTCATCGGGACGAGCCGAAGAAAGAACCGTACGGGGAAGTGCCGTGCCGGCACCGGCGGCACGCAAGTACACGGCCGTCTCGCCCGGGTCAGCGGCAGCGGACCAGGCGTTTCGAATCTCGTTATCGAACGAAGCGGCCTCGGGCGCGGGCGTCTGAGGAGCCGACCCTTTTGCAAAGTGAGCTCCGCGCTTTGATTCTTCCTGCGGCATCGCTCAGTCCTCTCTCGTGATCGGGGCAACCGTCGCCCCGCAAAATGCAACTAAGTCATCGGGAGCAAGCTCAAGCTGATAGCCGCGCTTGCCACCCGAGATAAAAATGGTATCCCAAAGGACGCATGTCTCATCGATCAGAGTCCGGAAGCGTTTTTTCATACCGACCGGACTGCAACCGCCGCGGACATACCCCGTCGCGGCAAGCAAATCTTTGACATGCATCATGGTCAGCGACTTTTCGCCTGCGGCGCGCGCGGCGGCCTTGAGGTCGAGCTCGTCGGCAACGGGAATGCAGCACACGACATGGTCGTTGGACGGCGTCGTGCAGACCAGGGTCTTAAATCCCTGACCGGGCTCCTCGCCAAGCTGCTCGGAAATCGCGACGCCCAGCCCCGACGATTCGTCGTCATCGTCTTCGTACGTATGGAGAACATAGGGGATGCCGGCGCTTTCCAGCTCACGCATGGCGTTGGTCTTTGGCGTCTTCACGGCCTTCGGCATGGCATATCCTTTCCCTCATATAAGAACGCAATTTTTAAGTATATGTCCATTTGCGCGGCATACGCTATCTCGACAAAGAGAGCGCCACCGAATCGCAAGGAATCGGCGGCGCTCATGTTTCAAAAACACCTATGTATTAGGCATCGAGTTGCGCTTGACGCTCCTTATCGCGTTTGAGCAACGGCGCCAAGAACTTGCCGGTATAGCTCTGCGGGCATGCCGCAACCTGCTCTGGCGTACCCGAGACCACGACAGTTCCGCCACCGTTGCCACCCTCGGGACCCATATCGATCAGACGGTCGGCGACCTTGATGACATCGAGGTTGTGCTCGATCACCAACACCGTATTGCCCGCATCGACTAGACGCTGCAACACATCAAGTAACTGGCGAACGTCCTCAAAATGAAGACCGGTCGTAGGCTCGTCCAAAATATAGAACGTCTTACCCGTCTGACGGCGATGAAGCTCCTTGGCGAGCTTTACGCGCTGCGCCTCACCACCCGAGAGCGTCGTGGCGGGCTGGCCCAAGCTCACATAACCTAGGCCGACGTCATACAGGGTTTGAAGCTTTCGCTTGATCTGCGGAATATTCCCAAAGAAAGCCAGTGCCTCGGCCACGCTCATGTCAAGTACGTCCGAGATAGTCTTGCCACGATAGGTAACCTCGAGCGTCTCGCGGTTATAGCGCTTGCCGCCACAAGCCTCGCAGGGAACATAAATATCGGGAAGAAAGTGCATCTCAATCTTGATCTGGCCGTCGCCCTTGCACGCCTCGCAGCGTCCGCCGCTCACATTAAAGGAGAAGCGTCCCGGCGAGTAGCCACGCGCCTTCGACTCCGGCGTGCTCGCAAACAGCGCGCGCAGATCATCCCACAGGCCAATATAGGTCGCAGGGTTCGAACGCGGCGTGCGACCGATCGGCGACTGGTCAATGTCGATCACCTTATCGATGCACTCGATGCCCTCAATCTTCTTGTACGGACCCACGGGACGCGTCGAACGGTGGATGGCATTCGTAAGCGCGGGCGCAATCGTATCGGTGACCAGGGAGCTCTTGCCCGATCCCGAAACACCGGTAACGACTGTGAGCGTACCGAACTCAATCTTGGCGGTAACGTTTTTGAGGTTGTTGGCGCGGGCGCCCGTGATCTTAAGGCAGCCGCGGCCGGGCTTGCGGCGCTCGTCTGGCACGCGGATCATCCGCTTGCCGGTCAAATAAGCACCCGTCATGGAATCGGGGCACGCCATGATATCGGCAGGCGTTCCCGCGGCGACCACGTGCCCGCCGTTGACGCCCGCGCCTGGCCCCATATCGATCACATAGTCGGCAGCGCGAATCGTGTCCTCATCGTGTTCAACGACGATAACGGTGTTGCCGATATCGCGCAGGCGCTCGAGTGTCTTAATCAGCCGCTCGTTGTCGCGCTGGTGAAGACCAATCGAAGGCTCGTCCAGAATATAGAGAACGCCCATGAGGCCCGCACCGATCTGCGTAGCCAGGCGAATGCGCTGCGCCTCACCGCCGGAAAGCGTCGCCGAAGCACGATCGAGCGTCAGATAATCAAGGCCGACATCAACCAGAAAACGCAAGCGTTCCAGGATTTCCTTGACGATACGACCGCCGATGAATTGTTGACGCTCGGTGAGCTCAAGGTCCTCAAAAAACTCGAGCGACTCGCGGCACGACAGGCAACAAACCTCATAAATGGACTTGCCGCCCACGGTGACGGCGAGCATCTCGGGGCGCAGGCGAGCACCATGGCAGCTCGAACACGGCTCCTCGCGAATGTACTTCTCCAGGCGCGCCTTAGTGTTCTCGTTGGTCGTCTCGGTATAGCGCTCGTACAGGATATTGCGCACGCCCGAAAACTTGGTGTCCCACTGGCTGCGACGACCGTCGAGCTTTTGATAGTCCACCGAAATCTTCTTGTCGCCCATGCCATCCAAAAATGCACGGCGCACTCGCGGAGGTAGGTCTTCCCACGGTGTATCCGCGCTCACCTTAAAGTGCTTACAGACCGCGGCGAAGATCTGGGGGTAGTAGTTCGAATTGCCGAACAGGCTTCCAAAGACCCCATCGGCAATCGACTTCGACGGGTCCTCAATCAGCGCCTCGGCATCGACCGTTTTCTTAAAGCCCAGACCATCGCACTCGGGACACGCACCATAGGGCGCGTTGAACGAAAAGTCGCGGGGTTGTAGGTCGTCGATGGAGTGCCCGTGCTCCGGGCACGCCAGAGCCAACGAATACTCCAGCAGCTCGCCCTCGGTTCCCTCGGGAGCATCGCGATCGGGCAGCATGTACACGTTCACATTGCCGTGTGCCAAGGCAGTCGCCTGTTCAACCGACTCGGCGATACGGCCCAGAGAGTTTTCCCGAATCACGATGCGGTCGACTACGACCTCGATATCGTGCTTGAACTTTTTGTCCAGATCGATGGGGTCGTCGAGCGAGCGTACTTCGCCGTCGACACGCACGCGGCTAAAGCCTCAGCCCGAAGATCCTCGAACAATTTTGCGTACTCGCCTTTGCGCCCGCGCACCACCGGTGCCAGCACAAAACGCACGACGACCCTCTCCCGCTGCCAGGACCTTATCGGCGACCTGGTCGGTGGTCTGGCGTTCGATAACGCGACCGCACTCGGGGCAGTGTGGCGTGCCCACGCGTGCAAAAAGCAAGCAAGGTAGTCATAAATCTCAGTTACAGTACCCACCGTCGAGCGCGGATTCTTGGACGTCGTCTTCTGATCGATCGAGACGGCCGGCGAAAGGCCGTCGATCGAGTCTAGATCGGGCTTGTCCATCTGGCCTAAAAACTGGCGCGCATAACTCGACAGGCTTTCCACGTAGCGACGCTGACCCTCGGCATAGATCGTGTCAAACGCCAGCGAGCTCTTGCCCGAGCCCGAAAGACCGGTAATGACCACGAGCTCGTCGCGCGGGATGGAAACATCGATATTGCGCAGGTTGTGTTCGCGCGCACCACGGATAACGATAGAAGAATCAGACATGGAAGCTCCTTGCCTCCTATAACCTCAAATCACACTGTCGATGAGTTTAACGCACTCAACGCGCACAGATGTTCGTAATACAAGATTCGCAGACCTTTTGCTTTGCGTGTCGGGTGCTTTGTTTCTCGAAATGCCGTGGAAAGGTTAGAGTAATCTAAAACTGAACTTAATTTGCTGTAACAGAGGAACGTCCATGACCGAAGATATCCCCCTTGAAATCACTTCGAGTGGCATGGCCAATCTGCCCATATTCATCGCCGTCCTTATCGTGGCCGCCGTCGTCGTGCGCGTGTATTTTTCAATCAGACACAACGAAAAACCGCCCATTGCCCGCGTCTTTTGGTGCGCGATGCTCCTCATCCCGCTCGGCATGGTAGCTGCATGGATTACGAATCAATTGCTCGTAAATGAGGACTGTTCCCTATGGGTCCTTTCTTATTCGGCGCTCGGTGCTGCCGCCGTCATACTTCTTGTCGAGCCCTTGGTTTCGGGACTTATCGACCAAACCGATCTTGCGACGGGAACGGTTGCCTGTATTTGCCGCGACATCCTTGTCGTCGCCGCTGTTTCAGCGCTCTCGTTCGTTTCACTCGAAATTGCCTGCAACGAAACGTTCTATCGCATTCCCGCCAACTCATTCGGGTTTTCCGTTGGGCTGCTCGCGACGGTTCTGCTCTCCCTTTATTTGCTGGGACAGCGTCATGGAGGCGTCATGGCCCTCGTGCCCGTCGTCTGTTGCACCCTTGGCATTGCCGAGCACTTCGTCATAACGTTTAAAGGCGAGGCCATCCTGCCGAGCGACATTTTGGCATTGGGCACCGCAATGGAAGTAAGTGAGGGATATGAGTTCACCTTCACTGCAGGAATCGTAACCTCACTCGCCCTGCTGGAGATTTCCCTGGGGCTTCTTTCGCTTATCCGACCGCGAAAGCTCCGTACGCCCGCCCATGTCTTCCCCGCAATCGCCGCTAACCTCTGCGCTTTTCTGCTAGTGACCGTTGTGGGGCTCTTGGGCTTTTCCAACATCGACTTGGAGCAGTCGCTGGATTTTGGATTTGACCGTTGGCAGCCCATCACCACGTATGCGTCTCAGGGTTTTATCACTTCGTTCACCGAAATAGTCAACGAGTTGCCCATTGAAAAGCCCGAAGACTATACGCCCGATGAGGCGCAGAGCATCGAACAGGAGCTCGCCGCCGCCTACGACAGCACGTATGGCTCGAGCGAGCAGCGCGCGGCGGCCGTTGCCCAGTTCAATGAAATCAAGCCGACGATTGTTGCCGTCATGAACGAGAGTTTTAGCGACCTTTCGTGCTTTGAGCAGCTCCAGGCGGCCGGGTACACCGGTCCCGCATTCTACAACTCGCTTCCCGACACACTTGTTCGCGGCACCATGCTCGCTTCGGTCACCGGTGGCGGAACGGCGAACTCCGAATTCGAATTTTTGACCGGAGCGACAACGGCCTTTGTCGGATTAGGCAAAATCCCCTATCAGCTGTATCAGATGAATAGTGTCAACAGCCTGGCAAAGGACCTTAAAGAGCTTGGGTATACTACTACTGCTATGCACCCGCAAAACCCCGTCAACTACCATCGAGATAAAATCTATCAGCAGCTGGGTTTTGGAGACTTTCTTTCAATCGGCGATTTCGAAGGTGCGCCCTATTACCATGCCGGCGTATGCGACTACGCCACCTACGACAAGATACTCGACCTGCTCAGAACCGACGAAGCCCCGCAGTTCATCTTTGACGTCACGATGCAAAATCACGGCGGCTACGACTATGGCACCGTTCCCGCCGAAGAGCTGACAGACTATTGGGTCGAGGGAGCCAGCGAGGGCGCCAATAGCGCGCTCAATACCTATCTCACCTGCATCAATGCATCCGACCGGGACCTCGAGTACTTTATCAATGAGCTCCGCAATATCGGCAGACCGGTTGTTCTTGTCTTTTTTGGCGACCATCAGCCGAGCGCCGCAACGACTCTCAACGACGAGCTGTACCCTCAGGAAGATACGGCAAGCCACGCTTTCCGTATCTATCAGTCGACCTATTTCGTCTGAGCCAACTATGAAATCGCCGGCAATACCGAGCTCAACGTCTACGACACCGTCGGGGCAAACGAGATTGCAGCTATTACCCTTAATAAGATCGGCGCCCCGCTCACTGACTATCAAAAGGCCCTGCTTGCAACAAGGTCAGATGTGCCCACCATCAATGTCGCCGGCTATATTGGTGCCGACGGGCTGCGCTACGACTTGGAATCTGAAGACAGCCCATACGCCTCGACGATCGACAAGCTGCAGCGCATGCAATACCTCGAGTTCGCCAGCAAAGTTCAGTAAGCCCGCCCATTCGCTTGGACCATCGTATTGCAAGCACGCTCGGCCCAAATGCATCGCAAATGACTCCCGCTCGCAAACGAGGGTACAATGACGCTCGTGTCACACCGCGGGGCTCCGGCCCCAACATATACAAAGGAGTCATACATGGGTTGCGAGCACGCACAAGCAGCCGGCGGACAATCAACGCCGTCGCAATTTGAAGAGAATACGCTGTCGGAGGTCAAGCGCGTTATCGCTGTGCTTTCCGGCAAGGGAGGCGTCGGCAAGTCGTTTGTGACGGGCGCCATCGCAACCGAGCTCGCCCGCCGCGGCAACAAGGTTGGCATTCTCGACGCGACATCACCGGCCCTCCATCCCCAAAATGTTCGGCATGAGCGGACGCCATGTCCATGCCCTCGGCAACCTCATGCTGCCCGAGATCTCCGAGCACGGCGTCAAGGTCATGAGCTCCAACCTGTTGCTCCAAAACGAAACCGATCCCGTCCTTTGGCGTGGCCCGGTTATCGCGGGCGCCATCAGGCAATTCTGGAGCGAGACCTCGTGGCCCCATCGACTACCTGCTGGTCGATATGCCTCCGGGAACGGGTGACGTCGCGCTCACCGTTTTCCAATCGCTGCCCGTCGATGGCATCGTCATCGTCACGAGCCCGCAAGACTTGGTCTCGATGATCGTCGCCAAGGCAGTCAACATGGCCGAGAAGATGAACGTCCCTATTCTGGGCATTGTCGAGAACATGAGCTATATCGAGTGCCCCGACTGCGGCAAGAAGATCGAGGTCTTTGGTAAGAGCAAGCTCCCCGAAGTCGCCGAGCGCTACAACCTCGACATCTTGGGTCAGCTTCCCATCAATCCGTCACTCGCCGAGGCCTGCGATAAGGGTGAAGTCGAGACCGCACTGCCCGATGACATGCTGCCCAAGGCCGTCTCCGCCGTTGAGGCCATCGCCCCGCACAAGACAGACGAGGCCTAAGTGAACGCAAGCGCCTTCTATGACGTCTTGGTGATCGGCGGCGGGGCCTCGGGCCTCGCCGCCGCCATTACGGCGGCGCGTGTCGACAAAAGGGTCTGCGTCGTCGAGCGCGACGTCGCCTGCGGTCTCAAGCTGCTCGCAACCGGAAACGGCCGCTGCAACCTCTCAAACGAATCCATCGACATTCGGCGATATAACCGCCCCGCCTTTGTCGAATCCATCATGGGCCCCCAACCCGAGCAAGATCTCGAGAGTTTTTTCTCCTCGCTGGGCATCATGACGATCCGTGAGGAAGGCCGCCTATACCCGCGCTCCCTTCGCGCCGAGTCGGTTCGCGATGCACTCCTCAATGCATGCGAGCGTTTGGGCATCACCCTACTCTGCGGAACTAACGTCATTGCGGCTCATAAGGCTTCCGAAGGCTGGACGCTTCAGATCGACCGTCCCGCTCATGTACTCAAACCCAAAAAGCACGGCGACCGAAAGACGGAGCTCCGTTCGCTTCGAAAGGCGTTAGCCGATACTCCTCGCACGAGCGATGCCCTGCAGGCAAGGGCCGTGGTTATCGCTACGGGCGGCAACCCCACCGGCATCGCCGAGGTGTTTAGCCTTCCCTTGACGCCCCTGCGCCCCGTCCTGTGCCCCGTATCGGCATCAGTCGTCGGCGACCGGACGGCACTCGGAACTCTGGATGGTCTGCGCGTCCGAGCCCGCTTAACGCTCTCGCGCAGCCACGAAGAGCTCTGGCGAGAAGATGGCGAAGTGCTGTTCCGTGCCTTCGGCATCTCAGGCGTCGCCGCCTTCAATCTCTCTCGCCGTATCAACCAGGGCGACACTGTTCTGATCGACTTCTTTCCAGATTTCTCCAAAGATGAGCTGCTCGATACGCTCGAGCAGCGTGTCAACGTGCTCGGCGATTTTTCGCCCCGAAACTCCCACTGGCTTGACGGCATGCTCGCCCCGCAGCTCTCACACGTCGTCTGTACGGCATTCGAGCGGTGCCATCCCGGCTCGCGCGATGTCATCCACCTGGTCTCAATCCTCAAGCACTTTAAACTGTCCGTCGAAGGGACGGCAGAGGAGCGCTCAGCACAGGTCACGCGTGGCGGCATATCTATCGAGTGCGTCTCGACACCCAATCTTTACGTGAACAGCACCACAGGCGCCCCGCTTTACGTCTGCGGAGAAGCGCTCGACATCGACGCCGATTGCGGAGGCTTTAACCTTGCGTGGGCCTGGATCTCGGGTATTCGCGCTGCAAGCAGCCTGTAGCCGCGCAGTCTATAATCAAAAACGCATTCGGGCCGTCTGGGATACCGGACGGCCTCTTTCTTGCCTCTAAGGAGACCTCGATGATCGAAATCACCCAAGTCAACGCGACGCTCGATGAGGCCGGCGACGAAAACGCCTGCCTTGCTATTGGCAGACGCGCCGTCAAACGAGCCCTGCGATGCGAGGATTCCCAGATTAAAGCCATTGAGCTCCATCGCAAGTCAATCGACGCCCGTAAAAAGCGAGATGTTCATTTTATTTTGAGCTTTCGAGTTGAGCTGACAAGCTCCCGACTCGAACAGGAAGTGGTCGACCGCGTCGCCGAGCGCAACCGCTCGCGCATCCGCATGGTTGACGGCGAGGCTCCTTCATTCCCCAACCCCGTCCCGAATGCACCCAAGGGGCGTCCCGTCGTTGTCGGCGCCGGTTGCGCCGGTCTCTTCGCCGCCCTGACCCTTGCCGAAGCGGGCCTTAAACCCCTGCTCATCGAGCGCGGCGACCCGGCATTTCGCCGCTCACATGCGATCGACCTCTTTCTAAAGGAGCGCATCCTCGACCCCGAGAGCAATATCCAGTTTGGTCTGGGCGGCGCGGGGACCTTCTCGGACGGCAAGCTCAATACGGGAACCAAAAATCCCGCCCATCGCCTTATCCTCGAGACCTTCGTCGAAGCGGGCGCTCCCCGCGATATTCTATGGGATGCAAAACCGCATATTGGCTCCGACATCCTCCCCGCCGTCGTTACCAGCATCTCCCAGCGCATTGAACAGCTCGGAGGAACCGTTCGCTATCGAACGAAACTCGTTGACATTCACACTGACACATCTGGCGCCATTGTCGGTATCGACATCCAGTCGTCCCACGACGCGACAAGCGAGTCAATCAACACAAAGCATCTCATCCTTGCTTGCGGTCATTCTGCCCGCGACGTATTCGAGGTTCTCAAAACCCATGATGTCGCCCTCGCTCAAAAGACGTTTGCCATGGGCGTTCGCATCGAACACCCGCAGTGTGATATCGATCGGGCGCAATATGGCCCCGCGGCGGGTCATCCCGCGCTCGGAGCAGCCCCCTATAAGCTCGTTACCCATCTTCCCAACGGCCGCAGCGTATTCTCATTCTGCATGTGTCCTGGCGGAAAGGTTGTCGCAGCCTCTTCAGAGCCCGGCCATCTGTGCGTCAACGGCGCCAGTCTCACGCCCGCGCCGGCCGCAACGCAAACGCCGCTCTCCTCGTTAACGTCACGCCCGACGATCTCCCCAGCGACGATCCTCTTGCAGGCGTAGAACTCCAGCGCATTTGCGAGCGGGCTGCCTATCGCCTTGGCGGCTCCAACTGGAACGCACCGGCACAGCTCGTCGGCGATTTCCTTGCAGAACGCGCCAGCACGACATGCGGCAAGGTAAAGCCCACCTATCCGCTCGGCGTGACTTGGACAGCAATCGATGAGTCATTGCCGCAACATATCATCGAGTCGCTTCGTCTGGGAATTCCCTTACTCGGCAAAAAACTGCGTGGCTACGACCATCCCGATGCCGTCCTCACCGGTGTTGAGACACGCTCGAGCTCTCCGGTCACCGTTACTCGAGACCGTCAATGCCACGCTGTATCGACCCCGGGGCTCTACCTTGCGGCGAGGGGGCCGGATATGCCGGAGGAATCATGAGCGCAGCTACCGATGGCATCCGTTGCGCCGAAGCCCTGATCGCAGACCTCTAGCGCACGAATTCCAGCACGCAAAAGACACAGGCCCCGAGCTCCACAGGGAACTCGGGGCCTGTTCGCTATTTCTTAAACCGTGCACCCTGGCGTTTTCTGCCCGATGCGAACGTGGAACCCTTGCGGGCCTGCGAACGTAAGCGCTCGATCGTCTCGTCCTCAGACGCACCCTCGAGCATCGCCCGAATCTGAACGACAGCATCGCGCAGGCGCGCCGCCTCCTCAAAGTCCATGGCGGCAGAAGCGTTGCGCATATCCTCTTCCATGGTTTCGACGATCCGCACAAGCTCGTCATGCGGCAGTTCTTCCAACTGCTCCGCAAGTGTCTGCTCGGGTGCCACCGTTTCCGGCACGCCGCCCTCGCCCGACTCATCGGCGTATAGAATGCGCCATGGCCAAGGGAGTCGCCCTTCGAGCGCCCCTTGGAACCCACAGTCTTTTCGGCCTCGGCAATAAAGCTCGAAATGTCGTTAATGGCCTTGCGGACCGTCTTGGGCACAATGCCATGCTCTTCGTTATATGCCATCTGAATCTCGCGACGGCGCTGCGTCTCCTCGATGGCTTCTTTCATCGAATCGGTCACAACGTCTGCATACATGATGACCTCGCCGTCGGCATTACGGGCCGCACGGCCAATCGTCTGAATCAACGAACGGCGATTGCGCAAGAAGCCTTCCTTGTCAGCGTCGAGAATTGCCACCAGCGAGACCTCGGGGAGATCCAGACCCTCGCGGAGCAGGTTGATGCCAACGAGAACATCAATCTTTCCCTCGCGCAGCGTTCGCAGGATCTCGACACGGTCCATCGTCGCTGTATCGGAGTGCATGTAGTTGACCTTAATGCCGGCATCGAGCAGGTGATCGGTCAGATCCTCGGCCATGCGCTTGGTCAGCGTGGTCACCAGCACGCGCTCCTTACGGGCCACGCGCTCGCGAATCTCGTCCTCAAGATCGTCAATCTGGCCTCGGACCGGACGAACGTCGATTTTGGGATCGAGCAGGCCGGTCGGTCGAATGATCTGTTCAACATCGTTTTGACTCACACGCAACTCATAGTCGCCTGGCGTGGCCGAGACGTAAATGAACTGCGGAATCCTCGCCTCAAACTCATCGAAACGAAGCGGGCGGTTATCGAGCGCCGACGGAAGACGAAAACCATGCTCAACAAGCGTAACTTTGCGCGAACGGTCGCCTTCGTGCATACCGCGAATCTGCGGCACCGTCACATGGCTCTCGTCGATGATGCAAAGCATATCCTTGGGGAAGTAGTCAATCAAGGTAAACGGCGGTTCACCCGGCTTACGTCCATCCAGATGGCGCGAGTAGTTTTCGATGCCGTTGCAAAAGCCCATCGTCTCGAGCATCTCGAGGTCATAATCGGTCCGCTGCTGCAGACGTTGCGCCTCGAGCAACTTGTCGGTCGCCTTGAGCTCCGCCACGCGCTTCTCGCACTCTTCGCTGATTGATTTCAGGGCCGCCTTGACCTTTGGCTTCTCGGTCACGTAGTGCGAAGCCGGCCACACGGGAATCGCTTCGTACTCACGTAGCATTTCGCCGGTGACCTCATCGATCTCGGCAATCAGCTCGACCTCGTCGCCAAAGAACTCAAAGCGCAACGGATGCTCGGCATAGGGCGGATATACGTCGACAACATCGCCGCGCACGCGGAAGGTGCCACGTGCCAGGTCATAGTCATTGCGGTCGTATTGAATGTCAATGAGCGCATGGATGAAGTCGTCGCGCTCGAGCGGCACCTTCTTATCGACGTTCGGCGCCAGGCCCGCATAGTCCTCGGGAGAACCGATGCCATAGATGCACGAGACCGATGCGACGACAATCACATCCCGTCAGAAAGCAGCGATGCCGTCGCCTGATGGCGCAGCATCTCGACCTCCTCGTTAATCGAGGAGTCTTTCTCGATATACGTATCACTCTGCGGTACATATGCCTCGGGCTGATAGTAGTCGTAGTACGAGACGAAGTAGACCACGGCGTTGTTGGGAAAGAATTCTTTGAGCTCGCTCGCGAGCTGGGCGGCGAGGGTTTTGTTGGGGGCCATGACCAGCGTTGGCTTACCGAGAGCTTCGATGGTCTTGGCCATGGTAAAGGTCTTGCCCGAGCCGGTTACGCCCAGCAAAACCTGATAGCGGTCTCCGTCCCTCACACCCTGCACAAGCGACTCAATGGCCTTTGGCTGGGAACCTGCAGGCTCATAGGGAGACACGACCTCAAACGGCACCTCAGAGCCTCAACGCCAAAGCGTTTGAGCTCTCCGCCAACACGCTCAACTTCAAAATCCGCCATGGATACTCCTAACTCATACATCTGCAGTATACGCAGGCGGCAGGCATAGTCCTATACGAACCGGTCGGGATAGAGGGTCTTATAGCGAACCCAGGCATTATTGACACGAATCAAATAAGCTTGCGTCTCGGGGAAGGTAATCGCGTTATGGAGCGATGTGTTTTGCTGCGCCCACCCATCGACATTGCCCATTCCGGCATTGTAAGCAGCAATAGCGCTATCCGTCGAGCCATTGAAATATGTCAGCAGGTACGAGAGATATGCGCACCCAAATTCAATATTCGAAGCGGGGTCATTCAGGTTATCGGCAGAATACTCGTCCCCGTCGACAAGGCCCTTGGCGATCATATCCTGAGCGGTTTCGGGCATAAGTTGCATGAGACCTTGGGCGCCCTGGTTTGATTCCGCCTCGGGATCCCAGTTTGATTCCGACTTGATGACGGCACATACCAGATACGGATCGAGATTATGCGAAATGCTGGACTGCTTTACATACGCCTCATAGTCAATCGGATAGAACGGTTTAAAGAAAGCGGCGGGAGCACACGAGTAAACGAGCGAGATAAGGCCAAAGACGAAAACGACAGTCAGGGGCACAAGGCGATACCACGTAAAGAAGCGCGTCTTAGGCATCTGTCGTCCCCTTATCCGTAGCGTCCATAAGGCCATGGCGGGCAAGCCATGCGTCCAGTTGTACAAAGAGCGAGCTATCGCCCGCCGCGTTATCAATCACGGTAGTGGCTAGACTGCAAAGCGAAGACTCATCGGGCTGGCAAGCACAGCGAGCATCAAAATCGGATGCCTCCATACCACGGTGAATAGCGCGTTCGCGACGGACCTCCAAAGGAGCGCTAACAACCATAATTTCATCCGCAAGGCCAAAGGCGTCCTCAAAGCCAGCTGGAGCAGATACTTCGACCGCCGCAAAGGGATAGCGAGGAGTCGAAACCGTACAGCAGACAGGATCGAGAATCCTCAGCGAAAGCTGCTCAATGAGAACGGGGTGCACAATGCTATTGAGCCTTGCAACCGCATCAGGAGAGGCAAAAGCTCGAGAAGCGAGGATGTTACTTCGAACGCCGCCCTCCTCGTCCAAAATATCCCAGCCAAACTCTTCAGCAAGAGCATTGACGATATCCGACCCCGGCACGTACAGCGATTTGGCAAGAACGTCTAAATCGATAAGCAGGGCTCCGCGAGATTCCAGATAGCGGCAGGCAGTCGATTTACCCGAAGCAATATTGCCCAAAACAAAAACGGTAAACATCAAGCCCTCCCTAACGTCAATGCGAGATATTATCGCGCAAATACAAAGCGACAGTTCAAAAAACAGCCAAACAGTAAGAGAGTCAAAAGAAGGGCCCGTTCACAAGGGACAGCTTGTATATAACGCAAAAAAGGGGGAGGCCGCGAGGCTCCCCCTTCTAAATTCCCAATGGCGGCTCGGTGCGTCCACCGGTCAGCGGCGCCCTGGCCTCCCACGGGCTGACCCCGCAGTACTCTCGGCGCGATGGGGCTTAGCTTCCGGGTTC
>ENA-OQCF01000088-OQCF01000088.1-human-gut-metagenome-genome-assembly--contig:-NODE-88-length-32003-cov-3.571590_pt1 | contig 32003 bp, 33 predicted proteins | sample MGYA00242756_ERZ504573 | MGnify/ENA primary metagenome ERZ504573 (study PRJEB26092, sample SAMD00036240) | human gut metagenome | host: Homo sapiens | study: EMG produced TPA metagenomics assembly of... | reverse complement strand
AAGGTATTTTCTACAGAAGATCCCGATCTCTGCATCGTTTCCTACAAGGATGACGCAACTGCATTCAACGGCGAGAAAAAGGGCACAATCGTTGGCAAGGGTGTTGTAAACAACCGGATGTCAAACTTTATGTTCAAGCTTCTCGAAAAGCACGGCATTGCAACAGACTTTGTTGAAGAGCTTAACGACAGAGATACAGTCCTCAAGAAGGTCGAAATTGTTCCTCTCGAGGTAATTTTAAGAAATAAAGCTGCCGGCAGTCTTTCAAAGCGTCTCGGTCTTCCCGAAGGCACTCCTATGAAGACTCCTGTTCTTGAATTCTGCTATAAGAACGATGAACTCGGCGATCCTATGGTAAATGAATATCACATCCTCGCAGCAGGCTTTGCTACAAAGGAAGAAATCGACACAATCACAGAAATGGCTTTCAAGATTAATGAGATTATGATTGAATTCTTCAAGCAGTGCAAGGTTGATCTTATCGACTTCAAGATTGAGTTCGGCAGATATAAGGGCAAGATTCTCCTTGCTGACGAAATTTCTCCCGATACATGCCGTTTCTGGGATATGGATACTCAGGAAAAACTCGACAAAGACCGTTTCCGTCGTGACATGGGCGGTGTTGAAGAGGCTTATGCCGAAATGATGAAGCGTGTAGGTCTTGCATAATAACTACATTGTGAATTTTTGAATTAAGATATGTGAATTAAACTTTGGATAGTTATTTTGATTAATCGGATGGTGGCATCTTGGAATTTTCTTTCGATAATTTTGCAAAAGAAGGTCTGCACGAAGAGTGTGGAGTATTCGGCATATTCAGCGACGGCACAATTAACCCTGCATACGCTTGTTATAACGGCTTGCTTGCTCTCCAGCACAGAGGACAGGAAAGCTGCGGCATCGCTGTATCTGACGAAGGTGTAATTGATTATCACAAAGATATGGGCCTTGTTACCGAGGTCTTTAACAACAAAATTCTTGATTCTCTCAACGGACAAATGGCGGTTTCGCATGTCCGTTACTCGACTGCAGGCGGTTCTGTGCTGGAAAATGCACAACCGCTTGTTATGCGTTATGTAAAGGGTACGCTTTCAATTGCCCATAACGGCAACCTTACCAATGCGCTTGAAATCCGCAGAGGTCTTGAACAGCGTGGTGCAATCTTTCAGACAACAATCGACAGCGAGGTTATCTGCTATGTAATCGCCCGTGAAAGACTTAAATGTCATTCTGTTGAAGATGCCGTTGCAAGAACAATGCAGGTAATTGAGGGAGCTTATTCGCTCCTTGTTATGAGTCCGAGAAAGCTTATTGCGGCTCGTGATCCTCACGGATTCAGACCGCTTTGTATGGGCAAGTACAACGATTCCTATGTTTTTGCAAGCGAAAGTGCGGCTCTTGATGCCTGCGGTGCAGAATTTGTCCGTGATGTTGAACCGGGCGAAATCGTAATTGTAGACCAAAACGGTGTCCGCAGTATGAAACCCGACTTTGGTGACAAGAAAAAGGCACTTTGCATTTTTGAGTATATTTATTTTGCCCGTTCAGACTCCTTTATTGACGGAGTAAGCGTTTATGAGGCAAGAAAGCAGGCAGGACGAATTCTTGCAAGAAAATACCCTGTTGAGGCTGATATGGTTGTCGGTGTTCCCGAATCGGGAATTGATGCCGCAATCGGTTACAGCGAAGAATCTGGAATTCCTTATGAAAAGGCTATTGTGAAGAACAGCTACATCGGCAGAACCTTCATAAAGCCAAGTCAGAAGGAACGAATGAAAAGCGTAAAAATTAAACTCAACCCGATTGCCGACAAAATCAAAGGCAAGAGAGTTGTTATTATTGATGACAGCATTGTGCGTGGTACAACTGTTGACCGAATTGTTACAATGCTCAAAGAGGCAGGCGCAAAAGAGGTACATATGCGTATCAGTTCACCTCCGTTTATGTGGCCGTGTTATTACGGTACAGACATTCCGTCAAGAGGAGAACTTATTGCCTGCAACCATACAATCGAAGAAATCACAAAGCTCAGCAAGGCTGATTCCCTCGGATACCTCCCTGTTGAGTCACTTCGTGAGATGATTCACAACGCTCCCGTAGGCTTTTGTGACGGTTGCTTTACGGGTAATTACCCCGCTCCTATCACAAAAGAAACCTTTAAGGGCAAGGAGCGTGGCGGAATGAACTTCGATGAAAACAATAAAAAGGACAACTAATTGAAAGGATGTAAATAATGGTAAAAGATACTTATGAATCACCCTTGTCAGCCCGTTATGCAAGCAAGGAAATGAAATACATTTTCTCGCCTGATAAGAAATTCAGAACATGGAGAAAACTCTGGATTGCTCTTGCAGAATCGGAAAAAGAACTCGGACTCCCAATTACACAGGAGCAGATTGACGAACTCAAGGCTCATGCTGATGATATCAACTATGAAGTTGCACAGGAAAGAGAGAAAATTGTTCGTCACGATGTAATGTCACATGTATATGCTTACGGTGTTCAGTGTCCGAACGCAAAGGGCATTATTCATCTCGGAGCAACCTCCTGCTATGTAGGTGATAACACAGATATCATCATTATGACAGAAGGACTCAAGCTTATCAGAAATAAGCTTATCACCGTTATCCGCAACCTTTCAAAGTTTGCCGATGAATACAAGGCTCTTCCAACCCTTGCATTCACTCATTTTCAGCCTGCACAGCCTACAACAGTAGGTAAGAGAGCGACTCTCTGGCTTCAGGAGCTCCTTATGGATCTTGAAGATGTTGAGTATCAGCTTTCAAAGGCTAAGCTTCTCGGTTCAAAGGGTACAACAGGTACACAGGCAAGTTTCCTTGAACTCTTTGACGGAGATCACGAAAAGTGCAAAATGCTTGATCATAAGATTGCAGAAAAAATGGGCTATAAGGCTTGTTTCCCTGTATCAGGTCAGACATATTCAAGAAAGCTTGACTCACAGTTCCTCAATGTTCTTGCGGGAATTGCTCAGTCAGCCGCTAAATTCTCAAATGATATCAGACTTCTTCAGCACCTCAAAGAGGTTGAAGAGCCGTTTGAAAAGAATCAGATTGGTTCATCGGCTATGGCTTACAAGCGTAACCCAATGAGAAGTGAGCGTATAGGTTCACTTTCAAGATATGTTATGGTTGATGTTCTCAACGGTTACTTTACAACTGCTACTCAGTGGTTCGAGAGAACTCTTGATGACTCTGCAAACAAGCGCCTCAGCATCCCCGAGGCATTCCTTGCAGTTGACGGTATCCTTTCACTTTATGCAAATGTTGCAGACGGTCTTGTCGTTTATCCAAAGGTAATTGAACAAAGACTCAGAAAAGAACTTCCGTTCATGGCAACAGAGAATATTATGATGGATGCAGTTAAAAAGCGTGGTGCTGACAGACAGCAGCTTCACGAGAAAATCCGTGAGCATTCAATGGCTGCGTCAAGAGTAGTCAAGGTTGAAGGCGGCGAAAATGATCTTCTCGAAAGAATTGCCGCAGATGAGGCATTCGGTGTTACTATTGAAGAACTTGAAAAGATTCTCAAGCCGGAAAACTACACAGGCAGAGCAAAAGAGCAGACAGAGGACTTCCTCAACGAGTGCATCAAGCCTGTTCTTGAAAAGTACGCAGATGTTGAGTCTGACAAGCCTGAAATCAATGTTTAATTAAACTGATTTAATCGAACCTTTGGTTCAAGTATATATTTTATTTATAGCAGACCATGCGTCTGTAAAAAGGAGTTTTGTAAAATGGTAAAAGCAATTGTAGGTGCCAACTGGGGCGACGAGGGCAAGGGTAAAATTACCGATGTTCTCGCAAACGACAGCGACATCGTAATTCGTTTTCAAGGCGGTGCAAACGCAGGACATACAATTGTCAACGATTACGGAAAATTTGCTCTTCACCAGCTTCCTTCGGGTGTTTTCCATCAGAATATCACCAATATAATCGGCAACGGTGTTGCTTTCAGCGTTGAAAACTTCGTTAAGGAAATGGCTCACCTCAAAGATCGCGGAGTTCCCGAGCCAAACATTATTATTTCTGACAGAGCACAAATTGTTATGCCTTACCATGTAGCATTTGACTGCTATGAGGAAGAGCGTCTCGGCAAAAATTCTTTCGGTTCAACAAAGAGCGGTATCGCTCCGTTCTATTCTGACAAGTATTCAAAAATCGGTTTCCAGATTAATGAGCTTTATGATGATCCCGATTCACTCAGAGAGAAAATCAGACACGCTCTTGAAATCAAGAATGCAACTCTGAAAAACCTCTACAACAAGCCCGAAATCACAGAACAGGAAGTTTTTGACAAGCTAATGGAATATAAGGAACTTCTTGCTCCTTATGTCGGTGACGCATTCACTTTTGTTCATAATGCGCTCAAAGACGGAAAGAATATTCTTCTTGAAGGACAGCTCGGTTCACTCAAGGATACTGACTTCGGCATTTATCCTATGGTTACTTCATCCAATACAATCGCAGGTTACGGTGCTGTAGGTGCAGGTATTCCTCCGTATGAAATCAAAGAAATCATCACAGTTGTCAAGGCTTATTCAAGTGCAGTAGGCGCAGGTGAATTTGTTTCTGAAATCTTCGGCGATGAGGCTGACGAACTTCGCAGAAGAGGCGGTGACGGCGGAGAATTTGGTGCAACAACAGGCAGACCGAGAAGAATGGGTTGGCTTGACCTCGTTGCAACACGCTACGGTTGTATGGTTCAGGGTGCAACACAGGTTGCGTTCACGGTTCTTGATGTTCTCGGATATCTTGATGAAATCCCTGTTTGTGTAGGTTATGAGCTTGACGGCAAGGAAATTGACTACTTCCCGTCAACAACAAAGCTTAAAAGATGCAAACCTATCCTCAAAAAGCTCAAGGGCTGGAAGTGTTCAATTTCAGGTATTACAGAATATGACAAGCTTCCTAAGGAATGCCGTGAATACATTGAATTTGCCGAAAAGGCTATCGGTGTGCCGATTACAATGGTTTCAAACGGTCCTTCCAGAAACGATATTATTTACAGATAATTAAAATATTAATTGAATACCGCACAAGCTCTGTGCGGTATTCTTTAAATTTGAAAGGAATTTTATTATGAGCAATGCTACAAAAGAAACTGTCATTGTTCTTGATTTCGGCGGTCAGTACAATCAGCTGATTGCAAGAAGAGTTCGTGAGTGCAATGTGTATTGCGAAATTCTTCCTTATACCGTTGATATTCAGAAAATCAAAGACATTAACCCAAAAGGTATTATCTTCACAGGCGGTCCTAACAGCGTTTATGACGAGTCATCACCGCACTATACTCCTGAAATTTTTGAACTCGGAATCCCGATTCTCGGCATTTGCTACGGTTGTCAGCTTATGGCATACACGCTCGGAGGTAATGTTGTTTCGGCTACAGACAATTCATCAAGTGAGTACGGCAAGACAGTTACAAGATATAATAACAATGATATACTCTTTAAATCCGTAAAGAGTGAAGGAATTTCATGGATGAGTCACCGTGACTATATCAATGAAGCTCCCGAAGGATTCAGCATTACAGCTACAACAGATGTATGTCCCGTAGCCGCAATGTCATGTCCTGAAAAAAAGTTTTACGGTGTTCAGTTCCATCCCGAAGTTAACCATACAGATAACGGTAAGGATATGCTCCGTTCATTCCTTTATGATGTTTGTGAATGTAAGGGTGAGTGGAAAATGGAAAGCTTCATCGACACAACTGTTGCACAGCTTAAAGAGCAGATTGGTGATAAGGGTGTAGTTCTCGGACTTTCGGGCGGTGTAGATTCATCTGTTGCCGCAGCACTTCTCAGCAAGGCAGTCGGTAAACAACTTACCTGCGTTTTCGTGGATCAGGGACTTATGAGAAAAGACGAGGGTGACTTTGTAGAGCAGACCTTTACAAAGCTTTTTGATATGAACTTTGTCCGCATTAATTGTCAGGAAGAGTTCCTTGCAAAGCTTAAAGGTGTTGAAGAACCCGAAGAAAAGCGCCATATTATCGGTACAGAATTCTATAAGGTGTTCTGGAACAAAATCCGTGAAAGCTACGGCGAGGGTTACTTTGCACAGGGTACAATTTATCCCGACCGTATCGAAAGCGGTAAAGGCGATGCCGCAAAAATCAAAACACATCACAATCAGGTTGGTATCCCGGAAGATATCGACTTTGCAGGTGTAATTGAACCTCTTAAAGACCTCTTTAAGGATGAGGTAAGAGTAGTAGGTGAGAAGCTTGGACTTCCGCACGACCTCGTATGGCGTCAGCCGTTCCCGGGTCCGGGACTCGGTGTGCGAGTAATCGGAGAAGTTACAGCCGAAAAGGTTCGTATTCTTCAGGAGGCAGACGCAATTCTTCGTGATGAAATGGATAAGTGCGGTTACGCAGATAAAATGAGCCAGTTCTTCGCAGTCCTCCCGGGTGTTAAAACCGTTGGCGTTATGGGTGACGCAAGAACATATGACGAACTCATCGCTCTCCGTGCCGTTACAACCGATGATTTTATGACAGCCGACTGGGCAAAAATCCCCTACGAAATCCTAGGCAGAGTCTCCAACCGCATCATCAACGAAGTTGAACATGTAAATAGAGTAGTCTATGATATAACAAGTAAACCCCCCGGAACAGTAGAGTGGGAATGATATCAAGAGTGGCGTAAACCCGCATAAACACTGGGTTTTAGGCTCTCGAATTCCCGACTTGATAGCAAAATGATAGCAAACCATAAAACAACTTTATTCTAAGTGTTCTATTGGTTTGCAGGTACAATTATCTTAATACTATAAAAGGCATTACTGACTTTTGCAGTCGGTAATGCCTTTTTTCTATGCTTATTTATTCAACTCAAAGGATTTTAAAGTTGTTCCGTTTGACATTTTCCATTGTTGAGGACCGCTGATACTGTATCCTGTGGCAAATGCGGCAGCGGCAGAGGAACTTGAAAAAAGCTTATCATTTTGTAAAATACCATCTTTAATTTCACCATTATTACGACTTTCTTCGACTTTATTTTTTATTCCATTACTAAGTGATTCTGCGGGATTTTTATGTATACAAGAACCTTTTTGTAATACATATCCGTCTGCTGTTGCGATCATAGATGCTTTTCCGTCTCCAGCTGAAACATAAAAAGTTTGATCGTTATCTTTTTCTCCGATTACTTGCTTTTCTGAATAATTTTCGAAAGTTTTATGTCCAAGAGCATTTACAAGAATTTTCGCATTATATATAAATTCTTCAAGTTCCGCAACTTCAGCTTCTGAGACAGTAGATTTTGTGGGTTCATTACTGTTATCAACAGTGTAACGGTCAACTTCTTTGGCGATTTTATAAAATTGATGTTCTAAGTATTTTATGTGTGCTTTATTAAGATTAGAATCTTTACTGATAAATGCAATAACTTCATTCCAATTGTCTTTTTTGTCTAAGTGTTGCTTTAATCTTTTAATAATATTTTCTGCTTCACCGATATATACGAGAGGTTTATCTTTTTCATCATCACGACCAAATAGAAAATATACTCCAGGAGCTGATAATTCTTCCCTATTCTCGCTTTCTTTTACCATATTTCTTGGTATTTTATATGCAATTCCTGTCCAGTTTGACAACTCGCACATCCAACGACCATTTGGTGTTCCATCCATAAGAAACAATTTGATTACTTTTCCAAATTTCATTTATTGTTATCCTCCTTATGAGAATTGAAAGCTGCGCTTTCGGGGTAGTTATATCTCCAATTATCATATTCTTCTTTTGTGATTTCTCCGTTCTTAAGCTTTTCGGCTTGTTCCTGCCAAGCGGAAAACATATCAAACATTGTAAGATAGTTTGTACCCATACCTTTATCAAGTCGTATGCAAAGCTCGTCATCAAGTTTATCAATACGGAAGCCATATAAATCTTCAAGTGTAAACAGCGTGTGCATTAAGCCGTTGTAACTGTCAATATCCGGCACAGTTAAAGCACTTGTTGATATGTCAAACACATTTGCAAGATTGTTTGTTAAATCAGCCTTAGGCGTTCTGCTGCCGGATTCATACTGTGCCATACGGATGTCAGCGGTTTTTTCCGGAAAGCCCACCTGCATACCAAGGTACTTCTGCGTCATACCTTTTAAATTTCTGAAAAATCTTATTCTTTCGCCTATAGCCATACTATAGCTCCTCTCACTTTACTGTTAAATATCATAGCATAACGAGTTAAGTAATGTCAAGCAACATAAAACAAAAAAGTTTAATATTTTTGTGAAAACCGCTTGACATAACGGAATATGTTTAGTATAATCATTAAGCAAATAGCGTTAAGTCTATTTGTAAGCAACTGAATAGCCGTCATACATCACGGTAATGGTGTATCCGCTCGGGCAAATCGGAATGCGGTCAGAAAGTTCTCCGACACTAAATAATTATGAAAATTAAGAATGAAAGGATGATGTTAATGTCAAACAAAATGTTTATGCGTGTTGAGGATGTGGCAGAAGAAATGGGTGTTTCCGTTTCTTACGCTTATAAACTTATACGCAAATTAAATAAAGAACTGCAGTCAACCGGGTGTATTACAATTCCCGGCAGAATTGACCGTAAATTCTTTCACGAAAAATTTTACTCAACCAAAACAATTGAAAGGAGCGATTAAAATGGGAGCATTTAAAAATGAAAAAAACGGAACTTGGTATGTGCAGTTCCGTTACACAGACTGGCAAGGTTTGCGACAGCAAAAATTAAAGCGTGGCTTTGCCACCAAACGAGAGGCACAGGAGTGGGAACGAGCATTTCTGACCGAAAAGAAAGCCGATGTCACTATGCCATTTAAGACTTTTACGGAATTGTACGAAAAAGATGTTAGACCAAAGTTAAAGGAAAACACTTGGCTTACCAAAGAGCATATTATTAAAACTAAAATATTGCCGTATTTCGAGCATAAGCGATTGTGCGATATATCAGCAAAAGATGTTATCGCTTGGCAAAACGAGATTAGAAAACAAACAAATTCAAGCGGAGAGCCGTTTTCACAGGGGTATTTAAAGACCATTCATAACCAGTTAAGTTCCTTATTTAATCACGCAATCAAGATTTATGGTTTAAGATTAAATCCGGCATCCACGGTCGGTAATATGGGTAAGGAAGAACGCAAGGAAATGAGTTATTGGACTGTGGAGGAATACAGTAAGTTCTCTGATGAAATGATGGACAAGCCGCTTTCCTACTATGCTTTTCAAATGCTTTATTGGACAGGTATTCGTGTAGGTGAGTTGCTTGCATTAACTGCCGGTGATTTTGACTTTAAAAACAATATGCTTACAATCAACAAATCTTATCAAAGATTGCACGGAGAAGATGTTATTACTCCACCGAAAACGGAGAAAAGCAATCGAACAATAAAAATGCCGCAGTTTTTATGTGATGAAATGCAGGAATATTTGAAAATGTTTTATTCGCCGAATGACGGAGACAGAATATTCCCTATTTCAAAAAGCTATCTTCATCACGAAATGGACAGGGGCTCAAAAGCCGCAGGTGTAAAGCGTATTCGTATTCACGATTTGAGACATTCGCATGTTTCACTTTTAATAAATCAAGGCTATCAAGCCGCCGCTATTGCGGATAGAGTCGGTCACGAAACCGTGGAAATTACCGACAGATATACACATATAATATCCGTCAAAACAAAACGAAATGGCGAATACACTTGATGAATTATGGAAGGAGAGAAAATAATATGTCACTTAAAAACAAAGATGAACATAACCGTTGGAGAAGTAAGACGATTGCTTTTAGAGTTTCGCCTGAAGAATGGGAGCAGATTGAACGCTATGTTCAGCTTTCGGGTTTAACAAAACAAGATATATCACAAGGCGACTTACTAACAAAGAAGTTGTAGTTCAAGGTAATCCGAGAGTATATAAGGCTTTGCGTAATAATCTTGCAGATGTACTTACAGAATTACAGAGGATTGAGAACGGCGGTGAAGTCAATGATGAATTACTTGACTTAATCGAAATGATTGCCGGTATTCTCGGCGGATTAAAGGAGGTATTAGAATGACAGAAAAAGAAAAGACCACTCCGGTTGTATCTGTTGGCGCAGATACGGAGCAGTCACTAAATGTATGTAATGATAGTATAACCGATTTTAATGAGGATGGCAAGAGCTTAGATGATTATCTTGAGGAAATGCAAAAAGAATTTTTGCAACAGCTCGATCCATCACATTTGAAAACGATTTCTATGCGTGAGTTATATAACACGGTGTATCAAAGCAAACCGCCGTTGATTGACGGATTGCTTTACCCCGGAACATATATCTTTGCAGGAGCTCCGAAACTTGGCAAAAGTTTTCTTATGGCACAGCTTGCTTACCATATCAGCACAGGCACACCGCTTTGGGATTTTGATGTAAAAAAAGGAACTGTTTTGTACCTTGCTCTCGAAGACGACTACCACAGATTGCAGGAAAGATTGTACAGAATGTTCGGAACAGAAAGTGCGGATAATTTGTACTTCTCTGTTTCGGCAGGTCAACTTGGAAATGGACTTGACGAACAGCTTATAAGATTTATGGCGGAACACCCCGATACAAAATTGATTATCATAGACACACTTCAAAAGGTGCGTGAAGTCGGCGGAGACAATTACAGCTATGCAAACGATTATGAGATTATCACAAGACTCAAAAAGTTTGCGGATAGTTATGGAATATGCTTGCTGCTTGTTCACCATACAAGAAAGCAAAACTCTGATGACAAGTTTGATATGATTTCGGGTACAAACGGATTGCTTGGCGCAGCCGACGGTGGCTTTATTTTACGGAAAGAAAAGCGTACAAGCAATTCGGCAACGCTTGAAGTTTCAGGCAGAGACCAACCGGACCAAAAGATTTATCTTAATCGCAATTCCGAAACTCTTGTGTGGGAACTTGAGAGAACTGAAACAGAACTTTGGAAGTTGCCGCCCGAACCATTGCTTGAAAATATAGCAGGCAAACTTACAAATGAAAACCCCGAATGGTATGGCAGTCCGACAGAGCTTGTTGAATTTCTCGGTGCTGATATGAAAGCAAATGCATTGACTATGAAGTTGAATATCAATGCTGGGCGTTTGTTTAACGAGTATGGAATAAGATATCAAAACAAACGCTGTCACGATGGGCGTAAAGTCAGTTTGACTTATGAACAGCGTGACGATGTGTGACGGTTGTGTCGCTGTTTTAGGCGGTAGCAAAATCACCGTCACTATCGACGCAGACCGACACAGCGAAAGTTTTTGCAGGGTGCAGGTGGCTTTTTTCAAAAAGCCTCTCCTGCCCTTGGAGACGCAAAACCTGCTTGCAGGTTGCATTTTTGATGGGCTTGCCTGTCAAAAGTGCTTTTGCGTTACTCTTGACAAGAGTAACAGAACCGAGGATGAGTAAGTTTATGAGATTGGAGGTATATAAATGCAAAGAACGATAAGTGCAATGGTGGGTAAAGGCTCGGTCAATCACAACAGCCGCAAGTTTAAGGCTGGAAATGTTTACGGTGAGCGTAGTCATCTTAACATTGATTATTGCAACGAGCCGATAAAGAAAATCTATCACGAATTGTTTGATGAAGCGCTAAAAAGATACAACGAAAAGCAGACAAGAGCCGACCGCAGAATAGAAAATTACTATGAGAAAATCAGAAACTCAAAGCAAGAAAAACCGTTTCACGAACTGATTTTGCAGATTGGTGATAAGGAAAATATGAGTGCCGAAAGCGAAAACGGACAGCTTGCACGGCAGATTTTAGATGAGTATTACCGTGGATTTCAAGAGCAAAATCCCAACCTAAAAGTGTTCTCTGCTCATCTGCATATGGACGAGGCGACGCCCCATTTGCATATTGATTTTGTTCCGTTCACAACCGGAAGCAAGCGTGGACTTGATACGAGAGTAAGTCTTAAACAAGCGTTAGCCGCACAAGGTTTCAAGGGCGGAACTCGTGGAGATACCGAGTGGAATCAATGGGTATGCGTAGAAAAGTCCGCTTTAGCTTTCGTAATGGAACGGCACGGAATTGAGTGGGAACACAAAGGAATGCACGAAAAACATTTGTCTGTTCTTGATTACAAAAAGCAAGAGCGAGCGACAGAACTTGAACAATTAGGTGCTAAAATTGAGAAAAAACAAGCAGAATTTAATGTGTTATCAGAACGAGTACTAAACTATGACAACGGTTTGGAAAACTTAAAAAATGTGGAAGAAATGCTCGATAATGCACCCGAATATCAGCTCTCCGAGCCGCAAAGTTTTATGTCCGCAAAAGCATATAAAGCAAAAATTGCAGAGCCGCTTATTCAAAAATTAAAAGCGTTGGTTAAAACGGCATTGGCTCGTTGCTTTGAAGGTTGGGACAATTACCATAGATTAAACATCACAAACGGCAATCTCTATCGTGAGAACGAAATGTTGTCGAAAATCAACAGCAAACTGAAAAGCGAAAATGAAAATCTGCGCTCAGAGGTCAAAGACTACAAACTTTTGCGTAAGGTTTTCGGGCATAAACAGATTGACGAGTTGCTTGAACAGGCAAGAAATATCAAAGGTCGCAAGCGTGAAAACCCACGCTCAAGATGGAGGTAAAACAAAATGGCAAACACATTTTTTGAACAAACAGGTGGTACTTATACGCAGGTGGGCGACTATATGTTGCCCAATTTATTACCAGCGGAAGAAGAAAAGGAAGCGAATATCGGCGTTTGGGGAATGCGACACAAAAGATATTTGAAACAAAATCACAAAGTGATTTATTACAATTTACTGACAAGCGGTAAGCTAAATTCATATCTTGCAGATGTTGAACAGCAGGCGCAAGACCTTTTTCTCCGGCTGGTAAAAGACTTAGCCGAAAAAGAAAATGTAACCGAGGAACTCAAATCAACCGATATGATGTTGTGGGTACAGAAGATGAATAATATCCGTAATCGCGCAATGGAAATTGTAAATGCAGAACTGATTTACACGGTATAAACACAACGACGGCAGGGAGCAATCCCTGCCGCAATTTAATTTGCACTAAACTTGACGTTGACGTAATTATATGATATACTTTATCTAAAGAGATTTAGGAGGTAGGATATGGAATCCTCAAAATTGTTAGAGTGGCTGATAAGTGAAAAAAATATGAGTATTCGCTCTGCGAAAGATGTAATTTCTCGTTGCGGTAGAGTTCGCAGAATCTTACATACAGACTCTATAAGTAGTGATACATTGGATAATCTACAAAACAATGATGAGTTTGAAGAGAGTTCTATGTTTATCAAGTCGCAGTTGAAAAGAGCTGTAACATTATATAATGAATTTGAAAAAACAACAACGAAGGATTAGTATATGAAAGAACAACTTACAGTAGGAAGTATGTTTGCCGGCATTGGCGGAATTTGTTTAGCTTTTAGACAAAATGGCTGTAAAATAGTTTGGGCTAACGAAATTGATAGGTATGCTTGCAAAACATATAGATTGAACTTTGGTGATGAATATCTTATTGAGGGCGATATTCAAAAATTAGATACGAAAGATATCCCTAAATTTGATATTTTAACGGCAGGCTTTCCTTGTCAGGCATTTTCGTCTGTTGGATTGTTGGAAGGATTTAATGATCCTAGAGGAAATTTGTTTTTTGAAACGGCAAGGGTTATAAATAAAATTAAACCTCGAGTTGTTTTTCTTGAAAATGTTGCAAATCTTGTAAAACACGATGAAGGACGAACATTTGATGTTATACTTAAAACACTTGAAGATTTAGGCTACTATACTGTTTATAAAGTTATGAATGCAAAGGAATATGGAAATATTCCTCAACAAAGAAACAGAATATATATAGTTGCATTCAAATATAAGAAAAATGTTGAAAAATTCAAATTTCCTGACATGTTGCCATTAACGCAAACAGCCTTTGATTTGTTTGATAAGAAAAAGCAAGAAGAAAAATATTATATGGATGGTCATCGTATGTGGAATAGAATGATGGAATATATGGATGATCGTAAAAGAGTTTATCGTTTTACAGATTGGGGGCTTTCCAGAGGAATGGAAGGTATTTGTCCGACGCTTTTGGCTGCAATGGGTAGTCGATTTGAGAGAATTCCATTTTTCTATGACGATTTTTCTGTTAGGTTAATGACTCCTCGTGAATGTGCTAGATTGCAAGGATTTCCTGAAAGTTTTATTTTACCAAAAGAAAACGAAAAACAAGTCTATAAACAAATTGGAAATTCTGTTTGTGTTCCAGTAGTTAGTAGGATTGCTGAAAATATTGTTAAAGCATTAAATTAGGAGAAAATAAACATGAGACAATATAATGTAATGGATTTGTTTGCCGGTGTTGGTGGGTTGAGTTATGGTTTTTCAATGCTTCCACAATTTAATGTTATAGCGGCAAATGAAATTGAAAAAGATATTTCTATTGCATATGAATTAAATCATCCTAATGTCAGAATGTTAAATTGTGATATAAATGATCTGACGGAAGATATTTTAAATCAGGCACTAAATGGACAAAAAATAGATATAGTAGTTGGCGGACCTCCTTGTCAATCATATTCAACTCTTGGAAAAAGACAAAATGATGAGAGAGCAAACTTGTTTATGCAGTATAAGAGAATTCTTAAAATTCTGCAACCTAAAGCATTTGTGTTTGAAAATGTTATTGGAATACTTAGTATGAATAAGGGAAATCTTTTTAGACAAATTCAAATCGAATTTAAAGAACTTGGTTATGATTTAAAGCACAAAGTTTTGGATGCAGTTGATTATGGTGTCCCTCAACATAGAGAAAGAGTAATTCTTGTGGGCATTAAAGAAAAAAACAACTTTGTTTATCCGTCTCCAACGCATGGTGAAGGATTAAAACCATATGTAACTTTGCGAGAGGCAATAGGAGATTTACCAGTGCTAAGAAGTGGCGAAGAAAATAATATTTATGCTACCGGTGCTACGAATGAGTTTTTGAAATTTGTCAGAAAAAATGCCGATATGTATGTTGAAGAACACAAGGCGCCTAAAAACGGTGAACATCTCGTCAAAATAATGCAAACATTAAAGGATGGAGAGTCTAAAGATGATTTGCCTGAAAATATTCGTCCAAAAGTGGCTATGGCAATACCTACGCTAAATTATGGTGGGATAAGCCTTCGACAACAATAACGAGAAATTTTGCGTGCCCTTCATCCTCGAGATGTATTCATCCAAGAGATTCAAGAGCAATGTCAATTCGAGAAGGTGCAAGATTGCAGAGCTTTCCGGATGATTATAGATTTTATGGCTCTGATGGAATGAAAAGATTGGAAATAGGCAATGCTGTTCCGCCGTTGCTATCAATGGCTATTGCAAAACAGATGCTATTAGCTATAGAATAAAATTATCGGGACAGTATCATATAAACTACTGTCCCGATAAATATTAAAGAGATTTTATTTTTTCATACGAATGATGAAATTGAAGATTGCCGGGAATGATTTTCCTTGGACTATGCCACTGGACAAAGCCAAACGGAAGTTGAATAGTGCTACCTCCGTTGCGAGTACCATACGCAGCCGTAGGAGGAATATTTGATTTGAAATCTTCAAGATATAGCATTGTATCGAATTGATTTTCACCAACCATATTTTTATACCATACTATTTGCGCCCAATCTTCTGAATTTGATGCTAAACCTTTTGCGAAACAGAAATCAAATAATTCTGAGATGTTTTCATTAAACCAATTTAACAGCAAATGGTAAAGATTTCCGTCATACGCTTTCAATGTATCAGCTACAACCCTATGTTTTCTGATTTCCAATTGTTTGTTTGTACTGCCAAAATCATTTATAACTTCAAGTGTGTCAACGGCAGAACCAAAATACAATGAGATGGCTCTTTTGACCGAATCCGGTATGTTTTTGTGATACTGGAGTTCAAATCCATTTATAAATCTCTCTATTCCGATAAGAAACACCTGTCCACCTTCGTCTTTTTTTATTGAAACATTCAGTCTTTTTCCATTCGACAGAAAAAGCCACATATCAGTTTTTGATTTGGTTTTTCCACCTAAAACGCAGTCAACGTCGGTTTCGCATAATCCCCCAAATTCAACTCTGTCAACTGTCACATCAGTTATATGCGCACATTGAAGTAATCGATTCTGTATATTTATATCGTTTTCAGTCAATTCGGCAACTAACCGTTCATTTTCGTGACCTGATCGTTTTGCGTGTTTCCATCCCTGGGCTCTATTTCTATGTTCCATATTTACTCCTCCAAAAATAATTTATATGTTTCTATTCCAAGTGCATCGGCGATACGCTGTATGTTTTCTAACGAAATGCTACGACGATAACACTCGATTGCACTTATATAGGTACGGTGCATACCGCACTTTTCAGCGAATGCTTCTTGAGATATTCCCATAGCTGTACGATATTTTTTTAGGTTATCACCAAATACTTTTATAATATCCATAGTTGCAATCCTCCATATTTTATAGTATAATAAAATTGAATACAAAAAGTCTACATACAATAAGTTTCTACACATAATCACAAAGTGAAAGGATGGTGATAAAATGGGAAGAAACAAAGCCCCATCGGATAATACAGTTAGAATTTTATGCGGAAAAGCAGCGGGTATGTGTGAGTTTGAAGGCTGCAATAAGCGCCTCTTTTATGATGGCGTGACATTGTCAAATTTTAACAACGCATATGTAGCACACATTGTTGCTTCAAGCGCAAATGGGCCTCGTGGAGATAAAATTTTGTCTCCGCAGTTGTCTGACAAACTTGAAAATCTTATGCTAATGTGTGCTGATCATCACAAACTAATTGACACTAATGTTGATGAATATCCCGTTGAGAGATTGAAGGCAATGAAAGTAGCACACGAAGAAAAATTGGACAGAATTTGTTCTTTATTTACTGTTCCAAAAACTGAAATTGTAAGATTTGTTTCACCAATAAAAGGAACTCAAACAGCTAATATCGATTATAACTTAGCGGCAAAAGCAGTTTTGCCGAACAAACATCCTGCATCTCCGTATGGAATTCAAATGCCCATAAAATCTTCTTATAAATATAAATCAAAAGAGTACTGGGATGACTGTATCAATCAGCTCGAATATCAATTTCAAAACGCATTATATAACCCTTATATTCAATTACATAGGTCAAATTTCTCAATATTCCCAATTGCTCCAATACCGTTAATTATTAAACTCGGAGAATTAATTGGCGATAAATTGCCTTGTGATATTTATCAAAAAACACGAGTTCCAGACACTTGGGAGTGGCAGTCTGTTGAATTAACAAATACATTTACAATAGAAAGTAAAGAATATAATCAGGAAAATGAAAGCGTTGCCCTTGTTATATCTCTTACTAATGAGATTTCAGATGATAGAATTCCTCAAATAGATAAATATAGATCAATATATAAAATAACGGCATCAAAATTAGAAGTTGACTGTATCAAAAGCATTTCTGATTTAAGCGCTTTTTGGCATACATATCAGAGTGTTTTTGAAGAGATTTTAAATCTTTACGGAAGAAATGTTGGAGTGCACCTATTTCCTGCGGTACCCGTATCAGCCGCTTTTGAAATTGGGCGAAGATATATGGCTAATACTTATCCGAAAATAAACATTTACGATGAATGTGACGGTTTTTTTGAAACACTTATTTTAGGAGGTTAAATTATGACTGAAAAAGAAAAAATGTTGAATAATTATCTATTACGAATTGCTTCGAATCTAGATATATCTGAAACAATGAGAGAAAAAGCAGAAACAAGCTATCGTGCAGTAGGCCGATGGTTAGGCGATTGCGATGATGATTCTGAAGTTAAAATTATGCCTCAGGGTTCGTTTTACTTGGGTACAGTTATTCGTCCAGTATCTGATGCTGATGAATATGATATAGATTTAGTTTGCCTTTTAAAAAATGCAAAATATAAATCAGAAGCTGAAATAAAGAATATTGTTGGTAATCGCTTAAAAGAGCACAAAACTTATGATAAGATGCTTCAAAAGGAAGGAAAGCGTTGTTGGACATTATGTTATGATGAATTCCATATGGACATATTGCCCTGTGTTCCTAATGATAGCTTTTATAGCGAGCCATATTTTACAGAAATCAAACTGACGCACAAACTTGACAATGGTTCTTATATTGCTAAATATAGCAATCCATATAAATATCACGAGTGGTTTGAAAAAAGGATGGAAGCTCAGACCATCGAAATACGAAAAGCGTTTGCAGCAAAAAACAATGTGGAAATTGATAAGGTTCCGTCGTATAAAATTAAAACACCTTTGCAGCAAGCTGTTCAATTGTTAAAAAGGCATAGGGATATTATGTATGATAAACTACCCGAAGCAAGAAAAAAGAATGCCCCTATATCAATAATAATTACAACGCTTGCAGCACTTGCATATAATAATGAATCAAATCTTTATGATGCATTAAACAGCATAGTTTCAAAAATGGAAAATTATATTGAAAAAGACGGTGATACATATAAAATCTTAAATCCTGTAATGCAGGAAGAAAATTTTGCGGATAAATGGAATATGAAACCTGCTAAAGCTAATGAGTTTTTCTGTTGGTTGCAATGTGTTAAGAATGAAATAATTACAGAACCACTCAATGCACAAGGGGTGCACATTCTAACAGGAAATCTTGAAACTTGTTTTGGTAAAAATATAGTTCAGCGTTCAATAAAAGATGAAGGTGAAGCAATAAAAACTGCCAGAGAAAATAAATCATTATATGTATCAGGATTAAAAGGCGGATTACAAACCTCGTCTACAAACACAGCGAAAAAAGTAGGGGGACACACATTCTTTGGCAAATAAATATTTTAAAAAGTCTCCTTTTTCTTTATTACAGCAAAAAGTTGCCTTGTGCTCAGTATATAAAGATGCAAAATGCTATATAGATAAAAAGAAAAAACAACTTTTTTGGTCTGGACAAATAAAACCAACTGCATTTTCCAAAGAATACAACATATTAATGCTGTATAAGTTATGGGAGAGTCCTAAGGTTTGGGTGTACGGAGACGAATTGGAAAAATTAGACGCTGAAGATTTTCCTCATAAATTTGATATTAATGTTGATGCTAAAATGGTTCGTATCTGCTTGTATAGATATTCTGAATTTAATGTATATAAATTACTTGCTGATACAATTATACCGTGGACAGTTGAATGGTTGTATTTTTATGAGCTGTGGCTTGCAACAGGAGAATGGCTTGGCGGCGGAGAACACCCTGATTTTGGTAAAGAAAAAACAGATGACAAATGCAATACAAATTAATATATTTATATGTGCAAGTGTGATTTGTTAAATAAAACTGATAATTATGGTGCATTTGATTTAAATTAATACAAAAATGATAGCATTCAAGTGATAGCTAATTTGATAGCAAAAGCAGAAATACCTCATAGAATTGAGATAATCTGTACCAAATTAAAGCATATCAAGTCAAAATTCCTAAGCAAAAACAGTTAAAGTCTGTTTTGTACTTAGGAGTGGGAATAACGGATTAAAATGCCGAAAGCCTGTATTTATGCGGGTTTCCGGCATTTGTTTTATCGAATGGCTCTAGTTTGGCTCTATTTGTGTACAGAGTAATAAAAAATGTGTGTAGGGATTTAGAATAGAAAGGAAATAAAAATGTTTAAGGTTGCATTATTGCAAAAACGTCCTATTAATGAACAAATAGATAAGAATATTGAAACTATCATTATGGCAATGAAAGAGGTTTCGGAAAACCATGCGGATATTCTTTTATTGCCGGAATGCTTTATTACAGGATATGATTTGCCTATGTCGTATGAAAAAAGTATTTCCGATGATGATATAAGAATTGCAAAAATATGTAAGTATGCAAAAGAATATAAAATTGGGGTAGTACTAACTTCATTTACAAAAGGTGATAAGCAACCGCAGAACTCAGCATTTGTTATCAATAAATCGGGTGATATTTTGATGAAATATTCTAAGGTGCATACATGTGATTTTGCAGATGAAAGAAATGTTGAATCGGGGAAAGAGTTTAAGGTATGTGACTTTGAAGGAATAAAATTAGGCATTATGATTTGTTATGACAGAGAGTATCCGGAAAGTGCAAGAATACTGATGTTAAAAGGAGCTGAAATTATTCTGGTACCAAATGATTGTGGTTCCATGCAACCAAGAATCAGAGCACTTTCCACAAGGGCATATGAAAATATGGTTGCAGTCGCTATGGCAAATCCGAATGGAGATAATGCTGGATGTTCCTGCGCATATAGCCCAATTTGCTGGGATAGAAATGGAAAATGTGTTGATAACACAGTTTTGCTGGCTGATGATAAAACTGAGGGGATTTTTTATGCGGAGTTTGATATGGAAGCTATTAGAGAATACAGGAATCGGGAAATGTTGAAGGAAATACATTTCGTAAGGTAGAATCATATAGTCAGTTGTTAAGTAAAGAAATCAAGGAACCATTTATAAGGGATGGGCAGAATAAATAAGCCAAGGGGAGAGTGCTTTATGTCAGTAGAGTTAAAAAGAGGAAGTGTGTGTGTTGACAAGAATGTAACAGAGATGGTTGACGAATCATTGGGTGGTTGCACATATGATTATATAGAAAGATTTGAATATAAGAAAGCAACAATGAAAGATGTTGATGAATTAGTAAGAACGAGAATAATTGTCCTGCGTGCAGCTAATAAATTGTCGGATGATGTGGATATGTCTCTGGTAGAGAAGGAATAATATCAAGTGTTATTGTGCAACACCCATTATCCTGTAATGTGTAAATTTTAATATCCTTGAGCGACCTTGAAGAGCAATCTTTTAGGTCGTTTTTTCTATTGCCAAAAGCCCGATAAGCACTGGACTTTTGGCAATAAAATTACAGTTTTATTCGGAGTTTAAAAATACAGATAGAGGATAACAAAAATTACCCCAAAGAGAGTAGAAGGACTTGTACAATGACAGACTTTGTTATTGTGCAACACCCATTATCCTGTAATGTGTAAAATTTAAACAGTTGCAGGAGGCTTTGCTGTATAAATATTTATATTTGATATCAAAACCGTAGGTGACTTAAAAAACGCCGCTAATTTCTGCGCCGTTTTTATCATATACTGAACCTCCAATATGTACGGCGTCTTTTGCAAGACCTGCATATCCACGCATAATGACAGATACGCTGTTAAAGGAAAATTCTGTGAATAAATTTTGTCTGTTAATGCTGACAGATTTATGATACAATAGTGCTGTTAGTTTGAATTGAAAAGTGGGTAGAAATATAAAAAATGAGGAAACTGAATTTGACAAAAGCGCTTAAAAACGCATTACCGTATGTATTAACGCTTATACTTGTCGGTATAATGACTTTTGTTGCGGAAATATTGGGTGAGGGGGAGATAATCTTTCCTGAAATAACGGCACTTGCAATTGGTTATATGGTTACACAAAAGCAAGGTTGGAAAGTCAATGACAGCCGAATGATTGCGTTAATTGCAATTTGCGCTGTTGCGGGTGTGTTGACAGTCCGATACATAAAAGTCGGGCTTTATCTTGAAATATTGATTGCATTTGTATTTGCACAAATTCTCTTTATGTTTTCGGGAACAACATTTGCACCGATTATTTCGGCAATTGTGTTGCCCGTTATGATGCAGACCGAGAGCTTTATATACACGATTGCCGCATTTTTGCTGACAATTGCGGTTGTATTATTTCGCAGATTTCTTTTGAAAGTTAAAATAAGAGATAAAGAGGATTTTCAGTCGGTAAACCTGCATGCAAAGAGCGATGTGATTGACACAGCCGTAAGAACAATCTGTGTTGCCGTTGTGGGATTCTTCGCAATTTGGTCGGGCTTTAAATTTGCAATTGCACCGCCGTTGCTTGTGGCGTTTACGGAATTTTCCCGTCCGAAAAATAAGGCTCGCAACAAGCCGGTAAAGACGGTTTTGCTGATAACAGTCTGTGCATTTGTCGGAGCGGTTTCAAGATATGTGCTGAATATGTCTCTCGGATTGCCGTTGACAGTTGCCGCATTGACAGCCACGGCGATAATGCTTGTAATTGTTTACTGCACAAAAATGTATATTCCGCCTGCCGGAGCATTGACAATTTTGAGTATGATTGTTCCGAGTGAAAGCGTACTTTTGTACCCATTGCAGATACTTGTCGGAACTGCGGTAATAATGCTGATTTCACGGCTTTTGTTTATGAAACGGCAAAATTAAAATAATCTTAATTTAGTTATATTATTCTATAGAGGAAATTAAATGGATATATTTATTACAATTTTAGTTACATTTTTTGCAGGAATGGGTGCAGGTCTCGGAACAGGTTTTGCAGGAATGAGTGCGGCGGCTGTAATAAGTCCGATGCTCATAACTTTTCTTAATATGGATCCGTATATGGCAGTCGGAATCGCACTTTCGTCCGATGTTTTGGCGAGTGCAGTTTCGGCTTACACATACCATAAAAATAAAAATCTCGATGTCAGAAACGGTTTGATTATGATGGTGAGTGTACTTGCGTTTACGATTGTCGGCAGTTATGTTGCAAGCATTGTTCCATCAGTACAATGGGCGGATTTTCCGTTGTTTATGTACATTTTTTGCTCGGGATAAAATTTATCCTCCGTCCCGTTATGACAACTAAAGAAGCTATGCTCGGTGTGTCGGCAAAAAAGAGGGCAATCCAGTCTGTAATCTGCGGAATGTTAATCGGCTTTATCTGCGGATTTATAGGTGCGGGCGGAGGAATGATGATGCTTTTGATTTTGACGACCGTGCTGAATTATGAATTGAAAACCGCTGTCGGCACAAGCGTATTCATTATGACATTCACCGCCCTGACAGGCGCAGCTTCGCACTTTATGATTGGTGGCACACCCGATTGGTTTGTGTTCATTCTCTGCATAGCGTTCACCCTTATATGGGCGAGAATTGCCGCCGTCTTTGCAAACAAAGCTAAGCCCAAAACCCTGAACCGTGCAACAGGCATTGTCCTCGTGGTGTTAGGTGTTGTTATTATGGGATTTAAGCTTTTAGCAAAATAAAAATTGACAGTTTAAAATTTAAAATTCAGGTCGGGCAATAGATTTGTAAGATGCAAAATTTCTGTTGCCCGATTTTTCAACGGTTATGTTGGGGCTAATCGAGTAGGGCGAAACAAATGCTCGCTTTGAACAATATTCAGGGGGAAGTATACTTTTTTACAATTGCATTATTATTTCACAAAAAAAACAAAGGAGCTGCGAAGAACGAAGTCTTAAACTTCATTTCTTCACAGCTCCTTAAATTTGGTTCATCACGATTTTTTGTGGGATGGGGAACGGACATAAGGAATAGAAAGATAGCGAATCGAGGTAAAAAAGAAGTCATCATCACGGTAACCGTAGCCGATTAGTTTAGCGACCTTGATCTTGTTGTTGAAGCCTTCGAACTTGCCGGTGCTGATTGAGTAGATGGCATGGGCAGCTAAACAGGGAAGCCGTTTTTCTTTTTGAACTGCAAACCGTACCAATGCGGGAATCTCACTTTCTTTCGCCGCCTGAAACCATTTTGTCCATCCGATGACTGCGACAAGGAGTCGGAAAGCATATCTTCAAAGAACTTTTTAAAATCCTTCATCGTTCTGCCCTTTCCGACCCATAAGATATCTTCCTGCTCCAAATCCATCATGCAGGTTGCGTAACTCAGTTAGGGGGCAGACTACTTTTAAAACTATAGCTTTTGAGTAGGGGTGCAAAATGAATTTTTGGTTATTATAATCCATTAAAGGAATTATAATTTTCCGACTTAATCTATCATTTGTGGAGTTATAATTATAATTCATTATAGCATAAAATTATTTGATAACGATAATAATTATAAACTTTTAGGTTTTGCACATGAGTTGCGAACTTTTATTGGACAAGGCAGATAGACACGCATAGGAGAATAATAATCGGTGCTTTTAGGTTTCATCAGATTCAAAATAAATCTAATGCCGTAAATGCCCATTGCATATACAGGTGCGTTTACCGTAGTAAGCGGAGGGTTTGTATATCCCGAAAGCTCCGTGTTATCAAATCCCATAACAGAAATATCCTCAGGAATTTTGTAACCGTTTTCTTGCAGAGCTCTCATTGCACCGATTGCAATATGATCACTTGCCGCAAAAATAGCTGTAGGGAGATTCCCTTTGCTGATCATTTCTGACATCATTTTATAACCGGATGATGTTGCAAATTTGTCCTGCATAATAAACCCATCATATTTAATGTTTAGTTCATCGCAAATGTCTGTGAAAGTGTTGAGTCGTTTATCAGGAAATATCGTTCCGTCCTCAAGCTGTTCAATGCCTCCGATAAAGCCAACTGTTCTATGCCCTAAATCATACAGATATTTAACAGCATCTGTTACTGCCTGACGAAAATCAAGTGATATTGATGTAATTTCAATATCATCGACAGTCATGTCAAGAAAGACGATTTTATTATTGAGAGAATGCAGTAATTTTATTTCTTGTTTACTAAACTTTCCAAGGCAGATTATGCCATCAACATCACAGAGTACATTCTGATAGTCATTGTCTGTTTTAAAGGTTCGTACAATACTTATATTATTTTTTGAACAGTAGTCCTCGATACCCTGTCTCATCAAAAAGTAATAATTATCTTCAATTTCCTGTTTGGAAGAGAACCATTGTAGAATTCCAATGCGACATGAAGGTGCTGATATAACTCTTTTTTTCTTAACATAATTCAGTTCTTTAGCTGCTGCAAATATTTTTTGCTTCGTTTCAAGTGAGGTGCTGAGGGTAGTGTCATTATTAAGCACTCTTGAAACAGTAGCTACTGATACATTTGCCTTTTTGGCAACATCTCTGATTGTAGCCAATTGAATCACCTCACTACCATTATAGTGAAATATTACTAAAAATCAAGTTGTGTTTAGTGAAAAACAGAGAAAGCAAAAATGTTTACCAAAAACTATTGACAGTTTACGAAACAAAACATATAATTTAGTTAACACAGAAACAAAAGAAACATTATTATTAAATAATAACGAAATCTTTTGTGCAGGTTGTCACGGCGTTTCATTTAAAATTAAAAGGAGGAAAAATTATGAAACAGACATCATCACAACCAAGACTTGATGGCAAAATCCCAGGCAGAATCAAATACACCTTTGCTTTAGGTGCCCTCGGCAAAGATATGATTTATGGTATGATTGCCACATTTTCAATGATTTATTTCACAGACATCATCAAGGTTAACCCGGTATTTATCGGCGTAATGTTCTTCGTTGCAAAGTTATGGGATGCCTTTAATGATTTGTTTATGGGTATGATTGTTGATAACACACGCAGCAGATGGGGTAAATTTATTCCATGGCTTGTAATAGGTACGCTGGTTAATTCAATTGTATTTGTTGTTTTATTCACAGACTTCCACCTCGATGGCGTTGGACTTTGCGTATTTGCAACAGCAGCTTACATACTCTGGGGTATGACTTACACAATTATGGATATTCCTTATTGGTCAATTATTCCTAACCTCACTTCAAATCCTGAGGAGAGAGAAAAAGTTTCGGTACTTCCGAGAATCTTTGCAAGTATCGGACAGTCACTTGTTATTGCAGGCTTCGGTGTTCAGATTATCGAGGCTCTCAGCGGCGGTACAACAAATCAGGCAGGTTATCACAGATTTGCAATCATAATTGCAATTGTATTTATTCTTACAATCGGTATTACAGTAATCAATCTTCCGAAAAAGAGAGATGATTCTGTTCCAGAAAAGAAAGTTAAGTTTAAAGATATTTTCTCAATCATCGGCAAGAATGATCAACTTCGTTGGGCGGTAACTCTTATCTTCCTTTACAACATCGGCATTCAGTGCATTATGGGTGTTGCTACATATTATTTCAAATATGTTTGCGGCAACGCAGGAATGATGTCATCATTTATGATCAGCGCATCAATCGCAGAGGTTGTAGGTCTTATCGTATTTCCTAAGGTTGCAAAATTTCTTTCAAGAAAAACTTCGTTCCTTCTTGCGTGTCTTTTACCGGCATTTGGTCTTGTAATGCTTTTGTTCGTAGGTATTTTTGCTCCGCACAATGTTGTGCTCACATCAATCTCAGGTGTTATTGTAAAACTTGGTACAGGTCTTGAACTTGGTTGTGCAACAGTATTCCTTGCAGATGTTGTTGATTATGGTGAATTTAAGCTTGGAACAAGAAATGAAGGCGTTGTATTCTCACTCCAGACGCTTATCGTAAAATTCACAGCGGCTCTTACAGCACTCGGTATCGGTGCGGCACTTGGAAGCACACAGTATATTCCGGGTCAGGAACAGTCATTTGCAACAGTAGCATCAATCAGTACACTTATGTGCATTGTTCCTGCGGTTTGTATGCTTATTGCTTATGTTGTTTACAGAAAGAAATATAAACTCAATGACGGTATGATGAAGAAGGTTATCAACACAATCAGTGCAAGGAGAGAAGGCAAAATTGATATGACACAACAGCTTGATGAAAGCGGCAATACAGAGCCTTCTGTATTCCTTCCTACAGTTACGGAAAAGGCAGGTAAATAAAATGATTGATACTAAAACAGCAATTGAAAAAATTACAAACGGCGAATTTGATAATCTTTTCACTGATATATATATAGATTCATCAATGATTGATTATCAGAAAAAAAGATATATTCATGCAGTTGAGCAGTATGAAACAATTTTTTGCCCTGATAAAGTAGCAATATTCAGTGCTCCCGGCAGAAGTGAGGTTTGCGGTAATCATACAGATCACCAGCACGGAATGGTGCTTGCAACATCCATTAATCTTGATACTATTGCTGTGTCGGCCAAGAATAACAATGATGTTGTAAGATTTGTTTCTGACGGTTATGATATGATTACTCTCAATATAAATGACCTCGAAGTTAATAATGATGAGGCAGGCACAACAGTCAGCCTCATCAGAGGTGTTCTTCGCGGACTTAAGGATCATGGATACAAAATTGGCGGATTCAATGCTTATGCAACAAGTGATGTGCTTGTCGGCGCAGGACTTTCATCGTCAGCAGCTTTTGAAGTAGTTGTCGGAACTATTATTTCAGGTTTATATAATGATATGAAAATAAATTCAGTTGAGATTGCTCAGATTTCTCAGTATGCTGAAAATGTATTTTTCAAAAAGCCGTGCGGACTTATGGATCAAATGGCTTGTTCAGTCGGAGGAATGGTTAACATTGACTTTAAAGATCCGACAAAGCCAATTGTTAAGAAAGTACCTACCGAATTTGAAAAATATGATTACAGTCTTTGTATTGTTGACACAAAGGGCGATCATGTTGATCTTACAGATGATTATGCTATGATTCCCTCGGAAATGAAAAAGGTTGCAAATTTTCTCGGAGAAGATTATCTGAGAGATTGCGATTCAAACGAATTTTATATTCGCCTTGACGAAATTCGTGAGGCTGTTGGCGACAGACCGGTACTTCGTGCAATTCATTTCTTTAATGAGGAGTATAACGTTAAAAATGCCGTTTCGTCACTTGAAAACGGTAAGTTTGTTGAATTCCTTGACGCAATCAGAAAATCCGGTAATTCATCGTTTAAGTATCTTCAGAATGTATATACAACAAGAGATATTCAACATCAGAACATCTCGGTAGCCCTTGCACTCAGCGAAAGCCTTCTTCGCAATTACGGCGTGTGCCGTGTTCACGGCGGTGGATTTGCAGGTACAATTCAGGCGTTTGTCAAAAATGATTTTTGTAAGTAATTACAAAGAATTTATAAATAAAATTTTTCGGAGAAAACTCATGCCATGTTCTCAAAGTGAGAAAATACGGCGGAATAAAAGTAATGTAATTATGTAGGTTTTGTTTTTATTAAGGAGGACAAAATGAAAATTCTTGTTTTAGGCGGTGCCGGATATATCGGTTCGCATACAGTTTACAGACTTATTGAAAGCGGTAATGAGGTTGTTGTATTCGATAACCTTGAAACAGGTCATATTGAGGAGGTTCATCCCAAAGCAAAATTTTATAAAGGTGATCTCAGAAACAGAAGTGAAATTGACAGCGTTTTTGATAAAGAAAAAAGGTATTGATGCTGTAATTCATTTTGCAGCCAATTCACTTGTCGGTGAAAGTATGACCAACCCTCTCAAATATTATGATAATAACCTCAACGGCACGAAGGTTTTGCTTCAGTCAATGGTTGCTCACGGAATTGATAAGATTGTATTTTCATCAACAGCTGCAACATACGGTGAGCCTGAGAGAACTCCTATTCTTGAAACCGATCCGACAAATCCGACAAACTGCTACGGAGAAACAAAAAAATCCATGGAGAGAATGTTCTATTGGGTTGAAAAAGCACATGGTTTAAGATATGTTTCTCTCAGATATTTCAATGCATGCGGAGCACATATAAGCGGAAAAATCGGTGAGGCACATAATCCTGAAACCCACCTTATTCCGATTATTCTTCAAGCGGCACAGGGTACCCGTGACCACATAAGTATTTTTGGTACTGATTATCCCACATCTGACGGAACTTGTATTCGTGATTATATCCATGTCACTGACCTTGCACAGGCTCATATTCTTGCAGTTGAATATCTTATGAAGGGCGGTAAAAGTGATATATTCAATCTTGGCAACGGTGTAGGTTTTTCTGTTCGTGAGGTAATTGAAAAAGCAAAAGAGGTTACACAGAAAGATATTAAGGTTGTTGAAGAAAGCAGAAGAAGCGGTGATCCTGCTGTATTGATTGCATCAAGCGATAAGGCGAAAACTGTACTTGGCTGGAAACCTGAGTATGATGATCTGGGAACAATTATTAAAACAGCGTGGAAATGGCATTCAACACATCCCAACGGCTATAGTAAGTGAGGCGGTATTTATGAAGAACAGCGTTTACGGCTTAATATTAAGACTTGTTTCATACGGAATCAATACAGGGCTTATTGAAAAAGAGGATATATCTACACGCAAAATAGGCTTTTGTCGTTGTTCCATATGGATGAACCCGATGACAGTTTTACTTGCCTTACAGCAGATAACGAGGATACTCTTGAAGAAATTTTGTCGGGACTTCTTGATTATGCATACGAAAAAGGAATCATTCCCGAAAATACAGTAACATATCGCGACTTATTTGATGTGAAACTTATGGCTTCACTTGTTAAGCGACCGTCAGAAGTAATAAGAGAATTTTGGCAGAATTATAGCTTTTCTCCTAAACTTGCAACCGATAGCTACTATAAATTCAGCTGCGATACCGATTATATAAGAAGATATCGTATTAAGAAAGACTTAAAGTGGAAAACATCAACCGAATACGGTGATATTGATATCACTGTAAATCTTTCAAAGCCTGAAAAAGATCCGAAAGCTATTGCAGCGGCAAAACTTCAAAAACAGTCTGGCTATCCGAAATGTTTGCTTTGTAAGGAAAATGAAGGATATGCCGGAAGAGTAAATCATCCTGCAAGAGATAATCACAGAATTATTCCGCTCACCATTGATGGAGATAACTGGTTTATGCAATATTCTCCGTATGTTTATTACAATGAACATTGTATTGTATTTAACGGTGAGCATACCCCAATGGTAATCAATGATTCCACATTCAGAAAACTGTTTGATTTTATTTCACAGTTTCCGCATTATATAATCGGTTCTAATGCTGATTTGCCGATTGTAGGCGGTTCAATACTTACACATGAACATTTTCAGGGTGGCAGATACAGCTTTGCACTTAATAGGGCAGAGGTTGAAAGAAAGTTTATTGTTAACGGCTTTGATGATGTGGAGTGCGGAATTGTAAAGTGGCCTATGTCAGTTGTAAGATTGACAGGTAAAAACAAGGATAGCATTATTTCATTGTCTTCTTATATTCTAAAGAGTTGGAGAGCGTACACGGACGCAGATGTTGGCATTTTTGCCGAAACAGACGGTGAAATTCACAACACTATTACTCCGATTGCTTTTACAAAGGATGGAAAATTTGTTATTGACCTCGTTCTCAGAAACAATATTACAAGTGATGAGCATCCTCTGGGAGTATTTCATCCTCATGCGAATTTGCATCATATTAAAAAAGAAAATATCGGTCTTATAGAAGTTATGGGACTTGCAGTATTGCCCTCAAGGTTAAAGATGAAATGGCTGTTTTAAAGGATGCTATACTTAATCACAGGGATATAAGTGCAATTCCGGAAATCAGCAAACATTCCGAGTGGGTAAATGAATTTGTTTCACAGTATGATGAAATCAATGAAAATAATATTGATTCAATAATTCAAAATGAGATAGGAAAGGTGTTTCTTAATGTTCTTTTGGATGCAGGTGTATTCAAAAGAACTCCTGAAGGACAAAAGGCTTTTGATAAATTTATAAAGACGCTGTAGTAAAGGAAGTGCTAAAATGTCAAAGGTAAGGGTAGTGAATTTTGAACCTACATCCAAAGGTGAAAACACTCATCTTTATACAATAGAAAATAACAGCGGAGCAAGCGTGACATTATGTGATTTAGGCGCAAGTGTCGTTTCGATAAAAGTTCCCGACAAAAACGGTAGTATTAGAGATGTAGTTCTCGGCTATGAGCACATTGACGGTTATGAATTCGACGGAACATACTTCGGTGCTACTGTCGGAAGATGTTGCGGAAGAATTGCTTACGGCAAGTTTACTCTTAACGGAGAAGATTATCAGCTCCCTGTAAACAATGGGAGTAACCATCTACACGGCGGATTTAACAGCTTTAGCCGCAAAGTGTGGCTTGCGGTAGTTGATGATAAAGTTCCAAATACAGTTCTATTTATGCTTGATAGTCCCGATGGTGATGAGGCTATCCCGGAAATATGAAGGTCTTTGTACGCTACACCTTTGATGATGAAAATGTACTTACGATAAAATGGTCGGCAGTTTCCGACAAAGACACAATATGTAGTCTGACCAATCATTCATATTTCAATCTTAACGGACATAAAAGCGGTAAAGTTACAGAAAATCACAAGCTGAAAATAAATGCAAATTTCTTCATACCGATAAATTCAAACCTCAATCCCACAGGAGAGATAACTCCCGTTAAGAATACATCGTTTGATTTTACCGAACCCAAGTTAATTGGAAATGGTATTGACAGAAAAAACGAGCAGATTTGTTTTGCAAACGGTATTGACCATATGTTTGTGCTGAATCATTCCGATGAAGAATTTATGCTTGCAGCCGAAGCTGAGGGCATTGATAGCGGAATCACATTAAAATGCTATACTTCTCAAAAAGGTGTTCATGTATATACAGCAAATTATGTCGATGTTTTGTCCGATATGGGAAAGGATTCAGCGACATACGGAGAAAATTCAGCGTTTTGTCTTGAAACCCAGGGCTTCCCTGATGCTGTAAATCACAAGACTTTTCCTACGACAATATTAAAAGCAAACGAAAACTATACACAAACTACAAAATATTCATTTGGTATAAACAAATAAAATAAGCTAATTTCTAACTCCTTTTAAAAATAAAATCTCTCTAAAATCAAGGACCGCCTATTTTCTTGGGTGGTCCTTGATTTTTAATCTATGAGGATGTTTCATGTTTTACAGTATTACACCGTCTTAAAAATATTCTGTTTTAGCGGTGGTTATGTGCAATTCTGCCTGAAAATCACCCTGTTCTGTTTGCGCCGTAAAACCGGAACATTCCTCTTGCACGGCTGTTCTTACAAACTACATTTTTTTATTGCCCGTGTATTTTTTAGCGCTCTTTTTGCTTTTATATTAAAATACGCTTAGGATAGATTTCTTTACCCTCCGCATCAAATTCAAAATTTTCATTACCCCAACTTTTAAAAAAATAATCACTTTTCCCTAATATTTTATTACGATTAAGATCTTTACACTTGTCCCAAATATTTTTAAGTAGTTTTTGATCCATTGGGCAATGACAATACTTGAATATTTCTTTTAAAATTCTTG
>ENA-OQCF01000087-OQCF01000087.1-human-gut-metagenome-genome-assembly--contig:-NODE-87-length-32118-cov-21.765309_pt1 | contig 32118 bp, 30 predicted proteins | sample MGYA00242756_ERZ504573 | MGnify/ENA primary metagenome ERZ504573 (study PRJEB26092, sample SAMD00036240) | human gut metagenome | host: Homo sapiens | study: EMG produced TPA metagenomics assembly of... | reverse complement strand
GGCGAGGGCAGTACGCCCTTGCCCCTTTCATCGTTTGCGGCAGGGTCGCCTTGCCGCAGGGCAAATTCATAGCGAGAGGGAACTCATCATGAAACGTATTTTGATCCAGAACGGCACCCTATACGACGGCCTGGGGGGCCAGCCCTACCAGGCAGACCTGCTGGTGCAGGACGACCGTATTGCTCAGATCGCTCCGGGCATCACGGAGCCGGCAGACCAGGTCATCGACGCCACCGGCAAGGCGGTGACCCCGGGGTTTGTGGATATCCACCGTCACCACGACGCAAAGCCCCTCAACGACCCGCACTTTGGTGAGGTGGAGCTGGCGCAGGGCATTACCACGGCAGTGGCAGGCAACTGCGGCATCAGCATGACCCCCCGGCCGGAATCGGACGAGGCGGCAAAGGAGTATTATTCCTTTGAAGAAGCCGTCATGGGCCCCATCGGCCTGGACGGCCCCCACACCTACCGTGATTATCTGGCTGCCCTGCACAAGACCGCGCTGCCCCTGAACGTTGCCGCCATGATCGGCACCGGCACCGTCAAGATCTGCGTCAAGGGCTTTGCCGACACTCCCTACACCCAGCAGGAGCTGGACGACGCCCGTGCTCTGATCGAGGACGCCATGGCCGCCGGTGCTCCCGGTGTGTCGCTGGGCATCATGTATCTGCCGGAGTGCTACTCCTCCACCGATGAATTTGCCTACATTCTGGAGCCAGTGGGCCGTATCACCGTGTGATCACCACCCACATCCGCGGTGAGGGCGACAGCATGGTGCAGAGCGTGCGCGAGGTGATCGAGATCGCCCGCCGCGTGGGCTGTGCCCTGGAGATCAGCCACTTCAAGAGCTGCGGCATGAAGAACTGGGGCAAGGACATCCACACCGCCATTGCCGACATCGAAGCCGCCCGCGCCGAGGGCATGGACGTGACCGTGGACTTCTACCCCTACGAGGGCGCAGCACAGCCCTGACCACCATGCTGCCCCCGGTGTTCGTGGCCGGCAACATGACCCGTGCACTGGAAAAACTGGGCACCCCCGAAGGTGTGGAGGAGTTCCGCCGTACCAGCAGCGTGTTGTACGATGACTGGGACAACTTCTGCATCACGCTGGCTGGGACCGCATCATCATCAGCGGCGTGGTCTGCCCCGAAAACGAGAAGTTCCTGGGCATGCGGGTGACGGAGGCTGCCGAGAAATTCGGCTTTGAGGACGCCGCTGCACTGGCCGCCTACCTGATGCACAGCGAGGACGGTAAGACTGCCATCATCAATATGTCCATGAGCCAGGATGATATTGATACGGTGGCGCGTCTGCCCTGGTCCAATATCATCTCCGATGCCATCTATGCCAAGACCGACACGCCCCACCCCCGCATGTTCGGTGCCTTCCCCAAGGTGCTGCGGGAGTATGTGGCCGAGCGCGGCATCTACACGATGCAGGAGGCCATCCGCCGGATGACCAGCCAGCCCGCCGCAAGAATGGGATTGGTCGGACGAGGGAGCTTGCAGAAAGGCAATTATGCTGATATACTGGTATTCGATCCGAAGAAGTTCACGGATCATGCCACCTTCACGAATCCTGCCCAGAAGGCCACCGGTCTGGACTGGTGCATCGTCAACGGCCAGGTCGCCATTGACCACGACCGGCGCACCACGACCGGTGCCGGTATGGTGCTGACGGTGTAAGGAGCTGCCATGTCGATCGCGATCCTTCTGCAGCAGATCCTGATCATCTTTCTGGAGATCGGCACCGGTGCAGCCGTGACCAAACTGGGCATCATGGATGACAGGAACAGCAAGTTCCTGTCCAACCTGGTCATGTCGGTCACCCTGCCCTGCACCCTGCTGGCCAGTGCCAGCATCGACGGCGGCCGCGAGGCCGTGGCCGGCATGCTCAAGGGCTATGTGGTGCTGGAGATCTTCTACATCCTCACCATCGGCATCTGCCTTGTGCTGAGCAGGGCCATGCACCTGACCCGCGGCCAGAAGGCCGTGCTGGTGGGTGCCGCCGTCATGCCCAACAGCGCCTTCATCGGCATCCCACTCATCAGCGCCCTGCTGGGCAGCGAGGCGGGTGCTGTACGGTGCCGCCGGCATCATGGCCTACAACATCCTGTTCTTTACTTATGTACAGCACCTGTTCGACCCGGAAGCCAAGGTGAGCATCAAAGCATTCCTTACCCCCACCAACATCACCACCGCATCATGGTGGTCATGCTGGTGACCGGCCTGCGGCTGCCCGCCATCCTGGAAAGTTTCTGCAAGGCGGTGGGCAACACCACCACGCCGCTGGCCCTCATGATCGCCGGCGGCATGCTGGCCCGCAGTGACCTGAAAAAACTGGTCACGAACCCCATGGTATGGCTCATCACGGCCCTGCGGTGCGTCGTGTTCCCGCTGGGCTTCCTGGCGGCGCTGTACTTCCTGCCGCTGGACCGCACCCTGTGCATGGCGATCCTGATTCTGGCATCCTGCCCGGCAGGCAGCTTGACGGCCGTGCTGGCAAAGCAGTACGACACCGAAGGGGAGCTGGCAAGCCAGGCCGTTGCACATTCCACCCTTAGTATCCTGATCAGCGTGCCCCTGGTGCTGAGCCTGGGCAGCACGCTGTTGGGAATATAAACAAGTCGCTTCACAGTCGGCGCACACCGGCTGCGGAACATCTTTCAACCGGCAGCAGCCCCCGTTTCGGCTGCGTCAGAGAAAAAGAAGAGAGGTTTTTTCTTATGGCAAATGTCTACGATAAGCTCAAGGAAATGAACATCACCCTGCCCGCACCCCCGCCGAAGGGCGGCGTCTACACTCCGGTCATGGAGTTCGGCGATCATCTGCTGTACTGCAGCGGCTGCGGCCCTGACATCGGCGACGGCCACAACATCGTGGGTAAGGTCGGCGGCGACCTGACCCTGGAGCAGGGCCAGAAGGCTGCTTACAACTGCATGCTGAACCTGCTGGCCAATCTGGACGCCAAGCTGGGCGACCTGAACCGCATCAAGCGCTGCGTCAAGGTCCTGGGCTTTGTCAACTGCACCGATGATTTTGCACAGCAGCCGCAGGTCATCAACGGCGGTTCCAACCTGCTGTTCGAGCTGTTCGGCGAGGAGAAGGGTCTGCCTGCCGCACCGCCATGGGCACCAATTCCTGCCCGGGCAACATCGCGGTCGAGATCGAGATGCTGGTGGAGTATGAATAAGATCAACGACAACCTCTATACCTTTGAGGGTCAGCAGGACATCGTAAGCCCGCAGCTGGTCTATTACCCGGCGATCATCCGCGAGAATATCCGCAAGATGATCGACATTGCAGGCGGCACTGCCCGCCTGTGGCCCCACATCAAGACCCACAAGATGGCCGAGGTGGTCCAAATGCAGATCGAGGCGGGCATCGACCGCTTCAAGTGCGCCACCATCGCCGAGGCCGAAATGGCCGCCAAGGCCGGTGCTAAGCACCTGACTCTGGCGTACCCGCTGGTGGGCCCCAACATCAAGCGCTTTGCCGCGCTGCAGGCCGCCTTCCCGGAGGTGGAGTTCTTTGCCATCGGCGATGACACGGAGCAGATCCGCAAGCTGGGCCAGACCTGCAAGGCCAATGTGCTGATGGATGTGGACATGGGCCAGCACCGCACCGGTGTGCCGCTGGATAAAGTGGAAGCGATGTACCGGGAGTGGAACACCCTGCCCGGCATCGTCATGCGCGGCATGCACTGCTACGACGGCCACCGCCACGAGAGCAGCGTGCAGGAGCGCGAGGTGGCTACCGCCCTGTGGACAAGCAGATCGAGGAGATCAAGGCCCGCCTGAAGGCGGACGGCATCTGCTGCGAGATCCTGATCATGGGCGGCACCCCGTCCTTCCCGGTGCACGCGAGATGACCGGCGAGTTTTTGAGCCCCGGCACCTGCGTGATCCAAGACGCAGGGTATCGCAAGGCCTACCCGGACCTGCAGTTCACCCCGCTGCCGCCCTGCTCACCCGCGTGGTGAGCCGCCCCAGCCGCGACACCTTCACACTGGATCTGGCTGCAAGGCCGTGGCCACCGATCCCCAGCCGGAGCGCGCGGAGATCGTGGGCATGGAGTATGCCCGCACCGTGATCCAGAACGAGGAGCACTGGGTGGTGCGTGTGCCGGAAGAGCACATCGCCGACATCCCGCCCATCGGGACCGAGCTGTTTGCCATCCCGACTCACGTCTGCCCCACCAGCGCCCTGTACCCGGCGGTCCCGGTGGTGGAAAACGGCGAGTCACAGGCTGGTGGAAGGTCGCTGCGCGTGACCGCCGCCTGACCCTGTGAGAGAGTATCTGAGAGTTTTATAAGGAGTTGAATATGATGCTGAAAAGTCAGCAGGTCCGTTCCCTGTCCCCTGAGATGGACCCCCTGCGCATGGGCATGGCTGGACGGTCGATGACCTGAGCAAGCCCCAGATCATGTGGAGAGCACCTACGGCAACAGCCATCCGGGCTCCGGCCACCTGAATATCTTTGTGGAAGAGGCTGTCCGCGGCGTGAACGACCACGGCGGCAAGGCTGCCCGGTATTTTGCCACCGACATGTGCGACGGCATGGCACAGGGCCAAGCAATCAGCCTCAACCGGAGCGTTGACGTCCTCAGGCAGGGCGCTTGGCGGCGTCCACGATGGTCTTGAAGGTGTCCGGGTCGGAGACGGCGATCTCAGCCAGAGCGCGACGATCCAGCTCGATGCCGGCGAGACGCAGGCCCTGGATGAAGCGGTTGTAGGTGATGCCCTCAGCGCGGACGGCAGCATTGATGCGCTGGATCCACAGCTTGCGGAAGTCGCCCTTGCGAGCCTTGCGGTCACGGAAGTTGTAGTTAAAGGAGTGCAGCAGCTGTTCCTTGGCCTTGCGGTACAGGCGGGAGCGCTGGCCACGGTAGCCGGAAGCCCTCTCGAGAACAACGCGACGCTTCTTGTGGGCGTTCACTGCGCGCTTGACACGTGCCATAATCTATTCCTCAGCTTTCTAAAGTCTTGTTATTTCCGGGTAAGCCCTATGCTCACTTCTGCAGAAGCTGGTGCAGCTTCTTGGCCTGGCCGCCGCGCAGCACATCGTCGGCGGACAGTTCACGGCGCTTGCGAGCGGACTTGTGCTCGAGGTTGTGGCGCATGGCGGAACCGACATGCTTCACCTTGCCGGTGCCGGTGATCTTGGCGCGCTTGGAAGCGGCGGAATTAGTTTTCATCTTCGGCATTGCTGCCCTCCTTGCTGGTTTGCTTCTTGTCGGAAGTCTTCTGAGAAATCGCGGACTGCGCGTCGGCCGCGGCCTGAGCCTGAGACTCCTGCTTGGCCGCGAGACGAGCCGCCTGGCGAGCCTGACGCTCGGCGCGGGACTCGGCGCCACGACGACGCTGCTCGGACTGGGTGTGCACCTTCTTGCCCTTCGGCGCAAGGGTCATGATGATGTTGCGGCCCTCCTGCTTCGGCTTGGACTCGACGGTGCCGTATTCCTCGACATCGTCGGCCAGACGCTGCAGCAGTTCCACGCCACCAATCGGGCGGGAGATCTCACGACCGCGCAACATGATGGTGACCTTGACCTTGTCGCCTCCGTTAAGGAAGCGGGTCACATGGCCCTTCTTCACGTCGAAATCGTGGTCGTCAATCTTCAGGCGGAAACGAATCTCCTTGATTTCCGCGGTGCTCTGGTTGCGGCGAGCTTCACGAGCTTGATCTTCTCGTTGTACTTGAACTTGCCGTAATCAATGAGCTTGGCGACCGGAGGCTTCGCGTTCGGGGCCACCTCGACGAGATCGAGGTTTGCTCCTTGGCCAGGTTCAGCGCGACGGAAGTCGCGATGACGCCCACCTGCTCGCCCTTCGGGCCGATCAGGCGTACCTGCGGGACGCGAATCTCGTCGTTAATACGTGGTTCGTCGCTGATGATGACTCCAATCCTCTACTTCAATTCCGTGGCGAGGGCCTTTGCTGGAGTCCTGTTCAATGCTTTGGGTTCATGGCAAGCCAAAGCCCGCGCCAATATGCGCTCAGCTTCTGCAGACGCATATCAGTTCTTTGCGTCATTCCTGATTACGCGTTGTATATCGCAATCGCTAGGCTGTTTGCCTTGAACCCGAGGCCTTGAAAGGCTTCCAGGTGGGGTTGCCCCGCTTTCTTGATTTCTCAAGCCAAATAGAAAGTCTACCATACGCCCGGACATTCGCGGTCCGTGTGTCGAACCTACTGCACGGCGCGCAGCAGACCGCCGAAGCCTTCGTCTTTGAGAATCTGCCGATATGGGCCGGCCTCATCGGCGATGATTTGATCGATGGCATGCATGCCGAGTACTTCGACCGGCGCCTTGTCGTCGGTGAGAATAGTCGACGCTGAGTCCGGTTCGTTCACCTTCCGGAATCGAGAGGCGACCTCTTCCATATACCATTCGAGATCTTCGCTGCCGGTGCGCTCGTAGGTGGTCTCACGCAGGTTGAGCGCCTTGGAGGCCTGCTGCATGGAGTTCTCTTCGGAGCCGGAACCCGGCTTCTTGGCGAACAGTTCACGGTTCGTGGTGTTCGGCACGTCGGCCGTCAGTGTGTTCCCATTGCCGAACACGCTGGCGATGGTATCGCTCAACGCCTCGTTGATCGAACCTTGGCCGTCCGAGATCATGTTCATGTTCACCACCATCACGCCGCCGGGGTTCAGGTGCTCTCTGACCATGGTGAAGAACTCGGTGGAGCTCATCTGGAAGGGAATGGTGATGTCCTGATACGCATCGACCATGATCACGTCGTACTTGTCATGCGAGGCGGCGAGCCAGGCTCGGCCGTCATACGTGGTCACGGGGATGTCGGCGGGCTCATCGAAGTATTCGCCGGCCAGATCGGTGATCTTCTGGTCAATCTCCACGCCGGTGATGTTCATTTTCGGATAATACTGCTTCAGCTGGCGGGCGTAGGTGCCGGTGCCCATGCCGAGGATCAGCGCGGAATTGGCATTGTCGGCGAGCGCCGGCGCAGCCAGGGCCGTGTCGTAGTACATACCTGTCAGTCCTTTGTCTTTCATCGTGACGGACTGCACGCCGAACAGCACGTTGGTGGACAGGATCGTGCGGTCGGAGAGGTTCTTGACCTGCAGGTAGTTGTAGATGGACTCGCCCTCATAGGCCAGGTTGGTTTCCCAGAACGCGAAGCCGGTCAGGGGCGAGACGCAGGACGTGGCCACGAAGATCACGGCGCTGACCACGCAGGCGATGCGCTTGGCCTTGATCGAGATGAAGTAGATCAGCGGACATGCCGGAGAAGAATTCGGTGATGTAGAGGAATATCTTTGATTTGAGAATCGGCCGTTCGCTTGCCTCGGTGATCTGTGCCATCGCTCCGCTCCCCTGCCTGTGCGCCTATCGACTACTGTTCTGATGCGTAGCCTATCAGCATTTTCCCGGCCGATGGGTGGATACCGGCTACAGTAGGCATCATGACTCAGGTATGCGTGATTTTTGGTGCGGGCGAATACTATGCGGGCACGCCCGTGGTGCCGGCCGGCGCGTATGTGATTGCGGCCGATGGCGGGCTCGACCATACGCGCCAGTTGGGTATCGTGCCCGATGTGGTGGTGGGCGACTTCGATTCGCTGGAGGGCCGGCCGCCCCGCACCGATGTGCGCACCATCGCGCTGCCCGCGCTGAAGGACGATCCGGACATGCTCTCCGCGCTGAAGGTCGGTTGGTCGGCGGGTTGCCGCGAATTCCATGTCTATGGCGGTTTGGGCGGCCGCATTGACCATACGATTTCCGGCATTCAACTGATGGCATTATTGGCCCGGCATGGGGCAAGCGGGTATCTGTATGGTGATGGGCTCATCGTCACGGCCATCACCGATGGTAGGCTTTCGTTCCCCGCGCATCCGGTGCCCGAGGACGGCCGCATGGTGTCTGCGTTCTCCCACTCCGATGTTTCGCTTGGCGTGAACGAGCCGGGGCTGAAATATGAGCTTAAAGACGGCACGCTGACCAATACGGTGGTGCAGGGGGTAAGCAACGAGTTCCGCGACGGCGTGGACGCGGCCATCAGCGTGGAGCACGGCACACTGATCGTCACCTTCCCCATCGAGGTGGCGTTGCCTCAGGTGAGTCGATTCCACGAATTTGGCGGCGATATCGGCGAGCTGGACACCGCAGTGTCCAAGCTGCTGGTTCGCTGACTTGCATGCCGCGCGCTTGCTCATGATGATTCGAGACATTCCTCCAAAGGAGAGGAAAAATCACATGTCGGTTGCGGGCAATCCGAATTGTGAGCGCTCACAGAAAATACGGCATTTTTGCCCAAAACGCACGCTGAAACGTTGCCATGTGTACAGAGTCGGCATTACAGTAGCAACTGTTGGTAAACAATGGCCCGGTGTGCCAAAGCGCGCCAAGGCCACCCTACAAGGGAGAATTACATGACAGTTAAGATTGGTATCAACGGCTTCGGTCGCATTGGTCGTCTCGCCTTCCGTCGCATCTTCGAGCTGCAGGCTCGCGGCGGCCAGGCTGGTGACATTGAAGTTGCCGCCATCAACGATCTGACCACCCCGGCTACCCTGGCTTACCTGCTGAAGTACGACAGCACCCACGGCACCTTCCGTCATGACGATGGCACTCCGGTTGACGTCAAGGCCACCGAAGACTCCATCATCGTCGACGGCAAGGAATACAAGGTCTACGCCGAGAAGGACGCCAACAACATTCCGTGGGTCAAGAACGACGGTGTTGAGTACGTGCTCGAGTGCACCGGCTTCTACACCTCCGCCGAGAAGTCCCAGGCTCACATCAACGCTGGCGCCAAGAAGGTCCTGATCTCCGCCCCGGCCAAGGATGACACCACCCCGACCGTTGTGTTCGGCGTGAACCACGACATCCTCAAGGCTTCCGACGTGATCGTCTCCGCCGGTTCCTGCACCACCAACTCCATGGCCGCCATGGTCAAGCTGCTGGACGAGAAGTTCGGCATCAAGGCCGGCTTCATGACCACCATCCACGCCTACACCGGCACCCAGATGCTGCTCGATGGCCCGCGTGGCACCAAGACCGGCCGCAACCTGCGCGCCGCCGCCATCAACACCATCGCCCACTCCACCGGCGCTGCCAAGGCCATCGGCAAGGTCGTTCCGTCCGTGAACGGCAAGCTGCAGGGCCACGCCCAGCGCGTCCAGGTTCCGGACGGCTCCGTCACCGAGCTGACCACCGTTCTGAACACCGAGACCACCGCCGACGAGATCAACGCCGCCTTCAAGGCTGCCTTCTCCGACACCGATTACTACGCTACAACGATGAGGCATCGTCTCCTCCGACATCCTCGGCGACACCCACGGTGGCGTGTTCGACCCGACCCAGACCGACGTCAACACCATTGATGGCGTGACCCTGGCTCGCACCGTGTCCTTCTACGACAACGAGTACGGCTTCACCTCCAACATGATCCGTACCCTGCTGTACTTCGCTGAGATCTCCGAGTGAACCATTGCGGTCTAGGCCGCTACGGTTCGTTTGAGAACTAAGCTGTGAGACCCCCGCCTTGTGCGGGGGTTTCTTCGTAGTAGAACGGTAATCATGGCAAAGAAAAGCAAGCATGATAAGGGCGCGGGTTCCACTCCGGCGACAGTCCAACTGGAGAAGGCGGGCGTGGAATTCCACGTATACGAATACGAGCACTCCAACGACCATATGGATGACGGCTACGGCGTGGAGGCGGCCACCAAGCTCGGCTTCGACGAGCATCAGGTGTTCAAGACGTTGATGGCGGACACCGGTGCCGAACGCGTGGTGGGCGTGGTACCGGTGAGCGGTCATATGGATTTGAAAGCCTTGGCTGCAGCCGTAGGTGCCAAGAAGGCCTCTATGGCCGATCCCAAGGTGGCGATGCGTGAATCCGGTTATGTGGTTGGCGGCATCTCGCCGTTAGGCCAGAAGACACGTCATAAGACTGTGTTGGATGAAAGCGCCCTGCAATTCGACCAAATTCTGGTCTCCGGCGGCAAGCGAGGCCTGTCTGTGGGCGTGAATCCACAGGACCTGCTCAAGGTCTTGAACGCCGTTGCCGCACCAATCGGCACGTGGTGACCGTTCTTGCTCCCCTCACGGAGGGGAGCCAAGAATGACTACTTCTTCCTGCGCAACTCCGCCGGCAGCACAAAGTGCATGTTTTCTTTGATGGTTTCGACGGACTTCATACCGGTGAAGCCCAAGTTTTGCAGAGCGTCAATCACACCGGACACCAGTTCGTCCGGTACGGAGGCACCCGAGGAGATACCTACGGATTCCAGACCCTCGAACCATGCCGGGTCAAGCTCGCTGGCATCATCCACGCGATACGCTTTGCCGCGCTCCCCCAAGCCCTCCTGCGCCACCTCCATCAGTCGCACGGAATTCGAGGAGTTGGCCGATCCGACAATCACCACGCAATCGGACTGCTGGGCCACCAGTTTGACCGCAGCCTGACGATTCGACGTGGCATAGCAGATATCCGAACTCGGCGGCTCTTGAATCCAAGGGAATTTGGCCTTCAGCGCGGCAATGGTATCGGCGGTCTCGTCCACGCTCAACGTGGTCTGCGAGAGCAGCACCAGCTTGGTGTCGGGCGCAAAATCCAGCGAATCGACATCCGATTCATGCTCGATCAAGTGCACGTGTTCGGGGCTCTCCCCCACTACACCGACCGCTTCATCGTGACCTTTATGCCCGATATAGACGATTTCATACCCCTCGCGCACGAAACGCAGCACCTCACGGTGCACCTTACCCACCAGAGGCAGGTGGCATCCACCACATGCATGCCACGACGTTCGGCTTCCGCCTTCACTACCGGAGATACGCCATGGGCGGAAAACACCACCGGAATACCCGCTTGGGCAGCAGCATCCGGAATCTCCGCCAATTCCTGGACGAACACCGCGCCTTGCCCGGCCAAGTCCTCGACCACATGCTTGTTGTGCACGATCTGCCGGCGCACATATACCGGGGGCAGCCCATCCTCGCGCGTCCGCTTTCCGGAAGCCTCCGCGGCTTTGAGAATGGTCTGTACGGTAAGAATCGCACGGTCCACACCCGCGCAGAAGCCTCGCGGATCAGCGAGCACAACGCTTTTGGTCATCGGAACCTCCTGAACGTCAATAGTGTTTTCCAGTGTAAGGCAGGGATTACAGGAATCTGCCGTCACAACTTTTCCGCGTCTCCCACAAATCACCGGTTTCCAAGGAATCCACGTGCTTCTCGCATGATGGTGTGAGACTCGTCACTCCACGTATTGCTACCGTGTTTATACGAATTGTTTATTATATGCCGCATATCGCCAATCCCCGCCTCGATAGAGGAGACGCGCTAGACTGGGGCCAGCGATAGCAGGAGCTACCGGCCCACCAACCTCACTACGGGAGTGATTCCATGACGAGTAAAACACCACGCACCGGAAATCAGTATTCGATTCACTATGGCGATTATTCCGCCGTCATCTGCGAACTCGGCGCCAAGATTCGCCGATTCGATTATCAAGGCAAGGAAATTTTCTGCCCGTTCGGCGTCAACGACCTGACCCCCACCTGTAACGGTTATGTGCTGGCCCCGTGGCCAAACCGCATCGAAAACGGCGAATATGATTTCAATGGCAAGCATTACTGCGCGCCGGTTAACGAATATCATCCCGCACCGCGCAACAATGCGAACCACGGATACGCCTACCACTACATGTGGAAGCTTGAATCGTTGACCGATAGCGCCGTGACGCTTTCGCTGCGCTTCCCCAACTTGGACGGATACCCGTTCGATGTGACCGTGACCGTCACCTACGAACTCGGCGACAACGGCATGACCGCGACCGTCAATGCCCGCAATGATGGCGACGAACCGGCACCGTGGGCTCTCGGCCTGCATCCGTGGCTGGCCAACGGCAAGCAGGCGCAACTGCCGCCGAACGCGATGCCGACTCCGCCGCCTGCCACCTGCAGATTAAGGCCGCCAGTCATGTGACGGTGAACGAGGCGCTGATTCCCACCGGCACCGAACCGGTTACCGGTATCTACGACCTGAACGATGGCCCGACGCTCGAAGGCCGCGCCTTTGATGATGCCTGGGTTGACGTGGAGCGTGCCGCCGATGGTACGACCACCACCACATTCACCCGCCCGGACGGTATCGAAGTGAAAATCATTGGCGATGAGACGATTAATGCTTGGCAGTGCTACACCGCCACTGGCGCACCGTTCGCCGAGCATCCGTATGGCATCGCCGTCGAGCCGATGACCGCCCCGGCCAATGCCTTCCGCACTGGTGACCACTTGGTGACGCTCGCCCCCAACGGCGACTACACCACTGTGGTCCGCTACGAAGTAGTCCAGAAGTAGTTCTGTTACGCTGCTCCCCTCCAGAGGGGAGCCAATTTTTTTATCCTTATGTGCCGCCGCGTCTTGGGACTTATGCGATACGATTGTGAGCGATAACAATTTGTTCCACAAAGGAGTGTGCACTATGGCTTTGAAGCCTCGCACTGGTAACCAATATGTCATCTCGTCCGGCGAATGGAGTGCCGTCGTCACCGAACTGGGTGCCAGCCTGCGCGAGCTGAAGTGGCGCGGCGAAGACCTCATCGTCCCCTTCGACCCGAACAAGGTCATTCCCTGCTGCAACGGCTGGGTGCTGGCACCGTACCCGAACCGAGTGACCAATGGTCAGTATTCTTTCGATGGCGAAGACTACCAGATGCCGATCGACGAGTTCGACCGCCAATCCTCCCTGCACGGCTATGCCTACCGCTACATGTGGGAGCTCGTTGATTTGCAGGAATCACACGTGACGCTCTCCTGGCGCTCCCCCGACATCGCCGGCTACCCGTTTGATATCACCATCACCGCCACTTATGCACTTGACGAGAACGGTCTCACGGAAACCTTCACCGTGCACAACAACGACAGCGTGAAGGCACCGTGGGCATTTGGCATCCACCCGTGGCTGGCCAACGGCAAGCACGCCACCGGTCAGGCCATTACCGCCGACAACGAGCCCTGCCGTCTTGAGCTGCACTGCGACACCCACGTGACCGTAGACGAACACTTGCTGCCCACCGGTGAAGAGCCGGTTTCCGGCATCTTCGACCTGCGCGATAACCCCACGCTGGAGGGACGTGGCTTCGACGATGCCTGGACCGATATCACCAACCGCGGTGAAGACGGCAGCACTTCCGCCGTGTTCACCCGCCCCGACGGCATCAAGGTCACGCTGACTGGCGACAAGACCATCAACTCCTGGCAGGTGTGCACCGGCAACGAAATCGGCGAGAAGGCTCGTCAGGCCGGCGTGGCCGTCGAACCGATGACCGCCTACGCCGACGCTTCCGCACCGGCAAGGATCTGGTTGTGCTCGAGCCGGGCGATGACTACACCACCGTGGTCACCTTCCACGCCGAACAAATCTGAAAAACCGAATAGCCAAGCCTGACGCTCATCGCCACATGGACACCCGTGTTGCATCACGTCGTGCTCATGTGGCATAATTCCGAAGGCTTATTTTTTTACTGCAGCAAAGGAGTCCATCATGGGCATGCGCGGACGTAAGCGCAAGAATCGTCGTAAGAAGGCCGCCAACCACGGCAAGCGTCCTAACGCCTGATTCTTCGCGTTTCTTATGGAACGCTCAAGGCCCGTCTGATGATACATCAGACGGGCCTTGTTGTATATGTCGTTACTTATCTTCGCCGCAGCAGTGATCAAGCGTGGCCTTGAGCCGGGCTATCAGACATTCGGGTGCCACATCCGGGCGCAAGTAGGCACGCAACGCGGCAATCAACGCCTGTTCACGCTCGTCGCAGCAGGTACGGGGGTCAAAACAGTCGCCCTCCGTAACGATATGCACGTCCGCCTGGACCGACGCAGAGGCCGAGCCGGTATCCACTGAACGATGATGCACCGCCGTGATATGCACTTCGGTCTGGCTGACCATGCCATCGGCCCCCGTACGGGTTATGGAGATATGGCGAGTACGCTCTACCGGCTGATCGTTCATCAGATCTCCTTTCCCGAAAGCTTGCTTGACTGTTGTGGCGTGCGGGCGCCAGTCGCATGACTATGTCTCACTGCGGCTTGCGTGTCGCCATTGCTACCAACAGTTTGTTCACTACTTCCATTATGGCCGGAATCGGCGATTCGACCAACGTTTTCGCCCAACTTCGCGGATGGTGAACCAGCCGACGAACCAGTCACGTACCCGCGCTCTTTCGCATACGAGGCGAGCTCACGCTTGAGTTGCGTGCGGGCGCGATTCAGGCGGCTCATCACCGTGCCGATTTTCACGCCCTGCTCATCGGCCACCTGCTGGTAGGACTTGCCGTCGATGGCGGCGTCGATGAACACCTGCCGGCGTTCCGGCGAGAGTTTGGCGAGCGCGGCCATGATTTCCTCGGGCGCGAAGGCGTCCAAATATTCCTCTTCAGCGGACTTGAGCCCGTCCGACGTATGTTCGGCGGCATCGTAAATGTCCCAGTCGTCGTATTCACCGGTGGAGTCGTTGGCACGCTGCGGGCGCCGCTTGGCCTTGGCATACTGGTTGAAGTAGGCATTGCGCTCGATGGTGGTCATCCACGCCTCGAAGTTGGAGCCCGGCTGGAATGAGTCGAAGGCCTTGAACCCGCGTTCGAAGGTGTCCTGGACCAGATCCTGCGCGTCATCGGGATCGTTGGTCAGCCTCATCGCCTGCCGGTACAGTGCATTGACGGCGGGCATGGCGAGCTGTTCAAATCTGGCGCGCTTGGCTGCCATGGACTCGCCCGATCCGGCTGACTGCCCGGATTGCATAGTTGCTTCGCTTGTCGTCACGTTTCACCATTCTAATCAAATCATGTGCCCATATCGTGGTCGATGACGTGTGAGCCACAACACGCTGCACCCCACCTGTAGAATGGCGTATCGGCTAGATAATAGGGAGTAACAATTATGGCTTTGACTTTGGCTTCGGCCGCTGACCTGCTCAAGGAACACCATCTGCTGCGTGAAATCATCCAAGGGGATGTCTGGACCGACGACCCGGCCCGTATCGCTTCGGCGGATGAGCCGTTCGCCGGCATCACCTACGACACCCGCAAGGTCACGCCGGGCACCCTGCTGTGCTGCAAGGGCCAGTTCAAGGCCGAATATCTGAACGGCATCGACGAAGCCGGCCTGGCCGCATACGTGGCCGAAACCGAGTACTCAGCCGCAACCGCCACCCCCGGCTGATCGTCAACGACGCACGTAAGGCGATGAGCCTGCTGTCCGCCGCGTTCTACGGATATCCGCAGAACGAGCTCACGGTCATCGGCGTCACCGGCACCAAGGGCAAGACGACCACCTCGTACTTCACGCAGGCGCTTATCAACGCCGTCTCCGGCGGCAAGGCCGCATTGTTCTCCTCGGTCGATAATTGCCTTGACGGCCACACCTACGTCGAATCCGATCTGACCACACCCGAATCGATGGACGCCTTCCGCATGATGCGCGAGGCGGCCGATAACGGTATGAAGTATCTGGTGATGGAGGTCTCCTCCCAGGCGTACAAGGTGGACCGCGTCTATGGCCTGACTTTCGATGTGGCCGCGTTCCTCAACATCTCCCCCGACCACATCAGCCCGATCGAACACCCCACGTTCGAGGATTACCTGTATTGCAAGCGCCAGATCATCGTCAACGCGAAGTCGCTGGTACTCGGCGCGGACAGTCTGCACGCCGATCTGTTGCGGGAGGACGCGGAGGCAGCCGGCATCGGCGTGACCACCTTCGCCCTGCATGACGCGGATAATGCCGGCACCAGTGCGGACGTCGTCGCCTGGCCCGCCGACCCGGCGCACGCCTCCTTCCACATCGCCGACGGAGATCAGGCCCTTGGCGACTACCATCTGTCCATCGATGGCGACTTCAACTACCTCAATGCGGCGGCAGCCATCGCCATCGCCCATGCGGTTGGCGTATCGCTCGATGACGCCGACGCACTGCACGCCATCGAATCCGTACGTATCGCCGGCCGTATGGAACAGTTCCGCGACCCGCAGTCAAACACGCTCGCCATCGTCGATTATGCGCACAACTACGCATCCGTCACCGCGCTGCTTGACTTCGTCTACGAGCGTTGGGGCGAGGAAAACCCGCGTATCACGCTGGTGACCGGATCGGCCGGCAACAAGGCCTACGATCGTCGTAAGGAAATCGTCGAGGCTGCCGAGAACCGTATCGCGAACTTCATTTTCACCGCCGAAGATACGGACACCGAGCCGATCATCGACATCTGCATGGAAATGCAAGGCTACATCACGAACAAGGATGTGGTCTCCACGGTGATTTCCGACCGTCTGACGGCCATCACCAACGCCATTTACGATGCCCGTGCGCACGCCGACCGATTCAACATCCTGCTGATCATCGGCAAGGGCAACGAGCGTTGGATCAAGGACCATCGCAAGCATGTGCCGTTCGACGGCGACGATCACGTCGTCGAACGCATGTTTGGCTTGTGACGGGATTCCGGCCAATCAAATCCTGATCGGATCCCGATTAGCCCACATCAGATCACGCGCAATACGACCAAACCAGAAACACGACATACGGATACAAACGAAAAAGGATAGCTGAATCGTAATGATCACGTTGGAGAAAGTTGACGGAGCCACACTGGAAGCCGAAGCCGAGAAGGCCGGCATCACGTTGCCTATCGAACAGACCAAGGTTTGGTCTGGTTTTCAGGCGGATATCGACGGACGCACACCATGGGGCAATTATCTGATCAAGCGTGATGGTGAATTGGTCGCCGTGATCTCCTTTATCGATTTTGAGACGCACGGTTATCATTATCTGCGCTCGATGCATGGGCCGGCGTGGGTCGCCAAGCCCACCGAGGCTGAGGAGCGCGAGGTCGTCGACGCCATCGTGGACACCGTCAAGAAGGCCGACAAGAGCATCGCGTTCCTGCGTATCGACACCTGGTTCGCCGATGGTACGGAGAAGGTGCTGTCCACAGTGCCGTACGACCAGACCGTGGTCATCGACATCACCGGTGGCGATGATGAGATTCTGGCTCGGATGAAGCGTCGTGGACGCCGTGACGTGCGCAAGTCTCTACGTGAATGCCCGGCCGAGGTTGCCGATGAGACGGATAAGGCCCTGACCGATTTCTCCGAATATTACGATGTGATGGTCGAAACCGGCCAGCGCGATGGATTCACGCCTGCTCCGATGAGCGACTACTCCGATATGATCGGCGCGTTGGGTGCCGGTCATTGCCGTGTGTTCGCCGCACGTATTGAAGACCGTGTGGTGGCATGGTCGATTGTCACCGTGAACGGCACGCATGCGGTGCGCTACTATGCCGGCATGCGCAACGAGGTTATGCGTCTGCATGTGACCGACAAGCTGCTGTATTCCGAATGCTGCATCCTGGGCTCGCAGGGTATTACGGAATACGATCTGATGGGCATCGGCTCCGATTTCGCGCCGTCGCTCAAGGGGCTTAACGAGTTCAAGTGCAAGTTCACCGAGGAAATCACCCCGGTGGCCCCCGCCCGCGACGTACCCATCAAGAAGGCCTTCTACAAGACGCTGCAGACTGTGCAGGGCGTGCGCAAGGCATTACGCTAATACCACCCCGCTCCCGCTGGTGGGAGCTGTCGAGCGAAGCGAAACTGAGGGTGGTCTTTCGAGATGGACCACCCTCTGTCACCTGTGGCGCCAGTTCCTACCAGCAGGAACCATTCATTTATCGTTCGAGTTTTTGGCTCACCACGGCTGTTACGCCGTCGGCTCGCATGGTTACGCCGTAGAGCGCGTCGGCAATCGACATGGTGCGTTGCTGGTGAGTAATAATGATGAGCTGCGCATGGGCGCGTAGCTCATTGAACGCATTAATCAAACGGGTCAGGTTCACGTCGTCCAACGCGGCCTCGACCTCGTCCATCACATAGAACGGGCTGGGGCGGGCGGTGAAAATCGCGAACAGCAACGCCAGCGCGGTCAGTGAACGTTCGCCGCCGGACAGGAGGCTCAGCTGTTTGACACGCTTGCCGGCCGGGCTGGCCTCGACCAGTACGCCGGTGGTGAGCATGTCTTCCGGGTTTTCCAGGCGCAGTCGCCCGGTGCCGCCTGGGAACAGCGTGGCGAACATCTGCTCGAATGCCTCGGCGGTATCGTCGAACGCGGATTTGAATACCTGGACCATCGTGGAATCGAGATCCTTGATGAGCTGCATCAAATCGTCACGTGATTTGACCACATCGTTGCGCTGATCATTGAGATACTTGTTCCGCTCCTCAAGCGCTTCGAATTCCTCGGTGGCCAAAGGGTTGATCTTGCCGAGTGCGGCCAGATCGCGGCGAGCCTTATCGAGACGCTTCTTCTGCTCCTGACGGTTATACGGCACGGTCTTAAAGCGGTCGGAATCGCCGTTGGTGCCGGTCTCTCCCCCGGTTTCTCCCTCTTCGGTCCCAGCCTCAGCTTCCGTCTCATCCAACGGCACAGGGTTGCCCTCATCATCCAGCACGGGCACCGGCTGTTCGGGGCCGTAATCACTAACCAATTCCTCCAAAGTGAGACCGAGTTCGTCGGACACTTTCTGCATGAGCTGCCCGGATTCGGCGGCCAACCGTTCGCGGTTTACATCCAAGGCATGTTCGCGCCCGGTCAGATCGGTGACCTTGGGCTCGATCTGGTTGCGCTGCGCGCGCAGGGCCTTGAGTTCCTCGTCATGGCTGGAGGCGGCGGCCTGCAGCTCGTCTCGTTTGGCGGCCACGTCATGCAGCGTATGCTCTACCATGGCGGCCACTGCTCGCGCGTCATCGGCCACGCCTTGCAGGTGTGCGGCCTGCTCGCGTCTGCGATCGTTCAACGCCTCGATGCGGGCGCGGCGTTCGGCGGTTTCTTTGGCGTTGTCCCGCAGCAGCCCGGCCTGTCGGCTCAGTGACTCCCCTTTGCGGCTTGCTTCGGTCCACGCGATTTTTGCGGCGACCTCATGCTCGCGAGTCAGGTTCAGTTCGCGCTCCAGCGTGCGTTCGCGTTCATCGAGTTCGTCGAAATCGGCATGTTCCGCTGTGGATTGCTGGGCCGATGCCAAAGCGCGATTAAGGTCGTCAAGCTTGAGCTGATGCTCGTTGCAATTCTCTTGGGTCTCGGTGATTTTCCTATCCAGCTGCTCGAGCTGACGGGTGAACGATGCGACGCGATCTGTGGCGGATTTCAGAGATTTCTCCGCCTGCTGGGCTTTGAGCCGGGCTTCGGTGCGTTTGGCGGATTCCTGGTCGACGAGTCGAGCCGCTTCATCGCGCTTGGTTTTGGCCTCGGCCACTTGCTCAGCCATTCCGCCGTCTTGGGCGGTCAACTGTTTGACCTGTGCCAATGCTTTGTCTCGGCGGGCGGCCAGAGACAGGTCCGATTGAGAGATTGAAGAGCCGCCGACCGCCGCCACGCCGTGTGTGAAGGTCTCGCCGTTCTTGGTGACGGCCCGCATGGCTTCGCCGAATGCCACAATCTGTTGGGCTTCGTCGGCGGTGCCGGCCGCGGCTACATCAGCCAGCAGGAGACGCACGGTGCGCACGACCGCTTCGGCCTGTGCCGGGTTCTCGGCATCCGGGTTCGCGGTGACGAGTGCTGCCAGCGCGTTGCCCGATTGCGGGGCGGCCCCCGCGTTCTCGGCGCTACTCTCCTCCGACTCCGTGCCCGGCTCTGTGGCGGGATCGCCGGCAATGCTCGCGGTCAGCACCACGGCTTTGCCGAGCTTATCTTCCCGAGCGCGTTCGAGGGCGTGCAACATGTTGCCTGCCGCGGGTACCACGATGGCGCTGGCATACTGGTCGAGCGCGTGGGCCACGGCTTCTTCCCAGCCTTCGGCCACATGGATGAAGTCGGTGAGTCGGCCAAGCGAGGCAACGTCCGTATCGCGCTCCAACGATCCGGAGGCATTGCGGCTGTCTAGCGTGTCGGCAAGCGCATCGGCCTTGGATTTGAGCGAGATGATCTTGGACTGTATCTCGCGCTGCTTATCGGCGCGTTCATTCAGTCGTTCGCGGCATTCGGCGAGCGTTGCACGTGCGGCGTCCAATGCGGCACCGTCATCGTCGGCAATGGAGTCCGCTTCGCTGCGCAATGCGTCCAGCTGTTGCTGGGCATCGTCGCGCTGGGAAGTCAGCGAGTCGCGTTGGGAGGCGTAATCCTTGGCGCGGCTGGTCGCCAGTTGTACGGCGGATTCCTCGCGGGCGATGAGTTCGCGCAGTCGGGCGATTTGCGCATCGCGTTCCTGTGCGGTTTTGCGCAGTTCCGTCAAGGTCTGGCGGACTGAGGCAAGCTTTTTCTCGTCGTCGGCGCGTTCCTCGGTGGCCTTGTCGAGTGCGATGCGCGCATCGGCCACGGCCTTGGTTTGTGCCGCTGCCTGAGACTCCAGTTCCTCGGCTCGTTTGACAAGCATGCCGGGATCCTCACCGAAGTTGGTGACGATCTGGCCGGCGAGTGACCGGCTGCGCTCTTCGGCCAACTGGGCGAGCGCGTTCAGTCGTTCACGGGTCTGCGAGAATTCATGCCAGTATTGGTTGGCCTTGGCGATGGCCGGACTGGATTCGGAGCTCAACGCCTCGACCTGTTCGATGCGTACTTTGACTTGGGCGAGTTCACGTTGGGCGACGGCCAGCTGGTTACGCACAGCGCCAAGCTCTTGACGTACCGTGTCGCGACGGCTCATCGAGCGTTGAGCGTCTTCGGCGTACAGGCGGGCTTGGGCGTCGCGTACGGATATCTGAATCGCGTCGGCGCGCCGGGAGATACGTGCCTGGCGTCCGAGGGGGCCGAGTTGGCGGTGAATCTCCCCCAGCAAATCGTCGAGTCGGCTCAGGTTCGTTTCGGTATTGGCCAGCTTGCGCAACGCGCGTTCCTTGCGCTTGCGGTGCTTCAGGATGCCGGCGGCCTCTTCGATGAACGCACGGTGGCCGGACGGGTCGGCCTTCAGAATCGCATCCAATCGTCCCTGGCCTACGATCACATGCATCTGCTGGCCAAGACCGGTATCGGAGAGGAGTTCCTGAATGTCGAGCAGGCGGCATTGCGAGCCGTTGATCGCGTATTCGGAGCCTCCGTTGCGGAAGATGGTGCGGGAGATGGTGACTTCCGTGTAATCGATATCGAGCGTGTGATCGGAATTATCGATGGTCAGGCTCACCTGTGCACGGCCCAATGGCGGGCGGAGGACGTGCCTGCGAAAATCACGTCCTCCATCGAAGTGCCGCGCAGGTTTTTGGCGCCCTGCTCACCCATTACCCAGATCAGGCGTCGACGATGTTCGACTTGCCCGAACCGTTGGGGCCGACGACCGCCGTGATGCCGGGCTCGAAGCGCAGCGTGGTGGCGGAGGCGAAGGATTTGAATCCGCGGAGGGTGAGTTCCTTGAGATACATGGCGTGAGACTGTTTTCCGTATGCCGGGTGTCCGGGTATCCGATATGCCTTGGATGCGGGTTACCGGGCGTCGGCGGAATCGTCGGTGTCGGTGTCGGCACTGGCCGTGCCGGTGCCGGCGTTACCGGCGTCACTGGCCTGTTCCTTGCCGAGGCCGAGGACGTCGAACACGTCGAAGTCGTCCGGGCTTACCGAATCCTCGAGGTTGTCGCGGCCTCATCCTCGGCCTTGTCTGCCGGCTGATCCGAATCGTCCGGGTCAACTGCCGGCTGATGAACGGCCATAGCCTGCCTCATCGTGGGGCTGGCGTGTTCCTCAAGCATCAGGCGTGCGTCGCCGGCGGTGACGAAGCTGCCGCAGATAAGCACGCCGTGGCCGTAGCCCACGCCCAGCTCGTCCTCGGCATCGACCATATTGACGGCGGTCTGAATCGCGTCAGGCAGGTTCGCTTCCTTGATCACACGGTCACGACCGAACACGTCCACGGCAATCTTCTCAAGCTCGTCGGCCGGCATCACGCGCTCGCGCCACGAATTCTCGGTGACCACCACGGAGCTCAGGATCGGCTCCAGAACACCCAGATATTCCTCGACCTGCTTGTCGCGCATCATGGCGACCACACCGACCAGCTGCTTGAAGTCGTAGCTTTCCTCGATGGCCTTGCGCAGGGCTTCGGCGGCATTCACGTTGTGTCCGCCATCCAGAATGATGGTCGGTGAGGTGCGGATCTGTTCGATGCGTCCGGGAATCTTGACCGAGCTCAACGCCTCGGCCACCAAGTCGCCGTCCAGCGGACCGTTGACCGGAATCACCACTTCGGAGGCGGCGAGCGCGGCAAGCGCGTTGTGGGCCTGATGCTCGCCGAACTTGGCGATCGGCACGCCCTCGTAAGTGCCGTTGGGCGTGGTCAGGGTGGCGACTTGGCCGCCGACTGCGGCCATACGGTCGGACGCGGTCATTTCGTAGCCGTCGCGCACGAGCATGGCGTGGTTGCGTTCGGCGGCTTCGGCGAGAATCGGCATGACGGCTTCCTCATGCGGCTGCGGGCCGATGATGGCGGTGCAGTTCGGCTTGATGATGCCGGCCTTCTCGGTGGCGATCTGTTCGACGGTGTCGCCCAGCCACTGCATGTGGTCCATGTCCACCGGGCCGATGATGGCCGCATCCGCGTTGAGCACGTTGGTGGCGTCCCACAGGCCTCCCATGCCGACCTCGACGATGGCCACGTCCACGGGAGTGTCGGCGAACTTCCAGATGGCCATGGCGGTGAGCACCTCGAAGAAGCTCATCTTCGGCTTGCCTTGCTCCTCCATCTTGGCGTCCACCAGGGCCACGAGATCCTTGGTCTGGTCCCAGATGTCGATGAAATCGTCATCGGACAGCTGCTGGCCGTCGATGGCGATACGCTCGTTGATCTTCTCCAGATGCGGCGACGTGTACAGGCCGGTGCGCATACCGTAGGCACGGCAGATGGCCTCGGCCATGCGTGCGGTGGAGCCTTTGCCGTTGGTGCCGGTGATATGAATCACGCGGAACGACTGCTCCGGGTGGCCCAGGATGTCGAGCATCAGGTTCATCCGGTCGAGATCCAGATTGGTGGTGTTATGCTCCGGCGGGCGGCTCATGATGTCCAGTTCGACGTCCCGCATGCTCTCATTGTTCCGATTCGGATGCTCGAATGACATATCCTCTTCTAACCTCTGCTCGTGTTGCTGTTGCGCCGTTCGGAGTGCGTATGCCACTTACGTGTTCGCGCCATTCTCGTCATGTCTACGCATGCCCGCATATATTCCGCTTCCGCATGCGCAGGAAGCTCCCCTTGCACAGGTTTGCCCCGCATGATTCGGGATTCTTGCCTTCACGCGTGGAGCCGCACTCCCTCAATTCCCTCTATCCTAGCCGCCGGGGTGGTTTATCGTGCGCGCACAGTGAAACCGTCTCATATGTCGCCGCCGCGCGGCAGTCTCTACCTGCAGCCACGCACAGTGAAGCCATCTCATATAGTTGCAATGCGGCTCTTGCCGTCGGCATCTCATTCTTAGTCGGCTGCAATCCAAAACTTGTATGTCCGGCGACGCTGATGCTATTCAGCGTCGGTACAGTGCCAGCTTCTGGCGGTACACCGACGCTATGATGCTCTTGCGAGTCGGTGGCTGGCCAAAACCTGGATTAATCCCGACTCCATCGCCTCTCAGTGTCGTCTCCTCGCCAAGGCATGCCATTCTGCCGTCGTTGAGAAATTTCAACGTCGTCAATCGACCATGTCTTGCCCCGGAAACGACTCTCACAAACGTCCTCTACATCATCTTTTGAACTCGCAGAGGCTCATTCACTGTTATGACTGCTCTCACCGTCGGCAGCCGTCCAAGCCCTGGATCTATGCCGCCAATAAATTGCAGCAAATCGTCGGCCCCGATACAACCATTGGACTCACGCCGACGCTAGATTCCACACTCAGACAGAAGCCAGCCAATATCTGAACCAGCACCGACGGCGTACAAAGCATAAGCACCGTTAACCGTCAATTCGCCGCCCTCTACCAGCTACATCCGCCTTCGCCGATGATATCTTGTTCGAATCCCCAAAGCACGTTGTTCGAATGACATTACTGATGGTGGATAAGTTTTGTGTGTTATCCACTATTCCGAATTAGCGGCCTAATACCTTGAAATTATCGGGAGTATCTCGCTCCAAGACAGCCAAGCTCCGAGGCTAGAACCACAATGGCTGAAATTCATACTTACGCTGCTTCGTTCCGGCTACGCTCGACGTCATGAAGACACACAAAGCAGTGGCCTCGCTCATATCAGCCGCGCAGAATGAGCTGAGATGCGTCTATTCAAGAAATGAAGCGGAACAGACCGCTCTACGCCGCCGTGCCCAGAGTGGTGAGTTGTTGAAAGTGTATGACGGCATTCCCAGTCTTTATGCAAATACTGCATACTGGGATGGTTTGACGCCGCCGGAGCGAACGTTGCATATAGCCCGCGCTCTTGCGCAAGAGCATCCTCAGTGGGTTTTTGGCGGCTTGGTGGCAGTAAGTGCCTATGGATTCGAACATCAATGGCATTTGCATGATGACTGCATAACCATCGTGACTTCCGATCATGGATCTCGTCAATGCCATCAGCGCTTACGACATGTCTATATGCCCGATATGAACAATCCGAAGACACATTACGAGGCCTCCGGCCTATCCCTGATATCACCGGCTAGAACCTTGGTCGAGGCCGCTATAGACCTTGATTTTCGGTTTGCGTTACCGATCTTTGACTCGGCCCTTGCCAAGGGAATAACCAAGGAAGAGATAGCCGCCGACTGCGTTCAATGGAGAATCGATTATGCCCGAGTATTCCGCCTGCTGCGCTATGCAAACGAAAGGAGCGAGAATGGTGGAGAATCCCTCGCGCGAGGCACCATCATCGAAGATCGCTTCCTCACGCCGCGTATTCAGGTAACGGTGACCGACCCACAGACGAATACCGAGTACCGCGTTGATTTCGTATGGAAGCTCGATGACGGGCGCGTGATAGTGGCCGAATACGACGGCACACAAAAATACGTGGACCCAGCCATGACCGATAACCGCAGCATTCAGGAGGTGGTGGCCAAGGAACGCGCACGCGACGAGGGACTGAAACGAGCCGGTGCCACCGAAATCGTCCATTTCACATACGCCGACGTCATCGAACGTACTCCGCTGCGGGTAAAACTGATCAAAGCCGGGGTGCCTCAGGTGGAGACCTCCGCATAGCAGTGAGTCCCGCGACGCGATAAACCTTCATCGCATGGGTTCACATGGATTCAGCCCACAGAATATGTCAATATCAATCGGCAAGCTCCAGCCCAAGCCCATGCCCCTCTCCTTCCCTACCGAGAACAATAAACGGGCCCGCATTCCAGCCCGCCGCACTCGCCATATGGGCATGTCCGGAAGACCGTCCAAATTCCGTACTTGGTTTTACCGTCAGCCGTCAATCGTGGCACATCGCATAAAGCCGACTAATATGAGGTGGGAATCGATGATTCGACAACAACTACATACAGGAGAGTGGCAATGGGTGAAGTGATCACCGCCAAGGACAAGGAATATGAGGCCGAAGAGCGCGCTACGGCACCGGGCGCGAACCAGTCGATGAGCGACCGCGTGAACAACCGCTCGCTGCGCCCGCAGTCGGCCGCATTCAAGGAGTTCATGAAGTCCGGCTGGGCCGACGATGATCCGGAGATTAATCCTCTCGAATCCTCCAAGTTCACGCCAGCCCGCCTTGAGGCGCTGGGCAAGGCCTTCCCGGGCGAACGTCTGGTCATTCCGGCCGGCCAGCCGAAGGTGCGCAACAATGATTGCGATTACATGTTCCGCCCGGACACCACGTTCGCCTACTACACCGGTCTGGGTTCCGATTACGAGGCCGGCGCCGTGCTGGTCCTGAACCCGGTCGACCCCGACTCCCCCGAAGCCGCCGCCGGCAAGACGCACACTCCGGAACTGTTCGTGGCGCCGCGCGCCGACAACTCCACCGAGGACTTCTTCATGTCCGCCCACTACGGCGAATACTGGGTTGGCCCGCGTGCCGGTCTCAAGGAGATGCAGGCGATGACCGGCATCGAAACCCACGACATCGCCCAGCTGGCCGACGCCCTGTCCAAGGACGTGGGTGCCGAAGCCGGCGCCGTACGCGTGCGCGTGGTCAGCGAAACCGACCCGCAAATCACTTCGATGGTTGAATCCATCCGCGAGGCCAACGGTTTCGCCGATCCGGACAAGAACTCCGCATCCGACGACAAGCTGCACGAGTTCGCCGCCGAGGCACGCATGGTCAAGGACGGCTACGAAATCAACGAAATGCGCAAGGCCGTGGACGCCACCAAGCATGGCTTCGACCGTCTGCTCTCCGCACTGCCGGCCGCGCTCGACAAGCCGCGCTCCGAGCGTATCCTCGAAGGCGCGTTCAACGCCGTGTCCCGTGAACTGGGCAACGCCGTCGGTTACGACTCCATCGTGGCCTCCGGCCCCCACGCCCCGATTCTGCACTGGATGCGCAACACCGGTGTGGTGAAGACCGGCGACATGCTGCTGGTGGATGCCGGCGTTGAGGTCGATTCCCTGTACACGGCCGACATCACCCGCACCTTCCCGACCAACGGCAAGTTCACCGACTTCCAGAAGCGTCTGTACCAGGCCGTGCTCGACTCGCAGCAGGCCGGTTTCGAAGCCGCCAAGCCGGGTGCCACCTACTCCGACATCCACCACGCCTGCATGCGTGTGATCGCCGAGCGTCTGCACGATTGGGGTCTGCTGCCGGTGAGCGTCGAGGAGTCGCTGTCCCCGCAAGGCCAGCAGCACCGCCGTTGGCTCGCCTGCGGCGTGGCCCACCACCTGGGTCTTGATGTGCATGATTGCGCGCAGGCCCGTTTCGAGTCCTATCAGAGCGCGCCGATTCGCCCGGGCATGATCTTCACGATCGAGCCCGGTCTGTACTTCCGCGAGGATGATCTGCTGATTCCGCCGGAATACCGCGGCATCGGCATCCGCATCGAGGACGACGTGCTCATGACCGAGAACGGCCCCGAATGGATTTCCGCCGGCATCCCGAAGCAGATCGACGACGTCGAAGCCTGGATGGCCGAGCAGGCTGCCCAAGCGAAGTAACCTAAGCTCCCTCTGATGAGGGAGCTTCTTTTCTACTAAGGAGGCAATGTGTCCACTCCGGAATTTGTGTTGGAATTGCGTAAGAAGATCGGCCATGATCTGTTGTGGCTCAATGGCGTGACCGGTTGTGTACTGAACGAACATGGTCAACTGCTGTTGGGCCGTCGTTCGGACACGGGCGAATGGGCGATGGTCTACGGCATCAACGAGCCGGGCGAACAGCCGGCGGACACGGTGGTGCGCGAAATCAAGGAGGAGACGGGCATCGATGCCATCGTCACCGATTTGGTGGCCGTCACCTCGTCAAACAAGGTACTGACCTACGCCAATGGCGACAACACCATGTACATGGATCATTCGTTCCTGTGCGCCCTGAAGCCCGGCGGCAATGCCGAGCCGTTCGTAGGCGACGAGGAAAGCCTGAGCGTCGGCTGGTTCGATCTGGATGACCTGCCCACTCCCCTGGCGGCCAGCACGAGCGAGCGGCTGGAGCTGTTCCATACTTACATCGAGAACAAAAAACACGGCGACGCCCACGCCCTGTTCCAGTTCGATGGGCAGCAGTACTAGCGGATATAAAGTTAGCTCCCTCTGACGAGGGAGCTCCAATGCTATGCGATTACGCCTCTTGGGCTAGGAGCTCGTGGAGGTGGGCGCGGTGTTGCTGCTGTTCGCGCGGGTCGGGCACGGGCAGGGAGGCCAGCAGCTTCTTGGTGTACGGGTTCTCCGGGTGCTGCATAATCTGGTCGGCATCGCCGTGCTCCACGATCTGGCCCTTATGCATCACCATGATGCGGTCGGCAAGCATATCGACCACCGCCAAATCATGGGTGATGAACAGGCACGCGAAGCCGATTTCCGCCTGCAGTCGCTTGAACAGCTCCAACACCTTGGCCTGCACCGACACGTCCAATGCAGAAGTCGGCTCATCGGCGATCAGCAGCGACGGCTTCAACGCCAAACCACGCGCCAAAGACGCCCTCTGGCGCTGGCCGCCGGACAGCTCATGCGGGAAACGGTTCATGTAGGCGCGCGGCAGCTGGACCATCTCCAGCAGATCGCCCACATAGTTCTTGGCATCGGCCACGGAACCGTACTTGTGGTGCACGAGCAGCGGCTCGGCCACATTCTCCGCGATGGTCATCAGCGGGTTGAACGAGGAGCCCGGATCCTGGAACACGAAACCAATGTCCGCGCGCTTGGGCTTGAAGTCACGCTCCTTGACGCCGTTCATCTCGATGCCGAGCACGTTCAGGGAGCCGCCGGACACCTTCTGCAGGCCGGCGATGGCACGGCCGGTGGTGGACTTGCCGGAACCGGACTCGCCCACCAGGCCCAGCACTTCGGAGCGGTGGATGGTGAAGTTCGCGCCGTCCACGGCCTTGAAGTCGGGCTGCATGAGATGGCCCGGGTACGTGATGGTCAGGTTCTTGGCCTCGACGGCGATCGGCTGTTCGCGCCAATCGGCCTTGCGCTCGATCGGTTTGCCCTCGCGGTCGCGCACGACCAGCTTCTGACCGATGCGCGGCACGGCACCCAGCAGTCGCTTGGTGTAGTCGTCCTTCGGATGGTAGAAGATCTGCTCCACGTCGCCCTGCTCGACCACGTGGCCGCGGTACATGACGACCACCTGGTCGGCGATGTCCGCGATCACGCCCATGTTGTGGGTGATGATGAGCACGGAGGCGTCGAACTCGTCACGGGCGAGGCGCAGCAGGTCGAGAATTTCGGCTTGCACGGTCACGTCGAGGGCAGTGGTGGGCTCGTCGGCCAGAATCAGGCCGGGGTTCAGCACCAACGCCATGGCGATGACGATGCGCTGCTTCTGGCCGCCGGAGAACTGGTGCGGGTAGTAGTCCACGCGGGTTTCGGCATCCGGGATGCCGACCTTCTTCAGGATGTTGATGGCCTTGGCGCGCAGTTCCTTCTTGTCCTTCATGCCGTGGGCGCGCAGGCCCTCTTCAATCTGCCAGCCGATGGTGTACACCGGGTTCAGCACCGAATTGGGCTCCTGGAACACCATCGCGGCCTCGGAACCACGCACTTCGCGCAGCTGTTCGCCGCTCAGGGAGAGCACGTCCAGCGAATCGGAGCCATCGCGCTTGGACAGGTAGACGGCACCGGAGGTGGTGGCCGTCTCCGGCAGCAGCTTGATGATGGAGCGCGCGGTCACGGACTTGCCGGAACCGGATTCGCCGACCACGCCGACCACGGTCTTGCGCGGAATGGTGAAGTTCACGTCCTCAACGGCCTTGATGGAGCCGGCGTCGGTCATGAAGGAGACGGACAGGTCCTTGATATCGGCGAGATTCTTGTTGTTTTCGCTCATCTCTCACTCCTTGCCTTCCGGCTTGCCCTCGCCGGTCCATTCGGAGGCGACGATGGTCGGGTCATGGTCGGTGACGGTGGCCGGCGGGTCGACGTTCGCGTCGAGTTCGGCAATCACCTCGTTGCGTGCGGTCGGCTTCTCGTTTGGGTCGACGGACGTGTCTTCGATCGATCCGACCACTTCGCCGGCGGACTTGCGGGCGCGCAGACGCGGGTCGGCCAGATCGTTGAGCGATTCGCCCACGAGCGTGATGCCGAGCACGATGAGCACGATGGCGATGCCCGGGAACACGGCAGTCCACCAGATGCCGGCGGTCACGTCGGAAACCGAGCGGTTCAGGTCGTAGCCCCATTCGGCGGCGGCGGTCGGCTCGATGCCGAAGCCGAGGAAGCCCAGGCCGGCGAGGGTCAGGATGGCTTCGGACGAGTTCAGCGTCAGGATCACCGGCAACGTGCGGGTGGAGTTCTTGAACAGGTGCTTGGTCATGATGCGCCAGGTGGAGGCGCCGACCACGCGCGCGGACTCGACATACGCGGATTCCTTGATGCGGATCACTTCGGCGCGAATTGTGCGGAAATACTGCGGGATGTACACCACGGTGATGGAGATGCCGGAAGCCAGAATGCCGCTCCACAGGCCGGACTGGCCGTGGGAGATCATGATGGCCATCAGAATGGCGAGCAGCAGCGAGGGGAAGGAGTAGACGGCGTCGGCGATCATCACCAGAATGCGGTCCACCCAGCCACCGTAGTAGCCGGAGACCAGGCCGAGCAGCACGCCGGCGAAGATGGAGAGCAGCACGGCCACGACGATGGCGATGACGGCGGTTCTGGCGCCCCACACCACACGGGAGAACACGTCGAATCCGGCGGCGGTGGTGCCCCAGATGTGTTCGGCGGAGGGTGCGGCCTGCGCCGGGAAGGACGTGCCGTCGGCGGCCTTGATCTGGGCGTGGCCGTAGGGGGCGATCAGCGGGGCGAAGAGGGCCACGAGCAGGAAGAACGCGGTGATCGCGAGACCGGTGATCAGCATGCCCTTCTGCCAGCCGACCGCCACGCGCAGTTCCTTGATGATCGGGATCTTGGTCCAGAACGGCGTCTTGGTGCTGACGTTGAGCTTGGTAAGGCGGTCGTCACCGGGGACGGTGATCTTGTCTTGGGATGCGGTGGTCATCTCAGTACCTCACTCTCGGGTCGATAAGCGCGGCGATGACGTCGACGAGGAAGTTGACGACGGCCACGATGATGGCGATAAGGATCACGATGCCCTGCACGGCCACGAAGTCACGGGCCTTCAGGTACTGGGACAGCATGAAGCCCAGGCCCTTCCATTCGAAGGTGGTTTCGGTCAGGACCGCACCGGCGAGCATCAGGGCGATCTGCATGCCCATGACGGTGATGATCGGGATCAGGGCCGGTCGCCAGGCGTGCTTGTTGAGCAGGCGCTTTTCGGAGACGCCGCGCGAGCGGGCAGCCTCGACGTAGCCGGAATTGTAGGTGGAGATGACGTTGGTGCGTACCAGACGGATGAACACGCCGGCGGTCAGGAGGCCTAGGGCGACGGCCGGCAGCACGGCGTGGCGCAGCACGTCGACGAGCACGTTCATGTCGCCGAGCTGGATGGCGTCGATGATGTAGAAGCCAGTCGGCGATACCAGACGGGTGAACTGCATTTCGGAGTTCAGGTCGGAGCGGCCGGAGGCTGGAAGGATGTTGAGCCAGACAGCGAAGATGAGCTTCAGCACGAGGCCGAGGAAGAACACCGGGGTGGCGTAGCACAGGATGGCGAAGGTGCGGATGCCGGCGTCGGCGGCACGGTCGCGTTTGCGGGCGGCGAGTCGGCCTAGGCCGATGCCGACAATCAGCGCCACGATCAGGCGAGGAAGGCCAGTTCGAATGTGGCGGCGCCGTAGTGCGTAAGAATGCTGATCACCGGCTGGTTATCGGTCAGCGTCGTGCCGAGGTCGCCGTGCAGCAGGCCGCCAAGATAGTCGACGTATTGCACAATCAGCGGGCGGTCATAGCCGGCCGCGTGGATGCGCTGCTGGAGTTCGGCGGGTGTCAGGCGGCCGCCCAAGGCGGCGGAAATCGGGTCGCCGGTGGCGCGCATCACGAAGAACACGATGGTGACCAGAATGAAAACGGTGGGAATAATGAGAAGGAACCTCGTCAGCACGAAGCGGAAGAAACTACCTGACAGTCGGTTCTTCTTCGTCTTGCTTTCGCCGGAGTGGTGCTGGAGGTCGCTATGGCGCTGTCTGACACGCGATGCTCCTTGGTGTTGGTAATCGGTATATAAAGCAATAAAGGCTCCCCTCTCCGAGGGGAGCTGGCGGCGAAGCCGACTGAGGGGAGTCATACGAGTTGGGCTCCCTCAGTCTGCCGTCGGCAGACAGCTCCCCCCTCAAAGAGGGGAGCTCATGCTGGATCAGCTTGGTGACGGAGGCATAGCGGAAGCGGAAGGAAGCGTCGAGGGTGACACCCTTCACGGAGGTGCCGGTGACGGCGACCTGGGCACTGCAGCAGCGGGATGGTGGAGAGGTCTTCGGTCTCGAGCTTCTGAATCTGCTTGAGGATGTCTCCACGAGCGGACTCGTCCTTCTCGCCGGCCTGCTTGACGATCAGTCGTGACTTCCTTGTTGGAGTAGCCGTTGTTCACGAAGTTACCATCGCGGAAGAACGGGGACAGGTAGTTGTCCGGGGTCGGAGTAGTCCGGGAACCATCCAAGCTGGTAGACCCGGGTACACACCGTCGGAATCGTCG
>ENA-OQCF01000085-OQCF01000085.1-human-gut-metagenome-genome-assembly--contig:-NODE-85-length-32992-cov-5.903423_pt1 | contig 32992 bp, 31 predicted proteins | sample MGYA00242756_ERZ504573 | MGnify/ENA primary metagenome ERZ504573 (study PRJEB26092, sample SAMD00036240) | human gut metagenome | host: Homo sapiens | study: EMG produced TPA metagenomics assembly of... | reverse complement strand
TGACTTTCGGGAGAATTAAACGTATGTTGAATGGCAAAGAGGGACGTCTACTACGGCGAAACAACGATAAGGATACACGCATGAAGATTAATATTTTACTTTGCGATGACGACAAGGATTTTTTGCAGAGAATATCAGACGCGGTTGCTGGCCAGCCGGTACCGCCCGGAGCGTCCATTTGCATAACAAAAAGCTCGAATCCTGCCGAGATAACAGACCGGCAATTATCGCAGTATCACATTATGTTCTTGGACATCGACATGGATGAACGCAGCGGCATGGACATTGCCCGCCGTGTTCGTGAATTACATCTGGATACAGTGATTATTTTTGTGACAAATTATCCGGAATTTTCGATGGAAGGGTATGAAGTCCGGGCATTCCGATACCTTCTCAAGCAAGAACTGGAGCAAAAGCTGCCCAATTATTTCCGGGATGCATTGGCAGAATTGCCGCGTGATGATAAAGTTCTGCATTTTTCTGCCAACGCGGAGTCGTTTAACATTCCCTACAAAGATATTCTCTACTTGGAAAGTAATCAAAGAGTTATATATTTGTACACAGTAAAGCCTATGCAGGCACCAGACCGCTTTTATGGAAAAATTGAAGATTTAGCGGCAGAATTGGAAGGAGACGGATTCCTCCGAATTCAGAAAAGCTATCTGGTCAATATGGCATACATCAAAAAATTCAATTATGACAGAGTTGTTCTCTTCGATGGAAAAGAGCTATCGGTAAGTCAGAAGCGGTACTCACAAATGAAAGTCCAGTATCTGAGTTGGAAAAACAAAAACTGGGGGAATGCACGTTGAGCGATTATTTCTTGACCTACTTGTGGACTTGGATGGAGCGCTTTTCGGCAATTTTGCTATTTGATGCATTTTCCGCAAGAAAGATGGAACGTTTTCGCCATTGGATTATTGTGACGAGCCTTGCTTTTCTGGAGGCAACATTTCTGAACATTGCCTCAAAGGCATTGCCTGATTATTCGAAAATCTTAATTGCGCTTGTCCTGTATTATTTTGTGCATAGAATTTTGTACATCAGTAATAGATTTTTTGGCTTATATATTTCAATTATTATTTATGCAACGATGTGTTGTATAGATAATTTATGGCATACTCTTGCTCTTTTGTTATCTGAAACGCTGAATGGTGTTTTTCTTGGGAATGCGCTATGCCAAAGTATGCTTGTACACGGTATAATAATAGCAGTATGCTTTTTACAGGCAAAGGCGCGAAATGGAAAGTTAAGCCAAGCAACCAATTTTAGATGGTACACCATTCCCGCAGTACTTTCCCTTGCAAGTGTTTTGCTTATTTTCTTTTTCGGAAGTTGCTTTCAGCAAGGGCAAATATCAATTCAGCCGCTATGTGTCTGTGCCACATTTATTACCGTAATGCAGATAGCAGCATTACTTTTAATCAGCTGGATGGAACAAAACGCCAACTTCCGTGAAGAAGCAATCAGCCTACAAGTCAAATCAAAAGCACAGCAAGAGAGCATCGAAGCCTTGAGTGCTGCATACGCTCAGCAACGTAACTGACACATGACTTTCGCGCTCATCTGAGTACGTTAGACGGAATGCTGATGCAACAAAACAGAGATATCAACACAATACAAACCTATATCCATAGCCTACAATCGAAACAAAACGAACGCATCCTGCTCGTCAATACCCACCATGCAGCACTGGATGCACTTTTGAATCAGAAGGCGCTTGTTGCGAAAAATCGTAAAATTGATATACAGTTTAGTGTGAACGATTTGTCTCCTATAAAGATTGACATGGTGGATTTGACGGTTGTAATCAGCAACACACTGGATAACGCGATTGAAGCGTGCGAAAAACTGCCGGAAACGGACCGGCAAATTTATGTGCAGGCACTGCTTGAAGAAGATGAACTGTTTTATGCTGTCCGTAATAAATCTTTGCCGGTAAATATGATTGCAAATCAACTGCCGGTATCTACCAAGGAAAATCCATCTTTTCATGGGTATGGTTTGCAAAATGTACATACCACATTGGAAAAGTACCACACGCTTTACGCTATGGATTATGAAAACGGCTGGTTTGAATTTGCAACAGAGCTGCCGAATACTCTGATTTCATGACAAAAAACTACTGTTTCACTACAAAAATGATGAAAAAGCTGAAAACTCTGTTTTAATAAAGATAGTTCTGATTTACAGAGGTTCTACATATGGAAGCAATCGTTGAAAGAATCGTGGAGAAGTGTATTCAAAGCGAACTCATTGAAGAAAGTCAACGCGATTGGATGGCATACTCGCTACAACGAAAATTCATGAACTTTGGTGGCTTCTTTATTCTCGTTTGCTTTGGAGCACTCGTTGCGCCGCTACCCCGAACGGCGGCACTTACGGCAGTGTCATCGCCGCCGCTGCTAATCTTTCCGGCGCTGTGAAAGGGGAAAATGTTCCTGTAACGCTTACCTACACCGGCACAGCCAACGATGGCACCGAGTACAATGGCACTACACCGCCCACCAAGGCAGGTACTTACACCATCACGGCAACCATCACCGACCCCAACTACAAGCTGGATGCCGACACCGCTACTGCTGAATTCACCGTTGCCAAGCGCTCCGCCACCGTTACCCCGGACAACAAGTCCAAGGTATATGAGGAAAAGGACCCCGAACTGACTTACAAAGTCAGTGGTGTACTGGACGGTGAAATGCTGAAAGGTATCACGCTGGCTCGTGCTAAGGGCGAGAATGCCGGCAAGTATGCCATCACCGTCACCGCCGATGTGAGCGCAAACCCGAACTACGATGTGACATTTGCCGAGGGTACGTTTACCATCGAGCCGAAGTCCATCAAGGGCGCAACCGTTGTGCTGGGCAAGGGTCTTGCCGCCAACGGCGCGGAACAGACCCAAACGGTGGAGAAAGTCCTGCTGGGCGATAAAGAAATCCCTGCTGACTCCTACACTGTGACGGGCAACACCGCCACCGCCCACGGCATATACACACTGACCATCACCGCCAAGGGCAACTATACCGATTCTATTGCATGGACCTATGTGATTGCTCCCTCCAAGGCTGAGGATGCCCCCGGCGAGGATATTGCAATCGGCAGCGGCAAGGTGAAAGTGGTTGTCCTGCCTGAGGGCGCTGTACCGTCCGTCGGTCTGCTGACTGACAAAGCAGAATTGCTCGCCATGCTGGTGAACAGCGGCGACATTACCGCCGATGAACTGGTGCAGATTGCTAGCGGCGCAAGTGTGGACATTGTGCTGACCGTGAAAAAAGCCAATGTTCCCGATGAAGTAAAAACGGCGATGGCACAGGCTACCAAGGGCTACACCATCGGCAGTATCTTGACATCAGTCTGTTCAAGTACATGACCGTGAATGGTAAACGGCAGCCCGGTGTTGCCCTGCACACGACCACGAACGCATTGACGATTTCTGTTGTGGTGCAGGACGCGCTCATCAATACGAACAGCGCGGTCAACCGCACCTACTGCATTGTACGCAACCATGAAGGCACGATTACTGTGCTGGATGCCGCGTTTGACGCAGCCGGCAAGACGCTGACCTTTAAGACCGACCGCTTCTCTATCTACGCGATCGCCTATAAGGACACCGCCGTGCCGAGCAGCGGCAGCAATCCGGGCAGCAACAACAGTTCGAACGACAGCGAAACCAAGAAGAACGAAGTTGCTCCTACACCGGCTCCCACCCCGGCAAGCACTTCAAAGCCGTCCACCATAACGGCAATGCCGCAAACGGGCGATACCTCCAACCCCACGCTGTACGTCGTGCTGCTGGTGGTTTCTCTGCTCGGACTTGCAGTTGTATTTGTCTGCAAGAGAAGAAACAATAAGTAATCGGTTATAAAGACAATTCCGGATTGTTTTTGGCCCGACAGTCACAACGGCTGTCGGGCCTTTTTTGCATTCCTTTTTTAAGTTTAAGGCGTTGTTGCCGTAGTTTTCACCCGACCCGCGCACCTCCAAATTCTGAGCTTTTTCAATGAAACTCAAAATTTTGGAGGTTATTATGTCTCGATATAAAGATTCAAATAAGTACAAAATCTACGATGAGGACGCCATTCTGGCGGCAAGGTTCGATAAATATCTGGATGCGACATTACGTAATTGCCGCGCAGATTACTTGAAAGCCCTGAGCAAAAGGAAACAGCGGGAAATTCCTTACGAGGACTTGCCGGATGCCGAAAAGGAAACTGTGCAAGAGAGCAGCGCGGCAGACGATGAAATTGAATCCCTGCTGTTTTGGGAGGCACTGAAAACACATCTGCATCTTCTAAATCCAAAAGAGTGTGAGGTTATGATTGGACTGTATGTTAAGCGGTTTTCTGCCAAGAAAATTGCCGCGCAGATGGGTGTTGAACCTGCTACGGTTACTTATTATAAGAAATGTGCGATCAATAAAATCCGCGATGAAGTTATGGAGGATTACTAATGGGAACACTTCGTGATTTACTTGTTTCAGCCAAGCATAATAATTCTGAGGCAGTGATGGAACTGTACAAGCGATGCCAGCCAACCATCAAAAAGTACAGCTACGTCAACGGAAAATTTGATGAGGACTTGTACCAGAACCTTGTGATTGCGTTTCTTGGCGTAATAGAAAAATTCAAATAACGGAAAGCGGGGCTTCGGCCCCGCTTTTCCTCTTGTACGTAGTAAATCTCGATGGTATTTAGTGGAGTGATGTCGTTGTGACCAGCCCCTACTAGCTTTCACGTTGTTCTTTCTGATAGGTGGTTGGCGATACACCATAGTATTTTTTGAAAACGGAAATAAAATGTTTTGTGGATACAAATCCTAGTTTTTCGCCGATTTCGTATATTTTGGTTTCGGGTGAATCCTTCAGGTAAGCGGCTGCACGTTCCATGCGGATCTGCATAAGGTATTTGCTATATGAGATTCCTAGCTGCTTATGGAAAAGATTACTTAAATAGCTGCTGTTTACGTTGCAGTAATCAGCCACTTCGGACAAGGAGATACTTTCACAGAAGTGCTGGTTAATATACTCTTTTGCCATTTTTATGACGGGCATCGTATCCTGCGTAATTGTCTGCTCTTTTCCCAAAAGGCAAAAAACACACTGATATACAGCGTGAGAGAAGTTGGCATCAGAAACGCCACCAGCACAAGAAGTACAAAAATCCGTCAGCTCTTTCCAAGCGGATGTCAAAAGTGTATCCTCAATAAGAAAACAGTCAGTAATGCTCTGAATCATATAACAGCCCATTTCCCAAAGTGCTGCGGAATTCTTGTGCGGAACCAGACTGCACAACTGGTCAATATCTGTACGCAGAGTTGTTTCTTGGGAAGCAGCAAAATCAGAAAGCACCTTTTTATTTGCCTTTTCAAATTCGATGATCTGCTGCTGATATTCGCTTAGTAGGGCGTAAGAATGTAGTTCGTTCGATGTGAACAGCGGCAACGAGCGCAAACCGGCAATACTTGCAAGGGAATAGGATAAATCCATACTGTCATCCACTATGCGTCCGGCAAATAAATTTGCATCCTGCGCAAAGCGGAACGATGCCGAAAAGTCACTCTGAAATTCATGGAGATTTGCAATAAGAGCTGCTTTGGTCTCGCCTTCTGCCACAATATAAGTGTCACCATTATTCCCGAAGAAAGGTGTCCAGTTGTATTTTTTACACAAAGAAACAGCCGCAAGGTTCTGACGATAATTGCGAGAGTGTGCCTCCGTAGGAAGAACGGCATTGTCGCGGGCAATAGGCAGCAATGCCGCTTGTATGACACAAGCATACGGAAGCATAGGATCGGTGCCCGTGCTGGAAAAGACTTTATAACCCTGATAGATTCCGTCGCTGTCATCCTCCAGTATGGCACGGAACAGCATTGCGCGAGGGTTGGAGCGTTCTTCCTCGGTGGGATTGGCGAGCAGTGTGGGCGTATGTTTTTGCAGGCGCTTGCTGATGTCGTTCAGCAGTTTGATGAGATCATCATCAACCAATGGCTTCAAAAGATAATCCTTTACGCCATACTGGATAGCTTTTCTGGCATAAGCAAAATCGTTGAAACCAGAAATGATGATGACAACGGTGTCAGGATAATTTTCTTGGATGAACTTCGCAAGGTTTAACCCGTCCATGCCGGGCATCTTAATGTCTGTGATAACAACATCGTAAGCAGCCTGTTTCAAATAATCTATTGCTTCAATTCCATCCTGCGCTGTGTTAGGAACGTCAAAGCACGTTGAATGTTTGGGGATACTTTTTGAAAGCCACGTTCGCATGAGTGGCTCGTCATCAACAACAAGGATATGGTTCATTGAGTTACCTCATTCTTTGTAAAGGGAAGGCTGATAGAGACCGTTGTACCACTGTCAGAGGAAAGAATGTCCAGTGAGGCAGAGTTTCCATATTTTAACCGCAGCCGTTTGGCAATATTGACTAAGCCGATGTTGCCTACATGAGCCGGTTCAGTTTCATCGTGGCTGGGGGTACTGATACGTTGCTGCAAAGACTCCAGCGTCTCCGGCTTAATGCCAGGACCGTTATCAGATACTTGGATAGAGTAACGGTCCTGACTTACACAGGAAACGATGTGGATCACAGTTTGCCCGCGATTTTGTTCGCAGGCGTATTTGATTGCGTTTTCAATCAAGGGCTGTATGGTAAGTGATGGGATTTGTTCGCTACATAGTTCGGCAGAAACAGAAATGTCATATTGCAATCGATCCTGATAGCGTAGTTGTACGAGTTTTAAGTACGCTTGGCAAATGTCAAGCTCCTTTTGCAACGAAATGTCCTTGGAAACATTCATAACGCCGCCTAAAAATGCAGAAAAGGTCTCGATGGCTCTAATTGCAGTATCATATTCTTCACATTTGATGAGGAGGCTGATTGTGTTCAGGGTGTTATACAAGAAATGCGGACGAATTTGGCTGCACAAAGAATTTTACTGCGCTTCTTTTGCTAGATATTGCGCCTGATAGATTTCTTTTGCCAATTGTGCATTTCGATCAATGACATTTTGCAATGCCTCTGTCATTTGGTTGAAGGATTCAGCCAAGTAGCCGATTTCATCGTTTGTTGTGACATGAGCTTTTACGGTTAGATCGCCGTCCTCAACATGGTGCATGAGGGCAACGATTTCAAACAGCTGCTGTGTGAATTTCTGAATGATGATGTAGAAGCCAATATCAGCAAGCATAATGCAGAATATCGCCAGTGCAATGCTCTTCATAAGATTGGAGCGCAGCGGAGCCATCAATGTGCGGTAAGAGTGCAACGCCACAATGTTAATGCTGTAATTGGAGAGCGACAGCACATTTACCAGATATTTTTGGCCATTCAGTGTAATGGTTCCAGATTGCCCGATTTTATTTTCATCGGCCATTGCGTCTTCCAAACCGCTGGGAATAGGCGCAGAGCGATACAACACCTGATTCTGCGAGTTTACAATTAAAAGCAGACCTCCTGCATTTAGATTGATTTTATTGCAAATTTTACTGATACCGGAATAATCCGCATCGACTTTTACAACGCCAATGGTTTTGCTGTTATCGTTTTTGCTCCTGAGCTGGCGAACGACTGAAAATACGGTGGTTGGCTTTTCACCGTACACTCTTTCCATGTGCGGCTCAATAAACAAAGGTTTGGTGGTTTCTTTTGCTTCGTTATACCAAGAGCTTTCAGCATAAGTGGCAAGGTCTGGCATATCGTTCGGGGTGCGCGTATAGCTGTAAAGCGAATCATCGTTTGCTATGTATACACGAAGAATTTCACTTCGCGGAAGAGTCATAACCGAGGAAAGAAATCCTTCTACGATGCGCTTGGAATTTAGTTTGTCGCGGGAATTCGTTGGTGAATACTCTAGTTGAGAAAGAACTTCATCATTATAATAAGGGGTGAGCGTAAGGCGATACAACTCGTCCATATAAGTACTGACGTTGGTTCCGGCCTGCTCTATTGTTTGTTGGGTTTGGGCAATCGTCTGTTCTTGTAATTGTTGTGCATTCCAACGGTAGGTAAGGTAAGTAATCGCCAAAATGACGGCGAGGTTTACAATACTGATGGCAATGACCAACCGGGTCTTAAAAGATTTTTTCGATTTGTAAGGGGTCAATTTCGGCACCCTCCTTCCATAATAATTATAAACTCATGAGGACATAATGTGCAATGGGAAAAGCCAAATTCCCAAAAAAGAGAAACCTTTATCTAAAATTTTGGGTATTTATTACAATTACGACTGTGGTACAATAGAGACATAAGGAAGGCGCGCTTCCAAATGATTTTCCGGATTTCAAACCGATCAATTTGAAATTCAAATCACATAAGGAAGGAAGAATACTATGAAACTTCGTAAGTTCGCTGCAATGACGATGGCAGTGGCAATGCTCGGTGGTACGTTGGCCGGTTGCGGCGGCGCAGCCAGCAGCACGGCATCCAGCAGTGCAGATTCTACCACAGCTGAAAGCACCTCTACGGCAGAAAGCACCGAAACCTCCGGTGAAAAAGTAAACATCAAGCTCTTTACCGGCAAAATCGAAACTATCGATGTGATGAACGAAATCATCGATGAGTTCAACGCTTCTCAGGATCATATCGTTGTTGAGCAAGAATATCAGAAAGATGCCAGCAACGTCATCAAGATCAAATTCGCCTCCAACGAAGTACCTGACATTATGACCACCTACGAACAGGGCTTTGTCGATGAAGGCAAGTACATGGACATCTCGGACTTGAACGAGTTCTGGGATCGTATGTCCCCGGATATGAAGGCCGCTTGCACGGATGTAAGCTCTGGCAATGTCTATCGTATCTGCACGAACATGACGATGGCCGGTTTCTTCTACAACAAGGATATTTTGAGCGAAGCTGGTTATACCGAGTTCCCGACCGAATGGGCAGACTTTGAAACCATGCTGGAGACCATCAAGGAGAAAGAACCTGATGTTACTCCGTGGTTCATCTTCGGTAGTGAGGCTTGGCACCTTGGCCACCTGATTGAGTTCCTGCCTCATGGTTACATCAAGTCCACGCTGGGCGCTGTTGACGCTAAGAAGGCTTTCTTGGCCAACGATCAGGACAAGCTCCAGTTTGCAGCAGCAGATGGTCCGATGGCTGTTTTTGGTGAGGATCTGGTCGATCTCCAGAATAAGGGTCTCATCAACGCGGACGTGCTGACTGCCACGAACGACAACTGCGTACAGGACTTCGCAAACGGCAAGGTCGCCATGTTCAGCAATGGTATGTGGGCGCTGTCCAGCGTTCTTGAAGCCAACCCCGATATGGCAGATAAAATCGGTTTCGCACCGTATCCCGCTTATATGCCCAACTCCAAGCCTGTTGTACTGAGCGCCGAAGATTCCGGCTACTGCATTTCTGCAACGACCGAGCACAAAGAAGAGTGCATCGAGTTCCTGAACTTCCTGTTCAGCCCTGAAAATCAGAAAAAGTACAGCGAAGTTGCCAAGCTCCCAGCGCATTTACCGATGTTGATGCTGAGTGGGCACCGGAAAACATCGTGAAGGAAGTTAATGCTGCCCTGAAGAGTGCTGCTAATATTGGCTTCACCAATGAGAAGCCTGCCGGTTTCTCTGGCGATGATGCAGGCCGTATGGTGCAGGAACTGCTGGCTGGCCAGTATACTCCTGCCGAGTTTGCCGAGGCTTATGAGAAAGCCTGGACGGATGGTATGGCATCTTAAAACGACTCTTTTCTCCTTCTAAGTCGTGCGTATCAAATCTCAATAGGTGACATACAAGCAGAGGCGCACCGCATAATCCACGGTGCGTCTCTTACTTGTAAATGCAGGTGTATTACATGAAAAATAGAAAAATCGGTTTACATACATTTATGGCTGTACCCGCTTTTGCTTTGTATTGCCTTTTCTTTATTTATCCGTTGACAAAAGGCATTGGCATGAGCCTGACAAACTGGAATGGCTACGGGCAAGCTGAATTTATAGGTCTGAAAAACTTTGTTGACTTTTTCAAGGATAGCCGTGCTATCTCGGATATAAAGACGACCGTTCTGTTCGCGTTAGGCAGTGCGCCGCTACTTAATATTGTCGGCTTGCTGTATGCTCTTCTGATGAACAGTAAGTTCAAAGGAAAATCCGTTGCAAGAGCCTGCATTTATATGCCCGCTATCATCAGCCCCCTGATTATGGGTTATATTTGGTATCTGCTTCTCCAGCCGGGGCGCGGCGTCATTTTCAATTTGCTGAATCAGATGGGGCATCCCGAATGGTTCCCCAACTGGATGAGCAGCTATACCTCAGAAATCGTTGTGCTTGTTCTCGTGAATGTTTGGCAGTATGCTGGCATGACGATGATTATCTATTTGGCAGGCTTGCAGAACATCTCGCAGGATTTGTACGATGCAGCAATGATTGATGGTGCTACTGGCTGGCAGAGCTTCCGTTTTATTACGTTGCCGCTGCTGGTTCCTTCCATTCGTATCAATGTGGTTACCAACATCATCGGTTCGCTCTCCGTGTTCGACATTGTAATGTCGCTGACGAGTGGCGGTCCCGGTTATCAGACGGAAACATTAAGTATTTACATTATGCGTATGTGCTACGGCAGCAAAACAGGCTATTCTACGGCAGTTGCTATGATTATGTTCTTGATCGTTCTGATTCCTGTTTTGATTTCGCTGCGCCTGACACGCACGAGAGATTGATAACTGGTGGTGACTAAAATGAAATCGAAAGCAACTTTCCCGCGCTATTTGGCGATTGTTCTGATTTGCTTGCTCTGCCTTTGCCCGTTTGTAGTGCTGCTGATTTTGTCTCTGAACGAACCCGGCAGCAATATGTACGATGGCAATGTTCTGATCCCGGATTTCTATTTCGGAAACTATGCAGAGGGGTGGGCTAAATCCAATATTGGTCGAGCTATGATCAACTCTGGTATTATTACCTTGACCGCATTGCTGCTGATTGTTTTCCTTGGAGCAATGGCCGGTTATGCTGTTGCCAGATACCCGAACAAATTCAACCGTATGGTGTTCAACATTATGCTTTGTTGCATGATGATTCCCGGCATTATCAATACGGTGCCGCTTTATACTTTGATGATTAAAATCAAAGCGGTAAATACCTTATGGGGCATGGCTTGTGTTTGTGCGACACTCGCATTGCCGCAGGCGGTCTTTGTGTTCTCCGGTTTTATCCGTGCTTTGCCGAGAGAGCTTGAAGAAGCAGCCGTTATTGATGGCTGTACGCCTTTTATGGCATTTTGGCGTATTGTTTTTCCGCTGCTGATGCCCTCCATTTCTGCGGTTGTCATCTTGAATGGCTTTGGCATCTGGAATAACTACTCGCAGGCGGTCTTTTTCCTGCAAAGCAGTGCAAAGCATAATGTGCCGCAGGCACTGTCCGTCTATTTCCAGCAGTTCGCAGGAGCCAAATGGAATCTGATGGCAGCTACGGCGGTCATTGCCATTGTGCCGGTCGTTGTGATTTTCCTTATTTTCCAGAAGAGCCTGATGAAGGGTCTTACGGAAGGTGCGATTAAGGGGTAAGGAGCTATAGAATGGACATTTATCCGTCAAAAGCACAGTTTAGTACAAATGAAACTGTAACCCTTTGCCTTATCTGTGATGATGTACTGCCCATCTCTGTCCATATCCGGGTACTGCTCCTCTCCAAAACGGTATGGGAGCAAAACATTGTATTGACCGAGAACAAAACAACGGTATCCATAGGCGCTTTCTCTGCTACTTTTGCAGGATATGGCGTAAATGTTTATCAGCAGAATGATTTGGAAAAACCAATTTTGCAGACCGCCTTTGATGTTGCAGAATCTCCTAGAAAACTTTTACGGTATGGATTCTTAAGCGACTTCACAGAAAAAGACCGAGACAATGGTGCATTGGAATGGCTGTTAAAATGCCACATCAATCTGGTACAATTCTATGACTGGTCTTACCGCCACGATTCTCTTGTGGCTCCGCAAGAAGATTACCATGATATGATGGGCAAGGAAATCTCCGGCAGTACAGTTAAAGCAAAAATCGCAAAGGCAAAAGCGCTGGGGATGCACCCAACCGCATACGGTGCTGTGTACGCCGCCAGCAAACCATTTTTTGAAAAGCATCCGACATGGGCGTTTTACAATTCCTGTCAGGAACCGTTTGTATTTATTGATGTGTTCTATATCATGAATATTGCGGAGGGCTCGCCTTGGAGGAAACATCTTTTTGAAGAATACCAAAGTGCAATTAGCATGATGGGATTTTCCGGCATCCACATGGACACCTATGGCTTTCCCAAAACAGCATATTCTCATTTGGATGCAATCCCGAAGAAAATCAAATTGGAAAACGAACTTCCCACTCTCATTGATGAAACGCGCGAAAATGTACACGGTGAGGAAGAACCTTATTTGATTTTTAACAATGTCGGAGCATGGCCTGTCCAGAGAACCGCAGATAGAAAGCAAGATGCTGTCTATATTGAGGTGTGGCCTCCTTACGACCGGTATGCAAGCATCGCGCAGCTTATCCGGGATGCAAGAACTTATGCCAAAGATGATAAGAGCATTATTTTAGCAGCCTATCTGAAACCATTCCGGGAAGGCAAACGTGAAAAAGCCCTCCCAGCAGCCAAGTTGCTGATGGGAAGCATTGTCTCAAATGGTGCCACACATCTTTTGACCGGCGAAAACCAAACGGCTCTGACACAGGGTATTACAGCGATTATACAAAGTTCAGCGATTCCGAAGCCGAAGCCATCAGACGATACTACGACTATATGATTCGGTATGAAAATTTGTTCTTTGATCCTGAATTGCAGGACGTGACGATGACCCATACCGGGTGGGATAACTATGAGTATCAATGCACCAACCATAAGGTGAGTTCCTACGGTGAAGCAGGGAAAATCTGGATGATTCTCCGTGAAAAAGATTATCGCAAGTGCATCTATTTACTCAACCTGTGCGGCCAAAGCGAGGATTACTGGAACGAGGGTAAAGAAGAACCAAACATCCAAAAGGATATAAAGTTTACCGTGCAGGTTGATACCCCGGTTGAAAAGATTTGCTTCAGCACTCCCGACGGGGAAAACATGGACGCAATAGAGCTTTCGTTTACAGAAAGAGCAACAAAAACCGGAAAATTTATTGACTTTACTGTACCAAGCCTGAACTATTGGACAACCATTTGGATCGACACAAGAAAGGAAACAATATGAAAAAGCATCATTTTATAAAGATGTCTTCCATTGCACTTTCTCTTTGCGTTGCACTGGGTACATTCCCTGCAACAGCGTTTGCCGATGATGCCAACGCAACAACCATCACAAAGGCGTATGTTGATAAAGCCACCTATGCGCCGGGGGAGGCGGCAACGATTTACGTTGATGTTGATGGCGCGACTGGAACGAAGACGGCGCATATCCAAATTACTCATCTAAATGAGACTGTTTGGGAAAATGATGTGACGTTTACCGCAAACGGCGGAAAAACGACAGTTCCGATCAACTGGACTCCGCCGGCATCGGATCATCAGGGATATTTAGTGTCAATTACGATTGATGGAAAACAAATCGTGACGGCAATTGATGTGTCCAGTGATGTGACAACTTATCCCCGCTATGGATACAGTGTCGATTTTATGCCCGGTGAGACTTCCGCTGAAAGCGATGCGATGATGAAAGAACTCGCACAGGTCTACCATGTCAATATCGTTCAATATTATGACTGGATGTATCGGCATGAAAAGATTCTTCCGGATGAGGGAGATGAGTGGGTCGATATGTTTGGGCATACCCTCTCAAGGAAGACGATTCAGCAGCGCATTGATGCCGGTCACGCCTATAATCAAAAGGCAATGGCCTACCAGATGTCTTATATGGCACGTGAAGGATACACAGAAAATGGTGTAGATCCGAAGTGGGGGCTGTATTCCAGCCAAACGAATCATAATATCGATTACAATTCTTCTGACAACAGCACAATTTCTGGAATTGATCAGTATCTATTCCCGTTGGAAGGGAAGCCCGCGCCGCTGCTCATGACGTTTAATCCCTTAAATACGGATTGGCAAAATTTTATGGCAAACCAATATAAAGGTGCCATAAATACTTTGGACTTCGATGGGATTCAGATTGATCAGATGGGTGATTCTGGGGCAGGGATGCACAATATTATGATTACGATGGCAATTATGTGAATTTGGGCGAATCTTTTGCACCGTTTACAAATGCAATCAAGCGTCAGCTCACAGAAAACAACAGCGCAAAGAATATTGTTACAATGAACGCTGTTAATGGTGGCTCGGAAGACTACTTCTCGTCAAATAGTATTATCTCTACGGCAAATACTGATTTTGCGTTTAGTGAGCTGTGGGGCAACAGCGATAGCTATAAAAAAGTAAATGACTTTATTAACTGGCAGAAGATGCAGGACGGCGGCAAGGCTATTGTGCTGGCTGCATATATGAACCAGTATGACATCAATGGCACTACTTATTCTTATAGCAACGCGCAGCTGACCGGTGTTCATACAAACAGCGAGAACGGTGTCACCTACATTACAGGTTTCGATGAGGTTGGAGACCGTGCAGAAATAACGATTGAAGCTCCCGAAGATGGCAACTATTCTCTCGTTTTCTTGGCCGCGAATGGAACGGATACGCAAGCAAGTAAAAGCATCTACCTTGATGGTACAAAATACATGACCGCATACTTTGATGCTACAAGAAACGGTGTTATCCCCGCAGAGCCGGACTGGTATTATTATTCTTATGATGCATCTTTTACTGCACCTAAAAATCTGTATCTGACAAAGGGAACGCATACGTTGACGATCCAGCAAGATGCTGATGATAAGGGTGGAGACATTCGCCTTCAGACAGTTACTCTTGGCGTGTATGACGAAAATTCTGTCCGCTTGACCAACGCGGCAATTGCAGCAAGTGGTGCGATGCACATTGAGATGGGCAGCGGAATGTCTACAACAGCAAACAGCGGAGAAAACTTCAACGATGTATCCCTGCTTGGAAATCCGTACTATCCCAAGGCGGCAAAGTCGATGACCTCTAGCCTTGAGCAGGCAATGTATAATCAGTATCAGTTCATTACTGCATATGAAAACTTGCTTTATGATGCAAACGTTCTGCCTTCGGATACAGGATTCCAAAACATCAGCATTTCTAACGAAACTATTTCTGGCGATGCGAAGCGGGTACGATTTGGTACGTCATTAAAAACAAGGGCAATGACTATGGTCTGATTCATCTAATTAACCTGACCGGCGAAAACGATGAAGATTGGCGAAATGTCACTGGCACCCCCAATGCAAAGCAGAATTTGACTGTAAAGTACTATATCCCGCAATACAAGGATATAAGTGGAGTTTATTGTGCTTCCCCTGATACAGGTTGCATCAGCAATGCATTGGCATACAATGTGCAAACAGATGATGTCGGCAAGTATGTCGAAATTCAGGTTCCGTCTCTTGAATATTGGGATATGATTTATATCCGCTATAACGACAATACCTTGACGGACACTGTCGAAGCGGAGAATTCGATTCTTACGAATGTATCCACGAACAACAATCACGGAGGATACTCTGGAACTGGTTTTGTTGATTCTTATGGCAAAGCTGGAGATGCCGTTACGATGGACTTCTTTGTCCCTGAGACCGGGGACTATAAACTTTCCTTTGTCTATTCCGCTGCTGTTGATGGAACGCCGAAACGTGAATTGTATATCAACGCATATGGATATGACAGCATTTCTTTCCCGGCAACAAGCAATTGGGAGGAATGGAATACAAGCGAAACTACGGTTCATCTCCGTGCGGGTATTCAACGTATGGTGGTTTACTGCGGCAATGCAGATGACGGATACATCAATTTTGACTGCGTTCATATTTCCAAATCCGCTTAAAGGAGTGTGAGCAACTATGGCAACCTCAAAAAGTCCGTGGTGGAAAAGTGCGGTAATCTATCAAATCTATCCACGCAGTTTCCAAGACAGCAACGGCGATGGAATCGGCGATTTGCAGGGCATTACCAGTCGCCTAGATATTTAGCCGATTTGGGAATCGACGCCATTTGGCTCAGCCCGGTCTACCGTTCACCGCAAGATGATAATGGCTATGATATTTCAGATTACTGTGATATTGACCCTATGTTTGGAACGCTGGCCGATATGGATACGCTGATTGGTGAAGCAAGGAAGCGGAATATCCGTATCATTATGGATTTGGTATTGAACCATTCCTCGGATGAGCATCCTTGGTTTCTGAAAGCAAAGAAAAGCAGAGACAATCCTTTCCATGATTACTATGTCTGGCGGGACGGAAACGAAGATGTGCCGCCAAACGACATGAAAGCCTGCTTCGGTGGTTCTGCATGGACTTGGGTGCCGGATGTACAGCAATACTATTTCCACCAGTTTTCCGTAAAGCAGCCTGATTTGAATTGGGATAATCCGAAAGTTCGAGAGGAAATCTATAAAATTATCAATTTCTGGATTGAACGTGGTGTCGGTGGCTTCCGGCTGGACGTGATTGATCAGATTGCAAAAGAACCTGATTTGAAGATCACGAATAATGGTCCTATGCTGCACGCCTACATCCGGGAGATGAACCGCCATACTTTCGGTGGAACCGACCTTGTGACGGTGGGTGAAGCGTGGGGAGCCAATGTGGATAACGCGAAAATCTACAGCGACCCCAGTGGCCGGGAATTTTCTATGGTTTTCCAATTTGAGCACATTGGTTTGGATCAGATCCCCGGAAAAGAAAAATGGGATTTGGAACCGCTTGACTGGATGGAGCTAAAGAGGTCCTTAGTAAATGGCAAACTGGGCTGCATGGTTGCGGCTGGAACAGCCTGTTTTGGAACAACCACGACCTTCCGCGAATCGTATCCCGCTGGGGTGACGATGGAAAATACCGCGTAGAATCTGCAAAGATGTTCGCTACCTTACTGCACGGTATGCAGGGAACGCCCTACATCTATCAGGGCGAAGAACTTGGCATGACCAATGCGCCGTATGATATATCGGATTATCGTGATATTGAAACGCTGCACATTTACCGTGATAGACTGGCGGAAGGCTATGCAGAGGAAGATGTCATGCGTTCTATTCACGCCAAGGGGCGTGACAACGCCAGAACTCCTATGCAGTGGGATGGCAGTAAAAATGCTGGTTTCACTGTAGGAGAGCCATGGCTAAAAGTAAATCCGAACTATCTGCAAATCAATGCCGCAGGAGAGTGTAATACCGCAGATTCCGTATTTGCCTATTACAAAGCCCTCATTGCCCTTCGTAAAAAGTATCCTATTTTTGCCGAGGGTGATTATCAACTTCTTATGGGGGATGACCCGGATGTATTTGCTTATAAGAGAACATGGAAAGATCAGACACTTTATGTTATCTGCAATTTCCGTGCAAAGGAATTGAATGAGGTGATTCCTGAAGAACATAGAAAAGGAGCATTGCTGATTAGCAATTATGCAGAGCAAGGTTCCAGCTTGAAACCATACGAGGCTCGAATTTATTTAGAGCAGCGTAATTAAAACGCATCGGATTTCCAATAAGCAATAGACCACGTCATGGGCCTCACCAGCGTAAAGAAATACGATGTAAGTACAATTACATTAGTTTTTCGGCCCGACAGCTTATTCGGCTGTCGGGCCTTTCTTTGTGTTTGCCTTCAACAAGTCACTCGTTAAAACGTAACATTTATATATTAGGTTTCCGCCCTCATGTCTCACGAGTCGAATCGCCTCACATTCGTATGCTAACAGTATAAAACAAACAAATTTCAGCATCAAGAAAAAAATTCTGATTTTTCTCTAATTTTTTTCTCCGAAAACAGTCTTTATATTATGAGAGCAAAAATAAGGCTCTCTCCCTTGAGGACCTTGAAAGCAGAATATCCGAATCACCGACTACATAAAACTGACCCTGCCGCAACCCAAGGAGCGCTTCGGCAGGTGCGTCCCGGCTCTGACGCGAGGATACCGCCGTAACGGCGGTGGAGCGCCCCCAGAGGCGGGAGAGGTGGCGTGGAACACATACCTCAAGCGAAGGGTCAGCAATCATGATACACACCGTGGCGATGCTCTCAAGGCGTCGGCGGTACTGCCAACAATGTGGTACAGGAAGCGGGAGCTGTTTCCAGCAGCCGGGTCGGTGGTTTGCCCTCGTATGTCCGGGGAGTAGTGTCGAATAGGGCGTACAATTTGATTCAGATTATAGCGGTCACTTGTTTTCCACAAGTGGCCGCTATGCTTGTGGAATCAAATATGATACACATGAAGGAGGAAAATCTATGGAAATGAATTCTGTTATGGCTACGGAAATTGTAGCCGCAGAAGTGGAACACATTGTGCTGCCGCAAATCGTCAGCATTAAGCAAGCCAGCCGAATGCTGGGGCTGCCGCCGTATTATCTGCGACGGCTTTGCAAAGAGGTTCCCGGCGTGGCATTTCAGTCCGGCATCAAGTGGTACATCAACTTGGGGAAACTAGTTGATTACTACAACAATTCGGGCAGAAATGCCGCTGGGTAAGAGCACAAAAAGGCCGCAATGTCAAGGGTGTCGTGCGTTCTGACGACAGCCTACCGCTTTTATGGCAAACGCTGTATAGTTTGGCTTGTCAGAAAAATCAGCCAAGGAGGAATAGAAAATGGCATCCATCGAACTGCGCACACCCAAGAACAAACCCGCTTACTACAAAATCACCGCAAACATCACCCTCAATGGCCGTACCATACGCAAATTTTCCCGCTTTGAGTTTGACCCCAAGACGCTGAAAACCGCAAAGCAGCGCGCAGCGGCAGCCACGGCAGCAGCATTTGAATTTGAAGCAAAAGCACAGGCAGAAGCCGAGCGCAGCCTCAGCGGCGCAAGCAAACCGTTCCGTGAAGTAGCAGACGAGTATATTGCTTCCACCAAAGCAAAACTGGAGCCATCGGCACTGCTGCGCGGTAACTATGATTTTGATAAGAACAAGGCAAACACATCGCGCAACAAAATCGGGTATCTGAAAAAAATGGTTGATGTGGCCCCGTGGTTTGTAGAAAAGTCCATCTCTGAAATCACTAAAGAAGATTGCGAAAAAGTTATTGAGGCAGTCAAAGAAAACGGCTGCGTCCGCAGCGAGTATGCCGTTATTCTGCCGGAATATGCGGCTATGAAAAGTACATCTTATGCCGCCATGGTAGAAGGCTATGATCTTTCTGCATACACAGCTATGAAGTGCTTCGGCGGAGCGGCGGTTACGATGAAAACAGCGGAGGAGGTTTCAAAAATTCTCGGCGTTTCCGTTCGTGATGCGTTCTGCATTGAACGCAAAGAAAAGCCTCTGGCCCCAAAGACAATTCGGGAATATGTGCTGTTCGCCAACCAAGTGCTGCACTTTGCAAACGAGCGGTATCATTCTGTACAGGCTGAGTTCAAGAAGCCGGAAAAAGGAACCCGCCCTCGGTTTGTAGACTGCATCCATGAGGACGAGGTCAAAAAACTGATGGCAGAAATCAGCAAATACCCGATTCAAGAGCAGGCCATTGTGCTTTCGCTTCTGAATACGGGTGTGCGGCGCGCAGAGCTGGCAGGGCTGACATGGAGCGACTTCAATTTCAGAGACTGCACCGTTCACGTCAACAAGAGCCTTTTGGTTTTCAAAGACTTTGGGTATCAGCACACAACCACCAAGGAAAGCAATGACCGCTATATAGATGTGGCCCCCGAATATATGACCTTTATGCAGCGGTACAAAGAATGGTGGGATACCAAAAAGAAGCTGATGGGAGCCAGTTGGCAGCGGGATATGGTGACGAACAAAGAGGATAAGCGTGAATCACTGATGAAACTGGTCGGGCAGGAATTTGTCATCATTGATGACTTCGGCTGGCCGCGCAACCCGGACGGCTATAACAAGCTGGTAAAGCGTGTGGCACAGAAAGCAGGAATCAGCGACATTCACCCACACATGTTTCGCCATACCTTTGTCAGCCTGCTCATGTCGAATCCTGACATCGGTGTTGCAACGGTTGCAGCTGAAGCAGGTCACGCCCAGCCGAGCACGACTTTAATGATCTACACCCAGCAATACAAAAAACGTCGGGAGTCGATACGCAATCAGTTGAGCCGTGAATTGTACGAAAAATAAAGAATCGCAGCCGTGTTATCCTAAAAAATAACATAGCTGCGTTCTTTTTATGGGCCGTGAGGGATTCGAACCCCCACTGAACCGGTTATGAGAATCACGAAAATCTTAAAATCCCGTTTTTCTTGTGCAACAGTGACAAATAGCATCGGCGCACGAGCAAGAGTCATTAGTTATTATGACGGAGTTTTTAGTCCGATTTCGTAGTGAAAATCAGACTAAATCGCCAGGTTCGTCGCCAGAAAAAAAGCTGGCGAGAAAATCGCCAAAAAAGACTCATTTGGTGCGATTTTGGCGATGAAAAAAGCTACTGTGGATTCGAGGCTTTTATGCCCCACCGTCTTTCTCATTATAAATCGTTCATTTTAGAATGTCAATATCGCCAACAAGGGGGAAGTGTATCCATTTTAGTAGAATACCGACCCAGTGTTCCTCTCCCCCACACCCCCTCTCCAGCTGGCTGAAGAAACAGCCAGCTGAAAAAGAGAATATCGTTTCTTACAAGCATCTTACCTGTTCGCAGATGAGGTGCTTTTTTTATTACAATCTTGGAGGTCATCATGGGCAAATATCAGAAGAACATCGAGGCTGCGCGGCGTATCAGCGTCATGCAGTACCTTGAAACCTACCATCCCGGCGAGCTTGTCCGCAAAACAGACAAGGAATATCGCACAAAAACGCACAGCAGCCTTGTTATTACCCCTGCGAATGGGAAGTTTCACTGGTACGCCCAAAGTGTGGGCGGTAACAATGCTATCGACTATCTGACGAAGGTTGAGGGTATGGATTTTGTGTCAGCAATACGGCTGTTGAGTGCGATGACTCCAATGCCCGTTTCTATTCAGGCGGCTAAAGCAACACCTACTCGGCAGCATACGATTCGTCCGTTTGAACTGCCAGCCGCAGATCGAAACACCGAAGCCGCAGTCGCTTATTTGATGCAGCGCGGTATCAGTCCGAAGGTACTGCGTTATTGCGTGAACAGCGGTATCCTGTACCAAACCACACGCGGCAGCTATCGCAACTGTGTGTTTGTGGGCAAGGACGCAGAAGGTGTACCGCGCTCTGCTTTTCAGCGCTGCTGTCAAGGCGGCTTTCGCGGCGATGCCGCGGGCAGTCAAAAGCAGTATGGTTTTCTGATTCCTGCCGAGATTGAAACCTGTGATACCGTAGAAATCTACGAAGCCCCTATTGATGCTATGTCCGGCGCGACGTTGCGGCAGTACAAGCATGATGCACCGTGGCGCAGCGTCCACTACTTGGCGCTGGGTGGGCTGAACCACCAGCCGATTGACTACTTTTTACAGCAGCATCCCGAAGTTAAGCGCGTGGCACTTTGCTTTGACCGTGATGAACCCGGCAGGAACTTTACAAAAATTGTGGCAAAAAGGCTGACAGAACGGGGATATATCGTGCAGGACACACCTCCGGCCATCGGCAAGGACTATAACGACTATCTGCTGGCGGCTCGTAGACTTATCAGCATGGAACGGTAAAGGAGCGGAATATGAAAACTATTGCAGTAGCAAACCAAAAAGGCGGTGTGGGCAAAACGACCACCACCGTAAATCTTGGCACAGCACTTGCGGCGATGGGCTACAAGGTGCTGTTGGTGGACGCCGACCCGCAGGGCGATTTGAGCAGCTATCTCGGCTATGCGGGCACCGAAAACGGCGCAACAATCAGCGACCTAATGGAATCTGTTATCAAGGACGAAAAGCCGCCAGAAGTGGTAATTCACCATGAAGAAAAGGTAGATTTCATTCCCTCCGACATTGGTCTGTCTGATATGGAAGTGAGCCTTGTAAATGTTATGGCGCACGAAAAAATCATGGAACAGGCATTGGAGCCGTTTAAGGATAAATATGACTACTGCTTGATCGACTGTATGCCCTCGCTGGGCATCATCACCGTGGCATCGCTTGTTGCGGCGGATCGAGTGCTGATTCCTGTGCAGGCACAGCATTTCGCCCTCAAAGGTCTGGTGTCCCTGTTCAAATCCGTCAACCAAGTAAAGCGCCGTATCAATCCCCGGTTGGATATTGACGGCATTGTGCTGACGATGGTGGACAAGCGCACCAACTATCCAAAGATGTGTGTGCTGCCCTGCGCAGTGCCTACGGTCACGCGCTGAAAATTTACCGTGCAGAAATCCCGGTCAGTACGCGCACAGCAGAAAGCGCTGCCAGTACACATAGCGTGCTGACCTACGATGCCAACGGACCAGCCAGTATGGCATATAAAGCGCTTGCCAAGGAGGTGACGGAAAATGAGAGAGTACGGCAGCAACATCAATCTGCCCTCACTCGATAATCTCTTTTCGAGTGAGCAGGAGCGGCAGGACGCAAAATTAGAGAAAATCCAAATTTTGCCGCTGACGGAACTGCATCCCTTTCGGAATCACCCTTTTCAAGTTCGTGACGATGACGAAATGAACAAAATGGTGGACAGTGTCAAGGAATACGGTGTCATGACCCTGCCATTGTCCGACCCCGGCAAGATGGTGGGTATGAAATCGTGGCGGGCCACCGCCGCTGTCATGCCAGCCAGCGGGCGGGCGTGGAGACTATGCTGCATTGTGCGGGATATGGACGATGATACTGCTATTATTCTGATGGTAGATTCCAACTGTCAGCGGGAGCATATTCTACCGAGTGAAAAGGCGAAAGCGTATCAGATGAAGCTGGAAGCTGTAAAGAGAAAGGCCGGTAGACCGTCAAAAAACAATTCGGCCCAAGTTGGGCCGAATTTATGGGCTTCTGAAAAAGTTGCAGCTGATGCAGGAGAAAGTAGGTCACAGGTAAAAAGATTTATTGCATTGAACAACCTCACGCCAGCTTTAATGCAGATGGTAGATGCGGGCCGTCTGAAAACGACACCCGCCGTAGAACTTAGCTACCTTACCCCAGAAGAACAAGAGGACTTCCTCTCTTATATGGAATCCGAGGGCTGTACCCCGTCACTGTCTCAAGCACAAAAACTCAAGGAGGCCAGCAAGGAAAGCGTACTGACACTAGAAAAAATCCAGCATATTATGGCCGCCAAGCCGCCCAGTGTAAAGCCGCGCGACCCGCAGCTTATGATTCCCGTTGCAAAAGTTGAACGATACTTTCCGAAAGGCTTTACAAGCGACCAGATGCAGCAGGTTATCGTAAAACTGCTGGAAAACTATGCCCGCGCCCACCAGCACGGCAGCAGATGAGGGGGACACCGATGACGAGATTATTAGTTGTTGAACCCAGCTACTGCCCTTATCAAGCGGGTTTTTCCAGTGCGGCGACTGCGGTTTCCGAGGTAATCGAGGGTGAAAGCCAAATTCTAAAACCGTTTGGCACACCTCGCATCGGGCTGATATGCAGCAAAGCCCAAAGCCGGCTGAAATATAACAGGCAGGTCAATGACGAGGGAATTACCGTGCGCGGGCGATTTCTCATCTGCGGGCTAAATGGTGATAAAGTCGTGGGCTTATCCAAAGACCAAGCAGACCGATACAGCCGTCTACTTTTTCTACCGCAAGTCGAAGATATGGCAAGCGGTGAACTGCCCGCCGCAAAGGTACGCCCGCAGGATGAACGCTACGGGAACAAACTATCTTTTTGGGAAAGGTTGGAAAGATAATGGAAGAAAAGACAGATAAAGTAGTCGGCTACATCGAATATCTCGGTGCAGGCGGGATGATCGGTGAAATCATTCCTTACACAAGCGTGGAAAAATTCAAGGATGAAATTCTGGATTCCTTGGATTGTGGGCGGCCAGTGACACCAGTTGTATTCTCAGATGAACTGGATGAGCCACTCCAATTTGATTCAGACACCTATTTTCCGTGGGGATTTCGCAGCGAAAAGCGAGTGCAAATCCCTTATGAAATCTATCAAACTAACAGGCGAGACCTTGTCTTTATGGAGTATTCTCCTGCGAGGCTCGCTGCCGGAGCAAAGGACTACGAACTCGTGTACAAGGGGCAGATGGAGCGTTGGGAAACGCTGGACAGCATTTATTCACGGCATAATCGGGATGACCGTCCAAACGCCAAAAGTATGCGTTCCGTCTCTGTCAGCGATATTATTGTGACACACAAAGATAACGAGACACACGCTTTTTATGTTCAGCCGATTGGGTATAAGCAGGTAGATAACTTGTTGCCGGAACTTGAAAATGCCACACTGTCAAAAGCAGAACAGCACGAGCGATAAGGAGCAGCCTATGGCAAAATATGAAAATATTCGTGCGCTTGCCAAAAAGCAACTGCAGGCCGTCACGGAGAGCAGCGACCGCTGGAAAGCATTTTTGCGGACAGCGGCCATTGCTTATAATTATAGTTTCCCGAACCAGCTTTTGATTCACGAGCAAAGCCCCACCGCCACAGCCGTGGCCGACATAGCCTACTGGAATAATAATGCGGGCCGCTGGGTCAAGCGCGGCGCGCACGGTATCGCGGTATTTGACACTCGCGCCAATTCTTCCCGGCTGCGGTATCTGTTTGACATTTCCGATACCATCCCCCGTGCAGAGATTCCCGAAGCGCTGCCGTGGGTCATTACAGACCAGAACTGGCGGCCTGTTTGGGATAAAATCGTAGCGGATAATCACGCTGACAGCATCCAGAGCGCCCTCCTCATGCTCTCTACATCCTGCGTTGCCCAGCGCAGCGCCATGTTCACAACCGCACTGGGAAATGCCATAGACGGCAGCAGCTTACAGTGGGCCAAGCCGGACGAACAGCGGCAGCAATTTTTACAGCTTATAACCCAAAGCTGTCTGTATATGGCCGCGCTGCGGTGCGGCGTGGATACTGCGCGGCTGGACCTGTCTGCCCTTGAGTCTGTGAACCAGTTTGATACAAACCGCATCACTCTGTGTTTGGGCAGCGCTTGCCAACAGGCGGCACGGCCTCTCATGCAGCAGATTGGTAGCATCACGAGAGAAATCGACAGTGTTGCACGCGCCGAAAAAGTCCGCTATTATGGTGACAAACAGGAAGAAACCAATAACACCAAGGAGGTCAACAATGGAGTACATGATGGTGAACGGCTACCAAATCCCGGCGCTGACGCTGAACGAGCCGCCGATGCCGGAAATCGGCAAGTACGGCAGCCTGCGGCGGAAATTCCTGCTGGAGAACGCGCCGGTGGTGTTCGACGAGATGCTGCTGGAGGGAACGCTGTACCCGCATCTGGCGGAGATGGACAACGCGGTACACCGGCAAATCGAACAGACGATGCAGACGCTGATGCAGCAGAGCACCGCCCCGAACCGGCAGACCGACCCTATGGGCTGGACGCAGTGGATGAACGCCTTGCAGAGCCAAGCCGAGGAACTGGCGATGCAGCAGATTTACAGCCTGTAATACAAGAACCCCAAGCGGAGAGTGATACCACGCCCTCCGCTTTTACTGTACCCATTTCTGATTTGCCGCCGCTGAGCGATGAACTGATTCTAGCTTGCTGGCGAAAGAATCCTCCAGCCGTGCCGACAATGCGGCTATTCTGGAATATTTCAATGAGCATCCCGACCTTGCCGAGCGCAGCGCCTTTTGCAAGCACTGTTACAAGCAAATTTATACATATTTGTTCGTGGATGACAATACCGTGGGTTTTATCCGGCATGATATGTACCTTGAACTTTGGGAGGGCAACTATCTTACCAAAACAGCACAGGTCAATCTGACATGGGATGCTGTTGCCGCAAAGATTGCTGACCTCATCGAGCAAGGGCGTCTGATGGTTCCCATCAAGGCTACACCTGTGCAGCAGCAGATGGAGCAGCTTACTCTTACTCCCGAAGATTCTGAAAAGGCAGGACTGCCGAGCCATGAGCAGCAAGCAAAAAATATCGACCTTGCGGCAGAAGCCAAAAAGTGGAACGAGCCCGTCATTGACGCATCCGGCAAGTACATTACGGAGCAGGACATTACCGATGCACTGTGCAAAGGCAGCGGGTTTGAAGATGGCAAATTCCGTATTCAGCAATATCTCTCTGCACAGGTACTTCCTATCGAGGGAAATCAAGCCCGCTGGCTGAAAAAGGAATACGGCATCGGCGGCGGCACATGGTTCTTCCGTGATGGTGGGCGCGGCTTTCTTAACCACATGGGCAAAAATCTTGAGATCACCCGACGTACAGAGGACGGCGAGTATCGCCGCGTTTTGAAGTGGAAAGAGGTTGCCCAACGCCTGCGGCTTTTGGTTTACAACGACCAGTATCTGACCGATGCCGAAAAAGCCCCCTATCAGGCATGGGTAGCAGAACAGCAAGCCGCCCGCGCAGCGAACGATGCCGCCCTCGACCATGCAAAACACGCCATCACGGATTTCTGCGAGAATGAGGGGCTAAACGAGCCGAATTTCTCCGACTTGACCCGCGTGGAATTTGCTTACTCTACCACCGAGGACGATGAGCACGAGATCCAAGTGTATGCCAATCTTCTGCGGAACGAAATCCGCTATGAGGTTGACGGTAACATTGTCCATATCGACTACTTCCACGATAACCACGAGCTTGCCGCGCAGGGTATTGAAAACAGCGCTTTCTCGGATTTTATCAATACCGCCGAAGCAGAGTTTGAAAAGCATCATCCGACTACAAGAAAAGTCGAAAAATCACCTGTAACTATCGGCAGTACGGTTTATCTGGAAGATGCCAGACCCTTTACCGTCGAGGAAATCGGCAGAGAAAACATTCATCTGCGGGATGAAAGTTTCCCGCTGGTAGGCCGTGCCGTCAGCCATGAAGAATTTGCGCGGCTGCTTGCGGCCAACCCCAAAAATGCAGCACTATCCGCCCCGGAAGTTCCAAGCCGCCAAGAGCAGCCGGAAGAAACTGCCGAACCCATCGTGGGCGAAGTCATCGAAGAACCCAACCCCTTTGTGGCGCAGGTTATGGCGGACGCAGAACGGCTTTCGGCAGAAGATGAACCTTACCACCGCGAACCCATTACCTATGAAGCCCCTTATCTGGATAACCTGCCGACAGCACAGCGAGAAAAGTTTGCAGCCAACATTGCCGCCATCCAAAAGCTGAAAGAAATTGAGCAGCGCGTAGCGAACGGCGACAGCCCTGCTTTTGAGGATGAACAGAGAATTTTAGCACAGTACACGGGCTGGGGCGGGCTTTCGGATGCGTTCGACCCGAACAAAAGTACATGGTCGAACGAGTACAGCCAGCTGAAAGCAGCATTGTCTGAATCTGAGTATGAAGCTGCCCGCAGCAGCACCCTGACGGCGTTTTATACCCCTGCCACCGTTATCCACCCCATCTACCGCGCACTGGAACGCTTCGGCGTAAAGGGCGGCAAAATCCTAGAACCCAGCATGGGCACAGGCGCATTTCTCGCACATGGACATTTTGGCAGCAGCGATGCCAAATTCTACGGCGTAGAATTGGACAGCATCACAGGCCGCATCTCCAAGCAGCTATATCAAAAGGCCAATATCCAAGTGACCGGCTATGAAAATGCGCTTCTCCCCGACAACTATTTTGACTGCGTTATTGGCAATGTCCCTTTCGGTAATTTTCAAGTCAATGACCCGCAGTATAACCGGCTGCATTTTCCCATTCACGACTATTTCTTTGCCAAGAGCATCGACAAGCTGCGCACCGGCGGCATCATGCGTTCATCACCTCCAGCGGCACATTGGACAAAAAGGATGACCGCGCCCGCAAGTACATTGCCGAGCGCTGCGACCTTATCGGTGCGGTGCGCTTGCCCAACAATGCGTTCAAGGGCAGCGGCACTAAAATTATGACGGATGTAATTTTCCTGCAAAAGCGCGATACGCTGCGCCAGCAGGACGAGCCTTGGTTGCACCTTGCAGAAGATGCCAACGGCATCACCATGAACCGCTACTTTGTGGAGCACCCTGAAATGATTTGCGGCAGAATGGAGATAGTCGCCGGTCCGTATGGCCCGACTTCCACCTGCCAGCCAATAGACCCCGATGCGGTGGACCGTTTCGGAAAGCCGTTGCTGGAAACGCAAATCGACACTGCTATGCAGCACTTGACCGCCACGCTGACAAAAGCCGAAATTCCCATACAGGAGGAAAGCGGCGAGGACACCAAGTACATTGATGCCGATCCCTTTGTGCGTAATTTCAGCTACACGGTAAAGGACGATAAAATCTATTACCGCGAAGGCGCAGTCATGCGGGAGTGTAATCCCAACGCAGCCTCTGCCGAGCGTATCCGCAAACTGGTGGAACTGCGCGATACCACCCGCGCTCTGATCGATGCGCAGTTGCAGGACTTGTCGGACGAGGAAATCCACCGTCTGCAAGCCCAGCTTAACCGCCAGTATGATGCCTTCCGCGCCAAGCACGGCCTTATCAACAGCCGCAGCGCGGAGTTGTCTTTCCGGGATGACAGCAGCTACTATTTGCTGTGTTCACTGGAAAATGTCGATGAAAAAGGAAACTTTATCAGCAAGTCGGATATGTTCACCAAGAGAACTATTCGCTCTGCACAGATACCCGACCACGCCGACACGGCATCGGATGCACTGGCACTGAGCATCGGGGAACGTGCCAAGGTCGATATGCCTTACATGATGCACCTTACCGGGAAAGATGAAGCAACGCTTGCTAAGGAACTGGCGGGCGTTATTTTTGTAGAGCCTTTCCGCAAACAGGAGGACGGCAGCCCTGTTTACCTTATGGCGGATGAGTATTTATCCGGCAATGTACGCGAAAAGCTGCGTATTGCTCATGTTGCAGCCGACCAAGACCCGGCGTTCCGCATCAATGTAGAAGCGTTGGAACAGGTGCAGCCCAAGGACTTGACTGCGGGCGAGATAACGGTTCGGTTGGGTGTCACATGGATCGGGTCGGAAATCATCAAGCGGTTTGCCGATGAACTTTTTCAGTCAACCTACCGCGAACAGAAAATAGCTGTCCGTTACAATGAATATCTGAATAACTGGTATATTTCCAACAAGAGCCAGGGCAACGATAATATCCGCGTCACGAACACCTACGGCACAAAACGTATCAACGGCTATCATTTGTTGGAGAACGCACTCAACCTGCGGGCCACCAAAATTTACGATACAATCTATGACGAAAACGGCAAGGAGCAGCATAAACTCAATGGTCCTGCCACCGAAGAAGCACAGGCCAAGCAACGGATGATAGAAGATGCTTTTAAAGACTGGATTTTCAAGGACCGTGAACGCCGGGAAAGTTTGGTAGCGCTGTACAATGAAAAGTTCAACTGCATCCGCCCCCGTGAGTACGACGGCAGCCACATCCAGTTTTTCGGCATGAACCCGGAAATCGCGCTGCGGCCCCACCAGCGCAATGCCATTGCACATATTTTGTACGGACACAACACACTGCTGGCGCACACTGTCGGCGCAGGAAAAACCTATGAGATGGTCGCCGCCGCGATGGAGAAAAAGCGATTGGGATTATGCAGCAAAACACTTGTCGCCGTGCCAAATCATCTGACAGGCCAATTTGCCAGTGAAGCGCTGAAGCTATACCCCAATGCAAACATTTTGGTGACAACGCAGCGCGATTTTGAAAAGTCAAACCGTAAACGGTTTTGTGCCAAAATCGCCACCGGCAACTATGATATTGTGGTAATCGGTCACAGTCAGTTTGAAAAGATTCCACTTTCCGATGCCAGAAAAGCCGAGTTTATCCGTACGCAAATTGACGAACTGGAGATGCAGTTGGAGAGCATGGACAACAGCGAAAGCCGTCTGACCGTCAAGCAGTTGGAAAGTAAGAAAAAGCAGTTGAAAACCAAGCTGTCAAATTTGCTGGACGCCCCGAAACGGGATGATGTGGTGACTTTTGAGGAACTGGGCGCAGACTCCCTCATGGTCGATGAAGCACACAATTTCAAGAACCTCATGACCGTTACTAAGATGCACAACATCGCGGGTATCAGCACCACCGAGAGCCAAAAGGCCAGTGACCTGTTTATGAAGTGCCAGTACCTTGATGAAATCACTGGGGCGCGGGGCGTAACGTTTGCCACAGGCACACCCATTTCCAACAGCATGACCGAGCTGTATACCATGCAGCGCTATTTGCAGCAGTACACCTTGGAACGCAACGGCCTTGCAAACTTTGACAGTTGGGCGGCCACCTTTGGCGAAACCGTCACAGCCATCGAACTTGCGCCGGAGGGAACCGGCTACCGCACAAAAACACGCTTTGCTCGTTTTTTCAATCTGCCGGAACTTATGGCAATGTTCAAAGAATGCGCCGACATTCAAACAGCAGATATGCTGAAGCTGCCTGTCCCTGCCCTTGTGGGCGGCAAGCCGACCAACATCCAGCTAAAGCCCTCTGAAATACAAAAACAGATGGTAGCGGAATTGGGCGAACGGGCCGACAAAATCCGCAATAAAATGGTAAAGCCCTATGAGGACAATATGCTGAAAATCACCAACGACGGGCGCAAGTTGGCGCTGGATCAACGCTTGATCGACCCCGACTTGCCCGATGATCCTGACAGCAAGGTCAATATCTGTGTGGGCAAAATTTTTGAGATATGGGAGCAGACCATGCCTCAACGCAGTGCGCAGCTTGTTTTCTGCGATCTGTCTACGCCCAAGGCGGGCGTTTTCAATGTCTACGATGACATGAAAGCAAAGCTGATCGAACGCGGAATCCCCGAAACAGAAATTGCCTTCATCCATGAAGCGAACACCGATGCCCGCAAGACGGAACTTTTCGGAAAAGTTCGCAGCGGTGCAGTTCGCGTGCTGATGGGCAGCACCGCCAAAATGGGAGCCGGAACCAATGTCCAAAAGCGGTTGATTGCGTTGCACCATCTGGATGTACCGTGGCGGCCATCTGATATTGAGCAGCGTGAAGGCAGAATATTACGACAGGGCAATGAAAATAAGGAGGTCTATGTTTTCCGTTATGTCACCGAAGGTACATTTGATGCCTACTCGTGGCAGCTTATCGAGAATAAGCAGAAATTCATCGGGCAGATCATGACCTCAAAATCTCCGGCTCGCAGCTGCGATGATATGGACGAGGCCGCGCTGTCCTATGCCGAGGTCAAGGCATTGGCGGCAGGCAATCCGCTTATCAAGGAAAAGATGGACTTGGACGTGCAGTTGACCCGTCTTAAAACACTGAAAGCTGCCCATGACAGCCAGCGTTATGAACTGGAAAATAAAATTGCCATCGGCTTCCCGGCTGAAATCCGAAAATGCAAAGAACAGATTGAAAATGCCACGGTAGACGCCGCCACCGTAAAGGAACACTCCGTAATGGATGCGGACGGCAAAGATGTTTTCTGTATCCAGTTGGAAAAGAAAGTTTACTACGAAAAAGAACCTGCGGGGAAAGCACTGTTAGGTCTGCTGGGCTTGGCACTGAATAGCGAAAAGCCCGTACCTATCGGGCATTTCAAGGGTATGGAACTGCAAATCCAACATCTGCCTTTTGGCAACGAGTACCATGCAAGATTGGCTGGCTCTGGTACATATAGCACTCAACTGGGAGCTGATGTTCTAGGCAATCTGACACGCCTTTCCAATTTGGCAAATGGTATTGAACCGAGCATTGAAAAGACCCGTAATATGCAAATCCAGTTGGAACAGCAGCTTGCCAGCGCCGAGGAAGAAGTCAAGCGGCCATTTCCACAGGCAACAGAACTGACTGAAAAGAGTAAGCGTCTTGCGGTGCTGGAGGGACTGCTGAACATGAACGACAAAGACATTGTGACCGACACCGAGCCGGAACAACAGTGTCAGACCGACAATCGACAGCGTGGACAGGAGGAACGATAAATTTTATGATTAAAGGCAGAAAGACCAATCGTATACGCGACCACCCCAAGGATGAAAGGAGTAGTTTTTATCATAAAATCTATTGTTGCATTGGGCATAGTATTGGCGCTGTCCGGGTGTGCAGCGGCAGCGGATGAAACTCTTGCGGCTGAACCGGCTACACTAGTGGAAATCTCACCGGCCACCGAAGAAACTGCGCAGCCGGTGGAAGCTGCTGCAACTGCCGAACCTGCGCAGACAGCAACCCCTGAGCCGACACCCGAACCGACACAGGCCCCCACGCCCGCGCCGACAGCAGAGCCTACGGCAGTCCCCACCGCAGAACCTACGCAAGCCCCGGTGGAGGAAACCGTAACCGCCACTCCGGCACAGGTTAGTATGAGTTATGGTGCGGTGCCGTTCGACCTTGCAGCCGGTACGGAGCAATGGTGGAGCATCGACAGCAGCGACAGCGCATACTGGGCCGTGCAGGAGAACATCAACGCCATCCGTGCGGCGGCGGGACTTTCCCCGCTGGCAATGGACGGCGGATTGAGCGCGGCGGCAGATGCCCGCTGCGAAAGCTTTGTCGCGGGCGGTGCGTTCGACCACAGCGGCATGACCACCCGCAGCGAAATCTGCGCAGCCGGTCCTATCGGCTCGGCCAGCAGCGTATGCAGCTATTGGCAGAACAGTCCTGCCCACTATGCCAACATCACCAACGCCAGCTTTACGAGCATGGGTGTGGCCTGTTGGTTTTGCTCCACCGCCGAGGGGCAGTATACCTACTGGACTGTCACATTCAACTAAAACTCCTACTTGTTTTCATACACAAATTATGATATAATTTCTGTATGAAAGAGAGGTGCTATCTATGCCGAACATTCGTTCCAGCGCAGATTTGAGAAACAACTACAATGACATTTCCTCTTACTGCCATGCCTACAACGAGCCGGTCTTTATTACCAAAAACGGTAAGGGCGACCTTGCCGTTATGAGCATGGAAACCTATGAGGAAATGGCGGGCCGCATTGAACTGTACAGCAAGCTGCAAGAGGGCCTTGCGACGTGGAAGCCGGGAACACGCGCCCCTTTGCCGATGTTATGGCTGATTTGCGCCACCGCAGGGAGCGCAGAT
>ENA-OQCF01000082-OQCF01000082.1-human-gut-metagenome-genome-assembly--contig:-NODE-82-length-34020-cov-30.465288_pt1 | contig 34020 bp, 26 predicted proteins | sample MGYA00242756_ERZ504573 | MGnify/ENA primary metagenome ERZ504573 (study PRJEB26092, sample SAMD00036240) | human gut metagenome | host: Homo sapiens | study: EMG produced TPA metagenomics assembly of... | reverse complement strand
GTCGCCCGCGTCAGCCGCCGCGCCTGCTGCACGCTGCCAGCGCCCAGCGCTGTGGCCACCAGCGTCTGGCCGGCGATGCCCACGGAATCCAGCATGTTCATCGCAAAATTCCAAGAGGAGTTCACGGCCTGAAACCCGGCCAACACGGCAGTACCCATGCGCGCGGCACAGGCGACCGTAGTCACCATGGCCGCACGAATCGCCAATGTGCGAATGAACAATGGCAGTCCGTCGCCCCCGGCTGCCGCAATACCGGCCAAACGAGGCCGCAGACTCGCACCATCCGCCCGGGACCACAGAATGGCGGGGATTACCAGGAACAGCCCCATGAACCACTGAGCTACCAGCGTCGCCACTCCGGAGCCGGCAATGCCCCAATTCAGCACAATAACGAACAACACATCAAGCACCGTGTTCACCACCGCGCCGCCCACCGCAGCGATCAGCGTGATACGAACCTTCTGCAATCCTCGGAAAATGCCGTTCGCCGCATATACCATCAGCATGCCTGGCGCACCCAGCACGATTGCGCGCGTATAGGTCACGGCTTGTTCCAATACTTCGCCCTGACCGCCCAGTGCCCGGCATAATGGCTCGGCAGCCGCGAACAATCCCAATCCCAGTACGGTGCCGATGCTCAAGGCCAGCCACAGGCCATCAATGCCTGCTTGCAGTCCCTCGCGACGACGACCCGCTCCCAGCAGATGTGCCACCTGCGCAGTGGTCGAGTAGGCCAGGAATATGCATAGTCCGACTGCCGTGAGGATGATGGTGGAGCCGATTGACAGGCCGGCCAACGCCGCATCCCCGATATGGCCGACGATGGCTGTGTCGATAAGGATGAAGGTCGGTTCGGCGATGAGCTGGCCGAAGGTCGGCAGGGCCAGCGCCATGATCCGGCGGTTGGTGGAGCGGGCGTCGGTCGGGCCGTTGCTGACGTTTGTGTTTGCGCCGGCATGCGGGGTGCCGAAGCCATCGCGGCGTGTAGTATCGCCGGAACTGGTGGCTTTGGCGTCGGAAGAGTCTATGGGCACGCTCACACGCATATCACGCCTGACTGCGTTGCGCAAGCACCTGTTGTGGGCGCGGAATGTTATCCCCAGACTATCCACCAAGTTATCCCCAGTATGTGGATAACTTAGTGGATTATCCCCAGAATTATCCCCAAAATGTGGATAACTTATTTTTCTATCCACATTTTGCTTTCTGCGTGTCGTGGCGCTGACTCATAGGTGAATAAGGAATGAACCGATGCGGGCAACCGTTTCGTTTCCATACGATATCGTTCACCTGCCACGCCACATCCTATACTTGGAGGCTATGCCAGAAGGAAGTGAACACTCGTATCAGAATGGGTTCGGCGGTGGCCTGGATCGTGGCGATCGTGGCGACCGCGCGGGCCGGGGCGGCACGCAGACGTCGCGGCGGCCGGCGACCCGATTTTCGACCGCGTGCCCCCGCATGATGACGACGCGGAAATGGCCGTGCTCGGCGGCATGCTGATGAGTAAGGATGCCATCGGCGAGGTCTCGCAGACCATTGACGTCACCGATTTCTACCAGCCCAAGCATCAGACGATCTATAACGCGATCATCGATCTGTTTTCCGCCAGTCAGCCGGTGGACGTGGTGCTCGTGGCCAACCAGCTGTTGGCGGATGGCAACCTCGACAAGGTCGGCGGCGCGGACTATCTGCACAGCCTTGTCGCATCCGTACCGACCGCCGCTAATGCCATGTACTACGCGGAGATCGTCCATCAGCGGGCCATTTTGCGCAATGTGATCGCCGCCGGCACCAAAATCGCCCAGCTCGGTTATTCCGCCGAGGGATCGCAGGCTGAGGATGTGGTTAACCTCGCCCAGTCCGAGATCTACGAGATGTCGATGGGCAAGGTGCGTCAGGACTATGCCGCCATCGGCCCGGTGGTCCACGACGCGCTCGACCAGCTGGACAAACTGCAGCAAGGCCTCGTCAACAAGGGCGTGCCGACCGGCTTCCGCGACATCGACGACGTGACCCAGGGCCTGCAGCCCGGACAGATGGTCGTCGTCGCAGGACGTCCGGCCATGGGTAAGTCCACGCTCGGCATCGACTTCGCCCGCGCCGCCGCGTTGCACCACAACATGACTTCCGTGGTCTTCAGCTTGGAGATGAGCAAGGTGGAGCTCGCTCAGCGTATTATCTCCGCCGAAACCAATATTCCGATGGCCGCCCTGCGCCGCGCCGACGACATCACCCCCGAACGCTGGAACACCCTGAACCAGTTCTGGACCAAGATGCAGAACGCGCCACTGTTCATTGACGACAGCCCGAACATGAGCCTCATGGAGATCCGTGCGAAATGCCGTCGTCTGAAGCAGACCAACGATCTGAAACTCGTAGTCATCGACTACCTGCAGCTGATGACCTCGGGCAAGGCCGTGGAATCCCGCCAGCAAGAGGTGTCCGAATTCTCCCGTGCCCTGAAGCTCTTGGCCAAGGAACTCGAAGTGCCGGTCGTGGCCCTTTCCCAGCTGAACCGTGGCCCGGAAATGCGTAACGACAAGAAGCCGCAGCTCTCCGACCTGCGTGAATCCGGCTCAATCGAACAGGACGCCGACGTGGTGTTCCTGGTCCACCGCCCTGACTTCTACGACAAGGAAGACCGCCCCGGCGAGGCCGATATCATCATGGCCAAGCACCGTAACGGCCCGACCGAAACCTTCCACCTCGCCTTCCTCGGTGCCACGTCCAAATTCAAAGACATGCCGCAGGACTACAACGCCAATCAGGGGGTGTGATGATGGCAAGCAACGTTTCACGCGATGTTTCGCAAGACCAATCGTCCGTGGTGCAGACCTGCAAACCGTGGTATGCGTTCGCCACCGTGGCCGCAGGCCGCTTCGTGCGGTTTGCATCCCGCGTCACCAAACATGGCGGTTCGGCTTTGCCCGGCAAAGTCGTAGAAAAGATTGACCCCGGCTTCCTGACCCGTACGCTCGGGCAGTTGCCGCTTGGCGTGGTATTGGTGTCCGGCACGAACGGCAAGACCACCACCACCCGCATGGTCGCCTCGATGCTCTCCGATCTGGGGCTGAAGGTGTTCACCAATCCGACCGGCTCGAACTTCGTGCGCGGCGTGGTCTCCGCACTGCTTACCGAAGTCACGCTCGGCGGCAAATTGGACGCGGACATCGCCGTGCTCGAGCTCGATGAGGCGTACGCCGTCCACTTCGTCAAGCAGGTCAAGCCCCGTTATGCATTGCTGCTGAACGTGATGCGCGATCAGCTTGACCGATTCGGTGAAATCGACACCACGGCCAAACTGCTCAGCCATGTGGCTGCGGCGACTACCGGCACTGTGGTACTGAACCGCGAGGACCCGCGTATCGCCGCGCTCGCCGCGAAGGCCCCGGCTGGCACCACCGTGCGATACTTCGGCCTCGCCGACGATTTGCGCCGCTATTTCCCGTCCGATGACGACATGGCCACGACCATGTCGGTGGAAGGTGTGGCCGGGCCGCTCCCCTCAGCCAGAACTCCCCTCAGTCCGCGAAGCGAACTGAGAGGAGCTTCCGCAGGCACGGCAGAACTTCCCGCCGACGTGACACTTACCGCAGTGGGCGACCACAAGGCCACCTTCCAGATGGACGGTCAGGCTACGCCACCGACGTCAAGCTTGAAGCGTCTACAACCTGTACAACGCGGCCGCCGCGCTCGCCGTGGTACGTGCGGTGATGCAAGACAATGCCGCCGCATCCAAGGCCACCGCCGCAGCCAACGCCTGCGCCGTGTCCGCCGACGAGCTCATCGCCGCCGTTTCCCGCGTCACGCCGGCTTTCGGCCGTGGCGAGGTCATCGACGTCAACGGTTCCCCGGTCGAACTGCTGCTGGTCAAGAACCCGATGGCTTCCGCCTCTCGCTCGCCAGCTTCGACCCGGCCAACGCGGACACCATGATCGCCATCAACGACGAATATGCCGACGGCCGCGACATGAGCTGGCTGTGGGACGTGGACTTCACTTCCCTGCGCGCGTCCGGTGTCGCCATGGTCTCCGGCGTGCGTGCCTGGGACATGGCATTGCGCCTGGGGTATGACCAAGTGCCAGTCGCCGATACGAACACCGACCTCGAACAGGCCGTCACCGCATTCGTCAACGCCAATCCCGGCACACGCAAGCACATCTACTGCACCTACACCGCCATGCTCAAAACCCGCGCCGTACTGGGCCGCATCACCGAAGTACGGGACGCGGGCGTGGGCAAGTAACCACCCTTCGGCGCTCGCGCGCCACCTCCCGCCAGCGGAAGGGGCATAGTGAGGGAATAAGACTTCCCCTTAGCGGGAGAACATCGACAAGGAGAACGTGACATGGCCAGAACAATTGATGTGGTGTCCCTGTATCCCAAAGACATGAACATCTACGGCGATTCCGGCAACGTGCTGACTATCCGCCGCCGGCTGGAACTGTACGGTTACGAACCGGTCGTTCACCAGTACAATCAAGGCGACGATTGGCCCGACCAGGTGGACCTTATTCTGGGAGGCGGCGGCCAAGACACCGGCCAGAAGAAAATCATCGACGACTTCTACCATCGCGCCGACCTGTTGCGTTCGCTTGCCGCAGATGGTACGCCGATGCTGATGATCTGCGGCCTGTACCAGCTGTTCGGCGAGTACTTTGAAACCGTGGACGGCACCCGTCTGGACGGCATCGGCGTTATCGGTGCTTATACCGTGGGCCAGAACGTGCGTATGATCGGCAATCTTGTTGAGCATTCCGACCAGTTCGGCGATGTGATTGGCTACGAGAACCACTCCGGCCAGACCTTCCTGCGCGAAGCGTTCAGCCACTCGGCACCGTCGATCAGGACGGCCGAGGCAACAATGGCGAAGACCATACCGAGGGCGCGCGCGTGCACAACGTGATCGGCACCTACATGCACGGCTCGTTGCTGCCTAAAAACCCCGCCATCAGCGATTTCCTTATCGAAACTGCCGTGACTCGTCGTTACGGTACGTTCGATACGTCCGATCAGACCCCCGAACAAGCCAAGGAGCTCGCCCGGCTCGATCAAGTAGCCACCAATGCGCGCAAGGCTGCCGCCGAACGTCCTCGGTGAATTCTCGGTGAGTCCTCGGTAAGTACCAATCAGCGAAAAATCAGTCGAAATCAGTCTGAGGGTCTAGTACATTGCCCTGTTGTTTGCGCTAGGCTTGGTGGTACGAGACATGGCACCAGGCCATGTCGGACCTCGAAGGAGGGGTATCATGGCTGATTTTGATCTTCTGGGTGATGGCCTGCGCAAGGTCCTGCTGGCGGGCATCGGAGCCCTTGCCACCGGATACGAGAAGAGCAGCGAGCTCGTCGACGAACTCGTCAAGAAGGGTGAGATTACGGTCGAGCAGGGCAAGGCGCTGAACACCGAGCTCAAGCGCAAGGTGAGCGAGACGGTGGATGACGCCAAGAAGGCCGCCGCCGAAGCCGGCGACAAAGCTGCTGCCGCAGCCGACACCAGTGCCGCCGACAAGCCCGCTGACGAGGGCAAGGCCGAGTGACCAAGCCCACACGCGCTACGCCGGAATCAGGGTCGACCCCGCTTTCCAGCAGGGTCGACCCTATTCTGACGCCTGCGAAAGCCGAACGTGAGGCGGCGGCGAACCGGTCCGTCGACACGTCGGACACGCTCAAGCAGACCGTTACCAAGGCGACTCCGAGCGTATCCGACGAAACGCTGGCACTGTTCGGACGCAGGAACGATTTCGCCACGCGCTACCATCTGACGCGTCGTGGCAAGATCGAACGACTGGGGCAGATCACCAGAATCGTCGAGCAATTCGACGTGCTGCACGGCCTGACTCCGGTCAAAATGCGCCTCATGTTCGAGGCGCTCGGCCCCACGTTCGTCAAAGTGGGCCAGATTCTGTCGATGCGCTCCGAGATTCTGCCGCAAAGCTTCTGCGACGAACTCGCCAAACTGCGCGCCGACGCGACCCGATGCCGTATTCCACGGTGTTGGATGTGCTTGCCGCCGAATACGGGCGTCCCGCCGACGAGGTGTTCGCGCATATCGACCCCAAGCCGTTGGCTCTGCTTCACTGGCGCAAGTGCATCGCGCCACGCTGAAAACCGGCGAAGATGTGGCCATTAAAGTGCAGCGCCCGGGTGTGCGCGAAACCATGGCCCAGGACGTCTCCATCATGCGCTCCATAGCCAAGGCCGCCACTAAGGTGATTCGCACCTCACAGATCGTGGACCTGAAGGGCGTGGTCGAGGAGCTGTGGGACACCTTCGAATCGGAGACTGACTTTCTGATCGAGGCCCGCAATCTCGCCGAATTCAAGCGTTTCGCCGCCCGATTCAAATACATGGACTGCCCGACGGCGTACACCGAACTGTGCACCGAGCATGTGGTGGTCATGGAGTACATCGACGGCATCTCCGTCTCCCATCCGGGCCGGCTCGTCGATGCTGGTTATGACTTGAAGGAGATCGGCACCAAGCTCGTCGACAATTACGCCACGCAGATTCTCGACGACGGCTTCTTCCACGCTGACCCACATCCCGGCAATATCATCATCCGGGGCGGCCAGATCGTACTTATCGACCTCGGTATGACCGGTCGGCTCGACCAGCGCACCCGTGCAGTCCTCAAAGAAATGATTTTCGCCGTCGCCAAACAGGATTCGCCCGCTCTGGCCGAGGGGCTGCTGCGATTTGCCGGCACCGAGGCCGATCCGGAGGACTACCCAGCACTGCTGGCTGATCTGGACGTGATCGTCAAGGAATTCGGCACTGTGGATCTGGCCGAACTGGACATTGCCGCCTTCCTGACCGCACTGACGCAGATGGCCGGCCGCCACAACATCGAGGTGCCCAGTACGGTGACCACCGTCGGCCGCGCGTTGGTTACGCTCGAAGGCTTGCTGGACGAGTTCATTCCTGATGTGAATATGATCGAAATCATTTCCGACCATATCGCCACGTCGAAATCGCTGAAGAACGCCACCAAAGACGAGATCAAGTCGCTGGGCGTTGAGGGACATCAGGCTTTGCATGCCACGCTCGGCACCATGACCGAACTCAAGACCGTGGCCCGTATGCTGACCCGTGGTCAGTTGCGCGTCAACATGGAACTGGTCGGCTCCGAAGAGCCGTTCCAGCTGCTTTCGGATATGGTGAATCGTCTGACGATGGCCCTGATTGTGGTCGGTTTGTTCGTTGGCTCGTCGATTGTCTACTACGCCGGCATGAAGCCGATTATCTTCGGCATTCCGGTCATCGGCTTCATGGGCTACGTCGTGGCCTTCGCCCTCGGCGTATGGATCGTCATCGACATCTACTTAAAGGGGCGCAAAACCAAGAAGCGGTAGGGCATCGATTGATATCAGTCCAGCGGGAGGGTGGATTCGCGCTGGATAAGGTGGCAGGGTACGTAGTCGACACCGTGATGCGGGTTGCCGTCGATGGCATCGACCAAGTATCGTGCCGCACGCCGTCCGATGGTTTCGGTTTCGTTGTCGATCGACGTCAGTGCGGGCCTCGAGCTGGAGGTCAGTACCGACCAGTTATCGTGGCCGATGACGGCGACGTCATCCGGGATGCGCAGTCCCTGCTGCTTGAGCACGTCAATGCAGCCGCGGGCCAACTGATCGTTCTGGCAGACCACTGCATCGAACTTGACCCCTTGGTCGAGCAGCAGACGGGTGGCCGCACGGCCCCAGCCTTCGTCCCATTTGCCGTAACGAATTGGGCCGGCGGGTTCAATACCTAATTCGGAGAGCGCCTCGAGAGCTCCCTTGGTGCGGTCGGTGGCAGCGGTATAGGTTTCGTCGCCGCCGATAATGGCGATGTGCCGGCGGCCACACGAGATGAGATGGTTGATGGCCATGCGGCCGGCGTCCACGTTGTCGCAAGTGACCGAGCAGTCTTTGGGGTCGGTGGAGGGGCCGTAGACGTAGACCAGTGGCACGCCCCAGTCATGGCCAAGCGTGGGCCTGGGGTTGGTCTCGCACTGCACGATGAGCAGTCCGTCGACCTTGAGGGACAGCAGTTTCTCGACATGCTGACGTTCCAAGGCGGCGTCGCCACGAGCGTTGGCCAACAATACTGAGGTCGATTGGGCTCGCAACTCGTTCTCCGCGCGATAAGAATCGGTGTGGAGAAACGACCCTGCAGATCGGAGGTGACCAGGCCGATAGTGCCGGTGGTGCCGCGGGCTAGGGATTGGGCGAGTTTGTTGGGAGAGTAGTTGAGTTGCTTGGCGGCATCCAGTACACGCTGCTTGGTTTCTTCGCTGATACGGGGTTTGTTGTGCAGTGCCTTGGATGCAGTGGCCGTCGAGACTCCGGCCAATGCCGCCACATCCTCAAGTCGCGCTGCCCGTCCGGTTGCTGGCTGGGTCATCATGCTCGATTCCTTGGTTCTTCAGCAGTATATAGCGCATTGTTTTGCGATGAAATACCTCATACGGTGTGGTGCGCCATTGCATCTGGGAATAATTGTAGCTTCAATGCGAAAACTTTCGCAAACATCTTTTTTTCGGCGTGGCGTAGTCAGGGAAATTGTTCAAGTGCAAGGTAAGTGAAAGAAAGCGTTACTTCCATGTTCGCTTTTGTTTGATTTGCTCGACACGCCGGAATAATCATTGATATTAAGCCAATTCAAGCACGTTATTCATAGTCGAATCACAGTCTCGAACCCGTTTGATGTGAGAAAAAACGCGAAAATGCGAAAGCGCTTTTGCAAAAACTTCCATGTTTGTTTATATTGAGAAAAGGCTTTCGCAGTGTTACCTGCTCCGGGCAAAGGAGCGAGCAGGGCGAAACCAAGGAGGCGGACCGTCCGCCACCGCCTCTCATAGTTGAGCGGATATATAGAGAAAGAAGCGAACATGGTGTCTTTCAATAAACTGACCCGTACTCTTGCTGGCATCGCTGCCGCCGCGTTGATCGTTCCGCTGGCCGCCTGTGGTGGCTCCGGCAATGGTGGCACTGCCACCGCCGAAGGTATCCCGGCCAAGGGCACCGACGATGGTACCGAGATCACCCTGTGGACCCGTTCCCCTCTGGAGCGTCAGGCCAAGAACGTGGTCGAGGCTTACAACAAGAGCCACAAGAACCAGGTCAAGCTCGAGATCATCCCGAACGACGATATGGAAGGCAAGGTCGGCGGCGCTTCGCAGACCGACTCCCTGCCTGACATCCTCGCCGGCGACGTGGTCCGTATTCCGTACTGGGCTTCCGAGGGCATCTTCACCGACATCACCAAGCAAATCGATGGCCTGGACAACAAGGCCGACCTGCAGCAGGGCCACATCGAAGCCGGTACTGTTGACGGCGCCGAGTACACCCTGCCGTTCATCACTGACGTTTCCGTGATGGTCTGGAACAAGAACCTGTACAAGGAAGCCGGTCTGGACCCGGAGCAGGGTCCGAAGAGCATCGACCAGTTCGTCGAGCAGGCCAAGAAGGTCGCCGCCCTCAACAAGGATGGCGTCGCAGGCTCCTACCTCGCCGGTCAGTCCGGTGGTGCTCTGGTCTTCGACCTCTTCCCGTCCGTGTGGGCTGACGGCGAATCCGTCATGAACAAGGATGGCTCCGAGGCCACCCTGGACAACGACTCCATGAAGGGCGTCTTGGACGCTTACAAGGAGCTGGCCAACACCACCAACGGCCTGGGTGCAGGCTCCAAGGAAGAGACCGGCGCCACCTGGACCGCTCCGTTCGCGAACGGCAAGATTGGCGTTATGCCTTACCCGAACACCTCCACCACTGCTCTGTTCGATGCTGAGAAGGACGGCGGCTTCGAGGTCGGCGTTGCTCCGATCCCGGGCACCAAGGAAGGCAAGACCTCCACGTTCCTCGGCGGCGATGCCATGGGTATCTCCAAGGACTCCAAGCACGTTGCTCAGGCCTGGAACTTCCTCTACTGGCTGATGCAGTCTGACGCTCAGAAGGAAGTCTTCGCTGACCAAGGCGACACCGCCTCCAACATCCAGACCCTGAAGACCGCTTACAAAGACGCTGACCCACGCATCCAGACCATCAACTCCGTGATTATCGACGGCAACGGCCAGACCCCGAAGTCCCCGGCCTTCAACGAAGCCTTCAACGCCGCTGGCTCCCCGTGGCAGCTGCTCGTGCAGAACGCCGTGTGGGGTTCCGGTGACCTCAAGGCCGACAACAAGGCCGTCACTGACGTCCTGTCTGCCCAGTGATTCGGTGGTGATGCTCCTCACCATCACTCATCAAATCACAGCAATAACTGAATAATAACTGAACAGATTGAGCCGGTCCCTCCCTTGTGAGGGCAGGAGCCGGCTCAACCACATAATCGAACTTCTATCTTCTTCTTCATTCCTTCTCTTCCTTCATCACTACATGCCTTATGAATGCGGTGTGTTGGCGGGGCTTCGGAGTCCTCCTTCCTCGAAGCCCTGACATCGGATTGCATTCGGATTCCGTGATTACCATTTCACAGTAATTTCCCAAAGGAGAGAGAAACATGTCGAGTGTTTCCAAGAGCGCCGGGGCTGTGCCCGTGCATAAGTCCAAGGCGAAGGCGGCGCAGACCAGGCGAGGTCTGCTGTACGCACTTCCGGACTGGCTGATGATTATCGTCCTGTTCTTCGTGCCGATTGTTCTACTGGTCGTCATGGCCTGCTCTCGTTGGAGCCTGCTGGGTGGCAACCGCGGCGTGAACTTCCCGGACAACTTCGTCAAGGTGTTCGAGAACAAATTGTTCTGGCCCTCGATTTGGTTCACGCTCGAGTACACCGTGATCGTCACGGTCTTCCTGTTGGTCCTTGGTCTGGGCATGGCCATGATTGTGCAGGAGAGCTCGAAGTGGAACAACGTGCTGCGTACCTGCTTCCTGCTGCCGTCCGCGACGGGCCTGGCGTCCGCGTCCCTGCTGTTCTACGCCCTGTATTCCCCGCAGGTGGGCCCTGTCACCAAGATTCTGAGCTCGTTGGGCCTGATGCAGGAGGGTGGTTCGGTGCTGGCCACCGGCCAGTCGGCCCTGTGGGCCACGATTATCGTGATTGTTTGGCGTTTCTCGGGCTACTACATGCTGCTGATGATGATCGGTCTGCAGGCTATCCCCGGTGATCTGTACGAGGCGGCCCGCATGGACGGCGCCGGTTCCTGGCGTATCTTCCGCTCGATCACCCTGCCGTTGATGAAGCCGACCATCGTGATGTGCCTGGTCTACTGCGTGACCGGCTCGATCCTCGCGTTCGATCAGTTCTTCATTCTGACCAAGGGTGGTCCGAACAACTCCACCATGACCGTGGTGCAGCTCATCTACAACTTCGCCTTCGATTCCAAGAAGGATCTGGGTATGGCCGCGGCGCTCTCGCTGATCGTGCTGGTGGCCCTGGTCATCATCAACTCCATCCAGATGCGCGGCATGCGCGACAACACCAAGTGAGAAAGGGAGGTAACACATTATGACTACCCCATTGTGGAAGCGTATCATCGCCCGGATCCTCGAGGCCCTGCTGGCCATCATCTTCATCAGCCCGCTGGTCTGGGTCATCATCTGCTCGTTCAGCCCGCAGGCCGGTTCGGCCCAGTCCAAGCTGGGGCGTGGCCAACTACCTGACCCTGTTCGGTTATCAGGAAGGTCTGCCCAAGTACCTGTTCAACTCGGTAATCGTGACTCTGGTCGCGGTCGTGTTCTCCGTGGTCGTCTGTACGCTGGCCGGCTACTCGTTCTCCCGCTTCGACTACCCGGGCCGCAACCTCGGCTTCATGGTCACCCTGTCGATCCTGATGGTACCGTACGCCTCGCTGCTGATCCCGCTGATGGTCTGGTACAAGCAGATCGGCCTGAACGACAGCCTGCTGGGCGTGGGCCTGGTCATCACCCTGTTCCAGCTGCCTATGAGCACGTTCATCATGCGTAACGCATTTGACGCGATCCCCAAGGACATGGAGGAGGCCGCCATGGTCGACGGCTGCAACAGCCTCCAGGCCTTGTTCAAGATCCTGGTGCCGGTGGTCAAGCCTTCGATGGTTACGGTTGGCCTGCTCGCCTTCCTCGAGGCATGGAACAACTTCATGATTCCGCTGTACTTGAGCTCTTCGTCCAAGTCCACGCTGCCGCTGGCGATGGTGAACATGCGTCAGCAGACCATGGGCGTCATCGATTACGGTGCCACCGAGGCCGGCGTCGTGATCCTGCTGATTCCCTGCGCCATCCTGTTCCTCGCACTCCAGAAGTACTACGTCAAGGGCTTTATGGCCGGAGCCGTGAAGGGCTGATCATGAACGTTACAATCACTTCCCCGTTCTGGAAGCGGCGTCGCGACCAGATCGTCGAATCCGTCATCCCCTACCAGTGGGGCGTGATGAACGACGAGATCGACACCACGGTGCCCGACGACCCAGCCGGCAACCAGCTGGCTGACAACAAGAGCCATGCGGTTGCCAACCTGAAGGTTGCCGCCGGCGAATTGGACGACGAGTTCCATGGCATGGTCTTCCAAGACTCCGACGTCTACAAGTGGCTTGAGGAAGCCGCCTACGCATTGGCATACCACCCGGATCCCGAGCTCAAGGCGCTGTGCGACCGCACGGTCGATCTCATCGCCCGCGCCCAGCAGTCGGACGGCTATTTGGACACCCCGTACCAGATCAAGTCCGGCGTATGGGCCGACCGCCCGCGCTTCAGCCTGATTCAGCAGAGCCACGAGATGTACGTGATGGGTCACTACATCGAGGCCGCCGTCGCCTACCATCAGGTGACCGGCAACGAGCAGGCCCTTGAAGTCGCCAAAAAGATGGCCGACTGCCTGGATGCCAACTTCGGCCCCGAAGAAGGCAAGATCCACGGCGCCGATGGTCATCCTGAGATCGAGCTCGCCCTCGCCAAGCTGTATGAAGAGACCGGTGAGAAGCGTTATCTGACGCTTTCCCAGTATCTCATCGACGTGCGCGGTCAGGATCCGCAGTTCTACGCCAAGCAGCTCAAGGCGATGAACGGCGACAACATCTTCCATGATCTCGGCTTCTACAAGCCACCTACTTCCAGGCTGCCGAGCCCGTACGCGACCAGCAGACCGCGGACGGCCACGCCGTGCGCGTCGGTTACCTGTGCACCGGCGTGGCTCACGTGGGCCGACTACTCGGCGATCAGGGGCTGATCGACACCGCCAAGCGTTTCTGGAAGAACATCGTCACCCGTCGTATGTATGTCACCGGCGCGATTGGTTCCACCCACGTGGGCGAGTCGTTCACCTACGACTATGATCTGCCGAACGACACGATGTACGGTGAGACCTGTGCTTCCGTGGCTATGAGCATGTTCGCCCAGCAGATGCTCGACCTCGAGCCCAAGGGCGAATACGCCGACGTGCTGGAGAAGGAACTGTTCAACGGTTCCATTGCCGGCATCTCGCTCGACGGCAAGCAGTACTACTACGTCAATGCACTGGAGACCACGCCTGACGGACTGGATAACCCGGACCGTCACCACGTGCTCTCCCACCGCGTCGACTGGTTCGGCTGCGCCTGCTGCCCGGCCAACATCGCCCGACTCATCGCCTCCGTGGACCGCTACATCTACACCGAGCGCGACGGCGGCAAGACCGTGCTGAGCCACCAGTTCATCGCCAACACAGCCGAATTCGCTTCCGGCCTGACGGTCGAGCAGCGTTCGAACTTCCCGTGGGATGGCCATGTGGAATACACGGTGAGCCTGCCCGCCAGCGCCACTGACAGCTCGGTCCGTTTCGGACTGCGCATCCCCGGCTGGTCGCGGGGCTCCTACACGCTGACCGTGAACGGCAAGCCCGCAGTGGGTTCGCTGGAAGACGGCTTCGTATACCTTGTGGTCAACGCCGGCGATACGTTGGAGATTGCGCTCGAGCTCGACATGTCCGTGAAGTTCGTGCGCGCCAACTCCCGCGTGCGCTCCGATGCCGGTCAGGTGGCCGTGATGCGCGGACCGCTGGTCTACTGCGCCGAACAGGTCGATAACCCCGGTGATCTGTGGAACTATCGTCTGGCCGATGGCGTCACCGGTGCGGATGCCGCTGTGGCTTTCCAGGCCGACTTGCTGGGTGGAGTCGATACCGTTGATTTGCCGGCAGTGCGCGAGCACGCCGACGAGGATGACGCGCCGCTGTACGTGGATGCCGACGAACCGCGTGCGGGCGAACCCGCGACGCTGCGCTTGGTGCCGTACTACTCGTGGGCCAACCGCGAGATAGGCGAGATGCGTGTCTTCCAGCGTCGATAAATATCGGCGATATGCCGGCCTGCGCGCAACTGGCCGGCAAAAAAATACTTATGCCGCCATCGTCTGTAATAAGTCGATGACGGCATAGGCCGGATGTCAGTATCGATTGGAGCCGAAAACACATCCGGGGAATGAGGTCTCCTGTGCGGGGTAATACCCGTGCAGGAGATTATTTTTTAATTATATGCTCCTGCTGTGAGAGCTGTCGGCGGAGTCGACTGAGGGCGGTCATAAGCGGTACCGTGTAAGCCACCCTCAGTCTCGCTTTGCGAGCCAGCTCCCGCCAGCGGGAGCCTGTTGGTTCCTGATTCAGCGAGGCTGAATCGTTGCGCCGTAGGTACTGCGACACGGCGAAACGCAGCAATGCTCTAATGCGAAAATAAATGCGAAAGCTGAGAAATTACCGGGTTTTTGTTGTATAAGATGGTTGATATCGCTGAGGGAAAGTTGCGAAACCGTATTCGCTCGGTTATGATGTGGAATCAGCTTCGGTGAATTGCTCCAACCGTGATATCCATGGCGGATATCACACCAGATTCACTGAAGATACTCATTCCGGTGAACCCAATAGCCAATAAAGGAAACTGACGGAGAACGGGCTCTGCGGCCCAGCATCCACAGAAGAAGTCCTGGTCGCATAGATGCGACGTAGCCTGAGCGAAGACGCGAAAGACCGGGGCGGAGAGGTCCAAGCAGGAATGCATCAATCAACACGAAAGCGGTGGCTTGCGTCAATCGGCGCGGTTGCAGCGGTCGCCACACTGGCCACCGGCGGTGCAGTCACCGCGCAGGCAGCCGATGCGCCCGTCATCAAGAATGCGGATGTGGCATATCCGTCGTTCAAGGGATCTGATGATCCGATGAAGACGGCGGCGAACAACACCACATATAACCCTGCCGTCAGCTATCTGCAGGAGACATTCGATAACGACGTGAAGAACCTGGCCGGCATCGACACCGACCATGACTTCTGGATCGATAAGATTCTCACCCGTACTGGTGCACAGCCAACTGGTAAAGGCACGAACGACAAGGGTGCTTACTCGTATGAAGCTCCGACGGCAACAACTACCTGTTCACCCGTGGTCGCGCCGCCTACATGTACACGCACACGCCTAATCAGCTCGGTTTTGTGGGTGATACCGCCTACTGGGACCAGACCAGCAGGAGCGGCTTCACCGTTACCGTAAACGCTGATGGATCAAACCAGACCCTTAACGAAGACGCCTCCCAGCGCAAGCAGACGCCGAGCTACTTCACCTCCCTGTTCCAGACCGGTGGCAAGAGCCTCAAGATCAAGGAAGTCAAGTACATCACCTACAACAACGTGATGGTTGCGAACCTCACCGTGGAAAGCACGCAGGACCGCGATGTCACACTGACCACGGCCTCGCCGTTCGCCGCCGAGGGTGCTGATGGTGCCACCGAACTTACTGGCCGCGTGAACGTCAAGAACAACCTGACGACCATCTATCCGCGCTTCTCCGCCAACAACCAGGACGGTTCCAACTGGATCGTCAGCGGTGGCAAACTCACCAGCACGTTGAGCCTCAAGGCCAACGAACCGCAGACCGTCAAGATTCAGCTCGGCCTGATCGCCAACGAACTGCCTGACTCCACCAAGGAATATGAGGCCCGTTACACCGGCGACCTTAAGGATGCTGCCGCCTCCTACAAGGATTCCGTGACCACCTACAACAAGTGGTGGGTCGATAACGCTCCCTACGTGGACACTCCGGAAGACAATATCGATAAGACCGTGGTCTACCGCTGGTGGCTGAGCCGTTTCAACATGCTCGACGCCAACATGCCTGGCAACACCTTCCAGTACCCGACCTCCATCGAGGGTGTGCTCGGCTACAACAACCAAATCGTGCTCACCTCCGGCATGTTCATGATGGACACCAAGTGGTTCCGCAACCCCGAGTACTCCTACGGCACCTGGCTTTCCGCCGGCGATACCGCCAAGAAGAGCAAGGCGGGCTATTACTACTACCACGACAATCCGGGCGACCCGGCCAACTGGAACCATAGCTACACGCAGTACATCACGCGCGCCGGCTGGGACTCCTACAAGGTGCACGGCGGTCCGTCCACCGTGGCCGAGGAGCTGGCCGACCAGGGTGCCGAGGACGTGCAAGGTCTACTCGCTTCCAAGAGCGAGCCGGACAACAACGACAACCAGAACAACAATGACAACAGCTTGATTGACTGGTCCTGGTGGTCGATGACCGGTAACGATGCCGACGCCGTTTCCTTCTCTGAGCCGGGTCGCTCCGGCCAGCGCATGGATCGCGCCGATGGTTCCGCCAATATGTGGGCCAACGCCAATGCGGCTGCTCAGGCCTACAAGGCCGCTGGCGATACCGCCAACGCCGAGAAGATGCAGGCCATCGCCGACAAGATCCAGAAAGAAGTCACCACTGAACTGTGGGACAAGTCCGACAACCTGCTCAAGCACAAGTGGCTGAACGACGGTGCTTTCGCCAAGTACAAGGAGATCAATAACTACTACCCGTACTCCGAAGGCCTGATGCCTACCGGCAACGAAGATTACAACAAGGCTCTGCGCCTGTTCGAGGATTCCAACGAGTTCCCGATCTTCCCGTTCTTCACCGCCAACCAGGCGGACAAGGCGGCGCTGAACTTCCCCGGTTCCAACAACTTCTCCATTATCAACGCACAGCCGCTGCTGCAGGTCTACTCGGCCGGTATTCGCAACTACGATGCAGCCAAGAACGGTTACATCACCAATGAGCAGTTCAAGAAACTGCTGTACTGGGTGGCGTTCGCGCACTATCAGGGCGGCGATAACAACTACCTTGATCAAAACGAGTTCTGGAACGAGGATAACAACAACGTCGGCGATGTAAACGGTGACGGCGTGATCAACAACCTCGACAAGAACCTTGACGCCGCACAGAACGGCGGCAAGATCACCTACCGCTCCTGGATCCACCACACCCAGCTCGGCACCACGAACTGGACGATGGTCGAGGACGTAGCCGGTATGGTGCCGCGCGAGGACAACAAGATTGAGCTAAACCCGATCGAAATCCCCGGTTGGAACTACTTCACGGTAAACAACCTGCGCTACCACGATCAGGATGTCTCCATCGTATGGGACAAGGACGGCAGCCACTACGGTGGTCCTGCTGGCTACAGCCTGTACGTGGGCGGCAAGCTCGCCTTCACCTCCGACAAGCTGGCGCACCTCATCTATGACCCGGCTGCGGGAACGGTCGAGGTCAAGGACGATTCCAGTGCCCAGGTTACCGTCGCGCCGAAGCCGTCAAGAACGTGAAGGCCGCCAATCAGGTTACCTTCAATGCCGATCAGCGCGTGACCGACCTGTTCGCCAAGTCCGGCACCAACGTCGACTCCGCCTCCAAGTCCACCACGAACGTGGCCAAGGACGCGGACGTGACCGGTACCACCTACGCCGAGAAGGACACCAACTACCCGGCCAAGAACGCGGTGGACGGCAAGACCGTGATGGAATCGTTCTGGGGTACCAAGGGCTCTGAGAACAAGACCGACACGCTCAATATCAAGTTCAAGGACGGCAAGCAGAAGATCGACGACATCCGCTTGTACTTCTACCAGAGCTCGTCCAGCCAGACCATCTCCGGCTATGCCGAGCCCGCCAACTACAAGTTGGAGTACCAGAAGGATGACGGCACATGGGCCCCGATTGCGGATCAGGTGCGCACCCCGAACTACGCGGGCGCGAACTACAACCGTATCCAGTTCACTCCGGTGGAGACCACGACCATCCGCGTCACCTTCACGCCGCAGGCCGGCATGGCCGTCGGTGTCAAGGAGATCGAAGCCTACAACACCGGTATCAAGGCTGACGGCACTTCCGAGAACCAGACTCCGCAGGTGGATGCTTACGTGTCTTCCAGCACCTCATCTGGTGCCAAGCTCGTCGGTACGGTGAAGGATGACGGTCTGCCCGCAGAAGGCGACGTCACCACCACATGGTCCCAGGTCTCCGGTCCGGAAGGCGGTACTGCGAAGTTCGTGGACGCCTCCGCTGCCAGCACCACCGTCACCTTCAACAAGGAGGGTGACTACGTCCTGAAGCTCACCGCTTCCGATGGCGAGAAGGAAGGCTCCAAGGAAATCACCGTTCACGGCATCCCCTCTGACGGTACCGTGAACGTAGCCCCGCAGTCGAGCGCCTCTGCCAGCTACACCAACGGCTACCAGCCGAAGGACAACGCCAAGAAGGTCATCGACGGTCAGGTGGTATACGCCAACACGCCGAACGAGACCTGGAACAACTGGGGCGACTCCACTGGTGTGGAGCCGTGGCTGCAACTGAAGTGGGCCGGCAAGGTGCCGCTGAAGAAGGCCAAGGTCTTCTTCTGGACCGATGGCGGTGGCGTGCCGATGGTCTCATCTTGGAAGCTCCAGTACGCTGACGCTGACGGTAACTGGCAGGATGTGAAACTGGCTGACGGCCAGTCCTACACGGTCAACCGGAACGAAGGCAACGAAGTGAAGTTCGCCGACGCCGTCGAAACCGACAAGCTGCGCGTGGTCTTCCCGAAGGGCGCCATCGTGGGTGCTTCCGAGTTCGAGGCGTACGCCATCGAGCCGGTGAGCGTGGACGAAGTCAACCGACTGGTGCAGACCGGTTCCAAGGCTGATGATCTGAAGCTGCCATCCACCGTGAGCGCCGTATACACCGACGGTTCTCGCCGTGACCTCGCCGTCACGTGGGGTAAGGTGACCGACGCTCAGCTGGCCGCCGATGCCGTATTCGATGTCAAGGGCACCGTCGCCGGTGCGCTGAACGGTACGGTTGCACACATCGCGGCTCGTTCCGATACCGCATCGCAGACCGTGGGTAATGCGCAGCCGGTTGAGCAGACCGTCTACCAGAACGCCAAGTCCATCGACCTGCCCGCCACGGTTCCGGTGAAGTTCCCGAACGGATACAACGACGACCGCAAGGTCACGTGGAAGGATGCCGACATCAAGGCCATCGACCTGACCAAGGTTGGTGACTACGAGGTGGCTGGTACCGTCGACGACGGTTCATCTTCCGCAGCTGCCAAGCTCACTGTCCACGTGGTTGCCGACCCGAACGGTTCCTCCACTCCGGAGCCTGAGCCTGAGCCGTTGGTCGGTTGGATTGAAGGCAAGGCGACCAGGACCACCATTTCGCCTGATTCCGAGGCGACCTGGTCACCGGCCGAAGGCAAGCTCAACGACGGCGTAGTCGTCGATGATACTTGGCCGACCACGGATGATCAGAACGTCAACGACAAGGTCTGGGGTTCTTGGGGCAAGGCAAAGGACGGCATGTACGCCCAGTACGACTTCGGTCAGTCCGTGACCATTGACCAGAGCCGCGCCCAGTTCTGGGCCAACTTCGCTGAGACTGACGATTCGAAGGGTGGTCTGGAAGTCCCGGACGCTTGGAAGATTCAGTACCTCGCCGAGGATGGTTCTTGGAAGGACGTCGAGCCCACCGAGGATTACACCGTCGTGCGTAATTCGCCGGCTTCTCGTGCGGATACCGATGCCAAGGGTTGGAGCGCTGTGACCTTCAAGCCGGTCACCACCAAGTCGCTGCGACTCGTGCTCACTCCGTACACCGGCAGCAGCACCTTCGGGGCCGCCGTGGCCGAGTGGGGCGTGCATGGTATTGACGGCACCGAGCCTGAACCTACCCCGGTCGACAAGACCGCGCTCAAGTCGGCTCTTGACACAGCCAACGGCCTCGATGCACGCCGCTACACCGCCGCTTCATGGGCTGAGTTCCAGCAAATCATTGACGCTGCCCAGGCTGTGTACGACGATGTCAATGCCACCGAAGAACAGGTCGCCGAGCAGGTGACCAAGCTCGAGGACGGCCAGAAGGTGCTCGTTGCGCTCGCCACCGACGTGGAGAAGTCCACGTTGCAGGCGGCCATCGACACGGCCAAGGCCGAGGCCGCTTCCGGCAAGTACACGGATAAGAGTGTCGAGGCCTTGAACAAGGCCATCGAGGCTGCGGAAGGTGTGCTCAAGGGCGATGAGTCCGGTGAGGTCACTCAGGCCGCCGTCCAGGAAGCGTCCGCTTCGCTGAACAAGGCCGTCAAGGCCTTGGAAGAGAAGCCCGCCGTCGAAACGGTGAAGAAGGAGTCTCTCAAGGCTTCCATCGAGCAGGCCAAGAAGGCTGACAAGTCGAAGTACACCGAGAAGGCATGGCAGGCTCTGCAGAGCCAGATTGCCGCCGCTCAGAAGGTGTACGACGACAAGGACGCCAAGCAGGCCGACGTCGATGCCGCACAGGATGCTCTTGACAAGGCATTTTGGGCCACCAAGGTTGAGCAGAAGCCCGGCTCCCAGCAGCCTGGTGTGACCGACACTGATAAGGATGATAAGGACAACAAGGGTGATCGTGTGCCTCCGACTGGTGCCGCGGTTTCCGTAGTTGCTGCGGCTGCCGTGCTGCTCACCGCCGCAGGCGTGACCATCCTGAAGCGTCGCCAGTCCGGCGACCACGGTTCGGCTCGCCACTCGGCCTGACCCGCAACGGAGTCATTCTGCCGAGTGAGCCCCCTCACAGAGGGGGCTCTAGCCTTTTCCTTCTACCCATCATTACTCTTTTCACTCACTCAATGAGGAGCACTATGAGTTTCCATGTATCCGCGCAATCGGTTCGCGCGGTGGCCGGTGGACTCGTCGCCGCAGCGACATTGCTGTCAGGCCTTGCCCTTGCGCCGACCGCAATGGCCGCCGATTCAGCCACCGCTGACAACGCGCCCAGCGTTGCCGGTCACGCGTATAACGAACTGCCGTATAACAATCCTGATGTCACCGTCACCCAAATCGACAATAGCGCACTGCCCAGCTACATGCGCAACCCCATCGGGCAGAACGAGGGTATTGACACCCCGAACGATCTTTCGCAGAACTACTACTCTGCAGATGCATCCGCGCTGAGCTATGACGGCAAACTCTTCGTCTTCACCGGTCACGATGAGGCTTCGCCCGACTACGGCTCCTTCAACATGAAGGACTGGGGCGTATACGTCACCGATGAAGACGGCCTGAATCAAGGCAAATGGACACATTACAAGACCATCGCCAAGGCAGACCTGTTCAGCTGGGCCACCGGCGATGGCGCGTACGCCGGCCAAGTCGTAGCCGACGATAACGGCACCCCGAGCGACACTTCCGATGATTGGTTCTACTACTACGTGCCGGTGAAGGACAAGGCTTCTGAGGCGGCTGGACAGGACCCGTTCGCCATCGGCGTGGCCAAGTCGAAGAGTCCGCTCGGCCCGTGGAAGGATGCCATCGGCAAGCCGCTGCTCACCACATCGCAAACCCAGATTGAAACCATCGATCCGGCATTCTTTGTGGACGAGGATGGCACCGGATATTTGCACTTTGGTACGTTCGGCACTCAGCTCGCCATCAAGATGAAGAAGGACGCCACAACCGGCCGCACCTCATACACCGAGGTGGAAACCAAGGCTGATGGCACCACGCCGAACCTCCACACCATGAAGGACGCGGACAGCAACGCGAACGGCCCGAAGGGATTCTTCGAGGCGGCGTGGGTGTTCCGTAAGGGCGATACCTATTACAACGTGTACGACGGCGGTAAGCCCGGTTCGGGCACGGCCACCTGCGTGGAATCGAACTATCAAGCTTGCATCCAGTACTCCACTTCCGACAGCCCGCTCGGCCCATGGAAGTACCAAGGCGTAATCGTGCCTTCTGGCTCGGCCACCACGATGCACCCCTCGGTGCTCCAGTTCGGCGACAAATGGTATGTGACCTATCACACCGGCGACAAGGAAGGCGGCACCGATTTCCGCCGTGCCGTGTGCATTGATGAAGTCGATTGGACCGCCGACGGCCAGATGGTTTCCACCGCCCATCCAACCAAGGCCGAGAAAACGCAGCCCTCCACCAACGTGGCTCCGTACGCAAAGGTGAGCGCCACGTTCACTGAAACGCCTGCTTGGAAGGGTTCGGTGAACGACGGCCGTGTGTTGCAAACCGCTGTGGTCCCGCCGAATCACTGGACCAACTACCGTTCTATCCCGCAATCGCAGTCCGGCGATTCTCTGGTCTACCAATGGGATGGCACTGTGCGCGTCAACTCGTCTAAGGTTTGGTTCGACGTGGATTCCAACGCTCTGCGCGCGCCCGCCTCGTGGAAGATTCAGTACTTGGACGCGGACGGCACATGGAAGGATGTCACCAACGAGTGCCTATACAACGACCACAGGCAAGGCCAACCCCAACGCCGTCACCTTCGATGCGGTGACCACTACTGCCTTAAAGCTCGACATGACCGGTCAAGCTGTGGATGGCGGCTATGCCTCCGTGGCCGTTGCTGAATGGGAAGTCGGCTCCGACTCCAGCGAATCGCCGGCAATCACTGCGCCGAAGAGCGTGACCACCGCCACCGGTACTGCGCCTACTCTGCCGGCCACAGTGGATGTGAAGTACGGGAACCCAACCGTTGCCTCCCCAGTAATTTGGCGTCCAGTTGATGCTTCCTCGTATGCCAAGGTCGGTTCGTTTACGGCCTACGGCGTGGTCGCCGGCGTGCCCGGTGAGGCAAGCGAGCAGGGCAATGTGTCGGTAAATGTCACCGTGCAGGACGGCTACCAGCCTGCCGCTGATACCACGAAGCCGACTGTAACCGTTGCCGTTACTGCTAACGCAGGCAATAGCGAGTGGCTCACCACCGCTCCGTTCGCCACCGTGCAGGCCACGGACGACACCGCACCTATCGCCAAGCTGGAGATTTCCGCTGATCAAGGCAAGAGCTGGACCACCATCGCCGCGAATGCAAACGCGGCCATTGCCACGCTTTCCCAGCAGGGCGATGTCGAAGTGTGGGCTCGCGCCACCGATCAGGCCGGCAACGTTTCCGACGTGGCCAAGGCCGGCGGCAAGGTGGACTCCGCCGCGCCAACCGTGACCGCCGCCGCCGATAAGGAGGAGCGCACGCTGACCTTGACCGCTGATGACGGCACCGGTTCCGGTGTCGCATCAATTGAATACCGCATTGGCACAGACGGTCAATGGGCCACGTACAGCAAGCCGATTGCTGCACCGAGCGCGTCGCGCGCCACCGTGTACTACCGCGCCACCGATAAGGCCGGCAACGTGTCCGCTTCGGCGAAAACCGACATTCCATCCGACACTTCCGTGCCGCTGACCGGCTACATTGAGGGCGATGCCACCGCCACCGATGTGGACGGCAAGGCATCCGGCTGGGTCAAGGGTGCCGCCGCGTTGAACGACGGCAAGATCATTCCCGATATCACCATTGCCAACGAGGATGTCTGGGGCACTTGGCCCAACACCGGTGAGATGCGCCTCGACTACGAGTGGGACCGTGAAGTGACTATCGACTCTAGCCGCGTGCAATTCACCTCGGATGATGGCGGATTGGGTATTCCGGCATCGTGGGAATTGCAGTACTGGGACGCTTGGCGAACAACGGTGCCGGCAACTTCGTGGATATTTCCGACGCCACCTACACTGTGACCGCCAATTCACCGTCTGCTGGCTGGGCCACCGGCGATGCCAAGGGGTGGTCTGATGGCACGTGGAACACTCCGGTCAAGACTACCAAGTTGCGTATGGTTATCACGTCCGGCTCGGCTTCTCCGGCTGTTGCCGAATGGCAGGTTCATGCCATTGACGACAGTACGCCTGAGCCGCCTGAGCCCACACCGATCGACAAGACCGAGCTCAAGCAGGCGCTCGCTGACTCGCCTAAGGCTGACGATGCCTCCAAGTACACCGAGACTTCATGGGCGGAGTACGCGGCGGTATTGGATTCGGCGCAGCAGGTGTATAAGGCTGAGGATGCCACCGAAGCTGCGGTGGTGGATGCCGCAACCCAGCTGAAGCAGGCAGCGAAGAAGCTGGTGCTTGTAGCTACGGTGCAAGATCGTGCCGCGCTGAGCGCTCAGCTCGATGCCGCTGCTGCCGTGGATCGGACGAAGTGGACCGATGAATCACTGGCCGTGCTGGATTCCGCAATCGCTACGGCGAATGCGCTGATTGGTGACGATCGGGCCACGCAGTCTGATGTGAAGGCCGCGACTGAGGCAATCAGCGATGCCATTGCGGGTCTGGTTGAGAAGAGCACCACGAAGCCTGGCCAGGGTGGCGATAAGCCCGGTTCCGGCACGGACAAGCCCAACCAAGGCAACGATTCCAACCAGAACAAGGGTGATGCCGACTCCGGCAAGCACAAGAAGATACCTGACACCGGTGCAGCCGTGCTTGGTGTTGGCATCCTCGCCGTGGTACTTGCTGTTGCGGGTGTAATCATCCTCAAGCGCCGCAAGTCCGGTACCTGCTAGTCCCACTCGCTCGGCCTAGCATCACCAAGCCCCCGCGCATGAACAGCGGGGGCTTCACTTTTGTTCAATAACAAGCATTATGTGCGCGTATGAGACTACGATGGTGGGGAATCTACGAACAGGGGCAGCAATGACGGCATACATGGACCATAAGGATCTCGCCAACGAAGTTATCGATCAGGCGCGCGCACAAGAGATTACTGATGGTGTGCATCGCGTGCTTGACCGGATTGCCTCAGCGGAGTCCGCAGCCGGGCGTGCTGCCGGTTCGGTCCAATTGCTGGCTGCCACCAAGACGCGCGATGTCGGCGAGATTCTGGCGGCTATCGATGCTGGTATTCGCGTGATTGGTGAGAATCGTCCACAGGAGATTACTGTCAAGGCTGACGGTCTGGCAAAACGACTGGGGGAGCGTGGTTATTCGCTAGGCGTGATTGATGCCGCTGAGGCTGACACGGCCAATGCCGCAGCTGCAACGCATATTCCTTTCCATCTCATCGGCCAATTGCAAGCCAATAAAATCGGCAAGGTGCTGCCGGTAGTGGACACCATCGAATCCGTGGATTCCATCGAACTGGCGGAAAAGATCGCCCGCCGTGCCACCATGCGCGGCATCACGGTCGGCGTGTTGCTGGAGGTGAACGAATCCGGCGAGGAATCGAAGTCCGGCTGCGCACCCAGCCACGCCATCGACTTGGCCCAGCGCATCGGTGCGATGGGCGGACTGCGCTTGCAGGGATTGATGACTATTGGTGCCCATGTGGATGATGAGCGCACGATTCGTGCGGGCTTCGCGCATCTGCGCCGCACTCGTGACCAGATTCTTGCCTCCGGTGCCGAAGGCACGGCCGACTGCACCGAACTGTCAATGGGCATGACCCACGACATGACCTACGCCATTGAAGAGGGCTCCACCATCGTGCGCGTCGGCACCGCCATCTTCGGCGAACGCGCCTTCATCTGATTGGAGCTATAACGAAAAAAACGCCGCTTGATCAATAGCCAAGCGGCGTTCGTAAGGATTTTCGGCGTATCAATCACGCATAGATATTGCGCGGACGCATGTCCTCGGGCAGACCGTCGAGCAGAATCGCCACAGAACCTTCCTCGAACACGGAGCGAATACCCGCGGCCAGCAGCGGTGCGCAAGACAGTACGGTCATATTCGGCAGGCGCTTCTCTTCAGGAATCGGCACGGTGTCCATAAACACGATTTCATGCGCGCCACAGTTGGCCAGTCGCTCCACGGCCGGGCCGGAAAGCAAGCCATGAGTGGCGACCAAGGTCACCGACTTGGCGCCGGATTCGTTCAGGGTGCGCACGGCTTCGCAGATAGTACCGGCGGTATCGACCATGTCGTCGATGACCACGCAGTCGCGGCCGTCGACATCGCCGATAATGCCATGTGCCTCGGCATGGTTCGGACGAGTAATATCACGCTGCTTGTGGATGAACGCCAGCGGCAGATTGCCTAGCTTGGCGGCCCACTGTTCGGACACCTTGATACGGCCGGCATCCGGGGACACGATGGTGGTGTTGCCCAGATCAAGGGCGGAACGCACGTAATCGAGCAGCACCGGCATGGCGGTTAAATGATCGACCGGACCATCGAAGAAACCCTGCTCCTGAGCGGCGTGCAGATCGACCGTCATAATGCGGTCGGCACCGGCGGCGTGGAACAGATCGAAAATCAGACGGGCGGTGATGGGCTCACGACCGCGGTGCTTCTTATCCTGGCGCGAGTAGCGAGGAAGGGCGCCACCACGGTAATCGACTTGGCGGAGGCGCGCTTCAAAGCGTCGATCATGATGAGCTGTTCCATGATCCACTTGTTGATATCGCCCGAATGACACTGCAGCACGAACACGTCCGCACCACGCACCGGTTCGGTGAAACGCACGTACATCTCGCCATTGGCAAAGTCATAGGACGTGGTTTCGAGGATTTCGGTTCCCAAGCATTCGGCCACCTTCTCAGCTAGCTCGGGGTAGGCGCGGCCCGTGACCAATACGAGTCGTTTATCCGGAGTGCCTTCAAGAATCGCCGACATGCGTTCGCATCCTTTGTTTGAGTCGCTGTGTGATTTACGCCTTAACCAGTGTACAAGCACCCCGCCGCAGCGAACGCCACGGCGGGGTGCTTATTTCGTAAGAGTGTTGAGATTGCCGAAATCACTCGGAGAACTCGACACTGACCTTATTGTCTTTGATGGTGAAGTTGCCGTTGACCTCCTTGCCTTCAAGCGTGTACGTCAGCTGGGCGCTCACGGTGCCATCGGCATTATTGGAGGTCTGCGAGATGCGCGCGTTGGTGATGCGCGTGTTCTCGCCCGAGGATGCCTTGCTGGTCAGCAGTGCGCGCTGGTTCGTATTCACGTGAGGATCGGCGATGGTGTTGGCCTTGTCGTAGTTGCCGGAGGAGATGGCGGCCACATAGCTGTTCGCAACGCTCTTCGCGCTGAACACGGCGGAAGACAGCACGCCATACACGATACCGAACAGCACGAGGAAGCCGGCCACGGCACCAACGATGATGAAGATTTTCTTCTGTTGCTCATTCATGGTGGTGGAGGTCGCGCCAGGTGCGGCTACCGGTGCCGCTCCGGGAGTGATGGGAGCCGCGGGCTGCGTGGGCTTGGCCAAAACGGTGGGCATCGCGAAACCGGCAAGAATATGGGCATACCCTGTCCCGCCTCATATATAGACTGTCCAAGTTGCCCGAAGAGGCGGTGCCGGTTTGGTGCTGCGTCATGGGCTAACACGCATACACACTCCTGCCACGGAACGTCCGTGGCCGAATAGTCCGAAGGAGGTGGGTGATGTCTGCGCACAAGTACGAACTGATGTTCATCGCCGATCCTGAGCTGGATGAGCGCGGTCTGAAGAAGCTGACCGAGCAGTATCTGGAACTCGTCACCAAGGAAGGCGGCTCTTTCGATGAGCCCGATTACTGGGGCCGTCGCAAGCTCGCCTATGAGATTGCCGGTAAGACCGAAGGCAACTACGTCGTGGTGAAGTACACCGCCGAGCCCGCTACCAGCGATGAGCTTGACCGTGTTCTGAACCTCAACGAATCCGTGATCCGTACGAAGATTCTTCGTAAGGGCTGAATCAAGCGTTTAGTCAGCTGAACAGCTGGTATTCAAGGTAAGTAAGAAGGACCGTTATGGCAGGTGAAACCGTCATCACCATCGTGGGCAACCTCACTGCGGACCCCGAGCTGCGCACTATTGGCAGCGGTGCGACCGTGGCGAGCTTCACGATTGCTTCCACCCCGCGAACCTGGAATCGTCAGACCAACCAGTTCGAGGATGGTCAGGCGCTGTTCATGAGGTGCTCCGCTTGGCGTGATCTGGCCGACCACTGCGCCCAGTCCCTGAAGAAGGGCATGCGCGTGATTGCCACCGGTCGCCTCCAGCAGCGTTCCTATCAGGCACAGGATGGTTCCCAGCGAACCGTCGTGGAGATGCAGCTCGATGAAATCGGGCCCTCCCTGCGCTACGCCACCGCACAGGTGACTCGCCAGTCGTCCGGTCAGGGCGGCTTCCAGGGTCGTTCCGGTGGTTTCCAGGGTGGTCAGCAGCCCAATCAGGGCTATGGCAACCAGGGTGGCCAAGGTGGTTATGCCGGTGGCCAGGGCGGTTACAACGGTGGCTATCAGGGTGGTGGTGCTGGATACTCCCAGCAGTCTGCCGCTCCCGCCAACCCGTCCGCTCCTGCGGTCGACCCGTGGAGTAATGCCGGTGCATCTGATGCCGGTAGCTTCTCCACGTTCGGCGCTTCCTCCGATTTCGGCGGCGACGATTCCGACCCGGAGTTCTGATCAGTACTTGCCTCCCCGCTGTCAGCAGCAATCAATATCAAGATTTATAAGGAGAACATCATGTCACGTAAGAGGCCGCAACCGCCGGTCAAGCCGTTCAAGAAGAAGCCGAACCCGCTGAAGGCCGCCAAGGTCACCGAGATCGATTACAAGGACGTTGCGCTGCTGCGTAAGTTCATTTCCGATCGCGGTAAGATCCGTTCCCGTCGTATCACCGGCGTGACCGTGCAGGAGCAGCGTGAGCTGTCCAAGGCGATCAAGAACGCCCGCGAGATGGCCCTGCTGCCGTACGCCACCTCGGGTCGCTGAGTTAGGGAGGCTTTGAACAATGGCTGAAACCAAGGTTATTCTCACCAAGACCGTGTCCAACCTGGGCCATTCCGGTGACGTTGTCGACGTGAAGTCCGGCTACGCCCGCAACTACCTGTTCCCGCAGGGCCTCGCTTTCGCGTGGACCAAGGGCGCTGAGCTCAGATCGTCGCTATGAAGCGCGCTCGTCTGGCCAAGGCCGTCGCTACCCGCGAGGACGCCGTCGCCGCTAAGGCCGCCATCGAGGGCACTACCGTCGAGATCGCCGCCAAGGTGTCCGAGTCCGGCAAGCTGTTCGGTGGTATCTCCAACGAGGCCATCGCCGTCGCTCTGTCCGACAAGGCTGCGGTGAACCCGAAGGCCATCGAGGTCGAGACCATCAAGACCACCGGCGATTTCCCCGCCAAGGTGGCCCTCCACCCGGAGATCACCGCTTCCTTCTTCGTGAAGGTCGTGGCCGAGTGAGTCATTCCGGCCTAGTGCTGGAATCACACAGACCAAGAGTCTGAGCTTAAGCATCATCCCCCGTGCGGTTTGCGCCGCATGGGGGATTTTTGTATTAGCAAAAACGCCGGAAATAGGCGCGACACGCCGAGAGTTGCATTCGCTTCAAATCTGAGTATATTTATCACCTGTTGCAAGGAATACTTCAACATCTAACCAAGCCCCTGTAGCTCAGTTGGTTAGAGCAGCTGACTCTTAATCAGCGTGTCCAGGGTTCGAATCCTGCGGGGGCACAGACAACCGGAATCGAAAGATTCCGGTTTTTTGTTTTTTCCAGTATCAGTCCGTAGCTGGTGCGGAAAGGCCGTCTTCGCGCGTGACGGCCGGACGTGTAAGGAGCAACGTCATGCCTCAGATATTCACGTTCACCGTATCCGACCCCGAAGGCATGCACGCCCGCCCGGCTGGCCGGTTGGTTGCCAAAGCGCAGGAATATGAATCGAGCATCACCGTTGCCTACGGTGGAAAATCCGTGGATGCCAAGCGTATCTTCGGTGTTATGGGACTTGATGTTCAACAAGGTGACGAGGTTACGGTTTGGGTGCAGGGCAACGATGAAGCTGTCGCTGCTGCAGAGTTCGAGCGATTCCTCAAGGAGCACCTGTAATGAGAACGATACAGGGCGTCAGCGTATCCGCTGGCATTGCTATCGGCACGGTCCGCGTGCTCGCCGCCGTAGATTATGCCGTAGAACGCCGCTTAATCGACGACCCGCAGGCCGAGATGGATCGATTCCGCGCGGCCCGTGACACGGCCGTCGCTCAGCTCAAGCAACTGCGTGACAACGTCGCCGCTGAGTTCGGCGAAAACAAGGCCGAACTGTTCGACGCCCATCGGCTTATGCTCCAGGACCCGGACTATGCGGAATGCGTCGAAGGTTTGATTGCGCAAGACAAGGTGAACGCCGAATTCGCGGTGAAGAGCGCCGCCGAACAGTTCGCCGCCATGTTCGCTGCGATGGATAGCTCGACCATGCAGGCTCGAGCCGCTGATGTCAAGGATGTTTCTCGCCGCGTGATGAACGTGCTGCAAGGCAAACGCGATAGCACGGCGCAGGATGGCAGTGTACAAGGCGATGCTGTGCAGAACGGTATTGTGCAGAACGGGATCGCGCAGAACGGCGAAAGCCACATCATCTTCGCCGAAGATCTTGCTCCCAGCGATACCGCGCAGCTCGACCGCGCTAAGGTTTTGGGCCTCGTGACCGCCAAGGGCTCAGCGAACTCGCACACCGCGATTCTGGCGCGCACGATGGGCCTGCCCGCCATCACAGGTATCGGCGACGCCTTTGACCCGGCCGATGATGGTCACGTTGCCGTAATCGACGGCACCAGCGGTGCGGTATTCGTCGACCCGGACGAGGCCACGCTGACCGAATACCGGCGCAGGAAGGCCGAGGCTGAGGAGCACCTAAGCCTCCTGCGGAAGCTCAAGGGCAAGCCCACCGAAACCAAGTCCGGTCAGCGGGTCCACCTGTACGCCAACATCAGCCGTCCCTCTGACGCAGCCGCCGTGCTGGCCAACGATGCTGAGGGCATCGGCTTGTTCCGCAGTGAGTTCCTGTATCTGGAACGCGAGGACTGGCCGACCGAGGAATTTCAGTTCGATGCATACGGACAAGTCGCACAGGAGATGGGCGACCGTCCGGTCATCATCCGTACGCTCGACATCGGCGCGGACAAACAGGTCGACTACTTCAATCTGAGCCACGAGGATAATCCCGCGCTTGGTTACCGGGCAATCCGCATCTGCCTGACCCGCCCGGAGATTTTCAAAGTCCAGTTACGCGCATTATTGCGCGCCTCAGCATACGGCAACATCGCCATTATGCTGCCCATGATCACCTCTGTGCAGGAGGTACGCGACGCCAAGCGGATTCTTGAAGAAGCCAAAAGCGAGCTGCGCGGCGAGCGCATCGACTTCAACGAGAGTATCCAGATCGGCGTTATGATTGAGACGCCTGCGTCGGTCATTATGGCCGACGAGCTGGCCGCCGAAGTCGATTTCTTCTCCATCGGCACCAACGACCTGACCCAGTACACGCTGGCCTGTGACCGTCAGAACCCGAGTCTCGAACGCTTTGCCGACCCGCATTCACCAGCTGTGCTGCGCATGATCCAGATGACTATCGAGGCTGCCCATCGTCATGGCATCTGGTGCGGCATCTGCGGCGAGCTTGGCGCAGACTTGAGCCTGACCGATACGTTCCTGCGCCTAGGAATCGACGAACTGTCCGTCTCGCCCACCAGCGTCCTGCCTCTGCGCAACGTCATTCGCAACCACTGAGATTCAAGGTCGCTTCGGCTGATTCCGATGGCTTTTTGGGCATTGCATTCGGCTGGACATTCGACATCGCATCTTGCCGGCATTTCGTCGTGGGGCAAAGTGTACAATCACCACGTTTGCTTTCGCGCCCAGCGTAAATCGCGTCGCCGGCTCCGCGAACGGATTTCCAGTCACACAGAATGCCGTGAACAGTCAGCCATGCCTGTTGCGCGGCGAAGAGAAAAGAAGAAGCAGTGGATTATCCTCTCTTTACCAAGCTGGCCGCCGAGTTCTTCGGCACCGCCATTCTGATGATCTTCGGCAACGGCTCCGTGGCCAACGTTGAGCTCAAGAACACCAAGGGCCACCACGCCGGCTGGCTGAACATCGCCATGGGCTACGGCTTCGGCGTCATGTTCCCGGTGCTCATGTTCGGTAGCGTCTCCGGCGCGCACATCAACCCGGCCATGACCATCGCCCAGGCCGTCAACGGCCTGTTCCCGTGGAGCGACGTGCTGCCGTACATCGTTGCCCAGCTGCTCGGCGCCCTGCTCGGCCAGCTCATCGTCTACATCACTTACTACCCGCACTACAAGGAGACCGAGGACGCCGAGGCGATTCTGGGCACCTTCTGCACCACTGACGCGGACAACCAGAAGGCCAACTACTTCCTCAACGAGATGTTCGGCACCCTGGTGCTCGTCTTCGGCGCCCTGTGCTGCCTGTCCCTGGCTTGGGGCAAGCAGGATTACGCCGCCGCCTCCATCGTCGTCGGCTTCATTGTGTGGGGCCTCGTGACCTCCATGGGTGGCCCGACCGGCCCTGGCCTGAACCCGGCCCGCGACCTCATGCCGCGTCTGCTGCACGCCATCCTGCCGATCCCGCACAAGGGCTCCTCCCGCTGGGGCGAGGCCTGGATCCCGGTTGTGGCCCCGATTGTCGGCGCCATTATCGGCGCTTGGCTGTTCGTGTTCTTCTTCGCCAACTGATTCGTTGATTGATTCATATATGCAAATGCCTCCGCTCGTTTTGGGCGGAGGCCATTGTCGTTGAATCAGGTAAACGCAGAGACTACTGCTCCAGGAACACCTGCGGGGCCTTCATGAAGTTCGTGGCACAGTGTTCGCCGCAGAAGTAATAGGACTTGCCCTCATACTCGCGCGTGATCGCGTCGGCATTCACCGCCACGGTCATGCCGCACACCGGGTCGGTGGCGGTTTCGCCGTCCGCGGGGGCGGTGTGGTGCATGTGCATTCCCGTATCCATAGTGTTCTCCTTGTTGGTTGGATTATTGGATTGGTCAGATACGTGATTGGTGTGATTCAGTGTGGTGCGATCGTCGATGATGACGGTCGGCTCGTGAGGCGCGTTGGATGTGGCGGAGCCGGTGATGTTGGCGGCGTTGGCTGATTCGGCCGATCCGGCTGATTCGACATCCGCCATGCTGCTGCCCGAACCGGCGGGACCATCGGCAACGCCCACGTTGATGTTCGCTCCATGCAGCCGGTTCGCGTTCAGCACCAGGCACACTGAGCTCAACGCCATCGCCAGACCCGCGATCATCGGGCTCAACAGCCAGCCGGTGAACGGGTAGAGTACGCCGGCGGCCACCGGAATGCCGATGACGTTGTAGCCGAACGCCCACCCCAGATTCTCGCGGATGTTGCGCATCGTGGCATTGGACAGGTTGATGGTCTTGATGACGCCGCGCAAGTCGCCGCTCATCAAGGTCACGTCCGCCGACTGCATCGCCACGTCCGTGCCGGTGCCGATGGCGATGCCGAGATCCGCCTGGGCCAGCGCGGGGGCGTCGTTGATGCCGTCGCCCACCATCGCAATCAGAGTGCGGGATTGTGCGGCCGTGCGGGAGGTGCCGTACGCGGACTTGGCGGCGGCCTCGTCGCGTTCGCGCTGCAGTTTGGCGATCCAGTAGGCCTTGCCGTCCGGCTTGACCTCGCAGATCACCGTATCGATGCCGACTTCGCGGGCGATGCGCCCGGCTACCTCGGCCTTGTCGCCCGACAGCATCACCGTGCGGATGCCGCGTGCGCGCAACGCCGCGACGGCCTCACGCGAGCCTTCCTTGACTGTGTCCTGCTCGTAGCTCGGCTTGTCCCAGTCGGCGGCCGCGTCCACCACGCCGCGCGTGATGGTGCCGGTCTTGTCGAACACCACGGTGCCGATGCGACGCGCCTGTTCCAGCGCCTTGGCACTGGTGACCAGCACGCCGTTGGTGGCGCCCAAGCCCAGCGAGACCGTCACCGACAGCGGCGTGGCCAGTCCCAGCGCGCACGGGCAGGCGATGATCAGCACACTGACCGCGGTGACCAGCGCGTGCGCCAGTTGCGGCGCCGGGCCCAGTGACACCCAGATGGCGAACGTCCAGATGGCGATGATCATCACCGCCGGCACGAAATACCGGGCGATCTTATCGGCCAGCTGCTGCACCGGCGCTTGGTCGCCTGGGCGCGGGCCACCATCGCCGCGATCTGCGAGAGTACCGTGTCCGCGCGACTTGGGTGGCGCGCATCACGCAGCCGCCCTTG
>ENA-OQCF01000081-OQCF01000081.1-human-gut-metagenome-genome-assembly--contig:-NODE-81-length-34307-cov-8.165126_pt1 | contig 34307 bp, 44 predicted proteins | sample MGYA00242756_ERZ504573 | MGnify/ENA primary metagenome ERZ504573 (study PRJEB26092, sample SAMD00036240) | human gut metagenome | host: Homo sapiens | study: EMG produced TPA metagenomics assembly of... | reverse complement strand
TTTTTGCAAAATCTTTTTGCTATTTCTATTTGTGCAGGTATCGGAATGTTGATTGGAATTGTTATAGGTACATTGATTGATTATGAAAAAAATAAATCATCAAGAGAAATAGAAAAAATGCACAATGCCTTAAAGGGAAAACAGGAATTTATTGTGCTATCCATCATCGGGCCAACCTGACCTGAACTTTCAAAACTGAATATCCACCGCCCATCGGCGGCCAGCGAAAGCAGTAAGTCTGAAAAAGATTTGCTGCTTTTTTCTTTATCCGTTTGGCAAAATCGCAAAGTCATCCGTAGTAGGTAGGTGAAGCCGGAAACAAAAAATTTTCTGCGGCGGTAGCCAAATCTGCATTTTCTGTATTTCTAAGGCAAAGGAAAATTTGAGAAAATTCCCGGCAAGCGGGTAGCTGGCGGCCTTTGAAATGTATCTTTAGCGGAAAGAAAGAACTGCGGGTAAAAATCGCCCCACGCCGTAAGATTTTTGCAGAAATCCGGCCAAAACAGGCGGCAGCTATACGAGTAGTAAGTGCAAGGGGAAATCTACGGCTTACTTAGAGCAAGTTTCTACCACGGTGCCAAAATCCGCAATTCTGCGGTTTTGCCCCTCGCGGGAAACTTGTTGGGGAGTGCCTTCCCCAAACCCTGCTATGCGGCTTACGCCGCAAAAATATTTCTGTCCGGCAGACAGGAAATGCCCCGAAAATAGCTAACAGACCAGCCCATTTTTTGTGATAAGTGAAAGGAGGTTTACAGCCCATGCCGAAGCGATACAACACCCCCCACCGCAGCCATGTTGTGAAAACCCGGCTGACCGATGAAGAATACGCCGACTTCACAGAACGGCTTGCGCCCTATGGTATCAGTCAGTCCGAATTTCTCCGGCAGGCCATCCGGCGCACTACCATACGCCCCGTACTCCATGTGTCGTCAGTCAATGACGAGCTGCTCTCCGCTGTCGGGAAGCTCACAGCCGAGTACGGCAGGATTGGCGGCAATCTCAACCAGATTGCCCGCACCCTCAACGAGTGGCATAGCCCCTACCCGGCTATGGCAAAGGAATTGCGGGAAGCGGCCGCCGACCTTGCCGCCCTCAAGTATGAAGTCCTAAAGAAAGTAGGTGACGCCGTTGGCAACACTCAAGCATTTAGGCTCTAAGAACGCCGACTACGGAGCCGCCGAACAATACCTGCTCTTTGAGCATGACGAATTTACTATGAAGCCCGTCCTTGATGAAAACGGCAGGCTTATCCCCCGTGAGGATTATCGCTTGTCCACGCTGAACTGCGGCGGCGAGGATTTTGCCGTTGCGTGTATGCGCTCCAATCTCCGCTATGAGAAAAATCAGCGGCGGGAGGATGTGAAAAGCCACCACTATATCATCAGCTTTGACCCACGGGACGGGCCGGACAACGGCCTGACCGTAGACCGGGCGCAGGCGTTGGGGGAGCAATTCTGTAAAGAGCATTTCCCCGGCCATCAGGCCCTTGTCTGCACCCACCCGGACGGGCATAACCACAGCGGCAACATCCATGTGCATATCGTCATTAACAGCCTGCGGATAGAGGAAGTGCCGTTCCTGCCCTACATGGACAGGCCAGCGGACACGAAAGCCGGGTGCAAGCACCGCTGCACCGACGCAGCCCTACGCTACTTCAAGTCCGAGGTCATGGAGATGTGCCACCGGGAAGGACTTTACCAAATCGACCTCTTGAACGGCAGCAAGAACCGTGTCACAGACCGGGAATATTGGGCGCAGAAAAAGGGACAGGCCGCACTGGACAAGCAGAACGCCCCCATGATTGCAGGCGGTATCACGCCCCGGCAGACCAAGTTTGAAACGAACAAGGAGAAGCTGCGGCAGACCCTACGGAAAGCCCTTGCCACGCTGCCAGCTTTGACGAGTTTTCCTCTCCTGCTGTTGCGGGAGGTGGTGGACCGTCAAGGAGAGCCGGGGGCGGCGTGTCCTCACCTCACGCCAGACAGGACGAAGCCTATCACCGCCCGGAAGCTGGGCGGCGACTTTGACCGCACCGCCGTCCTTGCCGTTTTGGAGCAGAACGCCCAGAGGGGCGTAACGGTTCGCTACACCCCGCAGCACCAAGCCGCCAGAGCCGCCGAACAGACCGCAGCCATACCCGAATACCTACACGCCGGGAAAGGCCGCTTACAGGGCGAAAAGACAGGGAAAATCGACCCCAGACAGGACAGTGTGCAGCGGCTTGTGGACATTGAGCAGAAGATGGCCGAGGGCAAGGGCAAAGGCTATGAACGATGGGCGAAGATACACAATCTGAAACAGGCCGCCAAGACCCTGACCATCTACCAACAGTACGGCTTTTCTTCCCCGGAACAGCTTGAAGCCGCCGTTGCTACCGCCTATCAGGAAATGCGCCAGACCAGCGGCGAACTGAAAGCACTGGAAACGAAGCTGCAAGGGAAAAGGGAGTTGCGGCAACAGGTACTTGCCTATGCCAAGACCAAGCCCATCCGCGAGGGGCTGAAAGCGCAGAAATCCGAGAAAGCCCGCGCCGCATACCGCCAGGCAAACGAGAGCGATTTTATCATAGCCGAAGCCGCCGCCCGGTATTTCAAGGCACAGGGGCTTACCAAGCTGCCCGGCCGAAAAGCGTTGCAGGCCGAGATCGAGCAGCTTATCTCCGAGAAAGACGGCCTGTACAACACCTATCACGAACAGAAGCAGCGGTTCAGGGAGTTGCAGACCGTCAAGCGGAACATCGACCAGATTTTGCGCCGGGAAGAGCCGCACCGCAGAAAGGAGCAGAGCCATGAACGATAAGCCGTCCCGCATGGACTACCGCCAGCACCAGGCAGCCCGCCGCCTTGTGCATGAGTGCTGTAACTACGACGAGGGGAACTGCCTGCTGTTAGACGACGGGGAGCCTTGCGTGTGCGTCCAGAGCATTTCCTATTCCCTCATGTGCGCTGGTTCCGTGTGGCTGTCCTGCCCCTTGACGGGGAGCTGGCCGCAGCCCTCTTGTACCGGGGGAGCCGGAAACGCTGCGCGGTCTGCGGGGCGCCTTTGTCCCCAAATCCAACCGGGGGGAAATACTGCCCCCGCTGCGCCGGGTGCATGAAGAAACGCAAAGCCGCCGAGAGAAAGCGGAAACAAAGGCAGAAATGTCACGCTTTAGAGCCTTTCAAACCCGCATAAATCAAGGCTTTTTTCGTGGGTGTCAAAGGGTATGCGATACATTTATCCTTTCCCCCCGGAAATGCCGTCCTAATGCGTGACAAAGCCCAAAAACGACACAACACAGAGGGAGGTGATACTATCGCTGATTATATCAGGGCAGACACCACGCTGCCCGCCTATCTTCATACCCCCGTTTCCTGCTGAAAATGGAGATTTCACAGACCGCCAAGCTGCTGTATGCGCTTTTATTAGACCGCTCCACCCTGTCACAGAAGAACGGCTGGCAGGACGGCGAGGGCAGGATATTCATTGTCTACCCCGTTGCGGAGATAGCGGAAATGCTGGACAAGGGTTGTACCGCCATCAAGGGAGCCTTGAAAGAACTGGACGCAGCCGGGCTTTTAGAACGGGAACGGCGGGGCTTCTCCGCACCCAATCGGCTTTATGTGAAAGTGCCGCCTGTCCCAGTGGTACGGTTTTCCGACCAACTGATGGCCGGAAAAGCGACCCTCATACAGTCGGAAAAGCGACCTTATGACGGTCGGAAAACCGACCCTATGATGGTCGGAAAACCGACCCCTAACAAAACTAATATAAACAACTTAATAGAGAACCAAACAATGAGAGCGAGTGGGGAGCCGCCCACAGCTTATGGCCGATATGAGAATATTTTTCTGTCAAAGGACGAATATGACGAGTTACAGGCAGAATACCCGGACAGGCTGGAACGGCTGATTGAGGAAATGAGCCATTACCTTGCCGCCAGCGGGAAAGCCTACCAGAATTATGCCGCCGCCTTGCACAGATGGGCGGCCAATGACAAAAAGGGAGCCGTAAAACAGGGCATCCCCGACTATACCTGTATGGAGGGAGAAAGCTTATGACAAGTGAAATCAAAGATATTTTGGAGAACATGACAACCGCCGCCCCGGAGATGGAGGACTATATCGGCGAGGACGGACTGCTTTACTGCGGAAAGTGCCATACGCCGAAAGAAGCCTACTTCCCGGAGGTAAGGAGCTGTTTGGCCGTGACCGCCACCCGGCAGAGTGCGACTGCCAGAGAGCCGCCCGTGAGCAGCGGCAGGCCGCCGAGGAACACCGCCGCCATGTGGAAGCCGTGGAAAATCTGAAACAGAGGGCTTTTGCCGACTCAGCCATGCAGCAATGGACATTCGAGAACGACAACGGCAGAAACCCGCAGACCGGGATTGCCCGGCGGTATGCGGAGCATTGGGAAGAAATGCAGGCCGAAAACATCGGCTGCCTGTTCTGGGGGAACGTCGGCAACGGGAAAAGCTACCTTGCGGGCTGTATCGCAAACGCCTCATGGAGAAAGAAGTCCCCGTATATATGACGAACTTCGCCGTTATCCTGGGCGACCTCTCTCCCGGCTTTACAGGCCGGAATGAGTATATTTCCCGCCTTTGCCGCTATCCGCTGCTTATCATTGACGACTTCGGCATGGAGCGTGGCACCGACTATGGACTGGAACAGGTATTCCATGTGATTGATACCCGATACCGCAGCAACAAGCCGCTGATCGCCACCACCAACCGCCCGCTGGACGAGTTGAAAAAGCCGACAGACACGGCCCATTCCCGGATTTATGACCGACTGCTGTCCATGTGCGTCCCGATACGCTTTACTGGCGTCAACTTCCGGCAGGAAACCGCAAAGCGGAAAATGGAAACCATGAAGAAACTGCTGGCTGAATGAAAGGAGTATTGCCTATGGAGAATATCAAGCAGCACGACCACCGTACCACCCGCCGCCCCGACTGCGTGACGGAAATCCGCATGGGGAATACCGTTCTTGTCGTGTCCGGCTTTTTCAAGAAAGACACCACCAGCACCGCCGCCGACAAGATGGCGAGGGTACTGGAAGCGGAAGCCGCTGCTACACAAAAAAAGGCGATTTGACAAGCTGTAAAGAAGCAGATTTATCACTTTTACCGCTGTACAGCCGCCCCTGTTCCGTGGTACAATGAAACCACGGAATAGTGGGGCTGGCTGTCGGAAACGGAGGATTTTATGTTAAGACAAGCCACCCAAAACCTCATTACCGCCCTTTATCCGAGATTGTCCCATGAGGACGAATTGCAAGGCGAGAGCAATTCCATTTCCAACCAGAAACGGATTTTGGAAGCCTACGCCAAGCAGAACGGCTTTACCAATCTGCGCTGGTACACCGACGACGGCTACTCAGGTGCGAACTTTGCTGGGGTTAGATAGCGATACTTTTTACATCTACCATGTTGCGGCGGTCATGGTTGACAACTTGCGTCGGCTCCTGCTCGGTATCAACCTGTCCGACAAAGCTATAATGGATTTCGATTTTCCGGGTGTTGGTTTCCCGGTCTAATTCATGTATCAAAATACGGTCGATAAACTCATGGACGTTTTCATAGGTCAATTCCTGTATGTCGCTGTATTTCCCGACAATCTGAATAAACCTTGATATATCCCTTTTTCGCTCGGTAACGGTTGCGATCTGCTGTTGTAACTCGTCTATCCTTGCGGCAAGGGATTTCTTTTCGTCCTCATAGCCGGAAGTTAGAAACACAAACCGTTCATCTGTCAGTCTGCCTAATGCGTTGTCCTCATACAGCTTGCGGAAAAGCGTGTCAAGTTCGGTCATACGCGCCTGTGCTTTGAAAAGTTCCTTTTGCTGCTGCGCTAATGCCTTTCTCGCTTCCATGTCGCCGTACTCGGTAGCTTTACAGATAAAGTCCTGTTCGTGTTCCTTAACATACCGCAAAACCCGCCGCATATCTTCCAGCACTAAATCAAGAAGTACGTTTTTGCGGATATAATGAGAGGTACACTCGCTGCCTGTCCTTGCCCTGTTGCGCCATGCGCCGCAAGAATAGGAAAACTTGCGCGGCTCGATATTTACGCCCTGTTGGTAATACATCTTATGTCTGCAACCAGCGCAAAACAGCAAGCCGGAAAAAATATCAATCTCCGCTGCTTTTGTCGGGCGGTGGCGGGTAGCAATCCGCTTTTGCGCAAGTTCAAAGGTTTCCTCGTCAACAAGCGGCTCATGGGTGTTTGGGAAGAAATAGCGTTGTTCTTCTTCGTTCTTCCGGGTCTTTTTCGACTTGTAGGATACCTTGTGAGTTTTCGCGGTTATGGTATGCCCTAAATATTCCTGCCTTGCTAATATGTCATAGAGCGTTTTGTCCGGCCAAGTATAGGGGGCGATCATTGCCCGCTGATACCGCGCCTGTCCTGTACGCTGATAGCGCAACGCTCCAATCGTCAAGACTTTGTTTTCCGCAAGCCATTTTTGGATTTCGCACATACGCACGCCGCTAACAAACATAGCGAAAACCTGTTTGACAATCGGCGCGGTTTCCGGGTCGGGTATAAGGTGGTGGCGGTTGTTCGGGTCTGGGATATAGCCGTATGGATATTCCCCGTTGACGCGCTCGCCTTTTTGCGCCTGTGCCTGTTTAACTGCGCGGATTTTCTTGCTTGTGTCGCGGGCGTAAAACTCGTTAAACCAGTTCCGCAAGGGGGTAAACTCGTTATCCTCCCGCGCTGTGTCAACTCCGTCGTTGATCGCGATATAGCGTACTCCGTTTTCGGGAAATACAATCTCTATGAGTTCGCCCGTTTTCAGATAGTTTCTGCCAAGACGGGAAAGGTCTTTGGTAATGACCGTCGCCACTCGTCCGGCTTCCACTTCCTGCAACATCGCTTGCAGCCCCTCGCGCTCAAAACTCACGCCGGAAAATCCGTCGTCCACAAAAAACTTTGTGTTCAAAAAATGGTGTTCGTCCGCATAGCGTTGAAGTATCATTTTTTGGTGCTGTATGCTTCCGCTTTCTCCGGCTTGCATATCCTCTTGACTTAAACGGCAGTAAAGGGCGGTGATTTTATTCGACTGTAACATTAGTCCTCCTTTCCGACAGCCGAATAAACAGGTATAATGTGTTGCTATCATTATACCATATCCCGCCGCCTAATGCACTACTCGGACGCTAAAAATCCCGGATTTCCGGGCTTTTTCTGCAAATCCTTTACAATGAGTTTCTCAATCTTTTTATGGATTGTATCGGTTGCCTTTTCACTCGGCAACGCTTGAACAAGATAGGTGATTTTCCCTATTTTGCGTTCGGTTGTAATTGTCTGTTTTTTATCCATTAGAAAAACCTCCTTTTCCTGTATGGATAAACTATATTCGTCAAAAGGCAAAAACGGGCGGTTGTTAGCTGCAACCTCACGGGAGTTTCACCCCGGCCCATGCTTATGGGTGCGCCGCGCAATACTTTGAGGGTGTTCAACGCGGGAGTATCATTGTGCCGCCTTGTATGTCGTCGCCCACAAGCTGCTAAACCTGTTTTACGGCGCGGTAGTTCTCGCTCGGCTTTTCCCCTATGGGGAAAAGCTGTCATGGCGTACCCGCCGACTGGCTCGGTACAGACGGAATGTACCCGTTTGCCTGTTATGCTGCGCACCAAAGGCCGCTTTCTTTGTCAAAGAACAATAGGCTTTGTCGGCCTGCAAAAGCACATCAACAGCGGATATGCTTTTGCGGAACGACAAATAGCCCATAACGGGAAGCGTGGAAAGGGGACACGCTCCCCGCATGGGCTAAAAGATTATCCTACATGAAAAGCAAGGGTGCGGGTAATAAGGCGCACTTGCAGCCTGTTACGCATTTCCTCGTCCACATAGGAATAGGTATTGCCCGCGTCGTCTTTCAGCGTGCGGGTACAAAGTTTCGCTATGTAACCCTCGTAGTGCTTCAAGATCGCGCACATGGCGGTTGTGTCGCCGTTTGCCGCTGCGGAAATGACAGGGAACGGCAACAGATTTTCAGACTTCCTAACGGTATTCATCATCTGCTTTTCCCTCCAAATACTGTTTGATTTTCGCAAGCGCGGATTTCCTGTGCCGGAAAACCGTCGTGCGTACAACATTCAGCAGTTCGCCAATTTCCGCGTCGCTCATATCCAAGAAGTAGGACAAAAGGATAATGTCGCGTTTCCTTTCGGGCAAAGCGTTAAGGGCTTCGGCAAGCAGTTCATTTTTGACGAGTACATCAAAGCCGGACACTTGAAAACGGAAATAATCGCTTTCGTATTCGTCCGTTGTGAAAAGCTGCGCGAGTTCGCTTTCGCTCAAATCCGAAAAAGTAACTTCGCGTGCTGCGCGTTTCGCAAGAGTGCGGCGGTGGCTTTTCGCTTCGCCGACCAAAGTTTTCTTTGCTAATGCGTCGTACTGATGTTGTATTCTTTCCTTGTCGGAAGAAGATAGCTCCATAGAGTTCACCTCCTTCCCGCGTGGAGTAGAGGACGGGAGTTAAGGGCTTGTCCTCTCTGCCCCTTTCGCTCCGTACCCGTTCGGGAGATGGCTCTTGAGTGCGCTTTTCAGAAAAAAGTTGAAAAAAGCAAAATGCGCCCGTCCGCAAGACGCGGACGGGCGCAAAGGAAATGTAAGCAGTAGCTAAATGTATTGACAGTTCACATTCATAGCCGGAATATCCCGCTTGCGGAGCATAGCTTTTTTTGACCGCAAAGCATTAGGCGGGTTACAGTAAATAAAAATGGACACGGCGATACCTCCCCGATACCGCCGTATCCTTAAAAAAGGGCGACTTTAATACACTACCCGCAATCCATTCTATAATAGGGAACAGCGGCTTTTGCGCAATATTAAATAAAAAAGCCGATAACACATAGGTTTTTTGACCTAATGCGTTATCGGCTCTGCGTCTATGCGTCTGGCACTTTTAATCATTTTTTTTTGAATTTATTATATGTGTTAGCTAACTGTCCACAAGCCGCGTTAATCTCTCTGCCATGAGAAACTCTCATAGTAACTTCAAGTCCTGCTTGCTCTAATTGATGTTTGAATGCAACTATTTCCCGTTTCTGTGGTGCTTTAATTCTTGAATTGCTTGTTGGGTTGTATTGTAACACGTTAATCATAACTTTTTTGCCCCGAAACCATTTTGCAAGTTGTCTTACATCTGAGGGCCGGTCATTTATACCCGGTAAAAGCAAATACGCAAAGACAATTTTGCGATTATGCCTTTCAGAATAGGATAAGGCTTGCTTAACAACATCTTCAATAGCATATATGCGCATGTGAGGAATAATACGATTTCTTGCAGATTGTGTTGCTGCGTGTAAAGATATTGTCAACTGAATTTTAAGATGTTCCTCGCGCAATTTTTTTAATTGATCGACCGGACCAACTGTTGATATGGTAATGCCGTCGGTTGGAAAGTTGAGCCCATATCTATCTCGGAGAATATGGATTGCTTTTATCAAGTTGTCATAATTGAATAAAGGCTCTCCCATACCCATAAAAACGATACGGTTTACTTTTCGACGCAACAATATAATCTGTTGTACGATTTCTGACGATGTTAGATTACGAACAAAGCCATTTCGCCCGGACTCACAAAAAATACAACCAACAGGACAACCGACTTGTGTGCTCACGCAAACAGTTCCACCATCTCGCCGCTTGATAAAAACCGTTTCAATGTATTTGTTGTCTTTCAGTTCGTAAACATACTTTTCAGTATCACTGCTTTTGCAAATATTTTTTACCAACATTGATAGATTTTTTTTGCGTGGTAATTGCTTATATAATTCTTCATATAAGGCTTTTGCTTCATTCTCGCCAATAACTTCCGACATTTCTTTGTAAGTAAATCCGTATGGATCATTCCGTACTTCCGCAGGCGTATATTTAGGTAAACGTTTCATTTTTATATCCTTTCTTCTAAATAATAAAAGTTTGTTTTTCTGTATTTTTGATTACAATCTCTAATTTTTCTACATCAATGATATGCGTCAATTTGCATTTAGGGCAGAAAAGAGGAAAATCTTTTAATACAGTATTATGAAATACTTGAACTCTCGTCTTTCCGTTACAAATCGGACATTTTATCCAATATTTTTTAAGCATTATATTTCACTCGTCCTTTTTACACAAAAAAATGCAGGTCAATCCTCAACATGAGCATTGACCTGCATTTATAATGCACAGAGCAGTACAACAAAACTAAGGCATAGCTTGCACTATGTCTATACTATATCTATACGTCGTTAGTTTTTTGTATAGCATCCGCAAAATAAGCATGACAAAAAAGCCCATGTTGAAAATGGGAAAATCCTTTTTTTCAATGCTTATCTAATACGCATGCTATGCAACATAAACGCCGCCTCCTTTTACATAAATTTTATTTTATCAGAAAATCAGTCTACTGTCAATACACAACAGGAAGTATTTAACCTAATGATATGAATTGTGTGGACATATCCAAAAAGAAAGGTGAACTGTAAAATGTAACAGGGTGAATGAAAATGGCAAAAAGACCCGTACCATTGTACGACTTTAAGGCTTTCGGGGCAGCTATAAAAGCCGCGAGAAATGAATACGGCGAGAGCCGCAAAAAGGTAAGCGACGAGTTATATATTTCCCCGCGCTACCTTGCGAATATCGAGAACAAGGGACAACAGCCGAGTTTACAGGTATTCTATGACCTTGTAACCCGGTATCATATTTCGGTAGATCAATTTTTCTTCCCGAACAGCAATGCGGAGAAATCCACCGGGCGGCGGCAGCTTGACGCGCTGCTGGACGGTATGAGCGATAAAGGCATACGGATTGTAACCGCAACAGCAAGGGAGATAACGGAAGTCGAAAAAGCAGAGGATTAACCTCACAATATGAGAAATCGGGAGATTGCAGCGCATGGCGGCTGCAATCTTTTTTTGCGTCCAAAATCAAAGGAACGCGCAACAAATACCGCCTTTCGGTGGGGGTATGGAGTAGATAGCAAGCACAGCAAACGAGTACCCGTTTGCGGAAAATGCTTGTTGGGATAATCCCAAACCCTTATACCGAAAGGCGGTGCGGAAATGGAAAACCGAAAGAGAAATATACAGATGAAGTTTTACGTTACGGAAGAAGAAAAGCGGCTGATCGACGAGAAGATGAAGCAGCTTCCCATAAAGCAGTATGGGGCATACTTCCGTAAAATGGCGATAGACGGGTATATTCTTGTCGTTGACCGAAGCGACACAAAAGCATATATCCGGGAACTGCAAGCGGTGAGCCGGAACATCAACCAAATTGCAAAACGCGCCAATGCGACGGGGACGGTTTACAGGCAGGATATAGAGGACATTAAAAAGGCGGTGGACGAGATATGGCGGTTACAAAGACGCACCCTATTAAATCAACCTTAAAGGCTGCGATAGACTATATCTTAAATCCCGAAAAGACAGACGGGAAGCTGCTTGCGTCCTCTTTCGGCTGCGGGCTGGAAACCGCCGATATTGAGTTTGCATGGACGCGGGAAGCTGCCGGAGATCGCGGCACACATTTAGGGCGGCACTTGATACAATCCTTTGCGGTGGGAGAAACCACACCGGAAGAAGCGCACAAAATCGGCATGGAACTTGCCGGGGCGGTATTAGGCGGCAAGTATGAGTTTGTTTTGACAACTCACGTCGATAAAGACCATCTGCATAATCACTTGATTTTTAACTCGGTCAGCTTCGTTGACTACAAAAAGTACCATTCCAACAAACAAAGCTATTACCATATCCGGCGCACCAGCGACAGGATATGTAAAGAGCATGGGCTATCCGTCGTCGTGCCGGGACAGGACAGAGGGAAAAGCTATGCGGAATATACCGCCGAAAAGCAAGGTACAAGCTATAAAGCCAAGCTGAAAACGGCGATAGATAACCTCATTCCCCGAGTGAAAGATTTTGACGAACTGCTGCGCCGCTTGCAGGAAATGGGATATGAAATCAAACAGGGCAAATACATTTCTTTCCGCGCCGCCGGACAGGAACGGTTTACCCGCACAAAGACGCTCGGCGCGGCCTATACGGAAGAAGCGATAAAGGAGCGTATCAAGGGCGTGTATGTTGCCAAAACAAAAACGCTGCGGGAAGATAAAAAAATCCGGCTTGTCGTTGATCTTGAAAACAGTATCAAAGCCCAACAGTCGGCGGGCTATGAACGGTGGGCGAAAATCCATAATCTGAAACAGGCTGCTAAAAGCATGAACTTCCTAACCGAAAATAAGATTGAGTATTACAGCGAACTTGAAAGCAAAATCGCGGATATTATGACCGCCCATGACGCGGCGGCAAAGGCGGTTAAGGAAGTGGAACAGCGTATGTCTGATTTGTCGCTGCTTATCAAGCACACCACCACATACCGACAGTTAAAACCGATTTACGATGAATACCGAAAATCGCCGGACAAGGAAAAGTATCTGCGGGGACATGAAAGCGAAATTATCCTGTTTGAAGCTGCGGCAAGGGCATTAAAGGAAATGCAGATAAAGAAGCTGCCCGATCTCGCCGCGCTGCGCAAGGAGTATAGAAGCTTAAACGACAGGAAAACCAAATTGTATGAAGATTATCGGCAAGCCAAGAAGCAAATGCAGGAATACGGCGTTGTCAAAAAGAACGTCGATAGTATTCTTTACCCGTCCCAAAGCAGGGCGCGGGAGCAGGAGCGATAAGGCGCAAAACATGGGGTGGCAAGTGGAATGTTAAGGCTGAAAACGCCTGTGTTTCTGCGGCTTCCAGCGCATGAAAACGACATAGACGATAAAGTATATTCAAACCCGCAAAAACGGCTTTCTAATTGTCCACGCAAGGACAAAAAAAGAACAGGGGCGCGGTGCCGGAAATCGGCAACCGCGCCCCTGTTCTCTATGGGCTATTCCTCGTCGGTCAAGATAAACTCCCTTTCGGAAAACTCGCTGTCCGTCATGGCTTGCAGCTTGTTCACCGCTGCGGCGGCAAGCTGGCGCATATCCTCGTCCATGTAGGGCATGGCGGCAAGGATATTTTCAAGCGTTGTTTCCCGGCTGTCCTCGGCGTAGATCGCAACAATGTTTTCTTCCTCAATGGTAAAGCGGGTATTCATGCTATCAAACCTCCAAATCCTTTTTATGCTCTTTCTGTTTATCTTTCGGCTGCTGCGCCGCCTGTTTCTTGTATTCGTCCAGCTTCTTCAAAATGGACGGTTTTTTCTGCGGCTGTTCCCGTTTCTCGGCTTTTACCGCTTTTGCAAGGTCGGTAACGGAAATCGCTTCCCCCGCCTTTGCCCGCTGCTCAAAATCTGCAACGGTGGGCGTTTGCGGCGTATTGTTGATAAGCCCGTCAAAATTGTTGTCGTTCTGCTCTATGGTGTCCTCGACGTGCTTTAAGGGATTATCCCGCTGCGGCTGCTCGGCGGCTATGGCATAAGCCTGTGTGCCATTCCCCATAATGAGATACTTCCCGTCCTCCGACGCATGGTGAAAACCAAATCCCGCCGCTTCGATCTGTTCACGGCTCATATCGGTAATATGAAAATTGCCCCTCGGCGTTCTAACGGTTTCACCCGTCAAAAGGCTGTCGGGGGTCGCTTCCGGCTGCTGCTTTTCAAGCTGCCCGTCCTTGTAGGAATATCCTTGCGCCGCGATTGCTTCAAGGGTCTTGCCCGTAACGTCGCCATAAATCCGCTTGTCTGCGTCAACCAGCATTTGCAAAGTGTCTTGTACGGTGTCGGACAAGGCTTGCTGCTGTTCGGGCGGCAGCTTGTCAAATACGGGGGTCTGCTGCTCCTGCAAAAACTCCGGCACTTGCTGAAAACCGATACTGTCTACATAGTGGGCGGTGTCCTCGTCGTTCTGATGAAGCACAACAATGTCGGAAACGGAAAGGCTATGCCCCTTAAAGTCGGCGGGGTGGTCGATATTAAACCTTTCCCAAATGTCGCCCAGCGTCATATCCTTTGTAAGCGGTGCAGTATAGACGAGTTCATAATTTACCCGGTCAATGGTAAGTCCAGCCGCTTGCAGACGGTCATAAGGCTCAAAGCGCAAGTCCCTTGTTTCGTCCCCGCGCTTTAACTGATAAATGGAAAAGGTATCGCCCTGCTCCTGCTCGGCTTGCCGCTGCTGCTGCAACTCGGTAAAATGCCCCTCAATCTCGGTAATGAGTTCCTTTGCGGTGGTCTGTATTGTTTCAAGGGACGCTTTTAACTCGGTCATTTCCTTGCCGCTGCTCCAACCAGCCACATAGCCGAAAGAGTAATCGGAAGTATCAAGGCCGAAATGCTGGCAAACCGTATAAGCGACGCTTTCCGCTTCTACCTCGCAGGTATGGCGGTCAACGCGGTTTTGCTGCTCCGGCGGGGCGTTTAAGTCTACGTCGTGCAGCTTCGCATGGGCGATTTCGTGAATGGCGGTCTTTACCGCCTGTAATTCACTCACGCCCTCTTTGATTGCAATACGCTTGTCGGTCAAACTGAAATACCCATTTGCGCCGTTTGTGATCTGCTCAAATGCAATCGGGACGGGGGACGCTTTTTCAAGGGCGGCGAAAAAATCCTCGTACTGCTCCACATCGGCAAGCAGCGGTTTAACGGAAAGGTCGGGAAACTCCTTGCCCTCGGTCTGCGAAATATCAAAGACGGTTATAACCTTAAAGGCGGGGACGGTGATTTCCTTTTCTTCCTTTACCACTTTTCCCTCGCGGTCAAGCATGGGCTTTCTCGTTTCGGGGTCGATTTTATCAACCAGCTTTTTCACCTTGTAGGGCGCGGGGGCAAAGATTTTAATGCCTTTCTCGCCTTTCTTTACATGGCGGTCAAACTCCTTTTCCCATTGACGGAAGCCATTACCAAATTGCCGCCCTGCATAGCAATTAGGATAGTGTTATTCAAACTATAATCATGGAACTTTGACATAGCGGTTAGAAACTCTTTGTAGCGGTCGCTGTCAAAAATCGCCTGTACGCCCTGTTCCAAACGCGCGGTGATCTCCTTTACCTTTTCGGCGGGCTTTTCGGAAGTAAGGATAATGGGGACGACGGGGCGGGGCTGCTGCGGCTCTGCGGCCTGTGCGTCTGCTTGCTGCGTTTCGGCTGCGTCCATATAGGCTTTGTCCTGTTCGCCGCGCTCCGGCTGCGGGTAACTCATAATGCGGTATTCTTCCGGCACTTCGCGCCCCTCAAACTGCCGTTCCCACTCGTCGCCGCTTTCCACGATATAGCCGTACTCGGTAAACGCGCCTTTTTCCTGCGCGGCAGCGTTCCTGCCAAAAGTAGAAAGGTCAATGCCGCCTTTCCATTCTTCGGGCATTTGTACCATGCCGGATTGATTTAAGTAATAGTCGCCCAAATCGTGGTAGTTATGTACTTCGGGGATATGGACGTAAAAATCCACGTTGTAGGTGAAGTCAATTACCTGTCCAATATTTGCAAGCCCGTTTTTCTGCTGCAAAGCTGCGTTCAGCTTGCCAACCTCGGCGGGGTCAAGCTGTTCGAGCCGCGCCGCAAGAAAATTGAGTTCGTCCACGTCGGCGGCGCATACCATTTCATAAGGCAAGGCAATATGTTTCTCCGGGTCGTCGGAATAGCCGCGAATGGAAAAATCCTGCGGGTTGTCGGCGGTAATGCCGACGTTCCGCATAGCTTCGTGCAACTGCTCCTTTGTGGCGGGCATATCCAACCAATAGCCGCCGGGGTCGCCCGCGTCAAAGCGGCTGCGGTTGCCTATCATAATAGAAAACTGTTCGCTCATGTGTTCACGCTCCTTTTCCTGCCCGGTATTTTCGGGGATAGCTGCCGCCTGTTGCTGCTGCGGGGGTTCTTCGCCCTCTATGGTGTAGTCCGGCATGAGCATACCGTTTACTTTGAAATAGTCGGCGTACTCCTGCGGGATAGGCGGGGAGATTTCCGTAAACAAGCGGTCATACGCTTTGATACGCCCATTCAGATACTTTTCCATAGCTGCCTTGTCGGTGAAAACCTTTCTATCTTGTCCGGCAATCTTCGCTTGCCCGTTCCTGTTCGGGCTGTTGGTATAAACGCCCCATGTGAGAGAATAGGAGTAAGGGACGCTTTGCTGCTTCTCCCTGTCGTAACGGGTGTTTTCGTAAATGTGGTAATTCATCTGATATACCCGGTTGCTGCGAATATGGCGGTTATGCTCGGTGGTCTGCCACTCGTTAGCGGTGTGCTGGACGTGCGGCGTTCTCACATATTCAAGTGTTTTATCCAGCAAAAGCGTTCTTCCCGCCTGTTCTTCCCATGCGGCGGCGCGTTCTTTAAGGTCGTCAAAAATCGCCTGTTCTGCCGCCGCGCTTTCGCTGCGCATGGAAAGTAGCTGCGCAATCGGCAAGGAAGCATAAGGGGCAATCTCCCTGTCCTTTGCTTCAAAATATATCCGGCGTTCTATCCGCATGGTTTCGGCGGCTTCTAATTTGTCATGGTCGTATGAGGAATACGGCATATTCTTTCATCACGTCCTTTCTCGGTCATATAAGGGTTTGGGACTATCCCAACAAGCAAAATGCCCGCGCTCTCTATGGGAAGCGCGGGCATTTCTCGCAAACGGGTACTCGTTTGCTGTGCTTGCTATGTAGTTGTTTTTATCCGTAAACGCCTGTTTCTCTCGCTTTGGGCTTTCTGTCTGCGGCGTATCTTTGCCGCGCAATCGGGGCAGTATTTCGCCCGGTTGCTGCCCGCCGCAAACGTGCTGCCGCATACCGCGCAACGCTTCAAATCGGTTTCCCCGCTGCGGGTGATCTGTTCGCAAAGCTGCCTGTCGGCGGGTAATACCGCTTCGCGGAAATAGCGGCATAGCAGCGAATAGCTGATACTCTGCACACAAACGCAAGTTTCCCCGTCGTCCAGCAGCAGACAATTCCCGCAATCGTTGTTTGCACAAGCGGCGCGGGTCATTTTCTTTACGGCGCGGTATTGCTTTTCATCAAGCTTATCATTTTCGGTTCTGCTCGACGCGGAAGTTTACATACTTGCCGCCTGTGTCGGCAAGCAGCACAACTCCGTCAAAGGTCTTTCCCGTCTTGGTCGAGTACATACCTTTGATTTTTACCTTTCCGTCTTTCAAAAGGGCGGCGGCAATCGCCTTTGTGAAAGCCTTTTTGCGCTGCTCAAAAAAGCGGTCATTCTTCCACATCACAAAGCTGCAAGCCCTGTCGGAGCAGTAAAAGTTTTTCTTGCCCTCGTAAACCGCCGCGCCGCAACGGGGGCAAGTGCCGATTGCTTCCCGCTGCGGGGTAAACAGCTTCGCTTTATCCTCGGAAATCGCGGAATAGGTCTTGACAAGCCCCGCTGTCATTTCCTCAATCCCGCGCATGAAGTCGGCGGGGCTGTCGCTGCCCTTTGCAATCCCGGTAAGGCGCGTTTCCCATTCTGCCGTAAGCTGCGGGGACGTAAGGCTGTCGGCAGAATAGCGACAAGGTTATACCCGTCCTTTGTGGGGATTAGCTTTTTGCCCTTGCGCTCGGCAAAGCCCGCGCTAATGAGTTTTTCAATGATACCCGCCCGCGTCGCGGTGGTGCCTAACCCTTTGCGCTCCGCGTCCTCCGGCGTGTCCTCCTTTCCCGCACTCTCCATAGCCGAAAGTAACGTATCTTCGGTAAATGCCTTTGGGGGCTGCGTGTAACGTTCGGAGATCTCCGCTGCCGGATTGTCAAAGGTCTGCCCCTCGGCAAGCGGGGGTAAAACCGCTTCCGGCTCTGCGTCCTCGTCCTGTTCCCCGGACGCGGCGCGGGATAGTCTTTCAATCTCGCGCCAACCCTCGCAAAGCGTCGTCCTGCCCTTTGCGGTAAAGGTATAGCCGCCGCAAGTGAAAACCGCCGTAACCGCTTCATACTCATAGGGCGCGGCAACGGCGCAAAGCAGTTTTGCGCACACAAGGTCATTAGCTTTTTCTCACTTTCGGCAAGGGAAGAAAAGCCCGTTTTCACAAACTCCGCTGTCGGCAAAATGGCGTGATGGTCGGTTACTTTGCTGTTGTCGCAAATCCTCGCAAGGTCGGCTTGCAGCTTCACGCCCTGCATAAAGGGGAGAGCAGCGCAAAGGCCGGTGATAAGTTCCTTTGTGCTGCCCTCCATATCGGAAGTGATATATTTGCTGTCGGTGCGGGGATAGGTCAAAAGCCGTTTTTCATAAAGGGCTTGCGCATAGTCAAGGGTCTGTTTCGCCGTAAACCCATACAAACGGTTTGCTTCCCGCTGCAAGGCGGTGAGGTCAAACAGTTTCGGCGGGGCTGCGGTCTTTTTCTCTTTTTTAAGGGAAGTACAAACGGCCTGCGATTTCTCGCAAGCCGCTTTCATCTGCCGCGCCGCCGCTTCGTCGTCCTGCCTTTCGGAAAGGGCGGCAACGCCGCCAACGTCCAGCCGGACGACATGATATTTCTCTTTCTTAAAGCTGCTGATTGCATAGTCGCGGTTTACCAGCATAGCAAGGGTGGGCGTTTGCACTCTGCCGACATTCAATGTTTTATGGTAGAGGATAGAGAAAAGGCGGGTCGCGTTAATGCCAATGAGCCAATCGGCCTTTGCTCTGCAAAGCGCGGATTGATAGAGGTTGTCATAGCCGCGCCCGTCTTTGAGATTTGAAAAGCCCTCGCGGATTGCACTTGCTTCCATGCTGCTAATCCAAAGGCGGGAAAAGGGCTTTTTGCAATTCGCCTGTTCATAGACAAAGCGGAAAATGAGTTCCCCCTCGCGCCCGCTGTCGCAAGCTTGATAATCTCGGTAACGTCGCTGCGGTGCATAAGGTCTTTGAGAATGGAAAACTGCTGCTCCTTGCCGCTGGCAACAATAAACTGCCACTCCTGCGGGACAATGGAAGATCGTCGTACTTCCATTTACGGAATTGTTCATTGTAGGTCGCCGCGTCTGCAAGGCTAATCAAATGCCCGATACACCACGACACAAGGTAGCCGCCGCCCTCAAAATATCCGCTGCGCTTTTCATTCGCGCCCATAACGGCGGCAATCGCCGCCCCGACGCTCGGTTTTTCTGCAATTACAAGTTTCATAGATTATCGTCCTCCTGCTCGGTCTGTTCGGTTTCGACTACTTCCGTTTCCTCGTCGTCCTCGTCAAAATCAAGGTCGTCAAGGCTGCTGCTGCCTTTCGCCGCGTCCTTTTTGGGCTTCAAAATCTTAAAGTAGTAGAACGCGCCGCCGCCCGCTGCGGCAACAAGCAGCACGACAAGCAGAATACCCATGCCGCCGCCTTTTTCTTCTTCCGGCGGCTGCTCGGTTTCTTCCGGCTCCGGCTCGGCTTCCTTGCCCGCGCACTCGCTCATGTTGACGCTGCAAACGGGACAATCGGTGTTGACGCTTCCGGCAACGCATTTTTCAGTACAGCTACAAACGGGGGCTTCGGTCTGCCCGTCCTCCATAAGGGCGGTTAAATCCGCTTCGTCCACTTGGTTAAGGAAATGGACGGTATTTTCCCCGTCCTCGGCGCGGTCAATGATGATGTAAAAATAGTTTCCGTTTTTCGTAACGACGGTAATAAACTGCTTATCGCCGGACGCTTCGCCCGTTATGTCGTCCACAAGGCTCATGTTGCCCTCCGGCGTTAAGGGCTGCGGCTCATAGCCGCCCGTCGTTTCTTCCGGCTCGGTTTCGGTTACGGGGGTAGGCGGCTCGTCGCTCACATCACCGCCGCCCGCAAAAGCGGTAACAGAAAAGCCGCCCATGAGTACAAGGGCGGCAAGCAAAGCGGTAACGCTGCGGAACAGTTTTTTATGCTTCATCTTCGGTTTCCTCCTGTTCGTCGGTGTAGTCTGCGTCCGGCTGTGGCAAGGCAATTTCGCCGCTGGCGTAAGCGGAGAGGAACGCGGCAAGCTGCGCCCCGTCAAGGTGTACCGCTTTCACCATTTGAACGATCTGCGCGTTTTCTTCCTCGATTTTCTGCGCTTCAAGGTCTTTCAGCCTTTTTTGGTATTCAAGGATTTTCGCCCTCGTTTTCTCAATATCCCTTTCGATACGGTCAAGTTTCGTGTTTGCCATAGAAATAAACTCCTTTCAAAGTCAGTTGTAATGTAGCCGCCCATAGGCGTAAAAATGGGATTGCCAATAGCTTGTATCAAGTTTTGCGTATTGTATCGGGTCGCCACAATGCAGCATGACGGGGCTTCCGTCCCCGTCCTCGCCAACGTAGATACCCACATGAGATACCCCCGGCGTGTCGTATGTACCCGTAAAGAAAACCAAATCCCCCGGCTGCGGGTTGGAAACGCGGGTTGAAATGTTGTAAAGCCCTTGCGCCCCAAGTCTGCCCGTATTGTATAGGCCGCTGTTCGTCAATACATAACTCACAAAGCCGCTGCAATCAAAAGAGGTTTCCGGGGTGCTGCCGCCCCACACATAGGGAAAGCCGACGTATTTATCCGCTTCCTCTATGAGCCGCGCAAACTGTTCATCGGAATTAAGCAGCGCGGCGGGTACTTCATAATCGGCGGGCGGGTTTTCATAGTATTTAGACACATAGCCGGACGACGGGAACAAATCGGGGCGGTTTCCCAGCGACGACATATACATAGCGTACATGGATAGCTGTTCCTCGCCCATGATGTAGACGGGGACATGGGAAAGGTTGAAGTTTTCCAAATCCACATGGAGAATGTAATAGTTGTAGGGTACTTCAACCTCATATTCGTTGCCCTCGCTGTCCGTCCTCGTTTCGGTGCGGTATCGTACCTGTACTTCTTCCTCAACGGTCAAGATATACTGTTTCTCAAAGAGCATTTCAAGGGTGCTTTGCGCTTCATCAAGGGTAAACACGCCCTCATGCAGCGCGGAAAGGATAGAGATTAGCACATAGGGGTCATGCTCGATCTCGTCCGCGTTCACCCGGTATTCGTCATAGCCGGGGTATTCGCGCTCGATATTATTCAGCATATCTTGTAACTCGGCTTCCATAGCGGCATACGCGCTTTCCGCGCCTGTAATATCCGCGTCCTCGGAAAGATAGGACGACGCAATTAAGCCGCTGCCGCTGTTGCCGCCAAAGAGGGAGCAAGAGGACAAGCCGCCGAAAAGCAGAAGCACGATAAAGGCAATCCCGCCCACAAGCAAGCAGCCTTTCCAGTGCCGGACGACAAAGAACGTCGCCCGTTTGGTTTCCTGCGCGGTTTTCTTCGCCGCCTTTGCGGTGGCTTCGGCGGTCTTTTTCACTTTGCCGCCCGCTTTCAGCGTCTTTGCATACTGCTTTTTAATGCGCTGCTTCTGCCAAAAACGGGAAATCGGGTTTGAGTGCGCAAGGGCGGGGTTATCGTGCAGCGCCTTTTGATAGAGGAAATCGGCGTTTGCCTTTACCGCCTTTCTCTCGGCTGCCGCCGCTGCCCGGTAGGGTTTCAGCTTGTGGCTGCGTATGCCGCGCTTTACCGTCCGCGCCGCCATACCGCCCGCTTTCTCGCCCGCAAGTTCTACCCTGTGCCCGCTTTCCACACCGACATTTTCTTTCTCAACCTCGTAGATTTTCCCATGTACGGTGCTGTTCAACTCCTGCGCCGGACGGGACAAGGGGTTATGCCGCAACTTGCCGTTTGGGGGCTTATCCGTCTTTTCAAAGGAAAGGCGCGTCTTTGCCTTGCCTTTCGCTTCGTCAAAAACGCGCTCTTTCTTGATTTTGGTCTGCTTGGGGATAGCCGCCCGCGCTGCGTCTAAACGGTCTGCCGCTTTCTCGGATTTACGGATAGATTTCTGCAATTCCGGCGTTGCCCGTTCCGCTTCGGAAAACTGCAAGCGGGAAGTATGGGTTTTTAGCTGCGCCGCGTCAAGGGCTTTTTTCCCTGCGCCCTTTGCCGCTTGCCGTTCAACCTCTGCGCCGATACGGTCAACAGCCTTTTCTGCCGCTGCGGTAGGGGCTTGGGAATAGTTTTCCTCCTGCGGCCTTTCGCTGATACTCGTTGTTTCGCCCGTCGTGAGGTTTTCCGCAACCGCCCCGTCGCGGGTCATTTTCTGCGTTACCTTGTCGGGGGCTTTCCATTCCTTGCTCAATCTTCATCACCTCCAATCCGCTGTTTTGCAAGGGTGCAATAGTCGGGGTTTAACTCAATGCCGATATAGCGGCGGGAAAGGTGCTTTGCCGCCGCTGCGGTGGTGCCGCTGCCTAAAAACGGATCAAGGACAATCCCGCCCACGGGACAGCCCGCCAAAATGCACGTTTCCGCAAGTTTGGGCGGGTATGCTGCGAAATGCCCGCCATGATACGCGACATTGTTGATCTGCCAAACGTTGCGACGGCTGCGGACGGGACAAATCAACTCGTCGGCGTATGCGCCTTTTCGCGGGGGCGGTTGATTTTCTGCGGCTGGTTTTGCCCCGGAACAGTAACGTTATACTTGTTTCCTTTGCTAACTCCGCTTTTCAGCCGCCCCGCCGTTGTGGGGGCTATCGGCTCGGCTACTGCTTGCCAATTGTAGTAATACTTCTTTGACTTGGTAAGCAGAAACACATATTCATAGCAGCGGGTCGGCCTGTCCCGCGTGCTTTCTGGCATGGGGTTTGTTTTGTGCCAAATGATAGAACTGCGCAAATACCAACCGTCGCCCCGCAAGGCAAGGGCTACAAGCCACGGAATACCGATTAAATCTTTGGGCTTACAGCCGGGGGCGCGGTGGTTGAACGCCACTTGCTGCCCGTTCCTGCCTTTGGGATATTTGGGGTCTTGGTGGTCGGCTTTGCTGCCTGTGCCGCAATAAGTGTCCGCGATATTCAGCCAACAAGTCCCCTCCGGCGTAAGCACCGCTTTACCTCATGGAATACCGCCGTAATGCGGGAAACATATTCTTCCGGCGTTGCTTCCCGTCCGATCTGCCGTCTGCGCCATAGTCCCGCAAGGCATAGTAGGGCGGGGACGTTACGCAACAATCAACTGCGTTTTCCGGCAAGGTTTGAAGCACCTGCAAGCTGTCGCCGCAATAGATTTTGTCCGTTTCTATCCTCATGCCGACACCTCGCCGGGTTTGGTCGTCATGACGCGGTACAGTTCCGTATCCTGCGGGAAACGGTCAATAAAGGGCAAAATCACGTTGCCGTAGAAAATAAGCCCCTCGCCCGCGTCGGAATGGGTTACATAGGTCATTTGCTGCTGCGAAATGTTAAGCTGCTTTGCAAGGATTTCCCTGTCGCCCTGTGCTTGGTTGAGCATATAGACAAAATCGCTGTTTTCAAAAACGTTTGAAACTTCTCTGCTCGTCAAAAGGTCTTTGACGTTCTGCGTGATACCTGTCGGAATACCGCCCCACTTCCTAAAACGCTTCCAAATCTCGACGCTGTATGCTGCGGTCTGTTCCTCTTTCAAGAGTAAATGAAATTCGTCGATGTAATACCGCGTCGCCTTGCCCTCGCTGCGGTTTACCGTTACTCTGTTCCATACTTGGTCTTGGACGATAAGCATACCGACTTTTTTAAGCTGCGTACCGAGTTCCTTAATATCAAAGCAGACAAGGCGATTATGAATGTCAACGTTTGTCCTGTGGTTAAAAATGTTCAAGCTGCCGTTTACATAGAGTTCCAATGCCGCCGCGATACGCTGCGCTTCCTTTTCCGGCTGCTTCTTGATCTCGTCGTAGAGGTCGCCCAAAATCGGCATATTCTCCGGCTTCGGGTCGGCAAGGTAGTTGCGGTACACGCTGATAACAGCGCGGTCAATCAAGGTCTTTTCGACAGCTTCCAGCCCGTTTTTACCTCCCATAATCAACTCACAAAAGGAAAGGATAAAATCGCTCTTTAAGGCTATGGGCGTGTCGCCCTCGCTGTAATTGAGGTTAATATCCATAGGGTTAATGTACTGCGTGCTGTTCTGCGAAACCTTGATAACCTGTCCTTTCAAACGTCCGACAAGGGGGTAATATTCGGCTTCGGGGTCGCAAATGATAATGTCGTCGGACGTGATAAGAAAAGCGTTTGTGATTTCGCGTTTTGCAGAAAAACTTTTGCCGCTGCCGGTGTGCCGAGTATCAAGCCGTTGGGATTTTTCAGCTTCTTTCGGTCGCACAAAATCATGTTGTTGGAAAGGGCGTTTAAGCCGTAATACAATGCTTCGCCGCTTTGGAACAGCTCTTGCACCGTAAAGGGAACGAAAACGGCGGTGCTGCTGGTCGTCAAGCCGCGCTGGATATGGATAAGGTTTTCCCCCAACGGGATAGAGGACATAAGCCCCTGTTCCTGCCGGTAGTCAAGGCGGGTCAAAATGCAGTTGTATTTCTGCGCGATTGCCGCCGCTCCAAATACTTCGTTATCCAATTTCTGCTTGGTATCTGCAAGGTTTAAGACAAGCAGCGTAAGCAGAAACATTCTTTCGTTGCGGCTCTGCAAATCGCGGAGTAGGTTTTTTGCTTCCCCGCCGTAGGTGGCAAGGTCGGACGGAATAATATCCATGTCGTAGCCGCTGCGGATTGCTTTTTTCTGTTCCTCGATTTTCATACGGTCAAGGTCGGTAATCTTGCGCTTAATCGTCTTGATTGCTTCGTTGTGGTCGATACTCTGAATGTGCAGATTGACGATAATCCCGTTTTCCGCGTCCATGAAGTCGGCAAGCATACGGTCGGAGAGTTCCGGCGCGACGATCTGCAAAAAGGAAACTACGCCAAACTTGCCGCCCATTTGAAACATTCGCCCGTCGCCAAATCGGAAAGAGGACGGCGCGATAAAGTCTTTGACAGAAAGACCGCTTGCGGGTAGCCATTCCCACGCAAAGTTAAAGCGTTCCCCGTCCGGGTGGAAAATCCCATGCAGCACTTCAAGACGCTGTTTCCCGTCCAATACCCGCGCCGCCGCGCCGATCACCTTAAAATGGTTGAGGGTGTCCGTTTCAATGCGGGCAAGACGCGCCCGCGCCGATCTAATGTCCTTTGCTTCAACGGTAAAGGTGAGAAACTTGGTCTTGATAAGCCGTTGTTTCCGCGTTCAAGCTGCGTCCTAAGCATTTCGGTGTATTCTGCTCTGATACTGTCGAAGTCATCATTCTGCGGCGCAATCGTGATACTGTTCTTGAAATCGTCCTTGTTCGCATGGCGGCTGATTAGGGAAAGCTGCACGCTGATAGAAGCGTCGAACGAGTTATACATATCGCAAAGGGCTTCAAAAATGGCGGTTTTGTCGTCCGGCTGCGCAAGCTGATAGTTGATGTCCTCAAACTCAATGCACTTGGAATACCGCCCGTTTGCAAGGCGGCAAATCCCGTCCTTATACATTCGCTCAAACGGTATGCTGTCCTGCGCCGTATGGGGCTTCCCGTCGCCCTTTGCCTGTCGGATAAGGGTATCTATCTGTTTTCTTTCCTGTCGGGAAAGTTTACGCTTTTCGTTTTGGGTGTTTTTCTTTTCCTTTGACAATCGCCCGTACCTCCTTATCTAATTGCTCTTGCCGCGCAAGGGCGGCATAAAAATTGTTGGTCTGATAAGGTCGCTCTTTGGGGCGAAGAAACTTCACTTCCACAAATTGCCGAATAATCACTTCCAGCGGTTGCCCGTTTTTCTCGTACATGGCAAGCAAAAACATAGGCAGCATGGCAAGCACCATGCACAATGCCGCTGTGGTTGTTCCAACGCTGTCTTTTACCAAAAAGAACAGCGGCAGTCCGATTGCTACCGCCGCGCTGAAACAAATTAGCTGTCGTTTCGTAAGGTTGAACATTACCTTGCTTTTGATTTTTGTTAAGTCCTTTGGGACGGTTACATACGCCATTTCAAACCTCCTTTCTGCCCGGAATGTAATCTTCAAAACGGGGGACAGCATAGAAAAGCCGTTTGTTATTTACCCACCGTTGCAAATGGCGGGTAACAGGCGGGGCGGTTGGACGCTCGTAAATCATCACATACGGGTCAAAGCCCATAGCCCGCAAGGTGTTCACGCGGTATAAATCCTGTTCGTGAGTGCTGCCGTAGTTGGTAAGAACATACACGCGCCGCTGGCGGCTGCTCTTAATGGCGGTCAAATCCAAAAAACGTTGGAAATACCCGGTTAAGTCCTCGTCGGGATTATCCCATGCAAAATGTACCGCTTTTATCCGTACCCGATTTAACAGGCTGACATTATCCCTGTTCACAAGGCGAATATCCAGCCCTTGCGAAAAATCCACCCATGCGCGGCTTCGTATAAGCTGCTCAATGAGATTTTCATGGTCGGGACAGGCAAGCAGATTAGCGTCCATGATTTTTATTTCCGGCTGCCATTTCCAAAACTCGGACAAATCCGCAACCTTAACACTTTTGCGTCCCTCTTTACTGCTGACAATGCAAAACCCGCAATTTCTCGGACAACCCCGGCTTAAAAAGCCGTAGGCAATCCCGAAAAACTGCGGGTAGATAGAATAATCCGGGTAACTGTGTTCCACTTCCGGCGGCAAGCGGTTTTTCGTGTCGTAGCCCGTACCGCCGAAAATAACTTGTTCCGCGTTGGTAACGGTTATCGTGTCTTTGGAATAGGTGTCCGTAAAGACGCGGCTTTTATATACAAGGTCGTACCGCCCCTTTGCGTTCCACCATTCCACCGTATGCCCCTTTGCTTTATGATACGCGGATAGCTTCATCAAGCAGAGGTTGGGGAAATTATGGCTGTCAACGTCGATTAAACCGATTTTCAAATCATAACTCACCCCCTTAATGTGCCGAAAAGACGCTCTTTGCAAGGCTTCCCGTTTTGAAAAGCGTAAAGCACAAGAGGACGGTATAGCCCATGCAAGCCCAGATCGCGCCGGAAATGTCGTCGGTCGCTGCGATTGTTTGTATCAACACCGCATAAATGCCGACACACACCAAGATCAGAAACGCCTGAAAACCAAGCGCAAGCAAAGATTTTAAGTAATTCTGTCCCATGCTGCCCCATTCGTGATTTACCATTGTTGCCATAGGGATAGGGGCAACGCTCGTTACAAGATATATTTCAATCATGCGCCCATACACCACAAGCATAATGCAGATTGACAGGGCTTTCATGGTAAGCCCTACAAAGAGGGATTGAAACCATAACCCCAAAAGACCGCCCACGCTCATAGCGTCGAGTTTTGCTTCAATGTCGGTAATGACGGTGGTAACGTCTATGCTTGTATCGGATATGATAACCCCCGCGCTCTGATTGACGACGCTCTGCGTAACGTCGAAAACTCCCATGACGATGTTCCAAGTGTTTGTTACCAGCAGCACCGCAACAAAGGTCTTAAAAATCCATTTGAAGAAAATCCAAGTGTCGAGATCGTGCAGATTGTTTTTTTCAATTACAAGCTGGATTAGTTCATAACACATGACAAAGGTAATGATAACGCCCGCAATCGGTACAATGACGTTTTCCGAAAGGCTGCGTATCATGTTGAATATGCCCGCGTTCCACCCGGCGGGGGTCGTGCCGACTTGTGTTGCGATTTCTCCAACCTCTGTATTTACGCTGTCAAACAAGCCGGAAAGGTTCGATAAAATCCCGTCTGTCAAAATGCCGCGAAACCAATCTTCAATCATCTGCCATATCAAAAGTTAATCCCTCCTTTCCCGCGCCTCCCGTTTCCGAGAGGGCGCGGCGGGTGGTATTTGTTTTAGGCATTATCCAAAAAGTTTGGAAAGAAGCGGAACAAGGGTGCCGCCGATCAAAGCGACGCCGCCGCCCGCCATGAGCTGCTTCATGCCCTGGCTCTTTGCGCCCGGATTGTCGTTGCCGTAACCCTCCATGAGGTTAATGGCACCCCAAATGCCAAGACCTGCGCCAAGCGCGATAACCAAAGTCTGCAATACACCAACTGCGCTGTTGAAAAACTCCATATAAACCTCGCTTTCTGCCGCTGTGCGGCTCAAAAAAAGTTGTTGAAAATGAAAATGCCGCCGTTATTCCTCGGCGGCTGCGTCCTCGTCGGACAAATCTATTTCGTATATGTCAAAGGCTTCATCGGGCTTTACGATTGCCGGACGGGTAGACATATACCGTTCCACGTCAAAAGCGTTTCTTTTGTCGAAGTCGGAAAGGTATTTGTAGTTCGGGTGTTTCGTGATGTCGTATTTGTCGCTTAAAAAGGGACGCACACCGCGTAGCTGCAAAATACATTTCCCACCGTCCATAACTGCTATTTCGTCCTGTGTCATCAGCTCCTTTCCTAATTTTTGATAAGTAAGTCCATGAGAAACCTGCGTGCCGCGATTTTCGGAAGTATTGAAACTGTCGATTGTTTCCCGTCCCAAGTTATCCGAAATATCCTTTGCATTTTTCCCACGTCCTCCCAAAAACAAGGTGCTGTCGGCATTATCAAGTATGATTTCTGCCGCGTCCTTGTAAATGGCTTTTAGTTGGCTCTGCGATTGCAGAATGATAGAAGCGGACATTTCCCTGCTGCGAATGGTCGCAATTAACTTATCAAAGCGGGGTATCTGCCCGATGTTGGCAAATTCATCAAGCAAAAACCGGACATGAATAGGCAATTTGCCGTTGTATTCGTCGTCCGCTTTATCACAAAGCAAATTGAAAAGCTGCGATTGCAGAATAGCGATAACAAAATTAAAGGTGTCGTCGGTATCGCTCATTATGAGGAAAAGCGCGGTTTTCCTGTCGCCCAATGTATCAAGTTCCAATTCATCATAGGACATGAGTTCCCGGAGTTCCTCTATATCAAAAGGGGCAAGACGCGCACCGCAAGAAATAAGGATTGACTTTGCCGTTTTGCCCGCCGCCAATTTGTATTTTTTATATTGCTTCACCGCGAAATGGTCGGGGCTGCGTTCTTCTAAATCGGCAAAGAGCAGATCAACGGGGCTTTGGTATTCCTCGTCGTCCTCGCGTGCTTCGCTTGCATTGATAAGTTCAAGCAGCGTTGTAAAGTTCATTTCCTCGGCGGGGGCTTCATACCAAATGTAGCCGATCAACGCGCAATATAATAATCTCTCGGCTTTCACCCAAAAATCTTCCGCGCTTTTTTCTCCCTCGCCTTTGGTATTGACAATAAGGGTATTGACAACCTTTAACACGTCCTTTTCGCTGCGGATATACACAAAGGGGTTATATCGCATGGATTTCTTGAAGTTTATCGTATTCAGCACTTTTATCTTGTAGCCGCCGCGCTGCAAGAGCTTTCCGCACTCGATTAAGACGGTGCCTTTTGGGTCGGTCAAGACGTAGGAAGAATGAAGCTGCATTAAATTAGGCTTTACGAAAAACCTTGTCTTGCCGCTGCCGCTGCCGCCGATCACCACGACGTTTTTATTTCTCGCATATTTCGGCTGCTTCGGGCGGCTGTTCATGGTAAGGCGTTCGGTCTGCGTCAAAATGATGTTGTTCTGAAAATCCGGGTCGATGTAGGGCTTTATATCTTCGGCGTTGCCCCAACGTGCGCTGCCGTATTCTGCGCCCTTGCGGTATTTCTTTGCGTTTTTCCCTTTGACATAGACAATCAGACGGATAACCACCGCGCCGACAATGCCGATAAGCAAATCCAACGGGTGAACGCTCGGCAAGGCATTTGAAAACGCTTCGGAAAATCCCTGTGTGATATTGAGTATCTTTTCGGAAATATCCGCGCCGGGGGCAAGCCGCACCGCCTGTCCCACCTTATCAAAGAGATAGACAAAGAACACATAGGGGATATTCGGGATTATCAACTTTTTGTAGTTCATCTGCTTCATATCTCGCGCCCCCTGTCTATTTTCTTTACCTTGTCGCGGGCGGCGTTAAGCTGCTTCGCCTTGTCCTTTGCTGCGGCAAGGGCTTTGCGGATAGAGGGCTTTTTATCCCTGTTCAGCTTCTTTGCGGAAAACTCTTGAAACGCTGCGGTCATAACGTCCGCGTCCCTGCCTTTGAAAAACACAAGGTAACGGGTCTGTTCGCCCTTAACCTTTTTCAGCGAAAAATCTATGTTGTACTTCTTCGCGGTACTCTCAAAGGCTTTGATATTGCTGTCGGTGATCTCGATGTTGGAAACACCCGCATTTTGCTTCATAAGCTGCCGCATGGTCTGTTTCCCATGCGGGGCTTTGCTTTTCTGCTCCAAAAACTTCTTGATTGCTTTCTGCAACGCCTGTTCGGTAAGCCTTGCCGCGCCTTTTCCCACATTGACGGATAGGGCAATCGTTTTTTGGGTTACTTCCTCCTGCAAGGTATCAACTCCTTTCCCGGTAAACTGCGGCTATGCTCATTTGCTGCCGTAAAAGTCGTGATTGACAAGGGCGGTATAGTAGCTGTCAATGGTACTCGGTGCGTTGAACAGCACCGCTTTTAGATACTGCTTGATGTTGCGGATTTTGGTTGTGTTCTCCCTCATGCAGTCCAAAACAAACTCAACGTGGCTGCTATTCAGCTTCATAAACTTTGATTTGACAAGTTCGGCGGGGTAGTCGTCCCCGGCGATACGGATTGTCTTTCGGGCTGTGCAGACGGTTTCCAGCATGATTTCTACAATCTCGTCCAAACGGTCTTTATCCATTTTGGGGTCTTGAATGAGAATGTCATAGTCGATGTTGTCTTTGATGATTTCCCGATAAATCTCTATTGCGCTGTTTGTTTTCGCTTCCGTTCTTTTCCTTTCCGGCGGCGTAGCCGCTTCGTCCTGCTCATAAGGCAAGGGATTTAGGGAATGGAAAGGAATGGAATGGGTACTTGATAAATCAGTAATTGATTGTTCTTTACTTGATATATCTTTATTTAATTGCGTTGGATTTTCCAACGTAGGTTTTTCCAACGTAGGTTTTTCCAACGTTGGATTATCCAATGTTGATTTTCCAATGTAGGTAAATCCGATGTAGGCGGCTGTTCGCTGCTGGTAGCTGCTTCCGGCTCTTTGGGCTGCGGCTGCTCGTATATGACATAATCCGCACCGCGCAAACGTCCTTTCTCGTCGCGTTCCCGGCTGCGGACGATATATCCGGCTTTTTCAAGTTCTTTGACCGCTTCGCGGATTGCGTCGATCTTCTCCCGGTTGATATGGGATAAGCCCGCAAGTATAATCCCAATCTTCGGGCAGCGAAAGCATTTGCGACAACAAGCCCTTTGCCTTTAAGGACAATTCCTTGTTTCGCAAGTGGTGGTTGCTCATAACGGTATATCCCGTATTTCGCTCCACTCTGAAAACTGCCATATTTCCTCACTTCCTCTCTTGGTATGCGTGGACAATTAGAAAGCCGTTTTCGGCTGTTTTGGTATTGCAATATGCCCTTTGCCGTTTTCGCGTCTGCAAAGCCGCATGGCACAAGGGCTTTTGCCCGTCTATTTGTCCATGCTGGCGTGCGTTTTCCGCGTCCTTTTGCCGGGGCAATAGGGACACTCTTTGAAAACGCAAAACTCATATTTCCACCCGGGGCGGTAGAAACGGCAAGTGCCGCAATCTTCATCATCTCCGGCACAACCGGATTGATAGCGGTCAAATCCCGCTTCTGCTGCATGAGCAATTCAAACGCCCGCTGCTTGCCCTTTGTGAAATACATTCCGGCTGCACCTCCTTTCCTGCGGGCATAAAAAAACGGCGTTACTTCTCCCCCAAAGGGGTTAAGGTAACGCCGTTTGTGTGCGTATTCAGTTTTTAACACATTCCCTGTCTATCCGCTGTCCGCAAAACCATTGATTTTATTAGCTTTTTGCCGCTATCGCTATCACACCTCATTATTCAACCGCCCCGGCTTTCAGTCCATGATTGCCGAAATCGAAGCCGGGCATATTGCAACGGTCATCGTAAAAGATTATTGTGCGATAATAGGACTAAATCAGAAAGACCTTGAAAACCAAGGCATTCTGGCTTAGTCCCTTCTTTTTTTGACCGAAAACAAAGGGCTTTCACAATAATCAAGCAAGCCGGAGTGTGCCGCTGCACACTTCCGGCAGAAGGAGGATATAGTGGGTGCTATCAAAGTCTTCTTGAAGGAGGTTGTGCTTCCAATCGCGCTTGCGTTCTGCCTTGCGTCATTTCTCAAGCCGATCTATATGCATGACGGCGTATGCGACTACTTCCTAATGTGGATCTGCGTCGGCTTGCCATTCGGCATCCGGAGGATGTGCCTCTGGCTCGTTCCAAGCGGTTACGGCATCTCCGGCTCAGTCGGCATCTTCGCATTGAACTTAATCATAGGCGGTCTCATCGGAGGACTCGCATTCTTCATCGGGCTGCTGCTCGGTGTCATTCATACCATCCGGGAACTCATCTGAACTACATCGTAAACGAAGAGGGTTTGTTTCTTCTCCAATTTGGAGTGAGAAGCAAACCCTCTTTTTTGTTGCCCAAAGCCGGAATATCTGCTGGCGATACGGCGAAAGAAAGGAGTTTTTAAGCATGAAACGCATGACAGCCGGTAATCTGCAAGCACTGGAATTGCTGATGCAGACCACACCCGGCTTTGAGCATTTTGACAGCGGCGCGGATGGCATTCTCCCTGAGTGCCGAAGCTGCCGCTTTCATCGTCCCTTCTGGAAATATCAGTCCTGCGTGTTTGCAGAGTGTCCCTACTGCTGCAATCCCGTTTCTACCATCAAAAATCAAAGTGGCACATCTGCTGCCAGAAAGGAAGTCAATCATGGATAACAAAATCGAAGTCTTCAAGAATGAACAGTTCGGTGAGGTGAGGACGATCCTCGACGGAGAAACACTTCTGTTCTGCGGCTCAGATGTTGCAAGAGCATTGGGATATGCCAGACCCGGCAAGGCAATTATTGACCATTGCAAGGGTGTCCTAAAACGGGACACCCTTACGAGCGGCGGTACGCAGTCCCTTTCCTACATTACGGAGGGTGATGTTTACAGGCTAATTGTCCATAGCAAACTCCCCTCGGCGGAAAGATTTGAACACTGGCTGTTCGATGAGGTTGTTCCCATGATCCGCAAGACCGGCTGCTACATGACGGAATCCCTGCTGGACCGCATTCAGAAGGAACCGGCGGTCATCATAGAGCTTGCGCAGACCTTGCTCAAGGAAACGAATCGCGCCAATGCCCTTGAAGCGGAGCTGGGCATCGCAAGACCGAAAGCCGATTACTTTGACGCCTTCGTCAATCCCGATGACTGCACCAACATTCGCACCACGGCGAAGGAACTGAAAATCCCGGAGCGCAAGTTCGTCAAATTCCTGCTTAACGAAGGGTATCTGTTCCGCTCTCCCTCCGGTCAGCTTCTTCCCTACAACAAGAAGAGCAACGAAGGACTCTTCATCGTCCGGGATTTCGTGACCTTCCGCTATACCGGCTCTCAGACCTACTTCACCCCGAAGGGCAAGAACGTCATCCGCATCCGCTACTTTGGAATCTGCGGCGTTGAAGTATCTACGGAAATGGCAGGGTGATCATGTGTCAGTCTATCGCGTCAATAAAACCCGTGACTTCACGGTCATGGGCAACACTCACCTGAGAGATAAGAACCTGTCCCTCAAGGCGGTCGGACTGCTCTCGAAAATGCTGTCCTTCAACGACGGCTGGCAGTTCTCCACCCGTGGTCTTGCGGCGCTCTGCAAGGAAGGTCCCGATGCCATTCTCTCGGCTCTCAAGGAGCTGGAGGAAAACGGCTACCTTGTCCGCACGTGCCAGAGACGATAAGGGCAGAATGGTCAGCACGGAAGTTCGACATCTATGAGACGCCGCAAGCCGGTTTGCCACACAGGGATAATCCACACAGGGAAAATCCCGATGTGGAGAAGCCAGACGTGGAGAATCCACATAGGGAAAATCCCGCACAAAGAAATACTATTCAAGTGATTACTCAAGAAAGAAATACTCTCTCAAAGAACTATCAATCCATCAATCTTGATGGGATGGACAGGATGGATGAGCGAAGCGAGTATGAAGAGATTATCAAAGAGAATCTTGATTACGACATTCTCTGTCAGGATCCGAAGTTCGATAAAGACCGGTTCCGGGAGATCATGGACATCATGCTGGATGCCGTCTGTTCCACCGCGCCGACTATCCGCATCAACGGCGAGGATATGCCGCAGCAAGTGGTCAAGTCCCGCTTTCTCAAGCTGAATAGCAGCCACATTGAGTACGTTCTGGAAGCAATGAACAAGAATCCGTCAGACATCCGTAATATCCGGGCGTACCTGTTGACCGCTCTGTATAACGCCTCTCTGACGATAGACAATTATTACTCTGCGCTTGTCAACCATGATTTCTACGGGCAGGACAGATCGGCAGGGTCAAAGAAGCTCAAGACCTACGATTATAGCCTTTGTGAAGACACCCTTTAATGACGTCAATTTGAGCGATGCGCGGAAAGGAGGACATTGCAAATGCAAATCATCTATCGACGGATTGTGCCGCCTTAGCTTCGGCAGCAGTCCCAATAATCATTTCAACGAAAGGAGGTAAACGCCGCAATGCAGGATGAAGTCAACACCAAAGTTGTTGCAATCATGATCAAGGGCGGCAAAATCTCAGCCGAGGTG